>Ga0123355_10002308_pt1 | contig 26925 bp, 17 predicted proteins | sample TergutEmb28metaG_3_FD_89872 | JGI IMG/M metagenome (GOLD analysis project Ga0123355, IMG submission 89872) | Embiratermes neotenicus P1 segment gut microbial communities from Petit-Saut dam, French Guiana - Emb289 P1 | ecosystem: Host-associated > Arthropoda: Insects > Digestive system > Gut ... | reverse complement strand
TCTCGCCTGTGAGTGTTACTGAACATTGGTTTTAACAGGGAGGGGTTGTTAGCACCTCGCCCAACCCCCAAGCTGGAGGACCACCCCTCGTCGGCTGTCCGCAACTGCTTATTCAATTTATTCACAGCTACCCTCCTTATCGGAGGCCATTCCTCTATCCGCAACCTGAGGACGTGCCATGCCGTGGTGACAGGGACCCACTAACACGGTTTATGGAATTGTTAACATTCTTATATGTACAGCAGTAACTTTCCTACCACATTTTTTTCTGTGTACTGTATTTGCATTTATTCGTGTCTTCTAAATTAACCTTTTCTTATGCTTAATTTAGTGTGGTGTTCTAATTCTAACTCCAGTGTTTGACTTACTTTATTTTCCTCATAACTATCCTGAGATTTTCAAGCAGTGCCCCCTAAAATAGAATTTAAAATAGAGTAGGTGAAATGCTGGTTTAGGTCATCATTAGTTCAAATATTTCCTCAGTTTCTCTGATGATTCGTCCTTTCTACTGGAATGATAGCTTGTTTTCATGCAGTGAATAAATTAGATTATGACTTTTTCAGGAAAGCTGGACTACTGGCTCAGGTTTGACAAGTTTCGGTGTACTATTATGGATGCACTTGTGAAGCTTAATTCCCTTGTGGATGAAAGTGACCCTGACGTAGATATTCCTAACTTAGTACATGCCTTCCAGACAGCTGAACGTATTCGTGCAGATCATCCACAGGAGGACTGGTTTCATCTCACAGGGCTCATACATGATTTGGGAAAAGTAAGGCAGTCGCTTGATCCAGCTGTTTTAGAAGATATGGTTTTTGAATGGGCCTTTTTTTTCTCACATGTATTAACCTTTGGCACCGGAATTATTTTTTTAATTTTAGCACACCTGTATATAAAATGTGACTAATACAGGAACCAAATACGTTAGATTTATGAAACAAACTGCATTTTTAAGAGGAAAAAACGGAGAGTATATACCATGTTTAAAATTTTCAGTACCCGTATTTGTTGAATAAATATATAAAATGCAACACTTAGAGGTTAGCGGTGCGGTACGACCACTATAGTCGACGTTAGGCATCAAAAGGTTAAGGTATGCATGTTTAAAGAACAAACACTAAGCCCACCTCTGTAGTGGTAGCATTCTAGGTTTGTATTTTGGAGGTGCTTGGTTTCAGTCTGTTTGGGTTTCCTCAGTCCCTCAGGGCAAATGCTGGGATATTGCTTTGATAACTGTCAACATTAAGGTGATGCAACTCTTAGCCATGTATACATATGAAATGTAAAATACAAGGTTGTCACAATGGTGGAAATTTATTTGGAAATACCTGGTTATGACACAATTGTAGTCTGGTAGGTGGAGGTGCTAGTATTACAGAGGAACCTACTGCTTCTGTCATCAGACTATGCTGATATTCTGCACCTACAGGCTGTTGTTCCAGAATACTGGAACTTGCCTGCTAGACAGTATCACAATCCTGTAGCACAGAAGATCACATTCTGTATATGAAATGTTCCCATTTAGGATGTGCAGTTACTGTAGACAAATCCATGAAATCTGGGCTATGGAAAGAGATGCATTTTTCATATTACCACATTGTATGCAATTTGTATGAAATTTTTGATGAAATGAAAGGACTTTACATGTTGAATAGACGATATAAGAGATAGGAGGTTATATAAATTGAAACATTAAAATCACTGCTCTGTTTGAACTTACAGAGTTTTACCAAAAGAAAGTTAATGTTATGTGGAATAGATTCCACCTGTGACCTAACAGTCATGACAAACTGGACTTATGAGGTTTTGTTCTTGTTTGTTTGTAGTTACTTTATGTTTGTAATATCAGTCATTGGAGCACAATCCTCTGTATGTTTTCTATCAATGTTGGATCCAAAATAGCTTACTGGTTTTGCTAGAGGTTATGTTGGAATCCCAATTGTATTATATACCCACACGCACAGTTTTGTAAATGTTCGCTATTTTTGGCTGAAGTTGGAGGTCTTCACTAGCAGGTACTGGGCATCTTTAATTCTGCATCACATCAGACCGCTTTAATTTCCAAAGTGTTTGAAGTTCAAGCTTTATCAGATTTCTCACACATCTGTAACTTTATAATCAACATTTTGATATAATTTATGGAGCAGCTGCTTTAAGAAGCTGGTAGTTGCCTGGCTGGTCACATTCTTTACATTGGTGGAACCTGAGGGGTAATGACTGTATTCATAGGAGCTAACCACTGGACCCTGTCTTTTGCCAAAGGAATTGAGGCTGCTATATTTCTTAGTTGTCTACAAGAAACACGTGAATGCATCTGCAGAGTGTGACATGACAATAAGAAGCTCTTTCCATTTAATATTATCAGTGTGTGTGTTGAGTTCATGGTATCTAAGCCCTACAGAGCTCATCCTACTTGATTGATGACTTACAGTATTTGGTGAAGAGTAAATGCTACACACTTCTTCCATAAGCAGTTTTCATTTGGTTCTTATGTCCCATTTCTTAGGTCCAGATGTTATTCTCATCACCCTGTTTCATGGCATTCCCAACATATGTTTTACCATCAAGGTGTTTTATATGTGATGTATAATGAAATACAAGTACCTCTGTTGATCAGGATTTGTACTGTCAGCTTTGTCAACAGCAGATTCATGTATACAGTTTCTGTACAGTAGTGTATGTGTGACTGTTTCATTGGTAACGCTGCTTTCATTGTATGGCAGATCATGGCATTCTATGGTGAACCACAGTGGGCAGTAGTAGGTGACACATTTCCTGTAGGCTGTGCTTGGGGGAATTCTATTGTGTACAGAGAAACCAGCTTTAAGAACAATCCTGATGGAAACAACTCACTCTACAAGTAAGTTTGTCTGTTATATAATTTAAAACTTTCATGGTGACTAATTTCAATAAAATATTCTTGGGCTGCTAGCCCAAGAAGATTTTATTGAACTTTGTCCGTGTTTTTCTTTTTATATTTACCCTGCAACTTATTTGTCAAATAATGTAAGTATTATTTTGCTTGTTGTTGTACATGGGAGTGAAACTTGATGTGTTGCCTAAAGGAAAGAACACAGGCTGAAGGTGTTTGAGAACAGTATCCTTCAGAAGACATTTGGACCTAAGAAGCAGTAACAGGATGCTGAAGAAAGTTCATAATGAGAAGCTCAGAACTTTTGGTTCTTGCCAGCTGGTATTATGATGATCAAATCAAGGTGGATGTGATGGGTGGGGCATGTGGCATGCATGAGGGGAAAATATAAATGCCTACAGGCTATTTGTTGGAAAATGTGAAAGACAAGACTATTTTGAAGACCTCTATGTTAATGGAGGTATGATGTAAAAATGTATCCTAAGGAAATAGCATGGGGAGTGCTTGGACTGTATTCATCTTGCAGGGAGTGGGAACAAATTACGAGTTTTTATGAACACAGCAATGTTATGCTGCAGGTTCTGTAAAACCTGGCAAATTTCTTGACTATCTGTGTGTATGTGTTGGCTTCTGTAGGAAGGGTATCAGAAAGTTAGGTTAGGTTAGGTAATGTGTTTTGTTTGTATCTTTACTCCCAGACAAGGTACTGAGATGAAACAAAACAAGGTATAGCTCAGAATCTGTACATTGTTATTTTTCCACATAGTCTTCCTCTTGTGTGATATAACAGTGCCAGCACTGAACAATTTTTAAATTTATAAACTTGCATTACCCTTAAATGCATTGATGACCATGTGATGCACTGACACTGGCACTGAAGCATTAACTACTTGTATGACGCTAAGAGGTAATTGTAACAATAATTTGCAACTGTTATTTCAGCACCAAGTTTGGTGTGTACAAACCAAACTGTGGCCTGGAAAATGTAATGATGTCTTGGGGTCATGATGAGTACATGTATCAAGTGCTGAAACACAATAAGACCACACTTCCTGAAGAAGCACTGTATATGATCAGGTATGCATCAGGCTCTGATTGTAACATGGACCTTAATTTATTATTTTTTATATCACTTTTTTTGGGGGGGAGGGGGGGGACATTGTCCATTGTCTGTCATGTAAAGTACAAGAATTGAATTCAGTATTTCGTAGACACCTGTTTACAAAATGTTGTGCCTCTTCCCCTGCCCAGAAGTTGAAAGTAGCTGTGTCTGTTAGGGGCAACTGATAAGATGCTCTTCCATCCTTTAATGTGAGTTGAAGAAAGAGTTTGCCTCCTAAACCCCGTGTTCAGTTTTTGATTTTTAAACACTGGCAATGGACAAAGAACAACTTGAATTTTGCTAAATGTGACATACCATCATCAGATGCATACATAACTGAATTATAACATTTAGTATACTGTTCTTCTTACATAAAGAACAAGTGGGCTTTTTAATGAAATTTATTAGCATGTGGGTGTCTGTGTCACCTCCAATTCAACCAGTTAACTGATTCTTACAAAACTTCATGTGAACATTATGACATTGGAGGACAGCATATCATAATTTTTTAATTCACTACACTTAGTAGTACAAACATGGCAGATGCACAGATGTGTGAGATGGGAACTACACTAGCATGACTTATTTTTATGTCCTGAATTGACCTGGGGGAGGGGTGGGGGCATTATTTACCTGAATATAAGATGCTCTCCTTCACAGTCTTCAATTTTCAGGAAAATACCTCCACAGAACATGTTTAATTTTTTGCAGTCATAAGATTATGCCCCATTTTTCATATAAGTCATAAAAAATTCTTGCCTGTTTGGGTAAATATGCTGTGCAGCTACAGTTATGATAATATATGTATAGATTGTAAAATAATGACATGGTAACCATGTGGTAACTTTTTAAGCACATTTACAAAATTGCAAAAAGTGACCATTAGCTTCGTCATGTCTGTCTGTCCATCCGTCTGTCTGTCTGCATGTAACAACTTGACTCACACTGGATGGATTGTCATGAAATTTGATATTTGAGTATTTTTTGAAAATCTGTCCAGAAAATTCAAATGCCATTAAAATCTGAGAAGAATAGTGGGGTACTTTACATGAAGTCCATTACACATTTTTGATATATCTCCTTCAGTTCTTCTTAGAATGAGAAATGTTTTGGGAAAAAGTTGCAGAGAAAATTGAAACATGCATTTTATGTTCAATAACTGTTTGTTGAAAATTGCCCCATTTATGAGAAAATGTGGACAAATATTATAGTGCTGGACAGGCCACAGGTGACAGTATGGTGCATGTGCATTGCATGCTGGGTACCTAAGGCTACAAACACACACTCATAAAATGTAATACTTTTTGCTTTTCCACTGCAACAATGGTTGCATGAACGTGCCTCATTGTTATGTTACATGTAAATTTTCTGTCTTTTTGAGTTTTAGGCTTGATGATCCTAACAAATGAACCATTGTTACTAGGCATGTGAAATTTTGTGCAGAGGTAGATCATATAAATATCTGCATATTGTGTATGAACTGTTGTTTGTAGGTTAACAGTTACAAACATGGAAATGATGCAGACTTTTAAGGTTATGCCTGACAAACTTAAAATTCTTCATAAAGATAAAGTAAAACAGCAGTACTACTACAGACAGACATGTAGAACTATAAATTTAGAATAGGAAAGGAGGCTTTCAGTATGCTCAGAACTGCTGTGTGAGATTTTATGGATGAAAAACACTCTTTTTTTTTTTTGTTAAACTGATTTATTTCCATATTGGACAATTTCCATCTGGTTGTTTCCTTTTGTTTTTTCTTGCATTAAAAGCATATTGGAAGCTGTTTTGCAATTTGCAGGTAATATAACAAGAAATGGTCCATCTGATGGAGGTAATTTCTGTAGCTTTATACAATGTCTGTATCTAAGTCTAATGGACCAAACAAATTTGGTTTAATGTTCCTTTTTTGTATTGGAAGACAGAAGCTGACCCAGTTTCTGAAACGTGTTCTAAAAAACAAGATGGTGGGAAAAGTCTAGTTTATGTTTCAGTTTAGTAATACACCATCATTACAAACCTTAGGCGTACCTTATGCATTCATATGTTTTAACCTGAATGATTGCTGCATCTTGGATTGTTGGAATTGTAAACTGATTTCCCATCTTCTGGTGAAGTGAACATTTTCTACATTACTGAACAAGAACAGAATTTGTTCTGAAACAGATGACATTTTTGATGTGTTCAAGGGGGATGCAGCTTTAATCTCAACCAGCAAGTATAATGTTTGTGGTTTTCCTCAGTCTATGCAGGTTGTACAAGTATAACAGGATAAGCAGTAGGTTAATGATTGAGTTAAATTTGACAAAAATATTGAGCTTTTACATGATTACCTAAGTGTGTTTCATATTGTTAGCAGACGCATGTAATACAATATTCAGAATGTATTGCTGTACTTTCTTGGCAATGCTGTCAATATTTATTACATTGTTTGCAGTGACATTTGTGTCAACAACACACAAGGAACATATTTTTGTATTCCCATGGCAACAATGGTTATTTGAATGTACCACAATGTTGCATCATATTCCTACCTTTGTAAATTTACAAATAGGTGAAGTGAGCCATTATTTATGTATGTGTAAGTACATACATGTAGAACTTTCTTCTTTCTGGAAAAATGTTTGCTGGTACTGTAAGAACATAACTTCGAAGTTGAAACATACAGTGTTCTGACATATGAGTACTTGCCACTTTTGACGCATGTGCTGGTGTGTGTGCTTGTGTGTAAAAAGCTCTTTGTATATGTAAAGTGTCACCAACAAGTTGGCCAGAATTCAGGAGTGTGTTCTGGGGGTAACTGGAGCAAAAAATGTCACCTACACTATGTGTTAATTTTACACTGCTGTTGTGTCAAGCACTGGCAATGAATATGGGATCATTTCTTAATTCACTTTATTAATGTCAACTTCAACAATTAGAACTAAATTGGATTTTCAAATTGACCGCCTTAGACTGCATCCATGCTGCCCGGCTTCATGACATTGAATATTCCCATGGAATGTGTTTTATTTTGTTTGTTATGCCAGCAGTGACTTTGGTTGTGACCACAATGAGCTGCTGCCGTGTTTTAGGCTTCTTGTTTTGCTACTCACTAGACTTTATGCAACCTTGAAGGAAGAAATATAGTGAGTTCAAGTCACATGACTATGCCTTCCATGCAATGCTTCACCTTACCCTATCCACCATTTCTGTTAATTGTTGTTCATAGACTCTATAACCTGTGCCAAAATGTGGAGGCATTCCATAATTTTGTATCCACATAAATCCTCTTGTTGCAAGAGGCTGGTCCGTTAAATACAGCTGCAGTTCGTCTTCCAAAAAATTCCACTAAAATGCAGTTGTTGATGTTGCTTAATAAAATATTTTTCAGTTACAGCTAAGTAGGTACATTTCTAGTATTCCATTTCCTAAACTTCTTCAAAATGTGTTTTAAAAATTGCTCTATACTACTTTACTTGGATTTTATAAATATCTCTATGCACACCATACATGTGTGGCTACAATCAGGGCTGGCCATAGGCACAAGGAATACAAACATGTGCCTGGGGCAGCATTGAATGAGCATACCAGTTGGAAATTGTTTTATTTCACTAATTACAACTTATCTTAATTGTGTTTTTATTTGTGTTGATCGGTCCAAAAAAAATGGTACAAGGTGCAGACGAAGTATGGGTTAAAACGTAAGTCAAAGGAAAGGATGGGGAAGCAGCCAGAAATTTGTTTACCTGGGGTGGTAGAAAACTGAGAGCCGATTCTGGGTGCAATACCAGTCCTGATGGAACTTGTGCTTACAGTTGTACACGAGGTTCGTTGCTCTGTATGCATATCATTGTTATCACCAAGCTGTGGTTACTCTTGTTCTGCATTCATTTATGGGAAGTAACTGGTCACCCTCAAAATCCTGTGTACATTTTGAAATGTATTTCATTGTGGAACTCTATGACGTGAATATTGTTGCTGGCGTTCAGTTGCAGCAAGTCTGTAATTTCCATTACAGAAACTGTATACTCAATTCATCAGAGCATTTTCCTAATTCGTAAACACTAGAGGCAATGTGCATAACACTTGGGCACATGAAAGCACCAGTCCAAAACTCAGAACTGTAGTGAGGTTGAACTATTTCAGTTGTGGCAACAAAAAACTTTATTAAGGTTACAGCTTGCATAACTTGATAAAGGTGTCAAGTTAACCCATGGTGTGCAGGACTTATTTTGATCATTTTGACTTCTAGAACATGCCCCTGAATTTCGGTTTACTGCTTGTGGAGCATTCTGTGTGTACGTGCTGTAGTTTCATATTAATTTGAAAAATATTTTGATATGATATTTTAATTCCTAAGAAAATGAAAGTCTGCCACATTTTCAAAGAGCCTAGTAGCTGTATATGAATTTGCCCTCCTGATGATAAGACAGTGTGCTTAATTTTCTCTGCTTTTATTTGTAGGTGTTCACTACTATTGTCTTTGTTTTCCACATGTGCCTAACTACAACTTTATGCACTGTTTGTGAATGGTATGTGCATTAATATAAACTCTACTGTACAGATTCCATTCGTTTTACCCGTGGCATGCTGGTGGTGACTACACACATCTTTGTAACGAAAAAGACTTCAAAATGCTGCCTTGGGTTCATGAATTTAAGTAAGTGACAATGCAAAGCATTTTGTTTTAACACATTCACTGCTGTGTATTTTGCTGATCTGTTGCATGTGTTGTATATTTGATATGATTTATATCACATATGAGAACCACACTAGAAGTTTCAGTAAACTGAAATACTGAACTGTTTGAGTCTAAATTCTGTTATTGCTGCTTTGAAGGTCACATTTGTCACATGGCCTGTTTAAAAGACAGTACATTGTGTATGTGAAATATAGGGTGGTTGAGAAGTCACCATACCACAGAATTAGACATTTCATTTAATGATATTTTTACACATCAGACATTTATTAGTGGTGTAACTACTTGTGTCAGTCACAGTCACAATTCAGCTTACTTGCCTGTAAAAAATAATGTCCATGAAAACCCTTAAAACTTGGACATCAAGGCATTTTGCTTTATTTGCATAGGAGTGTGGTGACTTCTTGCCCACCCTCTACATTTTTACAAGCAGAAGTGCAATTTTTGAAGTTTATGCGTGTGATGGTTTGTGTGCAGCAGTTAACTTTCTGGTAATGATTATGTAATTTTGGATGACAAAGTGGTGTTATTTAGGGATAATGAGTGACCCATTGCTGTAAGGGCTACAGAATTAGGGAATGTAGATATCTGTTCAGGGAACTACAGTGTGTGGCCATGTCTGTCTGTGTCTGGCCTTCTAACAACATTTGTACAAATTAATATTTCATGACACTTTGTGTTAATCATTAACAAACCTACACATTTTGCATGAAATATTGTCTATAAGATAACAAACACAGATACAGTGAGGTTGTAATATTAGGCTAAGGCTATTTTTGACATATTTTGACAAAGATATATATATATATATATATAGACAGTCTCCAAAATTTGTGTTCTTAGGATGTCATGTTGTAATCAGGGAATGCATGAAATTCAGTTGAAATGATGTAGTAATAAGTGGAGAAGTTTGTTGGAGGAATATGTTTGAACTGTCATCCTTATGAAGGATAATTGTATTAATCGAATGTTCTTTCCCTGCATTTTTTGCAGTAAATATGATCTGTACACGAAGAGTGTGGATGTGCCTGATATTGAGTCCCTCATGCCATATTATCAGTCTCTTATTGACAAATTTATTCCTGGTGAGATTGAATGGTAGAAGATAACCAGCACAGTACAAAGTACATGACCTGTGACAGAACTGAAATTGTTGTGTTTTGAGCAGTGTAAAAGTAAATATGAAATCTCACAGTGATTATTCTTGGGAATTGTGGATATATGTTTTGATTACTTCATTATTTATAAATAATAATTTATTTGTGGTTTTTAGATTGTTATGTTCACTAGTTAGAGCAAGAATTAAAGATATGTAGGCATTTATTGAAGCCCAAGACAGATTCTAGGGTGAGATTGATGTATTCATGCTTCAGTTATTGATTTGAAGTGTAGGCTACTTAAAATTTATACATAGTGTTCAATTTTCCACAACCACTAGCACTAACATGGCCATGTTTTCTTCTGAGGTTGGAGCAACACTTGTACCGTTGGGTAAAGGGGTCTGAAATTTTTTGATATAGGAGATTAAAAAAAAAAAAAGTCTTCTGTTTAAGTAACTCTTTATACAATGAGCGTATATGGATTATAAGATAGCCCTATGTGCAACCTCTGATGAGAAGTTACTTGAACAGGTATGAACAGAATGGTGGTGATGTGAACCTTGGAGGTTATATGTGACAAAGTTATGTAATCAGATCACTGTGATTTAGGATGTAATGCCATATATTTTGGCAGATAGGTACGAGTGTTTTGGTAGATTGGTACCGATGTTTCAGAGAAACTGGGCTGTTCCATCGTCATTGTCCTCTGCTACCATGAAGATGGAAGCAGAATGTTCTTATGGAACATTAGTGTCAATCTATCAAATTTAATGGCTTCACATCCCAGAAGATAGTTGATGTTACAGTTACAGTTGTAAGAAACTGAGATCTCACCTAATTTAGTCAGACAGTAAAAGCAGAAACTACTCACTTGATTGTACCATTAAATTGTATAATAATTTATTTATAGTTCTTTCTTGTTTACAAAGTGATGAATCTGAAGGATTGTATACATCACAAGTTCTTCCTAGGATTTCTTGCTATATAATGATATGTATTTTCAATTAAGATTTACTGAAGGTGAAGAAAATACATAATGTTTTAAGATTAATTCTCTGTTGTATTTTTGTATGTTACACCATTTAACTCTTGTGAAGTAATATAGTTCTGTTCAGAACCACATCTTTTATTTAACTTGCATTTTAATACCTAGAATCCCCTGCCATGGTGTATGGTATTTTAATTTTTGGTATTTTATAATCATAGTGATACCAGTGACGTGTGAAAATTCACTACCGGTGACTTTATCACCATCATCAGAAAAGCATGATCATTCCTGTGGTTGAAGAATTAGTGATTTAACTTGATGGAAACACCTCCTCTAAAATATTTTATCTCTGCATTGTGAACGAATTGTATAAGTACTAGTACCCACCTGCAAACACCGTTTGCTGTCACTGTTTGCAGGTGTTTCCTGCACCCTGTAAGTGAAAAATTCAGTTGGTCGTTCTCTTTCAAGTAACATCATTAATACCTACTGACACATGAATATTAAAAGTAAGTATGACATAGAGACTGTCTTTGTCACAGTGTCTCCGTCACTTGTGAGATGCTCACGTGTAAATAGTGTATCCACTCTCAGCTCCCTTGCTACCATTCCTAGCGATATAGGGTACGAAAGAATTTTCAAACTGTTTCATACAAATTTAACAACACTGCATATCAAGATAAATACTTTGCACTGTTATGTCATACCTTATGTGAATTGTGTTACGTAGAATTCAGCTTCTGAGCATCACATCTCATCTGTAGCAGAGCATGGCCTGACTGGCTCAGTAGCTGGGAATGATTTAAGATTATGAACTGAATTCCTTCCACTTTCCACTCACTTATGTATTGGGCAGATGATAACTTGTGGTAAGTGGCATGAAGATCAACATCAGCATAATTAGTGTGTCAGGTACAGTGATGAAGACAGATACAATCAAGTAAATGAAACAATGTCCAGCAACATCAGTATGGAATATTTTACAACACTGTGATATATTCTGTTATCAAGTACACACCATTTTGGAAGGTTATGAAATGGTCATTAGTAGACTGGAGCACCCTCTTAATGGTCTCGCTGTAGGAGAGTAAAATCACATGAAACAAAGCCCTGTGGGTATATTTAAATACAAGTTTAACACAGCAACATATAGTGAGAAAGGAATTCCATTAAATATGACATACAGTTAAATAATCATTGTAGAAGTTCACTGCATACAACACAAACATAAACTGAATTTATGTTTATAGGCCTACTAATAAGGTGTTGACTTGTGTATATGTGTGTGGTGGGAAAGTACAGTAGGGTTAATTGAATCATAATTGAACATTCTGTTGAGTTGAAAAATGGGTAAAAATACAAAGTCACAAAGCACAATGCAGCTAGATGTGATTCAAAGTGTGCAGATAAAATTTGCTGCTGTACATTTGTGTTTATCTAAAGCTATGATCCCGTTCAGCTGGTATCACCGCAGTGATAAGAGGCATGGTCCCTTCATACTGTTATATCATTCTGTACAAATTTACACTGTGGTTTGGTGACATTCTTGTATACACAGACCACCATTTATATATAAAGCATATACATGCTATTGCAATAAATAAGGTATTACATCAGACTCATACTGTTTGTGCCTGACAAACTTCTGATTATTGCATACAAAAGTGCAACTTCATTTTTCTTTATGGATGTCATTTTGTGTCCAATTCTGGCATTTGGTATTGCTAATATTAAAATGATTAAGGTAATTTCATGCACATCAGAATTGCATTTAATTAAAATATCTGGTTTATTAGTCCAAGTAACATTAGAATGCAATTTGATCCAAATAATTCTTCCATATTTGTTACTCAATCTTTTAATTGTAATTGATGGGGACTGCACACTTTGTGTCACTCTGAATGCATGCAGCTGTCTTTCTTTTCAAAACCCATTGCTATTAAAGTATTGTTGTTTTTGCTGTTGTTGACAATATTCTATTACTACTACCACTACTACTACTACTACTACTACTACTACTACTACTACTACTATACAGTTACTGCTAATACTGCTGCTGCTGCTGCCCCTGTCATCACCATAACTATGTAACATCTGTTTCATAATTAATGCAAATCACATAATATGTATTTAATATGCAGAGTAATTGAAATGTAAGTGCACTTTTAGAATATATTAAATCTTGGAATATAAGAAGATAACTAGTTTTAGGAAATGTACAGAAACTATGTTTATGTGAATGTATTAGGAGTACTAATGTGAGCACCATTTGTAGTCCTGTAGAAACTGAAGTGGTGCGGCTACTCTTCTGCATGTCTGAAGTAATCATTAATTACAGGTGCATTGATTCTTTCTGTCTTGCAGGTGTTTCAGATTATTAAAACAATGGTGGTCTGTGCATAAGGGGAACCACTAATTTACACTACATCTAAAATTATTGTAATTACTGTTCAACAACAAAACTTACGGTAATCAAATAAGGTGAAAACTTTATTACAATCACACTGGAACTTAAAAATTCTTGTAAATTAGGGGTATATGTACACATTCACAATACAGGTGTGCAATATAACATACATGCACCATCCAGAATGTCTCATTGCCTTTAGATTGTACAGAAATGAGATGAATCAATATACACCAATAAAGTAGTGATTCAGTTTCATTCATGGACAAAATCACAAAAGCTGATGCAGCTCATGTGTGTACGTATGTAACTAAGTAATTAAGTGACAGGTGCAAATCCTGAATAAATTCAAATATGTTTTCAGTGAAAAGGGTGCATTGTAACTGAAGTAAAATTTTCCATTGAGTTACGATATTCATATTTTCTATTCAGATATTTAGATAGGGACAAGTGGCTTTGTTACACTTCTCTAGAACTGAAGTAGTATGCAAAAGTAATTACTAGTTATTATTTCAAACATCTTTGTCAGAATCACCTAATATTGTTAGAGACAAGGGCTGCGTAGTCCCCAGGGTTGGCTGTGTTTTATTAAACAGTTCTGTTCCAACTGCAATTATGTTGTACTGTTTTCTAATTCTGTTTAAATGTAAGTTATTAAAATATTGCAGTGCCTGAGACAAAATTGTTTCAGTTTCAGAAAACCACCAAATCTCATGGTCATTGTGTACTGAAACAAAAGAAATAAATCAGTATTCTGATGCAGATGCACAGTCATGTAATTCACTCATGTTTCCAATAATTTAAATTTTGAAAGACTGAAAGGATGCAAGTAAGTATAACCTCTACACCTGAATGCAAATAAGTTTTGATTCTGTCAGGTAATGAAGGTTTATAATGGGGTTTATATAATTGTGCGCCAACAAAAATAAAAAGGAAGAAAACTGTCCTTCATAAAAAACAAAGCACTATGCACTGTCAAATTATTAAGTTGCATCGCTACTGTGTGATGTAACATCTTCACATATGCTCTTATAAAATAAAGTACTTTACATAATTTAATGCCACAAAAATGTTTATTCACTAGTTGTTCAATAAAAACATTAGTTTTTACAGTAGTGGTATTTTGTCACTGCTTAAAACTGCCTTTACTATAATTGAACTTATTATAACCTAATGTTTTTACCTTGCAACAAGTGAAGAGAAGGGACAATTTTATTGAAATATGTAATATATCCAAACAATATTTTACAGTGTGTTTTCATTCAAATTGAAACTTTTTGCCATGAAACATGGTGTATTCACATTAAAGCACAACACCTTTTCTTTAGTTTCCAAGTAACAGTTTCACATTTGTTTGTGATGTTAAGTCTATTTAGTAATGTACAGAAGAGTAAAAAAATGTAACTTCAATTAGCATGTAGAAATTTGATATCTTTAAAAATGACAGTGGAGTGTAATGAAACATTGGTATGATTTTAGCATGCATTGAATGTGTTACAGTGATGGAATGAGCCATTCTGCAGCCTACACCAGCAATACTCAGCTGACAGTTAAACATTTGGCAATCTGGTCTGTTGTTCTCCCATCATTTAAAAAATGGCTATAAGAAATGTATTCAAATGTTAAATCTCCTAATGCTTTATGTTGAATTATACAATTTCTAAATATAATAAAATCTCTAAATATAATAAAATCTCTAAATATAATAAAATGTATATTATAGACTACTACACCACACATTTTTCACACCAAGCTTAAAATGTACAACAATAGCCATTTGAATATTACTGTTGCACAGTTGTCAGTAAATACCATGTAGATCATAAGTCAGCTGAGTACTACTGAAATAAATAGGGCAAACTGTACTATACTGTACATGGGTGCAGTAAATTGCACTGGAATATTATTGACCTTACACAGCGTTAACGCCTATTTCAAAATACGGATAAATTAAAAGCATTATTTGTAACTATACATTCAAGTAGAAAATTAAATATTAATACTCAGAATTACTAAGCACACACACACACATTTGTTTACATTAGTTTTTTACTTCATATGTATGTACAGTATATCACAAGCTAAGTCTTTTATTTACAGCAGTGCAATTTGGAACTGTACTACTTCAGTGTGAAGTAACTTCATATGAAAATTTACACTTGCAAAGTTATTTCATTAAATACAAAGTTACATGTAGTGACAAACTGTCACAGTCTGCAGAATACAGACCATTAATGTGAATGTTCAAATAAGGATGGAGACAAAACTCCATCAATGCTTGCACTATGATAGTATATTACAGTGATTTACTTGCTTTAAGATTACCAGGGAGTGAGGTAAAGTATTTTAAATAATTTTAGGTGTACATGTAAGTCCAGTCAGTCATTTGTTCAGGCTTTAATATAAGGTGGATTACTCTTCAACATTATATATTGTGTGAAAGCGACCCTGTAGCATTCTCATTTATGTAATATAACTTACAATGTATAACAAAATTCATAATTACAGAACTTTTGCAATATAATTCATCTTATAATGCTACATTGCCATGTACTTTCTCTACATAATACAGTAACATATTTTCCTTCCTCTTTTAATAGGGTTGCCAGATTGTTTCAACAGATATACCAGACACGCTTTATAAAGATTTCTCAGGGAAGGAAAAAAGTCACATGGATTTATATGTCCAGTATTTTCTGACTTCATTTCCCAGACAGAAAATTCCAAACAATGGATGTCTGCTTTTTATTAAAACATAAAGCACAACAGGGATGAATCACCTTATGATTGGATGTCCAGTTCGAAACAGTAAACAAGGCAACTGTATGTGTTGCGTGGACTTGGCAATGGGTTCCTCTGAAAACTTCTTTGTAACCAGTCAGCAAAATACTGTTGCAATATTTTGGTGTTATTAGAAGAGTGACCAAATTAAATAATTATATTTAGGATTCCTAATATGTAATTTGTTCCTTTTTGGGTAATTCCCCGGCGTCTGAGTTCTAATTGCCGACGTTTCGGAACTCACTATCGGTTCCATCTTCATAGGCAGGTCAATGAGGTACTTCATTGACCTGCCTATGAAGATGGAACCGATAGTGAGTTCCGAAACATCGGCAATTAGAAATCGAACACCGGGGAATTACCCAAAAAGGAACAAATTACATTTAGAACACGGCGAAAGCTTAAAAACAAGAATGATTCCTAATATATCTGAAATAAAACTATTGATTTGGTGCTGGTTTGAAATTAAACAACTTCCCTCTTTTATACTACTAGTTTTATTACTTTTATTTGAAAACTGGATTTTTTTGTAGCAGTTTCCATCATGTGTTAAATTACATTTCCCAAGTGGCACTTGAATTAAACAGAACACATGTATATTATAAATTGTTGGTACATGCAGATATGTTTAAGTTTTAAAAGTAATACCATTGGCTATATGACATCAGCCTGTCACTTTCTAAAAATTAGATCTTGATTACAAAAGCAAGTTATTATTCTCAGATTTTATGTTGTTTATGCTAATCATTCTCTATGTTTTACTTTGCATTTTAAGGTTTGTCAACATTTATGATGTTTAGTTTTCAGGAACAAAATTGTGCCAGAAGAATATCTTCAATCCAGGTACATAACTGTCCAAAGAAATTAGAACTACAGCATAGAAAAGTGTGTAGAAGCATTTTAACTGATACATATGACAGTTACATGCTTCTGAATAGGTAATGCATTTTTATGACAATATATAACCTCTCTGTATATTCATTGGGAATATTAATTTGAAAGTTCAGAGGGTATTGCAATTCTGCTTGTTTGAATGAGAAGAACCTCGAAGACATCACAACAATTGGCTGAAAATGCCAAGAGAAAAGAAAAAGAGTATCTTTTTGAAGAGAGATGGTTCTAAAATTTGATCTGTGGATGCCAAAGAAGTAAAAAATGTGGAAACATTATATACAAAATGTGACCCACTGTCTTATATTGGTCAGCATTACTTGAGCATATTATGTAGCATTATTTCTGTTTTAATGAGTAGGCTCATCTTGTATTTAAAGTATGTTTTCCTATTCACAAGTATTGCAGTATGATAAACTAATGGTAACAATATAAACCTACTCTCTTTTTACACATTTTTGTATTTCAGTTGTTACTTAATGTTTGGTTGTGTTGTAATAATACATGCAAAGCAGAAAAATATCTGTCAGCTGTTAGTGGTGCAGCTGACAATGTCATGCAAATGATATTCTTGGTAATATTTTTTAATAATCTGTGGTGTCAGTAGTGTAAATAAATGCAGAAGCTTGTAAGAAATGCAGGGTTCAAATTAGTTTTGTAATGTGGCAAATAAATTAATTGAACTGACTGTGGAACTTAAAGAAATGACGTGATTGTTTAATGTAATATTTCAGAAAAATGAAGACTGTTTTCATAGAGCAAATTAATATAAAACAAACAAGAAAGGCCATGTACTTATAACATTGAGGTGCATACATGCAACCATTGTTGCAGTGGAAAAGCCATAAGTATTATACAACATGTGTGTGTGTGTGTGTGTGTATTTGTAGCCCTCATGCATTGCGCATGCACATGTTGTCATCTGTGGCCTCTGCAGTGCTACAGTATTTTTCAACATTATCTCATTAACGACATGATTTTCAAAGACAAGTTATTGAACATAAAATGTGTGTTTTGCTTTTCTCTGAAAGTTTTGTCTGAAAGATGTCTCATTCTGAGAAGAACTGAGTGAGATAAGATCAAAAGTGTATATTGGTCTTCATGTGAAGTACCTGTTATTCTTGTCAGATTTTAATGAAACTTTAATTTTTTTGACAGATTTTCATATAGTACTCAAATATTAAATTTCACGAAAATTTGCCAGGTGTGAGCTGAGTTGTTACATATGGATCAACAGGTGGACAGACATGACAAAGCTAATAGCTGCTTTTGCAATTCTGCAAAAGTGTCTAAAAATACCAGTGACCTCTATGATATGAAATATGTAATGACTAACAGGACCATTGTATATGAACAAAGACTCATAAAACTTTTTTTTCCAACACCACTCACAAGAATATAAAAATTTCGTTTTAATAACACAGCATTAGTTTGGCATTTTTTTTTTTGACTTGCGTGGATGGTGTTTAACGTCTTCGAGAATATGCCCAGTGAAATACCAGTCAGAATAAATTAGCCGCCGAATTCCATTAACCTTGAAGGGCACTTGTTCAGAATTTCCACCATATACAAATTTTCATGTTTCCATGGCAGAAATCTTGGGAAGTATTTTGTGGTGTAATTATTGTAACAGATGTTGTGCTTTCAAGATTTTTCTGTTTTAAATCTTGGCCTGGAAAATGGATCTTTAAGTAAGTTTCCTTAGTTTCTTGAGGCAGACGCTGGTGTATGTTTTGCGTTCTCTTATGCCGTATTATCGGTACAGGTGACAAAGCACTCTCAAAGGTAGAAACATACCCACAAATCAGAGGTCATCCAAGCATGGTCAACAGAGTAATGGTTGTTCTACATATGCTATCTAAGTGCAATGAAAGCTGATCTGAAAATGGAGAATGGGACCTGGAAGAATATGGGACTGAAACTGTAAACAGTGAAGTGATGTGTTTCAGTAGTGAATTACCTGCAGTGGCATGAAACTCTCAGGTTTTTAAACATTAAAAGTATAACTTTATTATAATGTAATAATACAATCTTCTGTCCTTTTTAATTGTTGTAGGATAAATATTTACAGCAAAAATAAATTTAAATGATATTAAATTATTTCCAGATTTATTTATTTAACACTGATTTATTAGAAACTCTAAAACCCTTTGGGATGAGATTGTGGTTTTCCATGCAGTTGTGGCTTAAAGATGTAATGAGTACAGCTTTATACAAAATAATTTTAGGACTAAGAATGCCATACTACTGCAGTTGTAAAACAATCAAGTCAACACAAGATATACAAACACCACTGCAATCTGACACCATCAAATGTTTTCTCAGTACTCACATTGTAGTGGATTTCTGTTGCTGTTGTTGCTGATGCTGTGGTGGTAGTAGTAGTAGTAGTAGTAGTAGTGGTGGTGGTGGTAGTAGTAGTGGTAGTAGTATTAGCAGTAGTAGTAGCAGTAGCTGTAGTGATAGTAGTAGTAGTAGTAGTAGCGGTAGTAGTAGCAGTTGTGGTGGTGGTAGTGGTTGTAGTAGTAGTAGTGGTGGTAGTGGTAGTGGTTGTAGTGGTGGTGGTAGTAGCAGTAGCAGTAGTGGTGGTGGTAGTAGTAGTAGCAGTAGTGGTGGTAGTAGTAGCAGTAGCAGTAGTGGTGGTAGTAGTAGTAGCAGTAGTGGTGGTGGTGATAGTAGTAGTAGCAGTAGCAGTAGTGGTGGTGGTAGTAGTAGTGGTAGTGGTGGTGGTAGTAGTGGTAGTAGTAGTAGTAGTAGTAGTAGTAGTAGTAGTAGTAGTAGTAGTAGTGGTGGTATTGGTGATGGTGGTAGTAGTAGTAGTGGTGGTGGTGGTGGTGGTAGCAGTAGCAGTAGCAGTGGCAGTAGTGGTGGTGGTAGTAGTGGTGGTGGTGGTGGTGGTGGTAGTAGTAGTAGTAGCAGTAGCAGTAGTTGTGGTAGTAGCAGTAGCAGTAGTGATGGTAGTGGTGGTAGTAGTAGCAGTAGTAGCAGTAGTAGTAGTGGTGGTAGTAGTGGTGTTGGTGGTGGAGTAGTAGTGGTGGTGGTGGTGGTGGTGGTAGTAGTAGTAGTAGTGGTGGTAGTAGTAGCAGTAGCAGTAGCAGTAGTAGTAGCAGTAGCAGGAGTGGTGGTGGTAGTAGTAGCAGTTGCAGCAGTAGTAGTAGTAGCAGTAGTAGTAGCAGTAGCAGTAGCAGCAGTAGTAGTACCAGTAGTAGCAGCAGTAGTAGTAGCAGTAGCAGTAGTGGTGGTGGTGGTGGTGGTGGTCATAGTAGCAGTAGCAGCAGTAGCAATAGTCATAATATTAGTAGTAGTAGTAGTAGCTGTTTTTTACTGAACTTGATAATACCACCTAACATCTGTGTATTTAAACTGGCAAAAATAAACATCCAGATTTGGGCAGAAATTTATTGAAATTTATTGAAAACCCATCTGTCAATAGGTAAAATGAGAATGGAGTAGCAGTTTCACACATCAACAAAGCACTTTGAATCTAAAATTCACACCCAAGATGTCTTTTTAAAAAATGGTAAATTAAATATGAACTTTTCTGAACATTTTGAATGGTCTGCCACTGCATAGTGAAACCAAAATTTTTCATCACCAACAGTCACAGTGTGCACAGGCTGGAATGGGCATGTGCAGAATGCTGCTCCAAACTGTAACCTTAAAATAAATGGTACAACACAACATACTTAATAATGCCTAGAGAATATGTAAGTGTAGAATATGGAGTTAAACTTCACACATTCTGAATGCAGAAACAGGTTAAGGCAAATGGTCTAACTTGTGTACTCTTGGAGTAAGAACTGTGGTCACCATGTGTGAGATGTTGAGTGAGTATCAGATGCATTCTGAACAAAGTGGTGAAGGAAAATTCTCCAGTCCCTGTGCAGTGTCAAATTGTCTACCCAATAATTTAGTGATGGTGTTAAGTGTGCAGGCAATTAAAATAAAGGGAGGTAATGTGTCATGGAAGTAAATCAAATACCAAATTTAAGAGTGTAGCCTCATGGTCATAAGTTACTTTAGAGAAACTGGACATTGCAACACACACTTTACATATATGAGAGAGACAGTAAAGCTGTGACACATTTGCAAAAATAATCTGAGAACTCTGGGAAACAACTTAAAGGAGCTTACAGCGATTAATTAATGCACTTTCTCCATATTAACATGAAGTAAATTTATGTGTCAACCATAAACACAAGAAATGAACTTACACCATGTGAATATTAAACAAGGTAGAAGGTAACAATGGATGTTTTAAGTTTCAATATGTGGAATATTTTGTACTAATAAATATAACATAATATTCTCTCCTACACACACTGAAATATACAGCATCACAATGAAGAAAAAATGCAAATTGTAAACTGGAGTTCTCAATTTTAATGTCAATGCAGTCAAACAATATCATCACAATAATTGTCAGAAAGAATACAGGTATTTCTTTATACTGAATACAACCATTTCTTTTAATGTGTGGTTCACCAAATTGTGTGGAGGGAAGGTTAATATGGGTTTGTGTCAGATGTATGTTTATAATAAATCTCAATGCAGCAAATTCCATGTGACATGGATTTAACATAAGATGCAGTATCTGAACATAATTTTGTTTCTAGCAGGCTAAGCAGTCTGGGTACAATTCTAGTCATTCCAGATGGTCAGTGCACCATATACAGCATATTCTTTAACACATGTTCTAAGCATGTTGAAATTTTCAACATTATTATAAATTTGTTTTCATATTTCTACAGAGCATATGGCAAAGTCTTCTCTGTCTGTGGGTTAAAGTTACAAGTCTGTTACTACTTTAGATAAATACATTACTTCAAATTTATCACATACAAAATGTCTAGAGGAATGGCTGTTTGGAGGATAATTCATAAGGATTATGAAATCTGCATACCACTTCTACAGACTACCGGCTTTTTTTTTATGTAAATACTTGATTTAATTCATGGCACTGATTTCAGGACATTAAAACCAAGTGCAGAATCACAGATTTTACATTGGTTGAAACATGGTTGGAGTTGAAGGCTTCCCATTTTGATATTTCTTTATGTTGAGGGTTAGTTTTCATCATTTATGCTTTAAACTAGGTTTATTACAGCACCTGTATGACACACAATATTAAATTTTAGTAATGACGACATAAAATACATCTACAAAAATTATGTCCATCAGGAGTCTGCAATATTTATATTTGTCCAAGGATGTACAGTATATGCAGTAAAGAGACGCTACCAATTTTATCACACTTTAAGGCATTGGGGTATTAAGCTTAGATAATATTAGAATATTTAGATTTTTGAAGATAATGAGCCCTAAATTAAAAAAGGCTTAATATTGTCTATAGGCCTACATCTGACAGAGGATGAACTATTCTACAATATCAATGGCATAAAATGATCACTCTTCATTCCCTGCATAGCAGAAATAAAAATTTGTTGTAGTATCATCAGTAAAACCTGATAAGATACTGTTATGGACGAACAATTACTGGGACAATATGGCTGTATTGAAGTGAGATACATGTGTTAAATCTGCAGCCTCAAAGGCATACTGCACTGAGAAAATATGTTTACAAGGGAAATAGCACAAAATGAATACTGGTAACTGGTGTATATACAGTAATGCCATACTACAAATACACTTCAGTGCCATCTGTAGAGAGGTACAGCAGGCAGTAAATATTAACTTACCTCAGTGCAAAAGCTATTGTTGTGAAACTTACGATGGTGACCTTCTTCTGTGATATATTACTATGGATCCCAGGGAGTTCAGGTATCTTTTGACATACAGAGCATGAATGCAGGTTTAGTTATTCATGGAAATTAAATTACTGCTGGGAAAGTCAGTACTGATGTGCATACATTTGTACATTTAATATGACAGTGTAATGCAGACAAGCACACACAACTTGCTATTATCTGAACTATTGTATAATAAGGTACAGCAGAATAAGGATTTTGATTCTTTGGTTAGAAATTGTGTCTGTACACAAAATGACTGTACTCTTTGTCCATTATAACCTGAAAATTAATTTTTCCCCAAGTTTCTTGATATTAATCCATGTATTTATACAAGGAAAAGAAATTGTAATCATAATGAAAACATTCTAATGTTTGTTTTCAATATTTTGCAATATGGGAAGTATTTACACGCCGGAAGTATAAAGTATACCGTTGCTGTTACTGATACAAAATATTCTGATAACTTATACATGTGTGTACTGTGTTTCCCATTAGCTAAACTTGTATCAGTGGAACTATGTCTTTTCCAACACAACTCACTTTCACCACCAAATAGTTTATGTCTTTTATGCAATAAAAATATTTGTATTCTTTTCTGTCATGCATCTTTGCATTTTCCAAGTCATCAGTTCTGTCCTGTATGATCCACACTGAGCAAAGCACTGCACATATTGGACCAAATTAATGAACACGCTCTTGTACATTGGTATCCACCAGACTGGCAAGTTGGTTGTAAGATACTGAACTAGTAACATGTCCAACTTGACATTACAGTGTTAAGGCAAATAAAAGATCTGACTTCCAGCGCCACTGATATTCCTGAAGTGCCATGATACCACGAGAATCTGGGAACCTGGTGAATGACACTGCAGTCAGTTTGGTTGCTTTTCCACAAGTTTCTATAAGACCAGCCTAAGAAACTATGGAATACTTTTGGTACGTGAATATTTAGAATTGCCTCTGCTGGACACAACTGGGTGCATATCGGACGTCTTATAGCCATGTTGCAGAAGTGTTATTGCAACTACTTAGTGTGGGTGAATCTTCAACTTGCAGATGGTGATTGCTATTCTTGTGTAGTTACAGCATCGTCACTTTGCTGCTGCTGCTGCTGCTGGGTTCTTAGTTCAGCATCTGCAAGACAACACAAAAACCATCCTCTTTACCACTAGCAAGAAGTGATGTAAGTGCTCTTTAACACTTTAGACACAACAGTGTATGAATCACAAATAATGCAATCTTGCAAATCTGTGCAACCACACAGCCTGTATTAAATCAGGCCTTGTTACTCAGAGATGAGGCCCAAATTAAAATGTGTACTTATATGGTTATGCACATATTATCTTCATATGTTGTTAAGGTCAGTGTTTTTTGATAATTTGGTGGACTTTTCCATCACAAGCAGTGGGAACTCTAGGCTTTCAAATAACTATTGGTGGGTTCTCAAAAAAATTTCTGACTGCAAGAGCCTAGGAAAACTGAAGTTTTGAGAAAGAAAAACATGCACTTTTACACCCTGACATAGTGCCACCATCACTTAAGGCCCATGTAAGTCTGTGAACAGAAATTCCCTATTACAAAGCAGTTTGATTTACTACCACTGTCAATACACTGTTACATACTATGGTGAACAATCAGTGGCACATATGGGGGTTTGACTGTAGTATCAACCATATCTATTTTCATAAGCAGCTGGCATAGTGTATCACTGTTGTTATTATGGTTGCAAATCTGTGACACAAAACTGGTTATAAATATTATGTGCTCTGTGCCACATTGAATTTATGTAAACAGTGTAGGAAGCTTTACAAAACAGTAAGTAATCCATGTAACAGAATTTGTTTGTTGTAGTGCAGTTTTGGAAATATTACGATTTGTAAATACAAATCATAATATTGCTTAGAACTAATGGTGCCATCTGGTTAATAAGATGTGCAAATTGAACCACTTAACCCCTAAATATAGATACATATTACTATTAATGGTAACAATCCATAGGATATTAACACTATATGATTAGCTGTAACTTGTAGAATAAATCAAGAACTGAAATTTAAAAACTTGAAAAAATGAAAACTTAATGATCAATTTTATTACATACACCTGCAGTGTGCATAACAGTGGCAATCTATCCTCATCATCATCATCATCATTTTCATGAAGGGTTAGGCATGTTTCCTGTTCCTTAATCCTCAAGATGAAGTTGGTTCCTCCATCTCTTCCTTGGTCATCCCATGTTCCTTCGTCGTTTTGGTTGATATTGTAGTGCTTATTTTGGTATTCTATTTGTGTCCATTCTCTGTGTGTGTTGTAGCCACTTTTCCTGGTACTGTTTTATTTCCTTCACTATGTTCTGTGCTCACGTTTTTTTCCCTAATACAGTGATTAGTGGCAATCTAATTAGATTTATATTACAATTTGTATTGGTCAAGTTTATATATTGAGCATTTGGTATGAATGTGTGCACTAACTGTGGATGACAGGTTCTGTGGTTTCTTGTTCTGAACACATGGCAGATAATGGTCAGTTTATCTGCTTTTCCCTTGGGCGAGACCTATACTTATTAAGAAGGGTGTGGCAAGAACATCAGTCATTCTGGAGGTGGTGATGAATACAAAGATTTTTTTTAACTCCTTTGTCTGGAATCAAACCGCGGCCATTTCATCTGTAAGCAATCGTTTTACGTTCCTCCATTACTTAGGTGAATATAAACTTTGATGTAATTTAATAAAGAAATTGCAAGGGTGTCGTCTACCTCGTGCTGCTTGCTCCTTCCAGCTTTTCTTGTTTTCACCCAGACAGGCAGTCCATGGCTTTTTAATTTTGAATTTTAAACTGCGCTGGGGACTTGATGTAGCTCCTGTGAAATATAGAACAAATCAGAGTTAATGTACTCAAAACAAATACATGCTTGTGACTAGGGCTGGTTTCTGTCATAACATTTTCACAACTGTAAACCTTATAATGACTGTGAACTCGCAGCAGTATTGATATTTCCTATGTAAATGGTGTCTAAAACCAGAAATATTAAAATTAAATTGGCGCCAAGCCACACAATTTGAAGACTGTGCACTAAAACAGTTACTAATCATGTGATGTCATGCAGACTGGTAGAAATCTACTGCCTCTTCAGAGAAACTTACTGTCTTCATCTTCTAGGTCATGAGTATGACCACATCAAACTTCTCTTCACAGATTAGTAGGTGGAGTCTGGTTTCAGATAACTGTGTTTATAGACAGTCTATCAGGCAAAATAGTGATGTGTGTTAGTTGTGTTAGGAACAACTTAGTGTTACTTGTGTTAAAAACAACTTAGTGTTACTTGTGTTAGAAACAACTTACCATCTCTCTTATTGATACACACACACACACACACACACACATACACACACACACATACACACACACACACACACACACACACACACACACCATGATTGAAAGTTGTGCAACACAAAGTTTGATATTCAGTACCAGCTAATGAGATGAAGTTGAATTAAATATGACAGCACAGTACTGTGCTGACTTTTGTTAAGTATGTAGGCTGATTCCAAGATACTGCATATCAAGATCCATCACATTTCTACAACTATACAAAGAAATGCCTACATTTTAACTATTTCGCTCTTTTACACTATGTCAGCTGTGTACAAAAGTGACTGATTTGGTTTTATGCTGCATTACTTTAGTTTGATTCCCTGATCATGCTCCCTTTCAGACTGAAACATGTAGGAAGTTTAAGTCTGATATTATAATATAAATGTGTAAGGAACAAGTTTGTGCACTTTGTTGGTTTAGGTCATGAATATTTTATCAATAATGCATGGAATGAGCAATTTAAATGTTGTTATGACTGGTGGAAGTTGTGTAGTGCAAACACAGGTCATGTGACATGAGGCCATATCAGCAGTGGCTTTAAAACAGTGTACCTGTCAATATGTCTTTTCATGAGCGTAGCGTATTTTTATGGTTGAACATTATCTTCAATTTGAATCCTATGTGAAATGCCAGGATGATTTTATGAGTGTCTTACCAAAGTCTCAAGTGCCAGATAAGTCAGCAGGATTTAATTTAGTATTGTGTTTTTGTGAAAGAGCTGGTATGAGTGATCAAAAACTCTTTTGTTACCCTACAAATTTAAATGATGTAAGTGTGGGAAACATCAGACATTCTTCAGTGCAGTCTCCACGAAAGTCTTTAATATATATATATATATATATATATATACATGGTGTCCCAGGAGGAATGTGCGAGACTTCGGGAGAGTGTTCCTTATGTTAAACTATACCGATATAACCCAAAACACCTATATCCAAAGTTGAACGGTTACGGAGATAATGGCCAGAGAAGTTT
>Ga0123355_10002307_pt1 | contig 26927 bp, 15 predicted proteins | sample TergutEmb28metaG_3_FD_89872 | JGI IMG/M metagenome (GOLD analysis project Ga0123355, IMG submission 89872) | Embiratermes neotenicus P1 segment gut microbial communities from Petit-Saut dam, French Guiana - Emb289 P1 | ecosystem: Host-associated > Arthropoda: Insects > Digestive system > Gut ... | reverse complement strand
TCCTGCATTACCTTCAACTAGTGTTGGGAATGCGGCGCCAGGTGTTACATTCATGCTTTCTGTTTGCCCTACTGGGTTTACTGTACCTGGTAGGTTATCAATTATTAGGTTGTTGTTTGGTATGAAAATCTGACCACTATCATTACCCCAAATGCCATATACATCAAGGGCACTTGCAGGCATGTTCGCTGGTGGTGCTACTACTACGCCTGCATCCAGGGCATCTTGCCAGGTTGGGTTTGTTAGGTCGCCGTTTGCGTCTAATACATCCCAAGCTGCTAAGAATGCTTCCATTGCTGCACGGTCGGTGGTCCAACCTAGGAATGTCCAGCTGGCTCCTGCATTACCGTGTACAAGGTTTAGAGGTGTGTCAGGTGCAACATCCATAGCTACGCCATTTACAACCGGTAGGTTTGCTGGTGTCGCTGTTTGGCCTGTCGCATTAACTGCCGATGGCAAGTTTGTAACTGTTAGAGGGTTTGCATCCGGTGGAACACGGGTAATTCTTACAGTGCTTCCTTCTGCAGTATGATTCCCAAGAGCTTGTCTTAAGATATCAAACTCATAATAATCATCTACATCACTTAGAGTACCTGTAGGCACATCAAATCTTATGCGAATTACTATAGGGCCTTCGTATCCATTCAAGAATTGTGCAATTGTACTAATCATAGATGGTGCATTTGCAGGGAATGGAGGAGAAGGAGGTGCAAGCATTGTGTCGTTAAGAGGTGTGAGGTTACCACGACCAACAGGAGCAATAAGTGTTTGTGATGGGTTTGTAAACATACCTTGGGTAAACTGCAACGAGATACCTACAGAATCAATAGGCTCTGGTGTAGTGGTACCCCAGTTTAGATGGAAGTCTATATATACATAATCTTGACCAACTGGAATTGATACATTATTTGCTGCCCAGTGTGGCTGTGTTGATTGCGGTAATGGCAATTCTTCACCATTACTTGGCACAATAGACAATAACATAGGTGCCATTGCTGACATAATGCCTCGTTCGGCAAAGAGTGCAGGATGAGCAAATGGAGCTTGCTCTTGTGGTGAACGTCCCAATACAAAGATTTCAGGGAACCATGCACCAAATGCTACATAGTTTGTCAAAAGAGTTACGTCATCGGTATTTACAACACCGTTAACTTCCACATCTGCTGCACGCCTATTAAGCACGAATACTCCAGGCTGCCATTCGTCAAATGCTACAAAGTTTTGCAAGAGTACTACGTCATCTGTATTTACTACATCATTATCATCTACATCGCCCCAAAGCGACCAAATTGCATATAGGTCTAATTCACCAGCATTATCAAACAATACTGCTAGTTGCGCTTCGGTGATGTTTCCTTCAAGTAGTACTAGTAATGCTTCTAAAGTACATTCATCAGACAGTAATGGCCTACGTAAACCAGAGGCTGCATTTATTCTGCCAGAAGTGTCTAATGTTTCGTCATCGAACCAGCCCCAGAAGGCATGACCCGGTGTACCACTTGTACCATAGATGTTTCCAATGTTTAGTGCCTGTTGTAGTAACTCTTGGTTTGGCCATGTGTTACGTGGTGTACCAGGAACAACTGGAACACGGATAGCTGCACTGCCAAACTCTGTCAACAAGGCCGCATTGTTTGTATAAATGTTAAATACTAGGTGATGTTGATATCCACCTTCTGATAGGTTTATTACAACTATGCCATCATATGCGTCTTGTGGGGTAAGAGTATGGCTGTTGCCAATAAAGCCAGGTGCATTAGCTTCAATTACATCATTTATAAATGCATCTTCTACATCATGGATACCATTGCTACGTGGTGTTACTGTAGCAGCTGGTCTGTTAATTGTAACTGTTGAATTTGCAACAAGTACTGTTTGACGTACACCTTCAAAGTATACTATTTCACCGGCGGCATCGCGCTGGTATCTTACTACGTGTACTTCAAGATCAAACGGTGCATGCTCTGTCAATACTATTGTCATGTTGCCAGCTCTTAAATAAGCTTCCGTGATTGGTTGTGTAACAGACACAAATCCAGGGGCAGATGCAGTTGCAGACAAGCCAGCGCCTTGAAGTGTATTCTCAATTGCAACTGTAGTTCTGAAGTGGCCTACATCTATGCGCGCTATTGTCTGATCAGGAATGGTTACGTTTGATGTGCCAAGTAACGGGAATGGATCAACTGTATCATCAGTACCATCACGGACAAAGATATTCAATGTTGCTAACCCACCTGGAGTCAACGGAATTTCAGCTACTAAGTCGCGCAACATTTCTTGCGTAATTTGTATTGTGTAATCGTTATACAGGAACGCTCTTCCTGTTAGAGGATTACCAATGTTTGACCCGTTTACTGTAATTGTAAATACACCAGTTGAGCTTTCACCTAATGCGGCGTCACCATGGTATAAGCGTGACCCAGGTATTAGAGGACGTGGAGGCTCTTCGTTGCGAACTATGCGTACTTCTAATTCCACATCTACAAAGTCTTCCATAACAATAACTATCAAACGCGGAAGATCAAGGTCTCTTGCATCTATTGGATGCGGCTGTGCAGCAAAGCCAGGTGCGTTTGCTATTAGAGGAAGGCTTATATGGCTACCGTCTATTCTAATAGTAAAGGTTCCGGCTACGTGTTCCGCAGTGGTTACATTTGTTGCACCAGGTAACTGTGATAAGTCAAGGGATGCTGTACGTAGCAGTGTGCCTGCAGGGAATTCTACACGAACATCTACATATACAGGCTCGTAGCCTTGATCCAACACAATTGTAATTGTCGGGTTAGCCCCGGCAAGGTCTGTTGCATGTATCGGCCTGCTCACAGGTGTGAAACCTGGCGCGCTGGCGGTTATGCTGGTGGTTATTGCAACTGCATTTACCGGAATAGTAAATGTGCTGCCTTGTGTCGGTGTTGCCGTTGCTGTTGGGTGTGACAAAGAAGCTGTAGGAACAGGACGATTGTGACGGTCTACAACGTGTACGGTTAGGTTTACATTTTCACCGTTTCTTTGAAGCACTATTGTAATTGCACCATCATACAAGTCTTGTACTGTAATTGGATGAGAACCTTGGGCAAAGCCAGGGGCGTTGGCCAAAATGTTTTGGTCAATCATTCCACCGTTTACTCGCACTGTCCATACACCATTTCCACCGCCAGTAATTACAGCTCCTGATGGAAGTGTTAGGGCAGATGTGGTAAGTGGCTCACCGGGAATTTGTACGTCTTCAACGGTTACAGTCAAGTAAACATCAGCAGGAACTAAAACGATAGATATGCTGCGTCCGTCAAAGTCTCTATGACCAATTACATGGTGGTTTTGTGCAAAGCCAGGAGCTATTGCATAAATATTATAACCAATATTCGAACCATTTAGCTGAAGTGTCAAAATCCCGTCAACTGTAGGTGTAACTGTGCCTTCAGGCCACTCAACTGTTGCAGTTGGTAACAATACATTCGGGCCGCCTGATACGAAACGATATACACGTACAGGCACATTTACGTTAGAGTCAGTGTTGCCGGTTAAGGTTATTTGTATCCAGCCACGCTCCAATTGGTAATCCTCTATCACATGTGTTGCTGGGTTAAAGCCCGGTGCATCTGCAACAAGACTTTGACCTACTACAGCTCCGCCAACATAAAGTGTCCATACGCCATTGGTACCCGGGCCTTGGTCTGCACCGGATAATGTCAGGCTTGCTGTTGTAAGTGCATTGCCTGTTGGATAGAACACATAAACTCTTAAAGGCTCTGGGTCGCCTTCTACTAATGGAATATAAACATCTCTGTTTGCAGGCAGCAGAGTTTCGGCTCTAACATTATAGAAACCTGGTATATAGCGTGTTGCTGTACCGTCAAGTCTTACTCCAATGTTGCGTCCGCTTAGTCTTACTACAAAGTCACCGGCACTTCCGGTCATTGTTAAACCGTAGGTTGTTGCAGGAAGAGTAGCAGTATAACTTAGGTCTGCATGGTCTAGTGGTTCAATTGGAGATACGTCATAGTCGTGTACGATTACATTAAGGTAAACGTACTCGTAGTATTCGTCTTCTCCACCGCCAAGTACAATTACAATTGTACGACCATCAAGGTCTTCATGCAAAATTGTACGCTGTACAGCACGGAAGCCATATGCATCTGCAGTTAGAACGGTACCTATGTCGCCGCCATTTACAGTAATGTCAAATGTTCCGGCTGGAGAGGTAGCAACTATACGGCTAGAAGGTGTTAGACCTGTTAAGGTTGCTGTTGGTAGTAACACATTATCGGAACCAGGTACATAACGGTATACACGTACAGGTACTACTTCGTCTGCGTATACATCAAGCACTATGGTAAGTGTACCATTGTAAAGGTCTACTGCTGTAATTTCGTGTGGCGGTACTGGCCTTGCAGCAAAGCCCGGAGCAAATGCATATAGTTCGTCGTCTATTGCATTGGCATTTATCGATAGTGTAAATGTGCTGCTTGGGCCACCGGCAACTGCAGTACCGTTGCGGCGTAATGTTGCCGTTGGTATTGGGTCACCATTTCTGTCAACAATGTTTACTATCAAGTTTACATTGTTGCCGTTACGGTTAAGAGGTATGTCAATTGCATTAAGTGCAAGACATCCTACTGTTATCGGGTGTGTGTTTTGCATAAAGCCAGGTGCATTACCAACCAAGCTTTGGTTGATAAATGAACCGTCTACGGTTACTGTCCATACACCAGGTTCTACTTGAGTAACTATCGCACCTGTTGGAACGCCTAAAGTAGAAGTGACTAGCGGCACTGTGTGCAGTACAGCATCTACTACACGTACTGACCAAGTAACTGGTGCATATTCGTTAAGTGTAATAATTATCAAACGTGGGTCTGCAAGGTCGCGTGACGCAACTGTATGCGTGCGTGATGCAAAACCAGGTGCAATTGCACTTATAGCATCGCCAAGGTTATAACCGCTTAGTGTAAGAGTAACTTCACCGTCTAGGTTAACTGTGCGGTCTACACCGTCATGGGTAACTGTAGCGGTGTGCAGTCTATTTCCTGCACTGTTTACTACACGTACGGTCACACTTACGTCTACATATTCATCCAAAACTATAACTATATAACCATCATATAAGTCTTGAAGGGATATATTATGCAGAACGTTTTGGAAACCAGGTGCACTTGCCGTAAGATTTGTATTAAGAACATAGGCATTAGCCATTGTGTTAAATACGCCTGGGCGAGGTTGATCTAGTTCGTCTAATGCAGGCTGTATAGAAAGTGTGCCGTGGGTAACAGTTGATGTAGCTATACGTTTACCTGCACTGTTTTCTACATAAATGCGCAACGGCGCTAGCGGACCTGCACCAAGAGGAATAATTATTTCTGGGTCGTTGCCTACAAGATCAAACACTGTCATTGTGCGTAAGCCATTGGCAAAGCCCGGGGCAGAACCTGTTAGCAATGTTAGCGGGTGAGGAGGAGTTGCGTCTGTTTGTAACGTGCTAACTTGGTCGCCGGTTACGGTTACTACCCATACACCAGGAGAATCCGGTCTGCCGCCTGTTGTTGGACGGTTAGGGGTAGATGTTAAGCTTGATGTTATAAGTGGAGTAGGTGTATGTCTGGCGTCGGTTACAATTACTCTCACATCTATAGGCTGGTCACCTACCAATACGATATATATTGGAGCTGCATTGTCAAGTAAGTGCTGTGGCAAAATTGTAGCGGTGTTTGAGCTGAAGCCTGGTGCAACTGCACTAAGCACTGTGCCTACTTCGCTACCATTAATTTGTATTGTAAATGTTCCGTCAGCAGGATTTGCAGCAACAATACGCTCTTCAGGTGTAAGGCCTGATAGGATCGCTGTTGGAAGCAGTACTCGCTCACCATTTATCAAACGATATACGTGTACAGTAAGGTCAAACTCGCCGCCAATTATATCGTTTCTACCCCATAGTGCTGTTAAGGTTTGGTTTTGCGCCGGCATTGTAAAGTTATAAGGTGTTGCGCCGGATCTGAAGTGTGGACTATCTGCAATTTCTTCGATAGTTACATTTGCACCTAGTGCAGGTACGCCAGCTTCACCTACCCACCAGCCTAAGAAAATTAGGTGGTCAGCAACTCTGTTACCAGGCTCTAATGGGTTAATTTGTTCGCCTGCGCTTCTGACGCCGCTAGGAGTTTGGCCAGATGGAGCCAGCTCTTCGCCTGTTAATGGGTACACAGGGCGGTTGTTAATGGTTAGTGTAAACCTTCCGCCAACATAACCGTTTTCACAGCCCCATAGTGCTGTGTAGGTTACGTCTGTTGCCGGCATGTTGAATATGTGTGCCCCATTTGCTGCTACAAAATTGTTACTATCAGCAATTGCAGGCGTTTCAACATTGTTACCAGGTACAGGTACATTTTCTGTACCTCTCCACCAGCCAAGGAAGATTAGACCATCTGCTCTGGTACCATGAGTTAAGTTAACTGTATCACCGGCATGGAAAATTTGACCGGATTCTGTTTGGTTAGTTGGTCGTACGCTGTCACCTGTTATTGGATGACTTGGTACGTTATTTATTGTTAGCACATAGTCATTTGGTAGGCCAACAACACCGCGCTGGTTACCCCAAACTGCTACCCAGTGTGCATTTGCAGTCAAATTGTTAATGACTAGTACAGACGAAGGTAAACTTTCAGGGTTAAAATTAGGCAATGGTAAACCTTGGCTTTCAGGGTTTGCTATAAGATGTGCTTCATTTGCTGCAAGATGTGCATCAAGGACAGCGCGTGTACGCCAGCCAAGGAATGTCCAACCATATGCTGCGCCTGCATCAAGAGTTACATCAGATCCGGTAACAATATCAAAGTTACTTGGGGCTCTGTCAGTTGCAGGGCAAACATGCAGACAATCATACTCGCAATTGTTCGGGTCTACGCAGTCACAAGGATCATGTGCGCAAACGTATACGCATACATAGTCTTCACCAAAGGTTGCAGGGTAATCCGGATAGTCATCATACAAGTGTATATACGGTTCCGGTAAGTGTGCAGAGTCTTCTTCTGCTAACTGGCCTCTTGGCAATGGACGATGTGAAGGATGTGGTGCGCCTGTAGGCCCTACAGGGTCAAGATGGTTTTCAACTTGTAAATTGAGTATAGGAAGCAGTGGTACGGTTACCATTGCAAACAATGCTGCACCAGCATTATTAACTGGATATTCAAACTCAAATCCTAATCCAGTATAGTTACGTATATCTACAATGGATCTGGTAAGGAACCCATCTGCGGATACAGTAAGTGTACCGTTAATCCAATTGTACGGATTATTAGGAGACTGGTTTGCGTTGATACGGCGGAATGGACTGTAGTACCAGCTTATGCGCTCGTTGTCAGTGCCATAGGTTAGGACTGCACTTGTATTAAATATCATGTCATTGCCAATACGGTCGCCGGTTATTGCATCAACCACATTAACAAGTAACAAGAATCCTTCATCGGGGCCGCGGCCACCTAGTGCATCTTCGTCATCACCTTCATGACCTAGGAAGATTGTTGCAGCGGCATTGCCACCAACGGCACTACCTTCTACATATGGTATATATACAGGAGTTGGAATTGTTAAATGTGCGCCCCAATCTGGGTGGGTTGCAAATACAGTGAAGTTCCCCGCAGGAAGATTATCAAAATAGAAGAATCCTCTTGGAAGTAGTGCACTGGTGGTGCTCCATACCTGTCCTGTTTCATTATGAATTGCTACAACTGTCGCATGTGAAATCGCAACATGTAAACGGTTTTCTGCATCAAAGTTTGCTGACTCTGTAATTAATAAACCTGGATGCACTCTTAACAAGTCAGGTAACACACGGCCTGACAAACGCCCTGATGCAGCACGTTCCATTATGATAGGAACATATTGCGCATCTCTTTGGGCTGCAGATGGCCTTGGTACAGGATGACCTGCGGCATCTACAACTACGCTTGCAGTAACTCTGGTATCTGCAAAGCCATCGGCTCTTCCGATTAGTTCTTCACCATCAAAAACTCTAACAGGATAGAAACGGTTAGCATTAGCAGCCATACGTGCGCTATCCCAATTATAGTATGCAAGCCCGTCTATACCTCTATCCTTGTCGTGATAAAGGCTTGGTAGCGGATCAACAAGAGGCATATACTCGTAAACACCAGGCATTACTTGTACACGTTCATAAACACGAACTTGGATAAAGAATTCATAGTCCATAGGAAGAAGCATGAATTCGAGTGGAGCATCTGCTTCTGAATCAGGATCTAAATCACGGAAGTATGCAATTTCGCCAAGTGGTACCCACTCAGTGGCTCTATAGGTGCGATCTAAACCTGTTCCAGGTATTGTGTTTGATGGAGTAGTCTGTACAGCCCTTACCAATGTGTCTTCTGTTGCGCCGGCTATAATCCATACGGAGTTATTGCGTTGTGCATCAGTAATGCCACGTCCGGTTAGCTCACCATCGTCATTCCATGAACCCATGGTTGGGCCACCAGGGCCGCCAGGAGGTAATGTTCCAGAAGATGCTATAGTAGCAGTAGCAGAACCAAAAGTTGCTGTTGGGTTACCTGTTACCAGTGGTGGGTTACGAAGTTCTAGTGTGAAGTTGGCACTGGTTACAAGATGAGTTCCGTTGCCGGAAACATTCGCCCCGCGAGACAATGGAATATAGGATTCTTCACCTTCATCGTCTTCGAAGATACGTGTGAGGTATAAGTCGCCATTAAGGCTAATGTCGTTAAGAACCAACTCAACAATAAACGGATCTTCTGGTGTACCTTGCGCTGTACGTAGGTTGATAACCTCGTTACTGGTTAATCTAATTTGTTCTCCACGGAATTGATCCGCAGTACCATTAATTGTATCGAATATATAGGTCGGATAGCCGTCGAAGATAGAGAATTGATACACTGTTGGCGCAGGTGCAGGAATAGCCCATGACGGTATGCCTACTCCGTTTACCGGCCTTGGAAGTGCCGCTAGCTGCATCATTTGTTCCGGATATGCATACAAGTTTTCAGGACCGCGTCTTGCAGCTGGGTTTCTGCCAGATGCAATACTGCGCAAATCATCTCTATTTTCAGAACCATTTAGCAAATGTACGTGCACATGTTCTGCTTGTCTTTCCATTGGCACGCGAATTACAAATCTGCCGTAGGTTTGGAATTGGCTTATTTCTTCTTGAGTAATTGTGTGAACTGTATCTGCGTAGAACGCAGCTGTAATTAAAATCCGCTGTCCTGCTACAGGAGCAACTGCGTCTAGGTCTAATATACCAGACCGAAGAACCGGGCTAGTAAACTCTGCACCTGCAACGCCGTTTCCTAAATAGTTAAACATTCTTGCCCATGTTACAACTGTATCTTCCGGCCTTGGTGGTTGCGCACGGTAATGCACTGCGTCTACACCTACAAGCACGTTGTTAAACATTTCGTTGCCGTTAAAGCCTACTACGCCTTGTGGGTTAATAAGGCCAACGGACATTGTTGGGGTTGTAATATTTGATACGGTTTCACTAAAAGCAGATGGCCGCGCTATATGAGCTCTGGCAGCACCGGCACCGGCTGTTCTTGCGCCATATGGAATAAATGAACGGATGTTACGTAATGCTGCACCTTCACCTAAGTTATGACCGCCTGTAATGGTAGTGCTTGCGCCAGTTATACCGTTAAAGTCAGCTGTTCTGCTTGTAAGTGTAGCCGGTACAAGCGCATGGCTGGCACCAGGGATTATTTGACTAAAGAATCTTGGCAAATCGCTTCCGCGATTAACAGTTGGTGTTTGCCATGCAAGCCATGGGTAAGTTTCCCAGTCTTGTGTGATGTCATTGGTAGTATGTTGCAACCAGCCTCTTATCATCCAGTTTGGATGGTGGAACGATTGCAGACCGCCGGATGTAAGAATGGCGGTTGGTTCGCCCTGCAACCCGCTAATAGGTTGAGCTGTACCACGTCTTGCCGGAACGGTTAGTGTGTGCTGGGCGCGGCCTGTGTGTACACAGGTATCCCAATATACACCTTGATATACCATAGAGTTGTTAATACGGTTATGATTTCTGGTGCCACCAATGTGACCGAGTGTTCCAAAGATAGGTGCGCCATGCACATTACCTGAGTTAAACACACGGCGTAAAGTTGTAGTACCGCGAACGTTACGTCTGATACCTAGAATACCGTTACCAAAGTTGGTACCCCGTCTACTCATTACCGAACCAATATTATACGAGTCTTCAATCAGCAAAGTACCTCTACGGCGAACTGAACCTATAACACCGCCGGTAGCCGGAGTTGAACCCTCAATACTACCTGCGTTATATGACCTTAGTACACGAGTATTGTTACCACGTTGAATAGTACCAACAATACCGCCTGTACCTTGAGTAATTAAGTTAGCTCTTCTGGTCGCGGCTGTACCAGTGCCTGTATCAACCATACCGGTTGTTGCCGCACGTACAATACCTTCATTTCCGGAGTTTGTAATTGTAAGGTTATTACGGGCGGCACGCCCAACAATACCACCTGCGGTACCTCTTACATGGCTAGATGTAACATTACCTATATTAATTGCATTATTAATTGTACTATTTAGAGTATCCAAGTTACCGACGATACCACCGGCAGCCATTAGATTGTTACGGTTACGGTCAGATGCACCGCTACCTACTTCAATTCTTACATTACCTGTGTTTAATGCACCATTAATATTTAACCCCTGCGCACCTGCACGATGGACAGAAATACCTACAATACCACCTGCACGAGCTTGTGCACCGGTTGTAGTATTGTTTGCACGATAACCTATGTTACCATGGTTGGTTACATTAAATAAATCTATACGGCGGTTTGCACGCGCATCACGATATTCTACACGAGCGATAATACCGCCAATTTCACTACCTGTATGCTGTCTGTTGTTGGACCAAACGTTTGCATTGTTTGTAACATTCCTCATATAAACATAACGCATAGATGCGCCAATGATGCCGCCCATTCTTAAACGACCGCCAACACCTGTTTCAGCAGTACCATGAGCTTCGATTGTACCATTGTTTATACTGTCTGTAATTGTAACACGTTGATCTGCAAGGCCGATGAAGCCACCCATATTATTAGGGATACCCCTGTTGGCCACACCACCGCCGGTGGTATTGTTAACTGTAACCCTTCCGTGGTTGGTACCGCGTGTAATTGTAACAGCGTTGCGAGAATGGCCTATCAAACCACCAGTATGTCTGCGCAATGAATGACTATGAACTCTACCATAGTTGGTTACATCAATTAGTGTTGTTGCACCCCTAGGTGCAGATATACCAATAAAACCACCTGTACCCTGAAGACCATTACCACGTACTAATATCTCAGAATCTGCCCCTAGCATGGCAGCACTGCCGTTTACAGAATTTTCTATATGAACGTTTGTCTCTGATTGACCAATGAAACCGCCTGAAGATGACACGCGTGTAAAGTCCGCCACAGCATCCGCAGTTGAAGAGTTAAATATTCTACCTAAGTTTGTACTATCGTAAATACGTGCTTGACCTGCACCTTGTGTCCTACCAATGAAACCACCGATACGACCTTGAGTTACAGATATTCTTGCATTGTTGGTTGCATTGCGAATGGTTACACTACCATTCATAGTTCCAATAAAACCACCTGTTGCCCGGTTAGCTGCAGAGCTTCCTGCACCTAGCTGAGTATCTAAAGGTGTAGCACCGCCTGAATTTAGGCTTGTCAATCCGGTAATGGTAGTTGTACCACCGGCACGGCCTATAGCTCCACCTACATCTTGGAAGGTACCGGAAGCGGCTGTTTGTAAAAATACTTCGCCGCCTGTTATGGTTGCATTACCAGAAGTTTGACCAATAAGTCCACCTACTGCTTCGGCTAGTCCTGTTGTATTATTGGTAATTAGCACCCTTACGGTAGGGTTGGTAATATTTATTGTACTACCGCCTGCCAAGAAACCAAGTAAGCCGCCTGCTCTGTTGTTAGCAAAGCCTGTTCCATTACTTGCAAGGATAGCTGCGTTAGTTGTAGGTGTGCCTCCGCGAACAGTAACATTGTTCATGTGTACCGCACTACCTGATACAACTTGACCCGCTACAAGACCAACATTACCTGTTGCTGTATTCCAGTCGGCAATGGCTGTGGTATGGTTGAACTGAGCATCTGCAAAAGTGATGTTCTCTATTCTGGCACCATGACCCAACGCACGGATAAAACCGATACTGTCATGATAAGGTGAACGAGCAGCCGGTGCAACTCCTGTAGGTCTTGGGACTAAACGCAAGCCCGTAATGGTTGCGCCATTACCTCTGATTTCACCGGTGAATATTCCAGGGCGACCATGCACACCTGTTGCAGGTGCATTTAAGTTTCCTGAAAATACGAAGATGTCATTGTTGTTACCAAGGGTACCAGCTAAGAACCCTGCCAACGCCACATCATTATTTACCTGAACGATAACACCGGAGTTAAGAGGCATTATCTCTAGCAGTCCATCATTGTCTAGGGCGCGTGGTTGGACTTCGCCACTAGAAACTGTTGCATCACTTCCTAATATATAGTTAATTTCATCATCTAAGAGGGAGATGGTTCCTACAACGTTATCACGCATCGCTCTGTAACTGTTAAGGCTTGCTTCAAGCGCACTAAGGTGGGCGCGCTCTTCTGCAAGGTCTGCAGCTATATATGCGATTTCAGATTCGAGAGTTGATGCGTGTCCGTCATTATCAGCCAAGGACTCGATTAACTCTTGCTGTAGTTCGAACTGTTCGTTTGACAGTTCAACTATTTGCCAGTTAGCCTCGTTAATGTCTTCCATTAACGCTGCTATTGTACTGTCAAGTTCAGCCAGCCTTGCGGTTAGGGCAAGCTTTTCTGCTTGTAAAGCAGCAAGCCTTTCCGCATTTGGGCTCGTAGCAACTAAGGTATCCTGGCTGCCTATGTCAGGCGAGTCTGGTACCCCCTCTGTTACTGCTACAACACCAAAATTACCCTCTTGCACTGCTGCATACAGGTTAAGTGGTGTCTCTATTAGCATTGCGACAATGACCAACCACGCCGCAATCCCTTTCAACATGTTAATTGTACTTCTTTTGAAACTGTTTGCCTTTTTTGTGCTAGACATCTTTTTGTCCTCCCTCAGACATGAGTTGCTTTTTTTATGCATATTGTGTTGCTATCCCCCTATTACTGCTTAAATGCCCGCCCCGGGCGATTTCCATGTAGGCCGTTTACAGCCCTGGGTAAAACTAAGGCGCATTTAGAGCAATTTTAGGTTAATATAATGCAATTGTACCGCATTGCTGACATTAATGCAAGCAAAATTTTTTGTTAATTTATTCATTTTTGCATTTATCTACAACATCATTTATTTAACTACAAAGTAGGACAGTTTTTTTCGACAATAATTAAATCGGCTTCACCACGTATTTCGTACAGAACAACTATGTAAAGCAAAAAAGGCACCAAGGCTAATGCCTTTGGTACCTTTTGTACTAACGCTATGCTATTTATTATCTAACCAGCTTTGCATGCAGAATATAACGAGCACTTCCGCCAGAGGCACATTCTGCAATCAAGGTAATAATGTGGTCATCTTCACCAACATTTATATTTGTTTGATGTATAGACCTGTTTGCAAAGTTTTGTACCCAGGCTTCCCAGTTACGGTGCTGGGCCGCACTAAATGTATATTCAGAGTTATCGCTGTAAAAAGAGAACGGCTGCCATTGGTGTTCTCCATAGAATGTGGTGAAGTGAATAGCCGGGGATTGAATAAAGAAGTCATAATCCGCAAAACGGCTTATTTCATACAGCATGCCTCCGGACTGTGTCATGCGCCCAAAAATTACTGTGTTGTTCGGCAGCTCCTGCACACTAGTCCATGTGTCTAAGAAAATCCATCCGTAGTCAGATGAGTTTCTTCTTATATTATGGGTGCGGTAAAAATCATTATTCACACCTTGCACTACTGCATAGTTTATATTTGTTCCGTCAATTGATAACCTGCCAACTATGTCCGGGTTGTTAAAATGGTCTATTAGCTCCGCAACGCTTAACCCTTGAATATGCACTTCGCAGTCTGCGTATATGTCGTTGTTGCCGGCTGCTCTTATGCCATGCAGTTGCTGGCTGAATGTTCCGATTACGGGCACATCGTCAAGTAAATCTGTAAAGAACATTACTGCTGCTAACCCACCAATAATAATTAGAACAAACAACACCGCCGGTAATATACTTTTCTTTTTTCTTTTCGTTACAGGCGGCTCTTTAGCTGGATCTTGCTCTTGGAACCCTGTACGTTGTCTTGACCTTCTTGACTGTTCTCTTCGAGACTTCTCTTGTTTTTTATCATCTGCTTTTGGTTTTTCGTATTTAGGCCTTTCTGGTTCCGGCTTTTCATACTTTGGTTTTTCGTGTGTTGGTTTTTTTTCTGGCTCAGGTTTCTCATGTTTTGGTTTTTCATATTTTTGCTTATCTGGCTTCGGGTCTTCTGGTATATCAGGCTTTTCTATTTTTACTTCAGATACAGGTTTTGGTTCAGGCCTTGGCTTAGGCTCTTCTGTTTGAGCAACTGACTTTACCGGTTCGTCAATAGTTTCTTTATTGTATTCAATAGCTTCCGGCGGAGGGGTTACACTAATGTCATTTGCTTTATCTACTTTATGGACTGGCATCCCAAGCTCACGCTTAACAGAGTCTTGAATAATACGTGAAAAGTCGACATTTGAAGACCTTGCAATTTGTCCAAGCCATGCAGGAATGGAAACCGTGTATTCTATGGTTTTATTAGAAAAGCGCAAGTGATATGCTTTTGTATCTGCCAAAATCATAGATGTAATTTCACCATCAACTGTGGGAATTTCGTCTGGGTATCTTGGCTTTGGAATTGCTACGCCTTGCTGCTCCATATCAAATAGGCATAAACTTAAAACAGATTCCGCTTTCTTGGCTGCATCAAGCATAGTCGCACCGCGTGCACTACAACCCGGCAAGTCGGGAAAAGTTACAAGTAACGAACCATCCGGGTTTTTGGTGAAAACGGCTGTGAATATGTACTGCATTAACTGACACCACTCTTTCTGAGGAAATACCTCACTTAACACAGATTTAGTGTATCTATGTCCTACTTACTATACCCGCAAACACACATGAATGTCAACGATTTTGCCGTCATTTCTTCCAACAATGTGCCGAAACTTGAAAAATGCTGCTAAACACCCATATATTCATTGCATAAAGGCTTTATCTGCCATATACTTATTATGTCCTGAAAGGAGCGCATCCTATGATAGCAGAACGGCTTAAGACCTTGCGGCGCGAAAGAAAAATAACCAAGCGTGAATTGGTATCACTTCTCCCTCTTAATTATAGCACATATGCAAATTACGAATCCGGCTTTCGCGAGCCTAATTCTGAGGTGCTGCAGTTATTGGCACGTCACTATGAAGTTAGTGTAGATTATTTAATAGGCGCAAGCGATAATCGTATTAAAGCAGACGCTATTGCAATTCTTACAGATAGTGAACACGACCACATGGTAAAGTATCGCAAACTGGATACACATGGGCGTGAAATGATTGATGTGGTATTACAAAAAGAGTTGGAGCGGATAGTATCCATAAGTGACGCATTAGCAAAACATGATGATGAGAACTGGATAACATTACAGGTATTCGAGCAGCGTGCGTCTGCCAAGCTTGGCAATTACTTAAATGGTGATACAGGCGATTATGAAACCATGCGGTTTATGGCAACGCCTATAAGCAGACAAGCTGACTTTTGCGTGAAGATAAAGGGCGAAAGTATGGAACCCAAAATTTGTGACGGAGATATCGTTTTTGTTAAGTCTGTACCTAAAGTGGATATCGACAATGTTGGTATTTTTGTTTATGAGGGCGAAGCCTTTTGCAAGCGGTTAAGGCTGGACAAAAAAAGGGGTGTTCTATTTCTAGAATCCCTAAACAAGTCTTATGCACCTAAACAAATTACTAATCCTGACGGGTTACGCACAATAGGGCTAGTAATTGGCATTGCAGAAAAGATATGAAAATCTTACAGTACTCGAGTTAAGGCGGTAAGAATACTTACGATAATTATGACCCCAAGGGCTAGCCAGTCTGAAGGGGTCATTCTCATTTCTTTCATTTTTGTACGCCCCACATCGCCACGATAGCAACGGGCCTCCATTGCAGTAGCAAGTTCGTCTGCACGCTTGAATGCAGATACAAACAATGGCACAAGAATTGGCAAGAGACTTTTGGCACGTTTCATCAAACCGCCTGTGTCAAAGTCTGCGCCACGGGCTTTTTGCGCTTTTATTATTTTGTCCATTTCGTCTGCCAGTGTAGGAATAAAACGCAAAACAATTGTCATCATCATTGCAATGTCATGGGCAGGTACTTTGATAATTCTTAAGGGCTTTAACAAGGCCTCAATACCGTCTGTTAGTTTTATAGGAGAAGTGGCAAGGGTCAGCATAGACGTGCCCACAATTAATAATACCAGACGCATTGCCATTTGCGCAGAAAGGATAACACCTTCTAAAGTTACCCGAATAAAGCCTAATTGAAAAAGAGTATTGTAGCCGGGGGCTAGAAACAGGTTTATGCCTACGGCAAATATTAGCATAAACAATATTGCCCTAAGCCCTCTTATCATTAAACGAGGGGGCACTTTAGAAGCTTTAATAAGTGCAGCCACATAAATGGCAACTATGCCGTATCCTATAAAGCTGTTGATTAATAACAGTACAGTGATATGCGCAAATGTACCTATTAATTTTACCCGGGGGTCAAGACGGTGGATTGCCGAATTTGTGGGATAATATTGTCCAATGGTAATGCGTGTCATGAGTTCTTTCCTTTATATAGTGTCATTAATGTGTTTGCTGCATCTTCTACAGAAAATGCTCCCATTGGAATATGGGGGTTTACTTTATTTAGCTCGATAAACAGCTGGCTTATTTGCGGGACATCGAGTCCTATAGATTTTAACATTTCCCATTGAGAAAATACATGTGCTGGTGTGCCGTCACATACAAGTTCACCTTTACTCATTACAAATATGTGATAGGACAGGCGTGCAACATCATCCATGCTATGTGACACCAAAATTACAGTTATTCCCAAAGTGGCATGCATGTGTTTTACCTGCGAGAGTATTTCATCTTTGCCGCCAGGGTCCAGTCCTGCAGCCGGCTCATCTAACACAAGAACTTCCGGACGCATAGCAAGCACTCCCGCTATTGCTACACGGCGTTTTTGCCCCCCAGATATCTCGAATGGAGATTTTTCGTACAAAACTTCGCTTATCCCAACTATGTTTAACGCATCTTTCACACGTTTTGCAACTTCATTTTCGGACAAGCCCATTCGTGCGGGGCCAAAAGCCACATCCTTATATATTGTAGCCTCGAAAAGCTGGTGTTCCGGATATTGAAAGACCAACCCCACACGCTGGCGTACATATTTAAGTTTAGACTTGTCTGCATGGATATCCTCGCTATTTAGCAGCACTTGCCCGGATGTAGGTTTTAGCAGAGCATTAAGATGTTGAATAAGGGTACTTTTTCCAGAGCCTGTATGCCCTATTATGGCCACCATTTGCCCCTTGTTAATTTTCATGTCAATTGAATTTAGCGCAGTTTTTTCAAATACTGAACCGGGATTATACACATGGGTAAGATTTTTTAGCTCTATGGCTGTCATATAGTCAATCCTTTATTAGTTCTTTAATCACTGGGTTTTGTATAAACTCATCTATTGTTAGTATTGTGTCTGCAATAGGCAACCCCCGGAGTTTTAGATCATGGGCAAGTGCCGTAACTTGCGGCACTCCAAGCCCCAGTTCCGACATTAGCTTTACACGGGCAAAGACTTCCTGCGGCGTATCGTCGATAACAACTTTGCCGGCATTCATTACAATTACACGACCTGCACGCACGGCTTCTTCCATAAAGTGTGTTATAAGAATAACCGTCATCCCTGTCTCACGATTAAGGCGGATTACTGTATCTAAAACTTCCTGTCTCCCGGCTGGGTCAAGCATTGCAGTAGGCTCGTCCAAAACAATACAACCTGGTGCCATAGCTAACACTCCTGCGATTCCTACACGCTGCTTTTGCCCCCCAGACAAGTGATGGGGTGAAGACGCCGCATGTTCGCTCATGCTTACAGCAGAAAGAGCTGCGTCAACCCTTTGACGGATTTCTTGGGGCTTGACACCTAGGTTTTCCGGCCCAAAGGCCACATCCTCTTCTACTATTGAAGCAACTATTTGATTGTCTGGATTTTGGAAAAGCATTCCTACTGACTGCCGGATATCCCACAAAAGGGCAACATCTTTTGTGTCTTTGCCGTTAATCCACAGCGTGCCATTAGTTGGGGAAAGCAATGCGTTAAAGTGCCTTGCCAGGGTAGATTTGCCCGACCCATTATGTCCAAGTATAGCAACAAACTCCCCGGCATTTATGGACAAATCGATTCCATGCAAAATTTTAGCCGGGACTTCGCCCTCATCATAGACAGCATACTCAAACTCCAACCCCTGCGCTTTAATCACCAATTAACACCTCGTCTCTTGTACCATATTATATAGTCGAATAAGTTAAAACCGTCCTTTAAGACGCAGGAATTTTTCTGCAATTCAAGGAGCGATAAGCCGTCGCGCACTAGCAGTGCGCAAGGCTTGTTGCGACGCAGAAGTGCCGAGAAATTGCCAGCATCAAAGGATGGGTTTTGGCTTGTTCGACTATAATACCACAAAAGTGAGTTTCGACCAAATATATGGCGGAACTCCCCCACTCGGTAACAAATACATGATATAATAACGATAGGCAATATGCCTTGCAGTCGAACACCTCCTGTCTCAATGTTAAAGATTGAGAGTGCGGGAAACGACTGCAAAAAACACAATAATTAATATTGAGGTGTGTATATGGAGTGGATCAAGGCCAGTGTCGAGACAACAACCCTTGGTGCCGAGGTGATGACAGGGATGCTCTCATCATATGGCATAAACAGTGTTGAGATTGTTGACCCGCAGGAACGAGCCCATTACTTTGCAAAGGCCGTCCGCACATGGGACTATGCGGACGAATCGCTAATGGTGGCGGATTCTGATTGTGCATATGTTGTTTTTTACGTCACAAAGGACAAGAGTGGCAAACAGTTGTTGTCAAATGTGCAGGAAGGCCTGTTGGGGCTTGTATCAGGCCCTGACATGCCGGACATGGGCTCCTTGGAGCTGCGCCAAGAGGCTGCCAATGACGAAACATGGCTTCACGAGTGGAAAAAACACTTCAAGCCAATACACATAGGGCGGATAGTGGTGGTTCCTGAGTGGGTGAAATATGAGCCTGAAGGCGATGAAGTTGTCTTTGTAATAGACCCCGGCACAGCATTTGGCACAGGACAGCACCAGACAACTCAATTGTGCATAAGCGCATTGCAAAAATGGACGCTCCCGGGGGACAAGGTGCTAGACGTTGGATGCGGAAGCGGAATACTATCGATAATCAGCCTTTTGTTAAAGGCCAACTACGTGTGCGCCATAGATATAGACCCTGCAGGGGCAATAGCGGCAACAAAAAGGAATGCCGAGCTAAACCCAGTAAATTTAAACTTGCTAAAAGTGCTATCTGGAGATCTTCTGACTGACACTAATGTGCGTGAAAGTGTCGGCAATGGCTATGACGTTGTTGTCGCAAACATTGTGGCAGATGTGATAATTCCATTGGCGCCATTAGTCAATAATCTGGCAAAAAAGAGCGGTCTATTTATAGCGTCAGGTATCATCAGCAATAGATTGGACGAAGTCCTTGAGGCATTTATAGCCGCAAATATGACTGTTTTGGCGCAAGAAGAGCTGGAAGGCTGGCACTGTGTTGTGGGGCGCACAAATGCCTAAATATTTTTTTGACCCGAACCAGCTCCAAGGCGACACGATTACACTGGACTGCGATACCGCCCACCATCTGATTCATGTCTTGCGAGTTGCTCCAGGGGAACTCATTGTGTTGTGCGATGGAGCAGAAACAGATTATTTTGCAAAAATTGAACTAGTGAATTCAAAAAAAACCTTTGTTGTGTGCAAGATAACAGAACATGTACCCTGTCTAACCGAGCCCGAAACAAGAGTAACACTATATCAGGGGCTACCTAAGGGCGATAAGCTCGACATTATCATTCAAAAATGTGTTGAGCTTGGCATTGCCGGGATTGTCCCTGTAGAAACTGCTCGATCGGTAGTGCGCATAAAAAAAGAAGCAAAAAAGACCGTACGACACCAACGAATAGCAATGTCCGCTGCCAGCCAAAGCATGAGAGGTATTATTCCCACAGTTGGTAATGCGGTCACACTAAAAGATGCTTTATTGCATCAAAATAGTGCCCACTTAACTTTGGTCGCATATGAAGAAGAAACCCGTTCGCTAAAATCTGCATTAAAAGAACACGCATCACCATCACATATAAATATCTGGGTTGGGCCGGAAGGCGGGTTTGAAAAAGAGGAGATAGTGGCACTAACAAGCCAAGGTGCGATTCCGGTATCCCTTGGAAAAAGAATATTACGGACAGAAACAGCGGCAATTTCTATGTTGGCACAGGTGCTATGCCTGGTAGAGTAAACAAGGGAACGGAGATAATATAAATGCAAATATACTTTGATAACGCCGCAACCACTCGCCCTCTCCCATATACAAACGAATACTGTTTTGGCAACCCCTCTTCTCCTCATGAGATAGGCATTGCAACAGAAAGAAAGTTGTGTGACGCGCGGCAGGATATTGCAAAAATATTAAGCTGCTCCCCCGACGAAGTATTTTTTACATCCGGTGGAACAGAGGCTAACAACTTAGCTCTGATAGGCTTCGCCCTTGCAAACCGACGTAAAGACATATCTTTTATGGCACAACCATGGGAACACCCATCAATACTTGAACCACTTAAATTTATAAAAGAGCAAGGGCTTGCAGATGTTTTAATCGCACCTTATGAAAAATGGACAAGCTGTAGAGCGAAAGCCTGTTTGGCGGCGATATCTCATGTCAACCACGAAACAGGAGATGTAAACGATATATCCACCATGGCAACCGTACTAAAAAACAATAAACCTCACGTCACATTTCTTGTAGACGGCGTACAAGGGTTTTGCAAAGAATCTGCAAGTCTATCAAATGTCGACATGTATACCTTTAGTGGGCATAAATGTCATGGTCCAAGCGGTGTCGGAGGATTAGCGGTAAAGAACAAGGTTAGACTGGTTCCCTTACTATATGGAGGCGGACAAGAAAACAAATTGCGCCCCGGTACAGAAAATGTGCATGGCATAATACACATGGCAAACAGTGCGTTACAGCTTTGGCAAAGCCAAGCTGTCAACTACAAGCATATAGCAAATATCAAATCTAAACTTGCGGAACTTGCAACAACACTCCCTGATGTAGTTATCAACTCGCGGCAAGACTCATCCCCCTATATTCTAAACATGAGCTTTTTGGGAATCAAAGGGGAAGTCTTGGTGCATCTTCTTTCCGAGAAAGGTATATTTGTATCTATGGGTGCTGCATGCCGTAGCCGTAAAAACACAAAGACCATCTTGGAAACGATGGGCTTTTCAGCAGAGATAGCAAGTTCGGCAATCCGGTTTAGTTTTTCCCATTTAAACACAATAGAAGAGGCTACTGCCGCCAAGGAAGTAATAGCAGAATGCGTAACGCAAATGCGCCGTGTTTTGCGCAGATAAGAAAGGATTTCGAAACATGAAGAAAGTTCTCTTAGTTAAATACGGAGAAATTGCCCTACGAAAAGGCAACCGTAAACATTTTGAACATCATCTACTGGATGCAATCCGTCATAATGTAATAGACGAAATATCACAGGGTAACTTGCAGGTTACTCGTGAGCAAGGCAGATTCCTAGTCGAGAACCCTAACGGCGATATAGATGCAGATGTTATACTACCACGGATAAAACACATCTTTGGTTTAACTAAGTTTTGCCTTGCAATAAAAACCGATGCAACACATATTGACGAGTTAAAACCTATTGCTCTTAACTTCTTTCGGGAGCATTGCAGCAACAAAAAAACTTTTAAGGTTATATCCAAGAGAAGCGATAAAAATTACCCTCTTCTTTCCGGGGAAATATCTGCAGCAATAGGCGAAGAAATTTTCATGTCTAACTTAGGGCTTTCTGTAGACCTTCACAACCCAGAGATTACCCTTTGGGTAGAGCTGCGCAACAGCACTTACTTTTATGTAGATAGTATATTGGGCGTTGGGGGGTTACCGTACGGCACTAATGGCAAAGGAGTGTTGCTTCTTTCCGGTGGCCTAGACAGTCCCGTAGCCGGTTATTTAACTGCACGCCGTGGTGTAGAAATAATGGGAATATACTTTCATTCACCTCCTTTCGTGTCAGAAAGAGCCGCAGACAAAGTCAAGGACCTTGCACGAGAATTGTCAAAGTTTACGGGCAAAATTAAGCTATGTGTCATACCTTTTACAGATGTACAATTGTTATAAAGGACTCTACCCACCCGGATAAACTAACGATAGTATTAAAACGTGCCATGCTGCACATTGCCAGCGCACTTGCAGAAAAAGAAAATGCACAGTGTCTTATCACAGGGGATAGTATTGGGCAAGTGGCGAGTCAAACCATACAAAGTATTGCAGCAATAAATTCTGCTGCAGCAATTACAGTACTGCGCCCTTTATCAATTTTTGATAAACAGGAGATAATAGACATAGCACACAGGATTGGTACTTACCCTATTTCTGTTAGACCCTATGACGACTGTTGCACTTTATTCGTTGCCAAACACCCGGAAAACAAACCCAGCATTAAAGCAATAGAAAAAATAGAAAAACAAATCCTTGATACCCTTGCGCCACTTATGGCAACTGCATTGAATAATGCACGGTATTACGAGCTGTAAAATACAATTAGCATATACAAAAACCAGTTATTGGGGTATAATCTAACGTGTTAAAGTATAAAAAATATGAAAGGATACTACTATGATTCGCAAAGTTTTACAAAAGGCAATACTGATAATTCCACTAACACTCGCATTAACTGCTTGTGTCCCAGAACGAAACGATTCCCCCGGCACAGACGGCGATGCACCTCATGGTGAAGCGTATCAAGCGCAGGGAAATGAAGCAATTCAGGGCGATGCGGCTCGCAGCGATGCAGCCGATGCAGTTGGGGTGATTCCGCCTATGCCTGTAGATGATGCACCAAACTGGCTTGCACCGGATGACCTATATAACCCAGACGGTTTACCTGTGTTGGAAGGGCCACTTGCATACAGGCTGCAAACCCCAACCCGAATGCTCCAATTAGAACCCTTAACACCGGGAGAAGAACTTGCAATTCTTCATACAAATATGGGCGATATTACAATTCGCTTTTTCCCAGAGGAAGCACCAATAGCTGTTACAAACTTTAAAGCCCTTGCCCGCAAAGGCCATTATGATGGCTTAATATTTCACAGGGTTATTCCCGGCTTTATGATACAAGGCGGGTGCCCACTGGGTACAGGCGGCGGCGGTGAAAGTGTTTGGGGTGGAAATTTTGGCTCGGAACGAAGCTTTAACCTACGGCACTTCCGCGGCGCATTGGCAATGGCACATGCAGGCCCGGGCACAATTGGGAGCCAATTCTATATTGTGCAAAACAACGACCTTGACTCAGGTTTTGTGTCAAGATTTGCAGATTACAAAGCACATCTTTACGAAACAATTGGTATTTTACCTGACGGCACACACATATATCTGAAAGATTGGCATCCGATAGAAGCTCTTGATTATTTTATTCAGAATGGTGGAACGCCTCATTTAGATTGGTTCTGGAGCGTTAACCCGCAAACTCGTCAACCATCCCCTGCTCATGCACATCCGATATTTGCTCATGTAGTAGATGGCATGGATGTTGTTGATGCAATTGCCAACACTCCCCAAGGGGCAGGTAACCGTCCAATAGATGACATGGTCATACAGCGCATTTCTTTCATAATATATGGTGAGTAAGGAGGAATCTTGTGATATATTTAGATAACGCCGCAACAACCCCCCTACACCCAAAAGCACGAGCCGCAATGCTGCCATACCTTGCCGAAAACTTTGCAAATCCATCAAGTGCTTACTACCCTGCAAGACAAGTACGCAAAGCAATAGATGATGTGCGTCATATCGTTGCTGATGCAGTGTCAGGAAGTGCTTCAGAAGTGTTTTTTACGGCAAGCGGAACCGAGTCAGACAACTGGGCGATTAAAGGAGTGCTTGAAGCAGTTGGGCCGAACAGGAAGCACATCATTACAAGCTCTATAGAGCACCCCGGTATTATTAGCCTCTGCGAGTATCTAAAAACAAAGGGATGTGATGTGACATACTTGCCGGTAGATGAGCAAGGCTTTATAAACCCGCAGGATGTAGAAGCCGCAATACGCCCAGACACATGTTTGATTTCGATAATGTTGGCCAATAATGAAATGGGAACAATCCAGCCCCTTGCGGAGGTCAGCAAAATTACTCGCAAACACGGAATACTACTTCATACCGATGCAGTCCAAGCAGTTGGTCATATGCATGTTGATGTGGATCAACTTGGTGTAGATTTGCTATCACTATCTGCCCACAAATTTTACGGGCCAAAAGGAATAGGCGCGCTTTATATAAGAAAGGGTACGGCTATTGCTCCCCTATTTTACGGTGGAATGCAAGAGCGCAGCCGCCGCGCCGGAACAGAAAATGTTATCGGCATAATTGGAATGGGTGCCGCACTATCTGCAGCCACAGAAGAACTTTCTACAGAACACAAGCGTCTAACTTCCCTACGTGACCGGCTTATCGAAGGCATTCAAAATACAATTCCCCACACAAAGCTAAACGGAGCAACAGGAAACAATCGTCTTGCCGGTAACGTAAACATCTCCTTCCGCTTTATAGAAGGTGAATCACTTCTTCTTCACTTGGATATGCAAGACTGTTATGCATCAACAGGGTCTGCATGTGCATCCGGGGCACTAGAGCCATCTTACGTTCTAATGTCTATGGGACTAACCCACGAACTTGCAAACGGTGCGATTCGCTTCACACTTGGACGTGAAAACACAAATGAAGATATAGATAAACTACTTGAAATTTTGCAACCCACCGTACAAAAACTAAGAGAATTGTCACCGTTATACGACGACTTTTTATTAGAACAAAAGGGATAGAAAAGAGGACGGCATGGACTACAGTAAAAAAGTAATTGACCACTTTGTAAACCCGCGTAATGTCGGCGAGATTGAAAATGCAAGCGGCATTGGTAATGTTGGTAATGCCAAATGCGGCGATATCATGCGAGTTTACCTTAAAATCGAAAATGATGTTATTACTGACGCAAAGTTTAAAACATTTGGATGCGGTGCAGCTGTAGCGACATCTAGCATGGCAACAGAAATGGTAAAAGGCAAAACTATCAAAGAAGCACTTACAATCACCAACAAAGCTGTTATGGAAGCACTGGACGGCTTACCTCCCGTAAAAGCACACTGTTCAACATTAGCAGAGGAAGCATTACAATCTGCCTTATGGGATTATGCACAAAAAAATGGAATTACAATAGAAGGCTTAGAAGAGCCAAAACCACACGACGAACATTAACACTAGTATTTATGGCTTTTGTCATGCTATAATGGAGGAAAGATAAAATATAAGCAGATACTCTGCGGAGGGAATTGGCTATGTACAATAAAGGGGATAAAATTATGTACCCGCTGTACGGGGCAGGTATAATCGAGAGCCTTGAAAACAAGGATATCGATGGAGAGATGCAAGTCTACTATGTACTAAATATTCCCGTAGGCAACCTAATAATAAAGATATCTGCCGCAAAAGCAGAGAGTCTTGGTGTCAGGCCAATCCTTCATAAGGACAAAATCTTAGCCGAGCTATCTAATATTGCAAATATCCATGTAGATATGCCGGATAATTGGAATTTGCGCTATAAAGAAAACATGGACCGCATTAAATCCGGTGAGCTGCAGCAGGTGGCAATCGTGTTCCGCAGCCTTTTATTTAGAGAGCGAGAGCGCGGGCTTTCTACTGCAGAAAAGAAAATGATGACCACTGCAAAGCAAATTATATTGTCGGAATTAATTCTATCTCTGGACATAGAACGCCACGACGCAGAACAAATTCTTAACGATACATTTAAATAATAGGTCGTATGCTGTGAAGGGTGCAAATAACGCTGTTTTGATAAGTCATATTTCAAAAACTCTCATATCGTGACAAAATCGCTTTACTAGCTGAATGGGGCATCTTTAATGAAGAAATTGAAGCTGTATTTAGACACATCTACAATTAGCCATTTATTTGCAAACGATACTCCATATAAAATGGAGGACACAAACCTTTTATGGGTTGATTTAATAAAAGGCAAATATGATATTTTTATATCCCCTGTAGTGATTAACGAAATAAAAAAATGCCAGAGCCTAGACAAAGTTTAATGTTTGAAAAATTGGAACAGATACGTTTTCAAATCTTAAATGAAATTGATGAGGTTTATGCCCTTGCAAATGAATACATCAAAGGTGGTGTTCTTAATGAGAAAAGCCGTGATGATTGTTTGCATATTGCGTATGCTGTTATTTACAATTGTGATGTAATTGTATCATGGAATTTTAAGCATTTAGTGAATTTTAAAACTATCAATAAAATAAAAGTTGTAAATACAATCCAAATGTATAAAGAAATAGGAATCATATCACCGACAATGCTAATAGAGGAGGAAATTAAGTGAAAACAAGTATAGTTATGGATGAATTACGCAAAATTCGTGATGAAAACTCTTTGCGCCACTTTGGCATGACCAACGAGGAAATTTCAAAAGAACACAAAGAAGCTGTTGATTGGTTCATTTCAAAATT
>Ga0123355_10002306_pt1 | contig 26929 bp, 25 predicted proteins | sample TergutEmb28metaG_3_FD_89872 | JGI IMG/M metagenome (GOLD analysis project Ga0123355, IMG submission 89872) | Embiratermes neotenicus P1 segment gut microbial communities from Petit-Saut dam, French Guiana - Emb289 P1 | ecosystem: Host-associated > Arthropoda: Insects > Digestive system > Gut ... | reverse complement strand
ATTTATAACGTTGACGCTCTCTTATTATACCATTTTTTACATTACTATCTGATTGACATTTACTACATTGCATAACTTTTTTTGCACAAAGATAAAAAATCTATCTTGAATTACCAAATCCAAAAATAAAAATGCGCCTAAAAGCGCACTGAATTAATTTTTTCCGCCAAATACTCCTGCTCAGTTTGTCCGGGCGTTGGAATAAATTCCGCTTTGTGCAGACAGTTGAGCGCGTCCAAATCCATAATGGTAGAATATCCCGAACGCGAAATAACTTGCTCCGCGCCAAGCAAAACGGAAGCAAGTTCCGAAGTTTCCAAATGCGAAACGATGGTAATGTTGCCAACTGTGCGGATTTGCTTTTCTTTTTGTGGTTTTCCTTGAACAATGAGCATTTTTTCGGTGCAATTTTCAAAACGTTTTATCAATTCTTTTTCAAAAATCGAACGTTGCGGCTCAACACCCGAAAGTGTCGCAACAATTTGATATTCAGCATTCGGAACAATATTTTTCAACAACGAAAAACGCGAAAGCGAGCCGATAAATTTGGCATTTTTCGGAAGCGGATATTTATGTGCAAGGTCGCCCGAAAGGTTTTTTTCGTCCTCGTAATCGGGAATCCAACATTCGTCGTACTTCAAAATAAAAAATCGGTGAAAACACCAAACAACTGGTTCTAAAAACTTCAATCCTCGCGGCATTTTTATCATCAATTGATGAGTGATATAGACCGAATGTAGATTTTTGTTCCACAATCCGAAGCGATTGTCGGAAATTATCATATCGAAATGTTCCGTTTTCAACAATTTTTTCAGCCAACGATGTTCCGAAATTATTTTGAAAATTATTTTCGGAAAATAGCGCATCATCGCACCAGTTTGCGATTTACCTTCGGAATAACGAATGGGATAGGAAGGATATTCGATAAATGCAAGCTCGGGAAATTCGTGTCGTAAAAATTCAAGCGGAAAACCATCGGCAACAATCGTAATTTTGTTGCCTTCGTCGGTCAATCGCTTAATAGTTGGCACACAGCGCGCGGCGTGTCCCAATCCCCAATTCAACGGACAAATTAGGATTTTCATGCAAGCCCCTCCAAACCTCCCCACAAGGGGAGGCTTATTGCGGAGGATTCAATGGAAAAATCCTCAGAGAATTGGAAGCCTCCCCTGTGGGGAGGTTTGGAGGGGCTTCTTTCTCTCGCTTTTTCTGCAATCGCATTTAATTCATTTTGCGAAATTCGCTTAATGCTCTCAATCGGTGTGGCGCGGTCGATGGTGTAAATCATCACTTGTTTTGGTTTTATCTGTGCCAGCGCATCGAGCCAAGCGGAAATTTCCTCATCAGTTGTATTGTCAAATTTTTCGCCCTGAAATTCACCCCGAATAAACATCGTTTGAATAATGAGTTTTCCGTCAAACTTTTTTAAATGTTCTACCAATTGCGCAACAGTCAGATTTTTATCTTTCCCGACAGGCTGATTTATCAACTGAAATGTGCGGTCGATGGCGGAATCGAATTTTAAAATATTATTATCCACTTTCAACAAAGCGTCGAAAACTTTTGGTCGGTCGATGCGCGTTGAATTTGACAAAACGCTGATTTTCGCTTTTGGGAAATACTTATTTCGCAAGGTGATTGTATCATCTATTATTTTGTCGAAATCGGCGTACAAAGTCGGCTCGCCGTTTCCTGCAAATGTAATCACATCAAGCGGTTTTTGCTCGGCGTTCATTTCTTTCAACTTCGTTTCGAGCAAAACGGCGACCTGTTCGCGCGACGGAATCTGTGCTTCGCGCATCGTTGTATTGAAACCGCATTCGCAGTAAATACAATTGTACGAACAGATTTTTGCATCTGTCGGCAAAAGGTTTATTCCCAGCGAAATTCCAAGTCGGCGACTGTTTATTGGTCCGAATATTATTTGATGAAAAAGACCCATAATTTAGTTGTCAGTTGTCAGTTGTCAGTTGTCAGTTGTCAAAGCAAAGATTGTGAATTGATTGCTCTGACAACTGACAACTATTTTCTGACAACTTTAATTATTCTACTCTCAACAGCCTCCCTGTTTGTTCGTCGATATAAATTCTCACATCACTTCTGCGCAATAAATCCTCCGAAATCGGGATGGTTACGCCAAATTGAGGCATTAAAAATTGCTCGGCAAAAAAGATATTTTGTCCATCTCCAATCGTTACTTGCGTGGCGGCAGGAAGCACAGAATGTAATCCTGTGTTTGTTTCGGGCGCGGCACGGCGGCTTCTCGGTTGCGTGGGAATTGATGTCGGAATAACGCTAATGAAATAAGGTGAGCCGCTCATATCGTTAGCATCTACCAAACCGCTCGCAGGCGAAACGCGAAACAAAGTGTGATTTCTCATCGTTTCCGAAGGCGTCAAAAAAATGCTGTGCGTTTGCGTGGTCGTGGTTGTTGTTCCGATGAAAAGTTCGGTCAGTTCGCGCTCCATTTCGTCTAATCTCGTCAACATAATTTTGAGCGATTTTCCATCGGCAGGAAGTTGGTCGAGGTCGCCGGTGAGCAACGCAATACGACTTTCGCGAATGCGGAAAATTTGTCTCGCCGCGCCTTCTGCCATTCGCACGGTCGAAGTGGCTCGCATATATTCCTCGATAAGCGGAAGTAATCTTGGCGATGCCGATGCCGTTATTTCTTGCTTGGTTGGTTTTGCACAGCAAACGTCTGTTTCTCTGTACTCTACGTTAATTCCGCATAACAAGCCTTGCGCATTTACCGAGAGATTTATCGGATTTCTGCGGTCGGGAACAAGCGTGAAAGTGCGCGACAAATCAACCACCGCGCGAGGCGTTACGCGTACGCTTTTGAGGCGGAAAGTTGTTCGCTCTGTGGTGATTACATCTCGCGCCGCCAACAAATTTGACGACCGAAAAAACTCACCGGGTGTTTGCGTTGTTTTTTCAATTTCAATGTCGATACGAAGTTCGGTTTTGGGCAACGAATACACCAAAACTGCTTCGCCTTGCGGTAAGGAAAAGTTGGTTTGTGCAGTAAGGAAACTGCTTAAACCGAAAAAGATTGCGAATAATACGATAGGTTTTTTCATAAATTTGAAAATATTTTAGTTACGAGTTTTTAAATTTTATTCGGCGACACAACGTACTGACCAACCATTAGCACGAACGCTGTGTGTTTCGAGTACGCTGTGCCTGTTGAAGGCTAAGCCCCACGCGGAAAACATATTACCGGAGGCACTCCAATAGCTTCCCTGTGAGCCTGCGAGGCTGAGCGAGCCAGTCGTGTAACCGCGTAGACCCACAGCAGGCAAGAAAATGGCATTGTCTGTATTTATATCGGTAAATGTGCGACCATTTACGCCATTTGTAGTTGTCCATTCGGAGCTGACATTATTTGTGTTAGTAAGCGTTCGAATTTCGGCAACGGTTGGCACACGCCAACCTTGCGGACAAGGGTCGTTAGCGGTTTTGGGATTGCCCCAAAGATTATCGTTTTGAGGGTCGCGCCAATCAAAAGGACTGTCAAATATAATTATAAAATTACCGTGTCCGGGAACATCGCTCGATGAAAGTGTTTCAGTTGTTGGACTATCGCGTTGTTCGTGTCCGTCGCCTCTGCGACCCCATTGAAAAAGACCGCCGAAATCCTTTGGATTTCCTACAAAAGTGCCGTGTGTTTCCAAGTTGCGTGTAGCCCAACGTACACCGTTAATTACGACACCTACATCGGTTGTTTTCGGGTCATCTTTTTGAGGCTTGTCTTTTTCGTTGCAACTGCTGATAATCAGCGAAAATAAAAACAGACAAATAAATGACCTAAATAATTTTTTGTTCATAAGGTTTGGTTTTTAAAACTTATAAATGAATTTAATTCAGTCGCAAAAATAGAGATATTTTTTGAAAAAACGGAATTTTACTGAAAATAATTTGTACTTTTGCAGAGTTCTAATCAAGAAAAATCAAGGAATTATGGACAGTTTAGTAGTTTATCCGACATCAGCACAGCAATTTTCTATCGTACAATCGTTTATGGAGGAAATGAAAATACGTTTTGTTGTAAAAAAAGAAAAGAAAAAAGACGATTCGCTGGACAAAGGCTGAAAGCCTTTTTTAATTCAGCCCAATGGCAACGCCTTGGGTTTAAACACGAAAAAACAAATTAGCGGGCTGAAAGCCCAACTTAAACAAATAAATTGCCCTTTCAGGGCGCAAAATGATATGAATTTTTCAGCCCAACGCGTCGCTGCGCTTTGCGTTGGGCTGAATTAAACTGGGCTTTCAGCCCGAAAAACCATTCGCCCTTTATTTCTTTTTTCTCGTCGTTTTTTTCGGCGGCGTATCAATTTGCGATTGAATTAATTCGCGTGCCGTTTCCCCTGTCAATGTTTTTGGGTCGGTGGTTTTTGGAATTTTGTAATTCTTTTTCTCGAATGCAATATATGGCCCAAATCTACCGTTCAAAATTTGAATTTCGCCATTTTCGCCAAAAATGTTGATTACACGATTTTTTTCTGCTTCGCGTTTTTCCTCGATAATTTCAATGGCGCGTTCTGCCGAAACGGACATCGGATTTTCGGTTTTCGGTAAGGAGTAAAATTTGCTGTCGTGGCGAATGTACGGACCAAAACGCCCAACTGCAACAACCATTTCTTTGCTCTCAAATTCGCCCAAATTGCGCGGAAGTTCAAACAGTTTCAAGGCTTCGTCGAATGTAATACTTTCGATAGATTGGTCTTTGAGCAACGAGGCAAAAAGCGGTTTTTCCTCCTCGTCGGAAGTTCCGATTTGCGCAATCGCGCCGTATCGTCCGATTTTTACGGAAAGTTGACGATTGGTTTTCGGGTCGACTCCCAGTACGCGTTCGCCAACTTGACGCTCCGAATTTTTCAGCGTATCCTCTACCAACGGGTGAAATTCTTTGTAAAATTTATCTATCGAATCATTCCACTTTATGCTTCCTTCGGCAATGTGGTCGAACTCTTTTTCGACTTCGGCAGTGAAGTTATAATTTAGAATATCAGGAAAATGTTCAATCAAAAAATCGTTTACTACCGCGCCAATATCGGTTGGGAAAAGTTTGCTTTTTTCCGCGCCGAAATTTTCGGTTTTGGTTTGGTCGGCAATTTTGCTATTTTTCAATGTGAGCAAATTGTATTCACGTTTTTCTGCGAGACGATTTTTTTTCTCTACATAATTTCGGTTTTGAATGGTCGAAATCGTTGGCGCGTAAGTCGATGGACGACCAATTCCGAGTTCCTCCAATTTGCGCACCAAACTTGCTTCGGCGTATCGTGGCGGATGCTGCGAAAATCGCTGTTGTGCGTTGATTTCTTGCGCATTAAGCGTTTCTCCTTTGTTCATTGCGGGCAACATTCCTTCAGTTTCATCAACGTTTTCATCGTCAGTCGATTCCATATAAACATTCAAAAATCCGTCAAAAACAATCACTTCGCCTGTTACCAAAAATTGGAATTTTGAACCTGAAATATCAATGTGAATGGTTGTTTTTTCGAGTTCGGCATCAGCCATTTGCGAAGCGATAGTTCGTTTCCAAATCAGTTCGTAAAGGCGTTTTTCGTTCGCGCTTCCCGAAACATTGTGCGCGTTCATATACGTCGGACGAATGGCTTCGTGCGCTTCTTGCGCACCTTTCGCCTTAGTAGTAAATTTGCGAATTTTCACATATTTTTCGCCCACCATACTGATAATTTCGGCTTTCGAAGTGTTGAGTGCCAAATCCGACAAATTGACCGAATCGGTACGCATATACGTGATATTTCCCGCTTCGTAAAGTTGCTGTGCAACCATCATCGTTTGCGAAACCGAAAATCCGAGTTTGCGCGCTGCTTCCTGCTGTAAAGTGGAAGTTGTAAACGGCGGTGCAGGCGATTTTTTCGACGGTTTTGTAACAATATCATCAATCGTGAAATTCGAGTTTTTGCAGGTTTCGAGAAAAGCGACTGCTTCTTGCTTGCTCGCAAAACGATTGTTTAATTCGGCTTTCAGTTCGACAGGATTCCCGTTTTTGTCGGTCGAAGTAAACACCGCCGTAACGCGATACGCGGATTCGGAGGTAAATTGATTGATTTCGCGCTCACGCTCAACAATTAAGCGAACAGCAACCGATTGCACGCGACCGGCAGAAAGCGACGGCTTGACTTTGCGCCACAAAACAGGCGAAAGTTCAAAACCAACAATGCGGTCGAGAACGCGCCGAGCCTGTTGTGCATTTACTAAATCTATGTTAATATCGCGCGGATTTTCAACGGCTTTGAGAATGGCATTTTTCGTAATTTCGTGAAAAACAATACGACGCGTTTTTTTCTTGTCCAAGCCAAGCACTTCGGACAAATGCCACGCAATGGCTTCTCCCTCACGGTCTTCGTCGGAAGCGAGCCACACGAGTTCGGCTTCTTTTGCCGCTTTTTTCAACTCACTTACAATTTTCTTTTTATCTGCCGAAACGGCGTATTTCGGCTCGTAATTATTTTCAAAATCGATATTAATTCCCTTATCGGGCAAATCGCGAACGTGTCCGAAGCTGGACATCACATAAAAATCCTTCCCAAGAAACTTCTCAATGGTTTTTGCCTTTGCCGGCGACTCTACAATAACAAGATTTTTTGACATATATCAAGACTGATTTTGCTGTTAACTTTTAATTCGGGTGCAAAAATAGAAAAAATATTTGTTCTTTCGTATATTGAAAACAAGTTATATCTTTGTCGACAAAATAAAAATGACGCCAACAATCTAATTGTAAGATTATTGACATTTCATAAAGTACCCCCGACGGGAATCGAACCCATATCTAAAGTTTAGGAAACTTTTGTTCTATCCGTTGAACTACAGGGGCAGAATTTCGGTCGGCAAAATTATAATTTTTTCGTGAAAAACAAAAATTTAAACGTTCTGTAAGGGCGAAAATTTTTTCGCCCTTACGAGTTTAAAATTTGAAATCCATACAAAGTGGGCAAAAGTAAAAATAAATATTTTGTAGTTTGGGAAGGCAAAATTCCCGGAATTTACCGTTCGTGGGAGGAATGCAAACAGCAAGTAAACGGATATGCCAAAGCGATTTACAAAGGATTCGCCACTGAAGCTGAAGCCCGCAAAGCGATGAGTTCGCCGTGTTGGGATTATATCGGAAAAAACGCGAAAACGAAAAAACCAACCAAAGAACAAATCGAAAAATTTGGAATGCCCGATTTTGAAAGTTTGTCGGTAGATGCGGCTTGCAGCGGAAACCCCGGCACGATGGAATATCAAGGCGTTTACAGCCGAACAGGCGAACGTGTATTTCATCAAGGCGTTTTTGAGGATGGAACAAACAACGTCGGCGAATTTCTCGCGCTTGTTCACGGATTGGCGTTTTTGAAAGAGAGAAAAAGTCCGCTTCCGATTTACACCGACAGCAAAACCGCGCTTGCGTGGGTGCGAAACAAAAAAGTAAAATCGGAACTGGAACGAACGGAAAAAAATTACATTCTTTTCGATTTGATAGAACGCGCCGAAAAATGGCTGAAAACAAACGAATATTCCACCGAAATAAAAAAATGGGAAACCGCCGTTTGGGGCGAAATTCCTGCGGATTTTGGAAGAAAATAAATTAGAGTGTAGAGTACAGAGTGTAGAGTGCAGATACCAATTTTGCCAAAACTACACTCTGCACTCTATACTCTGCAAACTGATTTTATGTTGATATTTCTAATCGGTTTTATGGCTTGCGGAAAAACAACTATCGGAAAAGTTGTTGCTGAGCGAACAGGATACGATTTTGTGGATTTAGACTGCTTGATTGAAGCGGAACGAGGCAAAACCGTATCACAGATTTTTGCGGAACAAGGCGAAAACGAATTCCGCAAGTTGGAACACGAATATTTACAAAAAATCTGCTTGCAAAAAAACACAATCGTAGCCACAGGCGGCAGCGTTCCGTGTTTTCACAACAATATGGAATTGATGAACAGCGCAGGAAAAACGATTTACCTCAAATTTTCGCCCGACGATTTGAAAACTCGCATTCAACTTTCCTCGCAAAACTCGCGACCCTTAGTTGCCGAAAAAAACGACGAAGAATTACTTCAATTCATTCGCGAAAATTTGCCAAAACGCGAAAAATATTACGAACAAGCAAATTTTATCGTAATGGGAAATGATGAGGAAATTGCGAAGCAGATTGTTGGGTTTATTGAGGAAAATTCTTGATTCGGAGTTTTTTCGTATCTTTGCGAAAAATTGATTATGCAAACAAAATCAACATATCGCTTTGTTTCGTTGAAAGAGCCATCTTTGCGCGAACTTTCGATGATTATGAAAGAAGTGGCAGTTGAGGCAAGAGAAAAATCCGAGATAGCAAAAGAGCGATTTTTTCACGAAATTTCAGAACAAATCAAACAAGAGCGGAAATAATGAAAAAGCCTGTTCTCATTGTGATAGCAGGTCCAAACGGCTCTGGAAAAACTTCTATCACATCCAAAATTTTAAAGCACGAGTGGACAGAAACCTGCGTTTACATCAATCCCGATGTTATTGCGCAAGAAAAATTCGGTGATTGGAACTCGCCCGAAGCAGTCAAAAATGCGCTTGTTTTTGCCCAAAAACAGCGCGAACAATGTCTTACGCAGAATGAAAGTTTGATTTTTGAAACGGTTTTATCAACGCAGGAAAAAGTTGATTTTGTTGCCCAAGCCAAGAAAAAGGGCTATTTCGTTCGATTGTTTTTTGTTTGTACTAATTCTCCGCAAATCAACGCTTTTCGAGTTGCATCGCGCGTTTTGGAAGGCGGACACGATGTTCCGATTTCTAAAATTATCAGCCGTTACAGCAAATCCATAAGAAATGCAGTAAAAATTGCAAAAGTTGCCGACCGCGCTTATTTCTATGATAATTCGGAGAATAATGAGGAAGCAAAATTGCTGTTTCGTTTGTCTGACGGCGAAGTTTACAAAAAATATTTTTCGCTGAAATCGTATTCTTGGGCGAAACCGATTTTTGATTTTTTTGATTTGTAATGAAATGAATTTTTGAACGCAAATGACGCAAAAAAACGCAAATTTACGCAAAATCAAGAAATATTTTTTTGCGTAAATTTGCGTTTTTTTGCGTCATTTGCGTTCTGCCAAAACAAACCTTTCCGCTTCATCCAAAACATCCAATTTCCCAACATCCAGCATTTTAAAATTTTTGGGTGTGTATCCGTTTATTTTTTCTGAACTTGCATTTGATAAATAAAAATCCATTATCGAAAATTTTTCGGGAAAATTCTCCATTTCGCCAAAAACAACAGGCGAGAGAATTTGTATTCCTGCAAAAGCGAGTTTTTGATAATTTGAAACAACAAGATTTTTTTCGGGTTTTGTTTCGCCTGTTTTTTCGTTTATCCAGCCTTGCAGTTTGTTTTGTTCGTCGAATAATAAATAACGAAACGTGTCGCGCTGACTTACAACCAATGTTGCTAATAAGCTGGTTTTCAAATGCGTTTGATACAAATCGCCAAGATTAATATTGGAAAGAATATCAACATTATGCACCAAAAATGGCTTTCCGTCATCGAAAAACCAAGCCGCTTTTTTTATTCCGCCACCTGTATCGAGCAATAAATCGCGCTCATCGGACACTTCAATGCGAACGCCGAAATGATTTCGCTCTTTCAAAAAATCAATAATCATATCGGGAAAATGATGAACATTCACGATAATTTCGTCAAATCCAGACGAAATCAGTTTCAGAATAACGTGTTCCAAAAGCGGTTTTCCTGCAATCGGCACAAGTGCTTTTGGTATCGTGTCGGTAAGCGGTTTGAGCCGTGTTCCAAGTCCGGCGGCGAAAATTAGGGCTTTCATAAAGTCTAATTAGAAAAATTAGGCATCATTTCTACTTGAAAGTTCACTCTTGTTCCTAATGCGTTAAAAACTTTCAAGATTGTTTCAAAACGAGTATTTTTAATACTGTTCTCGATTTTTGAAATTTGCGCTTTCTGAACACCGACTAACTCGCCTAATTGTTGCTGGGTTAAATGACGCTCTAATCTTGCTTCTTTAATTGCGTGTCCGAGCAAATCAATTCTTAACTCGTTTTCAAATGCTTCCCTTTTTGGAGTTCCTCGTACGCCAATGTGCTTATCAATCATTGTATCGAGCGAAGTAGTTTTGAGTGAATTGTTCATAATTTTATTTTTTATTGTTCAGATATTGTTTTCTTATTTCTTCCGCTTTTTCAATTTCTTTTGGTGGTGTTTTCTGAGTTTTTTTGAGTATTCCGTGTGTTGCAACAACCAACACATTTTTTCCATCAACATTATCCCAAAAAGCAAAAAGTCGGTACGATTTATTGTTGTATAATGTTCTAAACTCCCAAACGCAATCGTTCAGTTTTTTAAATAGTTCATTATCTCTCACAGATTGAGATTTTTTTATGTTGTAATACACTTTTTCTCTCGCCTTTTCGTCGAGATTTTCCAAAAATTCAACTGCTTTTGGCAAAAACTCAACTTCAAAAATCTGCACCATTGCTTTATAATTATTATTTTGTGCAAAGATAGATATTTCCCAATAAGGAAACAAACAAAATTCCTCAAACTTTTAAATATTTTGAAGTTTGAGGAGTTTTGGATAATGAAAATTCATTTTCATTTAACACATTTCTATAACAAGTTATTCATCATTCAGTTTCTTTTTCTGTCCACAACTACACTCTATTTTTAAACAATTCTTCTTTATTTTGCTCACGGTGAACTAATTGTACTTCAACGCCGAATTTTTTATTAATATGTTTCGCCATTTTTTGTGCAGAATAAACCGAGCGATGTCGACCGCCTGTACAGCCAAAACTGACCATCAAATTGGTAAATCCTCTATCTTTGTAGCGTTGCACGGAAGCATCAACCATCGCGTAAGCGTGGTCGAGAAGTTTGGTGATTTCGCCATCCTCTTCCAAAAAATTAATCACGGTTTCGTCCAAACCTGTTAAATTTTCATAACGCTCGTATTTTCCCGGATTGTTCACGGCGCGACAATCGAATACAAATCCGCCACCATTGCCCGAATCATCGTTTGGAATGCCTTTTTTGTACGCAAAACTGTACACTTTTACCACAAGCGGTTTGCGAAGCGAAGTTTCGCGAAACTGCTCTAATTCAGTCATTTGTTTGAGAATTTCGACTAAATAAGGATATTCGGGAATTTCGGCTTCGTTCAAAATAGTTCGCAAATTTTCCATCGCAAACGGAATACTTTGCAAAAAGTGCGGTTTTTTCTCAAAATATCCGCGAAATCCATAAGCACCAAGTACTTGAATGGTACGGAAAAGCACAAAATGCTTCAACTGCGCGCAAAATTCCTCTCGGTCAATCGGCATTAATTTTCCGAGCGCATCAAGGTAAACCTGCAACAATTCCTCGCGCAATTCCTCGTGATATTTCGCCTTTGCCTGCCAAAGAAACGAGGCAACATCGTAGTAAACAGGTCCTTTTCGTCCGCCTTGAAAATCGATAAAATACGGCTCGTCGTCTTTAATCATCACGTTTCGGCTTTGAAAATCGCGATACAAAAACGTATTTGTGTCCGAGCGAAGCAAAACGTCAGACATTTTTTTGAAATCGTCCTCTAAACGATTTTCTTGAAAGTCAAGTCCTGTCGCCTTCAAAAAGCAATATTTGAAATAATTCAAATCCCAAAGAATGGAACGCTCGTTGAATTCGGGTTGCGGATAACAAACCGAAAAATCGAAACCTTGCGCGCCAAGTACTTGAATTTCGGCAAGTTTGCGCATCGTTTTGCGAAGCATTTCTTTTTCTTTTTCGTGAAAAACGCCCGTTTTTCGTCCATCGGCAATGAAATCAAACAAGTGCGCATCGCCCAAATCCTCTTGAATGTAATATAGTCCGCTGGAACTTTGCATCAAAAACTGCGGAACAGGCAAACCAATTTTGTGAAAATGTTTTGCCATTTCGATAAATGCGCGATTTTCCTCTACCGAAGTGCCTTCCACACCGATGATTGAAGTGTTTTCGCTTTTAAGCCTGAAGTACTTACGATTCGACCCCGAAGCGGAAAGTTCCGTGTTCGAGAGCAGTTTTTCGTTTGTAAGTTGTTGAAAAAGAATTTCTAATTCGTTCATAGATTTTTTTGAGTTACAAGTTACAAGTTACAAGTTACGAGCCATTTTTTTGTAACTCATAACTGCCGACTTGTAACTAAAATTTCGGCTTGTAAAGATACTGTAAGTTTGAGAAATTCCATAATTTATTTTAATCAAAAATCGTTTTTGGCGCATCATTAATATTTATTTACCATATTCTGCCGCTCAGCGTTTGATTATGAAAAATTTTCCGTACTTTTGTACCTTATTTTAATGACAAAGTAAACTATATAAAACGATAAAATTATGAAATTAACCCACATCGAGCATTTGGGAATTGCAGTAAAAAGTTTGGAAGAAGCAATTCCTTTTTACGAGAATGTTTTTGGATTGAAATGTTACGCCATCGAAGAAGTGGCTGAGCAAAAAGTAAAAACCGCTTTTTTCAAAGTTGGCGAAACCAAAATCGAACTGTTGGAATCGACCGATCCGGAAGGTCCTGTCGGAAAATTCATCGAAAACAGAGGCGAAGGAGTTCATCACATTGCGTTCGCTACCGATGGTTTGCAGGAAAGTTTGAACGAATTGGACGAAAAAGGAATTCGCCTGATTGACAAACAACCGCGCAAAGGTGCAGAAGGATTAAACATTGCTTTCCTGCATCCAAAAGCAACATTCGGTGTACTGACCGAACTTTGTGAAGATCCGAAAAAGTGAAATTTTGAATTCTAAATTTTGAATTTTGAATTGCTCGCTTTTGTAATTCAAAACTCAAAATTCAAAATTCAAAGTTTTCCAAGAAAATTCAAAATTTATAATTCAAAATTCAAAATTTATTGAGATTATGTCAAAAATGCAAGAAAAAGTGCAAGAGTTAATGGAACTTCGTGCGAAGGCAAGACTCGGAGGCGGTGAAAAACGCATCGAAAAACAGCACTCACAAGGAAAATTTACGGCACGAGAACGTATAAATATGCTTTTGGACGAAGGCAGTTTTGAGGAAGTTGATATGTTCGTTACGCATCGCTGTACGAACTTCGGAATGGAAAAAACCAAATTTTTGGGCGATGGCGTGGTAACAGGTTCGGGATTAATTGACGGACGGGTGGTTTACGTTTTTGCACAAGATTTCACCACTTTCGGCGGCTCGCTGTCCGAAACGCACGCAGCGAAAATCTGTAAAGTAATGGACTTGGCAATGAAAGTTGGCGCACCTGTTATCGGCATCAACGATTCGGGCGGTGCGCGAATTCAAGAAGGCGTAAACAGTTTGGCAGGCTACTCGGCTATTTTTCAGCGCAATATATTGGCTTCGGGTGTAATTCCACAGATTTCGGCAATATTCGGTCCTTGCGCCGGTGGAGCGGTTTATTCGCCCGCTTTGACGGATTTTGTGATGATGGTAAAAAACACAAGTTATATGTTTTTGACCGGTCCGAAAGTTGTAAAAACAGTTTTGAACGAGGATGTAACTACCGAAAGTTTGGGCGGTGCGAGCGTACACGCTTCCAAATCGGGTGTGGCGCAATTCGTTGCCGAAAACGAAACAGAAGGACTTGCGATGCTTCGCTATTTGTTGAGCTTCTTGCCATCGAACAACACAGAAACAGCACCCGAAATAGAAAACGGCGACCCAATCGAAAGAATGGCAGACGAGTTGAACGAAATTATTCCCGACAATCCGAACAAACCGTATGATGTGAAAAACGTGATTACGGCGATTGCCGACCACGGCGAATTTTTGGAAGTTCACGCGCTTTATGCGAAAAATATCGTAGTCGGATTTGCTCGAATGGGCGGAATGTCAGTCGGAATTGTTGCCAACCAGCCTGCAAGTATGGCAGGAGTTTTGGACATCAACGCTTCGCGCAAAGCGGCTCGTTTTGTTCGTTTCTGCGATACATTCAACATTCCGATTGTAACGCTGGTTGATGTTCCCGGATTTCTACCCGGAACAGGACAAGAATACGGCGGCGTAATTACGCACGGCGCAAAATTGCTTTTTGCTTACGGCGAAGCAACTGTTCCGAAAGTTACCGTAACTTTACGCAAATCGTACGGCGGAGCGCATATCGTAATGGGTTGCAAGCAACTTCGCAACGATATGAATTACGCTTGGCCTACGGCAGAAATCGCAGTTATGGGAGCAGAAGGCGCAGTTGAGGTTTTGTACGCTAGAGAAATTATGGCTGACCCGGATCCGGAAAAACAAAAAGAGGCTTTCGCAGCGAAAAAAGAGGAATACAATAAATTGTTTTTGAATCCATACAACGCAGCAAGTTACGGATATATCGATGATATTATCGAGCCGCGCAACACCAGATTCCGCATTATCCGCGCTCTACGCACGATTCAAACAAAACAATTGGATAATCCGCCGAAAAAGCACGATAATATTCCGTTGTAATATTGTAGCATTATTAAAGAGAAAATCCCTGTTAAGTTTTGGAATTTAACAGGGATTTTCACGTACAAGCGAATTACATTCGTCCAAATAAACTAAATTTACGTGAGTTCGACATAAGACTCGCTGATTATTAGAATCTGTTTGAATTTGAAACACAATTCTTTGAAAAAATTTAAACAGGTTCTAAAACTCCGCACCATTGCCGAAATTGATTAATTTGTACAATTAGCACATTAGCATATTATTTCGTACCTTTGCGTTCGAAATTAAAAAGTTTAAAACAAGAAAATTGTAATTTTTATGAATGTAGTTACAAACACCATCGCACTGGGCGATGGTCGCACCATTACGCTCGAAACGGGGAAACTCGCCAAGCAGGCTGACGGTGCTGTGATGTTGCGAATGGGCAACACGATGATGTTGGCGACCGTTGTGTCGGCACAGGAAGCAAAACCGGATACGGATTTTATGCCACTTTCGGTTGAGTATAAAGAAAAATTTTCGTCGAGCGGACGTTTTCCGGGCGGATTTTTGCGCCGCGAAGGTCGCGCTTCGGATTATGAAATCCTTGTTTCGCGCTTGATTGACCGTGCATTGCGTCCACTTTTCCCGGACGATTATCACGCCGATACTTTTGTGAACGTAACGCTTTATTCGGCAGATGGCGTTGATATGCCCGATGCGTTAGCAGGTTTGGCGGCTTCGGCAGCTTTGGCAGTTTCTGACGTTCCGTTTAATGGTCCGATTTCCGAAGTTCGCGTGGCGCGCATCGACGGAAAATTTGTGGTTAATCCGACTTTCGCACAAATGGAAAGTGCTGATATGGATATAATTGTCGCCGCAACGATGGACAATATTATGATGGTTGAAGGCGAAATGAAAGAAGTAAGCGAGGAGGATTTGCTCGAAGCAATGAAAATTGCGCACGAGGAAATCAAAAAACACTGCGCGGTACAACTTGAAATGATGAAAGCCGTTGGCAAAACCGTAAAACGCGAATATTGCCACGAAGTAAACGACGAGGATTTGAAAAAAGATATTTGGGAAAAAACTTACGATAAAGTGTATGCTGTTGCCGTTGCTTGCGATGACAACAAACATTCGCGTCACGATAATTTTGCCAAAGTAAAAGACGAATACATCGCAGGTTTAGACGAGGAAACAGCCGAAGCAAAGAAAATGCTCATCGGAAAATATTATCACGATGTAGAAAAAGAAGCGATGCGTCGTGCTATTTTGGACGAAGGCAAACGTTTGGACGGTCGCAAAACGACAGACATTCGCGCCATTTGGTCGGAAGTTGATGTTTTGCCCGGCACGCACGGTTCGGCGGTATTTACACGCGGCGAAACGCAATCGCTCACAACCGTTACGCTCGGCACGAAGCAAGACGAAAAAATTATCGACGAATCGCTCATTCAAGGAAAAGAACGTTTCTTGTTGCACTATAACTTTCCGCCGTTTTCGACAGGCGAAGCTCGCCCAATGCGCGGAGTTGGTCGTCGCGAAGTTGGTCACGGAAATTTGGCGTATCGCGCTCTCAAACCGATGATTCCTGCGGATTATCCGTATGTTTTGCGTATTGTTTCCGATATTTTGGAGTCGAACGGCTCGTCGTCGATGGCAACCGTTTGCGCGGGAACACTCGCTTTGATGGATGCAGGCGTACAAATCAAAAAACCTGTTTCGGGTATCGCAATGGGATTAATTTCCGAAAATAAAGGGAAAAACTTCGCCGTTCTTTCTGATATTTTGGGTGACGAAGACCACTTAGGCGATATGGATTTCAAAGTAACGGGAACAGAAAACGGAATTACTGCCGTGCAAATGGACATAAAAGTGGACGGACTTTCGTTCGAAATTCTTGAAACCGCTTTGAGCCAAGCAAACGCAGGCAGAATGCACATTTTGAACGAAATCAAAAAGACAATGACAGAGCCTCGCGAGGATTTGAAACCGCACGCACCGCGCATTGTCGTAATGTTTATTCCGAAAGAATTGATTGGCGCGGTAATTGGACCGGGCGGAAAAATTATTCAAAACATACAACTTGAAACAGGCGCAATCATTGCCATTGAAGAAATTGACGAGCAAGGACGTGTTGAAATTGCAGGCACAAACAAGCAATCTATCGACCAAGCAATTATGATGATAAAAAGCATTGTAGCCATTCCCGAAGTGGGCGAAACTTATCTTTCGACCGTGAAATCGGTTATGCCTTACGGCGCGTTTGTAGAATTTATGCCGGGTAAAGAAGGTTTGCTTCACATTTCGGAAATTGATTGGAAACGCCTCGAAAGTGTTGAACAATCTGGTTTGAAAGAAGGCGACAAAGTAGAAGTGAAATTGCTTGATATTGACGAAAGAACAGGTAAATTCAAACTTTCGCGCAAAGTACTTTTGCCGAAACCCGAAAGAGAGGACAAGCCGAAAAGAGATTAGAAGTCGTAATAAAAGTAGAAGCGCAGAGGTTTTTTCTTTGCGCTTCTCTTTTTTTACACTTATGTAGGTAATCTTAGGAAACTTTGCACCTCCTTCGGAGGTGAATGTGAATAACCCCGAATGTAATTCGGGGCGAAACGCAAAATTATATCTGAACTCCGTAGGAGTTCAACCCACTTCGGGGTTGATGATATGAGGTGTTTTCGCTTCCCCGAATTACATTCGGGGTTATTCACATTTTGCTCCTACGGAGCAACTGTTTATAATTTTTTGTCGTGTTAAAATAAACAGTAATTTTCAAAAACGCAAAAAATTCCTATCTTTGTATCTTTCTTTTTGTGAATAAAAAAATGAAAATAATCATTGTCGGAACAGCGTATCCTTTTCGTGGTGGATTGTCGGCGTTTAATCAGCGCTTGGCTCGCGAATTTCAACATCAAGGAAATGAAGTGGAAATAATCACATTTACACTTCAATATCCTTCGTTTTTGTTTCCGGGAAAAACGCAATATTCTGATGAAAGCGCGCCAAAAGAACTGAAAATTGAGCAAAAAATAAATTCTGTTAATCCGCTAAATTGGATAAAAGTTGGCAGAGAAATCCGAAAAAAAAATCCCGATTTGGTTATTTTTGCTTATTGGATGTCGTTTTTTGCGCCGTGTTTTGGCACGATTGCACGTTTTGCTCGACAGCCGAAAACGCGCTTTGTTGCGCTCATTCACAATATGATTCCGCACGAGCCGACGATTTTGGATAAAATTTTTCCGCGATATTTTGTCAATGCGATGGACAGTTTTACGGCAATGGCAAATGCTGTTGTTGAGGATATAAATAAATTTGACAAAAAGAACAAACCGAAATTTGTTTATCCGCATCCGATTTACGATGATTACGGAGAACAGGTTTCAAAAGAAGATTCAGCCGAGAAATTAAATCTTTCGCCAACGGAAAAATATTTGTTGTTTTTCGGTTTCGTTCGTCGGTACAAAGGTTTGGATTTATTGCTCGATGCGATGGCTGACGAGCGAATTCGCGCAATGAAAATTCGCTTAATTGTAGCAGGCGAATTTTACGAGGATAAGAGTTTTTACGATAAAAAAATTGCCGAGTTAAATTTACAGGAAACGGTCGAATTTCGCTCCGATTTTATTCCCGACGACGAAGTGAAATATTATTTCGGCATTGCCGATATGATTGTTCAACCTTATCGCTCAGCAACGCAAAGTGGTGTAAGTCAGATTGCTTATCATTTTGACAAACCGATGTTAGTTACCGATGTCGGCGGATTGGCGGAAATTGTTCCGAATGGAAAAGTTGGTTATGTAGTCGGCACAAATCCGACCGAAATTGCCGATGGAATCGTTGATTTTTATGAAAATAATCGTTCCGAAAAATTTATCGCCAACGTCAAAGAGGAAAAGAAAAAATATCTTTGGTCGGGAATGACTGAGGTAATTTTAAAAGATTGAAACACACAAAGATTTGACTTTGCTTAATACTGTGTCGTCTATTTTTCCCATAATTGTTTCAACTATATCTTTTTCCAAAGTTGCCATTTTATGCACACGAACAACCGAAGGCAATTTAAGACCAAACTCCAACCAATCGTCAAGGTAAATATCGTACTTGCTTTTATAAATTTTGCTGGTTATTCGACAAACAAGTAAATCGCCATCCTCAAAATCTTTCAAAACCAAAGCAGGGCGACGCTTGAAACCGATACTGTCAGTAAAAGGAAATTTCAACAAAACTATGTTTCCTGTTTCTATTTTTTCCATACAACCATTTTTTATCAATCGTAAATAGAATCGGAATCAGCATAACCTTTCAGAAATTGATTTTTCGTCATTTGACGATACGCTCTTTCGTCGTAAATTTCTGCATCCTCCATAAAAACAACCACCTTGACAGTTTTATCACTTCTATCAAGCAGTTCAGAGCGCATTCTGCGAGGTATCAAAATCCTATTTTCTCTGATTTTAGACCTAAATTCAATTGCTCTCATCATAATTTTTTCTCCTATAATTATATCGCAAAGATAAACATTTTTTTGAAATTACAAATACAAAATCCTAACACGTTTCTAAAAGCGTGTTAGGATTAAAATACAGATGCATTCATTTGGTATCGACGATTAAAAATCATTGTCATCGCAATCAGAAGCATATCCACTTGGATTTCCGTAAATATCTCTGTAATGATATTCTCCCAGATAATTTGGCTGACTGTCTCTTGTACCAACCACATTTCCATAAGAATCTCTATAAACGTACTCTCCCAAATAGTTTGGACTTTCAGACCTTGACCCGATTACGTTACCATATTCATCTCTAAAAATCATATCGAATTCCTCCTATGATTTAGTTTATCCTACTCATTTGGCTTTTCAGATTCCGCCCGTTTTTTGAAATGGTATCTGCTTCCATTATGCGATTGTTGTTTCAATTACCAATAGCCTCTACCTGGATACCAACCGCCAGGCGACCCATCTTTAGGCGGTCCGCCTACGTGACACCAACGATAATCAGCAACACTAGTCCTCGTAAATTTCATAGCAGTACAGCTGTTATCTACATTTACAGGAAAGCCAGGCAATATGGCAACTGCACCATATTTACACATACAACTGTTACAATTCATTTTTTTATCCCTGATACGTGTCGGGCGCAACTTTTAAAAAATTAATATTTTGTTTAATTGAGTTTTTCAAGTTTTCGATAACAAAAAAGCGGACTTAAATATCCGCCGTAGAGGTTGTGAGATTACCCATAATTACAAAATAAGAAAGTCCGCATTTGCGAACGTTTACTTATTCTTGCAACTATTTTCGAAACTCTCACATTTCTACGACAAGAATAGCCAACGCTATTTTTTATTTCATTTTGTGCTTTTCGCACGTTATTTCATAAGCAATGTTTTTGATTTATTTTTTGCAAAGATACAAAAAAATCCAACTTTTTTTGATTTCTCATAAAAAAATGATTACTTTGCAAAAAAAATCTTTTTATGACAAAAAAACCGGCGGAAACGCCAATGATGAAGCAATTTTTCGAGATTAAGGCGAAGCATCCCGATGCGATTTTGCTGTTTCGTTGCGGCGATTTTTACGAAACTTTTTGCGATGATGCTATCAAGGCTTCCGAAGTGTTGGGAATTACGCTCACGCGTCGCGCAAATGGTGCGGCGAGTCATATCGAATTGGCAGGATTTCCGCATCACGCGCTCGATACGTATTTGCCAAAATTGGTGCGCGCAGGACTTCGCGTGGCGATTTGCGACCAGTTGGAAGACCCGAAATTGACGAAAAAACTCGTGAAACGCGGTGTTACAGAATTGGTTACGCCGGGTGTTTCGTACAGTGATACGACGCTCAATCATAAAGAAAATAATTTTCTCGCAAGCGTTTATCTGAACAAAAATTGGGCTGGAATTTCGTTTTTGGATATTTCGACAGGTGAATTTTTGCTTGCCGAAGGAACGGCTGAATATGTGGATAAATTGTTGAGCAGTTTTTCGCCAAAGGAAGTACTTTTCGACCGCACGAAGCGCAAGGATTTCGAAAATTTATTCGGAACAAAATTTTTTACTTACGCATTGGAAGATTGGGCATACGCGCCCGACAGCGCACGCGAAAGGCTTTTGAAACAGTTTGAAACCAACAGTTTGAAAGGTTTTGGCGTTGATAATTTGGCAGATGGAATTGTGGCGGCAGGCGCGATTTTGCACTATTTGGATTTGACTCATCATCAGCACACGGCGCATATCACGCAGCTTTCGCGCATTGAGGAAGACCGTTATGTGTGGCTCGACCGGTTTACAGTGCGAAATCTCGAATTGTACGGAACGATGAACGAAGGCGCAAAAACGCTTCTCGACGTGCTTGACCGAACGATTTCGCCGATGGGCGCGCGAATGTTGAAACGTTGGATTGCTTTTCCGCTCAAAGATGTGAAGCCGATTAACGAACGCCAAAGCGTGGTCGAATATTTTTTCAAAAATCCCGAACTCAAAAATCTGCTCGAACAAAATATTGCACTCATCGGCGATTTGGAACGGATTATTTCAAAAGTTGCTGTTGGGCGAATAAATCCGCGCGAAGTGGTGCAACTCAAAGTTGCTTTGCAGGCAATCGAGCCGATAAAACGTGCTTGCGCCGAAGCCGAAAATGCGAGTTTGCAAAAAATCGCCGACCAACTGAACGCTTGTGCCGTGATTTCCGAAAAAATTGCGCGCGAAATAAATCCCGACCCACCGACAATGATTAATCGCGGCGGAACAATTCGCACGGGAATTGACCAAGAATTGGATAATTTGCGTGATTTGGCGCATTCGGGAAAAGATTATTTGAATAAAATTCAAGAGCGCGAATCTGCCGAAACAGGTATTCCGCTGAAAATCAACTTCAACAATGTTTTCGGTTATTATATCGAAGTGCGCAATACGCACAAAGACAAAGTTCCGCAAACGTGGATTCGCAAGCAAACGCTCGTGAATGCCGAGCGTTACATCACGCCCGAATTGAAAGAATACGAGGAAAAAATTCTCGGTGCGGAGGAAAAAATTCTTGCGATTGAAGCGCGATTGTTTTCCGAATTGACACTTGCGCTTTCGGAGTATATCGCTGCTATTCAATTGAATGCAACTTTGATTGCGCAAATTGACTGTTTGCTTTCGTTCACAAAAGTTTCCGGCGAAAATAAATACGTTCGTCCCGAAGTTGTCGACAGTGATGTGCTGGACATCAAGCAAGGTCGCCATCCGGTTATCGAAAAACAACTGCCGATTGGCGAGCCGTATATTGCAAACGACGTTTTTCTCGACAGCGCAACGCAGCAAATTATTATTATTACCGGTCCGAATATGTCGGGTAAATCTGCCCTGCTTCGCCAAACCGCGCTCATTACGCTGATGGCGCAAATCGGCTGTTTTGTGCCTGTCGAGAGCGCAACGATTGGCGTTGTGGATAAAATTTTCACGCGCGTGGGCGCAAACGATAATATTTCGATTGGCGAATCTACTTTTATGGTCGAAATGAACGAAGCGGCGAGCATTCTCAACAATCTTTCGAGCCGAAGTCTGGTGCTTTTCGACGAACTCGGTCGCGGAACAAGCACTTACGACGGAATTTCCATCGCTTGGGCAATCGTGGAATACATTCACGAACAACCGAACAGTCGCGCCAAAACACTTTTTGCCACGCATTATCACGAATTGAACGAAATGGAAAAATCGTTTAACCGCATAAAAAACTACAATGTTTCGGTCAAAGAAACGGGAAAAAAAGTAATCTTTCTGCGCAAACTAATTCGCGGCGGAAGCGAACACAGTTTCGGAATTCACGTGGCAAAAATGGCAGGAATGCCGCAAAGTATCGTGAAACGTTCCGAGCAGATACTCAAACAATTAGAAGCCGACAATCGTCAATCGGGCATTTCAAAACCTGTCGGCAAAATTGCCAAAAACCGCGAAGGTTATCAACTTAGTTTTTTCCAACTCGACGACCCAATTTTGGAACAAATCCGCGACGAAATTAAAAATGCCGATGTCAATAATCTCACGCCTATCGAAGCGTTGAATAAGTTGAGTGAGATAAAACGGATTATTACAGGGAAATAGTTTTTTAGAGTGCAGAGTGCAGTTTATAGCTGATAAGTTTATAGGTTTATTGTGTAAGGGCGAATTGCATTCGCCCCGAAAAATTTTTCTTTTTGAAAAAAACAATTATTTTTGTGAGATAATTCAACAAATAAAATAACGACAATTATGAAAAAGTTTTTATTTCTTGCCTTAATCGGCATAATTGCAATGAGTTGTAATCAGCAGCAACCTGAGCCACCAATAGAAATAATTGCACAAGGATATTGCGGTGCGCAAGGCAATAATCTGGTTTGGGTTTTATCAAATGATAGTGTATTAACGATTAGCGGAAGCGGTGAAATGAGAAATTTTGAAACGTTTCCAACGACAGGTGATGTTGTAATTTCTGATGTTCCGTGGCTTTCTTATCGAGAAGCCATTAAAACTGTTGTAATAGGTAATGGTGTTACAAGTATTGGGGATTGGGCTTTTGCTGACTGTCGCAATTTGGTTTCGGCAACGATTGGAAGCAGTGTTACAAGTATCGGAGATGGTTCTTTTTTTCGTTGCAACAATTTAACTTTTGTGAACATTCCTAATAGTGTTACATTTATTGGCAATCAGGCTTTCATAAATTGTCGCAGTTTAACGTCTATAATAATTCCTGATAACATTACTACGATTGAGTATTGGACTTTTGCTGGTTGTAGCGGTTTAATTTCTGTTGAAATTCCTAACAGTGTTACAACTATTAAAGAAGGTGCTTTTGCTGGTTGTAGTGGTTTAACTTCTGTAACTATTCCCAACAGCGTTAGAACTATTGGTAGGCGGGCTTTTGAGAATTGCAACAGCTTAACTTCTGTAACAATAGGAAGTAGTGTTATAAGCATTGGAAATTATGCTTTTTTCTATAATGGTAACAGTTTAATTTCCATTATTTGCTATGCTTTGATACCTCCAAATTTAGAAAGCAACTTTGTCTTTTATCAAGTAAATACAAGTTCTGTATATTTACATGTTCCCGCAGAATCAATCGAACTTTACCGAAACGCGCAAGGTTGGCGAGATTTTCAAAATATCGTTGCAATACAAGATTAAAATTATGACAACGCTCGAAATTTCATCATTAGAAACCATTCACGAAACGGAAAAAATTCATTGCACCAATTATGAGTGTGAATATTGACGAAACGGAAAACGGAAAATCGAGATTGTTTGAATAAAAATTTCTACCTTTGTAGTACTATTTTAACAAGTGAAAAATGGAAAATGCAGTTTTAAATAAATTTAAAAAAAGAACCATTGATAGGACAAGTCCACATTCGGAACACGGCATAACGTTGGAAGAATATCGTAACGAGATGCAAGATGCTGAAAATTCGGGTTTTATTAGTTTTGAGGCTCACAAAAAAAATATGAATCAATGGCTGGCGACGAGAATCTGATAGAAAAAGAAAGCATCGTGTACTCTATCAAGACTTCTTTAAAATATGAGAGAAATTTGCAAACAGCATTGGATTTTTGTTCTCAAAACTGGGATATTGACACAATGCTAAATTTTTACCTACAAGTTAATAAAGAAATAGATAAATTAGCCTTTTTCCCTTATTCTAATCCGCAAAATAGATTTTTGAATGATACAAATTGCCGAGAAATTATCTTGCGAAAGTTTCCTTACACAATTACTTATCATATCGACAAAAATGTTGTCAAAATTATAAACATTGTTCATACAAGCAGAAATCCAATCAGACGAAAAGCGAAACAATGAAGCGAAGCACACCTTGCTTTGCGTATCCTGAATTAAATTCAGGATTAAAAATCTGCGTCATCTGCGTGCCGTTTTGAGAAAAAACAATTACTTTTGTGTTTTTAAAAAAACAAACAATGAAGCACAAAAAAATTATCACAAGTATACTCATTTTCAGCATTGGTTTTTTTCATTCCGTAGCGTCTGAAACATCTTGTGAATTGCCGATGTCGGTGAACTTGGACGAAGTGGTTATTATTCCGGCGAGAGAAACCACCTCGTTGAGACAACAGCCGGTTGCTTTTTCGCTCATTTCTGCCGAAAAGATTGAAAAATTGAACATAAACAGTTTGCAAGAACTCTCCTCGTTTGTGCCAAATTTTACAATGCTCGATTATGGCTCAAGAACTACATCAACCATTTTTGTTCGCGGAATTGGCTCGCGAATGAATGAGCCTTCGGTTGGTTTGTACGTTGACGATATTCCGTTTTTGAACAAAAGCGCATTCGATTTTACTTTTTACGACATCAATAATATCGAGTTTTTGCGCGGTCCGCAGGGAACACTTTACGGACGAAATTCGCTTGGCGGATTGGTGCGAATTAACACACTTTCGCCGTTCAATTATCAGGGAACAAGGCTTTTTGTGTCTTATGGAAGTGCCAACGAACAGATTTATCGCCTGTCGCATTACCGAAAACTGAACGAACGTTTGGCAATTTCGCTTGCCGGATATTATCACGGACACGATGGCTTTTTCAGAAATGAATTTACGGGCAAAAAAGACGAAATGGAATCTTTCGGCGGACGAATGAGATTGGAATGGCGCATAAATCCGAAATGGAATATGAATTTTTCTGCCGTTTACGATAATCTTTGGCAACTTGCTTATCCTTACGCTCCTTTCGACATTGAAACAGGCACAATTGGAGCGATAAATTACGACGACGAAGGTTCGTACCGACGGGAAATGTTGACCGCAGGATTGAGTTTTCAGCGTCGTTCGGAAAATTTGGTATTCACTTCGGCAACAAGTTTTCAGTATCTTGACGACACAATGAAAATCGATACCGATTTTTCGCCGATACCCATTTTTTCTCTCACGCAAAATCAGAACATCAATACTTTGACACAAGAATTTGTGTTTCGCTCTCGCGGACACAGTGATTATCAATGGGTTGCCGGCGCGTTTGGGTTTTACAAAAATTCGCTTATTGATGCGCCGATTACTTTTCGAGACAATGCATTAACTCATTTGGCAAGCGGACTTCCGCCGTTTATTGTCAGTCAAGAAGCCGTTTTTCCCGGAAATTTCAGCATTCCGGTTTACGGAGCGGCTTTGTATCATCAATCCTCGTATCGATTTTTCGACAGACTGAAACTTACGGCAGGCATTCGTTTTGAGTACGAAAGAACGTCGATGAACTACAATACTTCTGCCAATATGACTGTAATTATGCCACCGATGGGAATGCCACCAGTGCCAACTCCCATTCGTTCAAACGACACGATTTTGGGAAATTTGTCGCAAGATTTTTTTGCTTTTTTGCCCAAAATCGCATTGAAATATGATTTTAACGACCAACACAGCATTTACGCTTCGATAAGCAGAGGATTTAAAACAGGCGGATTTAATTTTCAAATGTTTTCGGACGTTTTACAACAAAGTCTTATGAGCCAAACTATAAGTCAAGTTAGAGAACTAATACCACCTCATATACCTATCAACTTGCCGAACTTTGATACGGAAACAGAAATCGATTTGGACAATATGATTTCTTACAAACCCGAATTCACGATTAATTACGAAATCGGAATGCGTTCCGAAATTATAAGAAACAGATTGTTTGCCGATGTAGCCGTTTTTTACATCGACCACACCAATCAGCAAATCGTAACATTCTCGTCTGCCAACATCGGAAGCCGGAGAATGGAAAATGCCGGTCGCTCACAAAGCGTCGGCGCAGAAATTGCCGTCAGAGCCAATATCACCCAAGATTTGAACGCCAATATCTCGTACGGATACACACACGCCACATTTAGAGAATTTCACGATGGAGAATACGATTTTTCGGGAAATTTCGTTCCCTTAGTACCGCGAAACACCTTTTCGGTAGGTGCAGATTACACCTTGCGAACAAATTTATCTTTCTTGGATAATATCGTTTTTCGTGTACAATACAACGGTTTGGGCAAAATGTATTTTACCGAAAGAAATGAAATCTCGCAAGATTTCTACGGCATACTGAACGGAAATATTTCTTTCGAAAAAGGAAATTTCACACTAAACGGCTGGATAAAAAACGCGCTGAACAGCGACTTCAAAACCTTTTATTTCACAAGTTTAGACAATCATTTTGTGCAACGCGGCAGACCAAGACAATTTGGTGTTTCGGCTCAATTTAATTTTTAGAATGTAAAACAGGTTTTTCGACATTTTTTTCATTTTTTGTTACTGTGAAACAAAAAACCTTCGGCATTTTGTTGCCGAAGGCTGTTTAAGATAAGACTTTTTTAAAAGATTAAACGCGTTCTCTTTCAAACTTTCGTATTGCACCGGTATGCACGCAAATATAATATTCGATTACAAATCTCCCGTTTTGGTTATTTTCGCGAAATTCCAGTTCCCATACCCAGCCGCTCCAGCCGTGTCCTCTCTCGTAGTCCATACCGCTGT
>Ga0123355_10002304_pt1 | contig 26952 bp, 21 predicted proteins | sample TergutEmb28metaG_3_FD_89872 | JGI IMG/M metagenome (GOLD analysis project Ga0123355, IMG submission 89872) | Embiratermes neotenicus P1 segment gut microbial communities from Petit-Saut dam, French Guiana - Emb289 P1 | ecosystem: Host-associated > Arthropoda: Insects > Digestive system > Gut ... | reverse complement strand
GTGAAGCAGAATTGGATGCCGCCCATATCAAAGTATGACTCAATCAGCTCTCGCACTTTTGCTGTGGATTCTTCATTGCGGACGGAGTTTGCGTCAAGGCGAATGTTGATCGCGCCGCCGCATCTGAATTTTTCCCACGGCATCTTTGAGACACTTTTCACGTAAGACAGCGGGCCGTTTTTCACGACGTCCTGACGCGGGTCGCTCGACGGGGAGACTGTATCTCCGGTTTTTCTGCCGTCGGGCGTGGCCCAGAAACGTTTGCCTTGGCCGACCCAGTAGAGATCCAGCGCGCCGATATTCAGCTGGCCATTATGTGGTGCCGGGCGTGAATTGAAATAGTCGCAATAAAGATTGGTAAACCATTCGACAATCTCATCAGGCTCGTCAAGGTCGTTGCCGTAGAATGGCATATCGTTCAGAATTCTCTGGCGGAGCAGCTCGTGCCCCTCCCAGTTGGCGACCAGCGCGTCATACAACTCACGCGTGGTGATGGTTTTGTCTTCAAAGCAGAGCTTTTTGATCACTGTCAGGGAGTCACCGATCGTTCCGATGGCGTTGATCATGTGACCCATGCCGTTGTATTTCGCCCCGCCCCAGGTGACGTCTTTTCCGGACTCTATACAGCCTTCCATCATGACGGACGCAGACAGGACTGGCCATGCGGTATCGAAAACGAGGGCGGCGAATTGATAGATTCTGGCGCCATAGTCGATGGCTTCTTTAATTTGCCGCTCAAACTCTGCTTGAAGCTCCTCAAAACTCTCGTACTCATACAGCTTTTTACATGGCAGGCGGCCTGTTGCGCCGGTCAATGGGTCAACGTTTCCGTGGATGCAGAAGTTAAGCAGACTCAGCAAGCCGCCCATACCGCCGAACGCGCCGCAGTTGGATGCCATTGACCATTCCATGCCGCTGATGCCCGGCTCAACACAGCCGAAGACACCGTATCTTCTGGCATCCTCCAGCGCGACGCCTCTTTTGACCTGGCCTTCGATAATAACATCGTCGTTATTGAACTGCGGCAAACCGCCGCAGCGTTTGCTGGTGGCGATACCCAGTTCCCAAATCCGATCCGGTGTGTGATCATTGACGCGCAGTGCGAGGCTTGGCTCTGCCACGCGGAGACGGTAGTAAGACAGCAGCAGCATCTCTGTCGCCAGATTATAGTCGCCGGTGCCGTCTGGTTTTTGTCCGCCGAGCGTGATAAGCATACCGGCGGCAATGTTTTGCATACCGCCTTGAAGGTCGAACATCGTCTTACCGTTTTTGTGCGCGTCTATCAACATGTCATTGTTCGGCTTGGGGAACATAATGATCTGATTGCCGGCTTGCAGGAGATATGCATCGCACAGTTCTTGCGCTTGTTCATGCGTCAATGCACCGGTTTTGATATCGTTTTCCAACAGCGGGCCGAGGAAGCTGTCAATCAGTGCCGGGGAGTCCGCCCAATGCGTTCCGTCCGCTGCGATCAGGTATTGATAGAAAAGCATGATTTGTATGCCTTCCCACAGATTTCTGGCGGGGTTTTCCATGATCCAGTCACAGGAGTCGGCCATTTTAAGCAGTTCAGCCTTGCGTTCCGGTGTTGCCGCTGTTTTTGCTTTTTCGCGGCAGCCTTCGGCGTAACGCTTGCTCATCAAAATCATGCCGTCGCACGTTTTGATAATTGCGCGGTAGAACAAGTCGCTGCGGACGTTATCGGCTGTTGTGCATTTCCGGATCTCTTCCAGCTTTTCAATCGCCATCTGGCGCACCGCGCCGAAGCCGACGGTCACAGCTCTCTCATAATTGGGGCAGAAGTGTCCCGGGTATGTGCCCCACAGCTGTGTCAGATCCATGCCCTCTGGGAATCTTTCAAAGAATTCAGGCGGCATCAATCCGCGGGCGGTGGCACCGATGTCTTTGCCGACCCAGTAATCCGCCGCTTCCAGCAGATACTCGCGCTCTTCGTCAGTGACCCAGATGCTGCCTGGAACTTGCCACGCGGCGCGAAACCGCTCATCGGTGTCGCCGAAGCAGCCTTTGAACCAGCCGTGTGCCGTTTGCTCAATGTCAAAGTTTAATGAGCGGCAATACGGGCCGGAGTCGCCGAGGAAAATATCATCGTCGTCGATATTGATTGCCCTGGTGGCACACCATTCATAGATGTAGCCGGCGCGCTTGAGTACAGGATATTCATTCTCGTGCGCTTTATAGTATTCCGTGAGAATGCGGTTGCGCTCAACATTCAAGCGCAGATCTTTGTTGATTCTCTCTCTTTTCGCTTTGAGGCCTGCGATACGAATTGAAATAGGGACATCGAATTTTGACATAGTATCCTCCTTATCGCACCTGATAGGGTGCGTTTATTTACTGATTATAAGGGCGAAATGTGTTCGCCATATTGACATATTGTGTTACGCTGCCACCATGCGTTCCAGTGCTTCGAGAATTTCATCCCCGTTTGAGATACGGAAAAGATAGGTTCTAAAACCATGTTCTACGCTCATCCCATGCGTTTCGCCAAGCGCAATATACATCGTTCGATGAAACCGGTTTCCTGATTGGCGAATTTCAATCACCCATTCAGCCGCCAGCGTTCCTGACCATGCATTGCTGTCACGCTGCATTCGTGTATTTGCGAGAAGGTGCAGTAATTCATCCCGATCTATATCATGGGTCACATCTCGACCAAATCCTTGCCCTTGTAATACACGCAAATGTGTAATGCCGGTCTGCAAAGACACAGTGTTTATCAAAAGAGGTTGTGTGCGGTTTCGGCAACCCGTGATTGCAAGAATTATAAGCACGATAATTGCAATGCATATCAAGCCTTTCACCCAACGCGGACGCTTTTGTCCGTCTTTTAATACAACTGACAATTCAACCCCACCCCTTGGAACATTTCAAGCGTTTTCAGCATGAACGCTTCTTCCGGCGGTTCGACGTTGGGCAGCGGATACCGCCAGCCCAAGCGGTCGTATTTCATTTGTCCTGTTTTGTGATACGGTAACAGCTGCACCAGCTTTACCGCATCGCCGAGGGAGGCGCAAAACTCCGCCGTTTGCCGCAGATTGTCCTCTTTATCGGTCAATTTCGGAATCACAGGTACCCGGATTTGCAATGCCGCGCCGTGTTCGGCTAGAAAGCGGGCGTTGGTTAAAGTCAGCTCATTTCCAACAGCAACGAGCTTCTGGTGCATTGCCGAGTCCATGTGCTTGATGTCGTACAAAAACAGATCAACATACGGCAGAATTTTTTCAAACAATTCCGTGGCGGCATATCCTGTGGTATCCAGGCAGACATGAATGCCGCTGTCTTTCAGCCTTTTTGCCAAGTTGTAGGTGAACGCGAACTGATCCATCGCCTCTCCGCCGGAAATAGTCACCCCGCCGCCGTTTTTGAAGAACCCGCGGTCTTTATCAACGCGGGCATATACTTCGTCAACCGTGGTGTCCCAACCGGTTGGATAAAGCGCTTTGGATATACATGCCCCGGCACACTTCAGACAACTCGTGCATTTTTCGCGGTCGATCTTCACTTTTTGTATTGTTCCGGAGCCATCAAGTGCCTGTGCGGGTTCATCTTTCGATATCGCATCCTCAGGACAGGCGTTTATGCACGCGTCCTGACATAGATCCGTGCCGAGACATTTTACCGGCAGATAGCCCAGTTCAAATGCGTGGTATTGCGACTCCGGACTGTGACACCAGAGACAGCGCAAAGGGCATCCCTTGGTGTAAATCGTCGTACGGATACCCGGTCCGTCGTGTACGGCATAGCCCTGTATGTCGTAAATATGTCCTGTTACGTTCTCGTATTCCAAACATTAACCCTGCCTTTAATATAAGTTGATTGCTATCATTGAAAAACGGCGACGCTCTTTGGCAAAATATTATCATGAGCCGCCGCGCATGTCAAGGTTGAATGGGTGATGATGCGCCTATCTGAAATATAGACAGTAGATGAAAAGCAGTATATAATGAATGAAAAACTAATGAACAAGGAGGCTGCCAATATGTATAAACAACAGTATCCAAACTTATTTTCACCGATCACCCTTGCAGGCACGGTGTTCCGTAACCGTATATTTGCGTCCCCGACCGGCGTGGCGTATATGACGCATGATCATTTACCGGTGCCGGAGACGAATGCGTACTATGAACTCAAAGCAATCGGCGGTGCGGCATCAGTCTGTGTGGGGGACGCTGTGATTGATTCAAAACATGCCAGATTCAATGACGGGCATCTGGCATTGGACAATCCCGCCGGATTACCGGCGATGACCAGATTGTCGGAAGCGATCACCAGACACGGAGCCGTGGCGGCCATCGAACTCTCTCACAGCGGCAGTCACTCCCACACTTCGGCAAGGGATGGCTATCAGCTACACGGCCCGATGGCGTACACGACGGAGGCCGGGCATCAGGTTGAGGCGATGGATGACGAGAAGATATATGCCGTCGTGCAGCAATTTGCTGATGCCGCGTTGTGGGCGAAGCGGTGCGGATTCGGCATGGTGACAATCCACGGCGGACATGGTTGGCTGCTGACAGAATTTATGTCGCCTGTTACAAATCACCGGACGGATAAGTGGGGAGGTTCCCCTGAAAACCGGAGCAGATTCGCCGTTGAAGTCTGCAAAGCGGTGCGGAAAGCCGTTGGGTCAAAATTCCCGATTGAAATGCGCATATCGGGTTCCGAATGCAACCCGAATGGGTACGATCTGGACGAGGGCATCGCGATAGCAAAGCAGTTGGACGGACACTTGGATCTGATACACGTCTCCGCCGGGAGTCATGAGGTTGACGAAGTGTTCACGGTGACACATCCGGACATGTTTCTGCCGCATGGAGCCAATGTGCAGTACGCGGCGGAAATCAAAAAGCATGTAAAAACCCCGGTGGCAACGGTCGGAGCATTGGTGGATCCTGAATTGATGGAAGAAATCATCGCCTCCGGACAGGCGGATGTCGTACAAATTGCGCGCGGATTGCTTGCCGACCCGGATTTGCCGATCAAGGCACGGATGGGACGAGCCGATGAGATTAACAAGTGTATGCGTTGCCTGACTTGCTTCTCGGTGCACATCTCGACCAATCAGTTTATGTGTACTGTGAATCCTGTCATCGGGCATGAGATAGATACAAGGTGGCAGATTCCACCGGCCATTCCGAAAAAAGTGCTGATCGCCGGGGGAGGCGTGGGCGGAATGCAGGCGGCCATCACCGCGGCAGAGCGCGGGCACGAGGTGACTCTGTGCGAGAAGACGGCGCGACTCGGCGGTGTGTTGAATTGCGAGCATGATGTCCCATTCAAAAAATATCTCTCCGAATACCTCGCGCGGCAGGCGAAGATCGCGGAAAAAGCCGGTGTGGATATAAAATTGAATACCGAGGTCACGCCGGAGTTTGTGAGGGCGCAATCGCCGGATGTCATTATTGCGGCACTCGGTGCCCGTCCGTTGATACCGAATATCTTGGGGATTGATAAAGCGCATGTAAAGAGTGCGGAAGAGATATACTACAACGTTGAAAAGGCCGGGAAACGCGTTGTTATACTCGGCGGCGGCTTGGTTGGGACGGAGCTTGCGATATATCTGGCAAAGCGTGGGCATGAAGTCACCATCGTTGAAATGGCCGCGCAGCTAGATGATGGAGGGAATTTTCTGCACGGCGGTGCGATAAAGTTGGAGCTTGAGCGGCTGGGCGTATCAGTCAACTTGTCGGTAAAAGCCGTCAAAATCACTGATGACGCGGTCGTGGGCGAAGGAGTTGATGGAGCACAGATTTTCGCAGCCGATACTGTTGTCTACGCCGTCGGACAGATTCCACTGCGTGCGGAAGCCGAGGCACTGAGAATGTTAGCGCCGGAGTTCCACCAGATAGGGGATTGCCTGAACCCGAAGAATATACTGCAAGCCACACAGCAGGCGTATCATATTGCACGGGATATCGGAAGATTTTAAATCAAAAGAGCGGACGCAAAAATGCATCCGCTCTTTTACTTAGATTTGTCTTAGAACTTAATCACTTTCGGCTCACCAGCGAAAGAGGAGATGGTGGCTTCTGCGTCTTGCAGATAAAGTACTTGGGTGTTCGGGTCTTCAACAGAATACATGGCTGACAGTTGCGGATACGCATCCAGCATACTTTGTTTGGCTTCAATCCTGTCGTCATTGATCGCTTTGGCAGCGATGCGGATCCATGTGCCGTCAGAGCCCATGGCACTGATTTCGACTTTTGGATTTGCGGCCATTTGTTTGGAGCATGGCTTTGCTTTTGCGGTTTGGATGTAGAGCTTGCCATCAAAGATATTTGCGGTGCCAAACGGGCGCACACGCGGTTGGTCACCCTCAACAGTGGCGAGATAATAAGTTCCGGCATTTTTTAGAAAATCGAGCACTTCTTGCATTGAAAAAACCTCCAAAATTTTTTGTACAATTAATATGTGGATAATTATACCACAGCCAAATGACTGCGTCAAATCAAAAATTGCGGGAGTGTTAGGTTATTCGGATCGCTTCCACACCGACACATTTTCCAGTTTCAGCGTCAATCTCAAACACCGCGCCTTCGATTTTCGCCGCGCCGTCCGCCGCTTCAAATCGTGTGGGAGGGTTACCCAGAAAACGTGATATGGGCTGTTCCGGCTTCACGCCGATGACTGATTCACACGGGCCGGTCATGCCGAGATCGGTGATATACCCCATGCCGCCGGAGAAAACGCGGCAATCAGATGTTTGGACATGGGTGTGCGTGCCCCACACGGCGGACACACGCCCGTCAAGATAATACGCCATTGCGAGTTTTTCGCTTGTTGCCTCCGCATGGAAATCAACCAGCACAATGTTGGTGTCGAGCTTTTTTAAGATTCTGTCTGCCTCAATAAACGGATTTTCACTGCCGTCCGGCAGACCGTGACGCCCAATCAGGTTGACCACGCACACGTTGCCGAACTCCGTCTCAAAAACACCCCAGCCGCGCCCCGGTACTTGCGTGGCAAAGTTTGAAGGCCGCAGGATGTATTGGCAGTCATCAAGGAACGGGGCAATCTCGCGCTTGCCCCATGTATGATTGCCGAGGGTTATCACATCCGCGCCGATATCAAATAAAAACTCCGCCTGCCCCGGTGTAATGCCGTTGGCGGCGGCGTTTTCGCCATTTATTATTGTGAAAGATATTTGGTTGAATTTCTGTACAACGTGCAATTTTTCAGCCAGAATATCAAGTCCGGACTGTCCCACAACGTCGCCGATGGCCAGTATGTTTATAAGCATTATACGATGATCCTTATCGCCTCATGATGATTTTTAATTTCAACTGCACTGTAAGCACCGCCGTTTTCGCCATCGATCGTCCAGGCCACGTCGGTATCAAAAGTAAATTTTACGTTTTTCGCGTGAAAAAGCTGGACGTTATCGCCGCTATAACTGCGGTTTGTGATGCTTGTCAGAATATCGACAAAGTCCACAAGGCTCAGCGGCTGTTTGACGAGTATCACTTCAAAAAGTCCGTCGGACAGATCCACGTATTCGGGATCAAGCTTAACCAGACCCGCCACAGAGGTGGAGTTGATGACACCGCCGAAGATATAGTCGCCTTCAATCACATTGCCGTCAAGCTCAATAACCATGTGCCGTGCTGCGATTGAACTCATGCCGGAAAGGCCGCTGAGCACGTATGCGAAATGACCCAGCGTGCGTTTCGCCCCAGGCGGCGTTGAATACGAAATTTCTGTAAAAGCCCCGAATGCGGCAATATACGTAAAGAATCGCTGCACATCATCAGGTGCGTTGCCACCGGTGAAAATGCCGATGTCAAGCGGTGTGGGGACGCCGTCAATGATCGCCTGCGCGGCGGTGCCCGGATCTTTTGATAAGTTGAAAGTGGCGGCGACATCATTGGCGGTGCCGGATGGGATATGCCCGATGGCCGGTGACACGGCACCTGACCGTAACAGACCGGACACAACGCTGCTTAATGTCCCGTCGCCCCCCATCGAAACACAAAACTCGTGATGTTTTGAAAACTGGTATGCCAACTCTTCGGTCGTGTAATCCCCGGCCATATAGACCGCCACCATATATCCGGCGCGGCCAAGCTGTGATACAACGGCACCCAAGGCGTTTTTAGACAGCCCCCGGCCGGAATATGGATTTACAATCAGCATTAGATTACGCAATAATAATCACCCGCCGCTCTATAACTAAAATATGCATCTCAATTTCAGACTGCTTCTATAATCCGGACTCTTGTAATACCGTCAATCTTTTTGATTTCTTCCTCAAGACCGTTCGGCACAGAAGAGACGTCAAGTATAGTATAAGAAGAAAGCCGTCCTTTTGTGCCGACGTTTATCATATTCTCTATGTTGACGCCAAATGAAGAGACCGCACCGGCTATTTTTGAAATAATGCCAGGCTCGTTATCATGGATAACACAGATTCGCGGATCTCCGTCAATGCGCGGCAACTGTGCCGGCGGCATGTTGACAGAATTAATAATATTCCCGTTTTCAATGTATTCTATTATTTCATAGCAGGCCATGCTGGCGCAATTGTCTTCGCTCTCCGGGGTAGAAGCACCCAGATGTGGAATCGCGATGACGCCGGGCGCACCCGCAGTCTTGCCGTTTGGGAAATCTGTCACATAGCAGGAAACTTGGCCGGATGCAATCGCATCAAGTATATCATCGTCATTCACAAGTTCCGCCCGGGCGAGGTTGATGATGCGCACGCCCTTTTTCATTTTAGCGATGCTTTCCTTATTGATCATATGGTGTGTTGCTTCCATATAGGGCGCATGAATGGTGATGAAGTCAGAATTTTTGAAGATGGTATCCAAATCTTTCGCGTGGATAACCGACGAAGACAGCTGCCATGCAGATTCGACGGACAAGAACGGGTCATGTCCGTACACAGTCATACCGAGCGCACTGGCAGCGGAAGAGACCCTGGCCCCAATCGCGCCAAGGCCGATAACACCCAACGTTTTGCCGGAGATTTCGGGGCCGACGTACTGAGCCTTCTGTTTTTCAACTAATGAGGCGACGTTATCACCCTGGTCAGCCACGGTTTTTACCCACTCAATCCCACCGACAATGTCACGGGATGACAGTAACATGGCACATAGCACAAGCTCTTTCACCGCCTCTGCGTTTGCCCCGGGCGTGTTGAACACAATGATACCCTCCTGCGCACAGCGGTCAAGCGGGATGTTGTTCACACCGGCGCCTGCACGTGCGATGCACAGCAGATCCGGGTCAAAAGTCATGTCATGCATTTTTGCCGAGCGGACGAGTATTGCGTCCGGGTTTTCTATATCGTTGCCTACGGTGTATTTTTCGCTGTTCAGCATTTTAAGTGCCGCCGGAGATATGCTGTTCAGCGTCTTTATCTTATACATCAGTGTTACCCCTTACTTGTTCTTAATTTCAAAATCACGCATAAATGCGGCTAGTTTTTGAACGCCTTCCATCGGCATGGCGTTATATATCGACGCACGCATACCGCCAACAACGCGGTGGCCTTTCAGGTTGTCGAACCCTGCCTGTGTTGCTTCTTTGACAAATTTGTCGTCCAGTGCCTCACTTACGGTTCTGAAGGTGACGTTCATGTCAGACCTGGCCTCTTTTTCGGCCGTGCCGGAGAATATTTGGCTGTCATCCAACACATCGTACAGAATCTTTGCTTTTTCAGCTTTTTGTTTGCAGATACCTTCAACACCGCCCAGGGTGTCGAGCCATTTGAGTACAAGCCCCAGCATATAGATCGTGTAGGTGGGGGGCGTGTTGTGCATGGAATCAGAGTCAAGCAGCACTTGGTAGTTCATCAGCTTCGGTGTGTATGCGAGTGCGTTGCCAATCAGTGCTTTGTCAATGATTAAAACAGCCATCCCGGCGGGTGCCATATTCTTTTGAACACCGGCGTATATCAGGCCGTATTGAGAAACGTCCATGGGCACTGACATGATGTTCGACGACATGTCGCATACCAGCGGAACGTTGCCTGTATCAGGCACATACTTCCATTCTGTGCCATAAATTGTGTTGTTAGAACAGTAGTGAAAATACGCTGCGTCTGGCGAGACGTTAATGTCTTTTTGAGAGGGGATATAGGTATAATGCTTATCTTCTGACGAGCAAGCAACGTGTATATCTCCGTATTTTTTAGCCTCTTTCATCGCGAGTTCAGAAAAGTTGCCGGTGATGGCGTAATCGGCTTTGCCTGTTGTGCCGATAAGATTCATCGGCACGGCGGAGAATTGCAACGTGGCACCGCCTTGCATAAACAGGATATCATGCGTGTCCGGAACCTTTAGCAGGCGTTTTAAGTCGGCCTTTGTCTGATCAAAAATAGATACATAGACTTTGCTTCTGTGGCTCATTTCCATCACAGACATGCCGGAGCCGCGATAATTCGTCATCTCAGCAGCCGCCTGTTCAAGCACAGACAGCGGCAGCATTGAGGGGCCGGCTGAAAAATTGTAAATTCTCTCTGTTGACATTGCATCCTCCATAGCGCTTCGGTTTGCAGATTTCCGCGCACGGCGGACTTACTGCATAATCGGCGCGTTATTCATAAAAATCTGTAAAATATAGTTGATATATTATAGCGGAAACACAATGCAATGTCAAATAGTGTCTCCGGCAATTTCACCCCAAACAAGTGCGTCTTCGACACCTGTTATTTGTATGGAATGCACACTGTTTTTCTCTCCGCCGTTTTTAACATGAACTTCCAGATAATTACTTGTATGCCCGGTTGAGAATCCATCCGATTCGCGCTCTATCAGGACGTTGAGTGTTTTTCCGACCTGGCTCTGTTTAAACGCCAGCGACATATCCCGTGCCGCCTGTGTTGCGATCCGTGCCCGCTCGCGCCGGATTTTCTTTTCAACTTGTCCCGGCATTGAAGCGGCAGGCGTTTGCGGGCGGGGAGAAAACGGAAAGATGTGCATATCAGAAAATTTGGCTGATTTTATAAATCCCATTGTCTGTGCGAATTCCATGTCAGATTCCCCGGGGAAGCCGGTGATAAGATCCGCCGTGATCCCGCAGTCCGGGAAATATTTGCGCAGATGCGCTATGGCCCCGGAAACGGTATTCGTATCATATTTCCGCCCCATGCGGCACAGCGTTTCGTCACACCCGCTTTGCAGTGAGAGGTGAAAATGGTTGCACAAATTGATTCCCGCACTGAGTGCCCGGCAAAAATCCTCCGTCACGGCGGACGGATCGATGGAACCAATCCGCAGTCGGGCATCCGGAGCCGCGTTGCCTATGGCACGAATGACATCGACAAGCGTCTCACCGCCGGGAAGATCTTTACCGTAAGATGAGATCTCTATCCCGGTAATGACGATTTCACGAAACCCCGCATGTTGAATTTCGCGAGCCTGTTCAACAGCATCGCCAACAGGCAGCGAGCGTGGTTTTCCCCTTGCGTACGGAATCACGCAATACGCGCAGAAGTTGTCGCAGCCGTCCTGGATTTTCAGCAGTGCGCGAGTTTTAGAGATTGTTGAAAGTCCCTTATCTGCTGCCCATTGCGTTGCGAAGTCTGTGAGCTGTTCAATCTGCGCTGCCAATGTTGCCTTATCACCGGTGCCGCCGATGATATCTGCGCCGAGCTGTGATGCGGCGTCCGGCTCCAGCTGAGAAAGGCAGCCGCACACAACGATTTTTGCAGAAGGTTCCAGCTTTTTTAATCGCCGCACAGTCTGACGTGATTTGCGTGCGCTTTCTGCCGTGACCGCGCAGGTGTTTATGATGCAAATGTCACAGCCGCGACCCGGTTCGGACAGCGTATGTCCGCGGGATATAAGCGCACTTTCAAGAGACAGGGATTCGGCCTGATTGACTTTACACCCCAGTGTCTCAACGTAAAACCTCATTTATTGGGATTCTCCTTGAATTTTGATATGGCTTGGTATATAATATTTAATCAGCGAAAGATGATAAGAGGCATTTATGGAAGTATATTTTGACAATGCGGCGACAACGAAAGTCCGTGATGAGGCAATTGAAGCCATGCTTCATGTCATGCGGGATGAGTATGGCAACCCGTCGTCAACGCATTTTATGGGGCGAAGAGCGGCCGATGTGATGAAGACTGCGCGCAAAAATGTGGCAGATGCTTTAGGCGCGTCTTCAAGTGAGCTGATTTTCACCTCCGGCGGAACGGAAGCCGATAACTGGGTCGTGTCCGGCTGTGTTCCGGCATTGGTTCGCAAAGGGAAGCATATCATCACCTCAGCGATTGAGCATGATGCGGTGATGGAGCCTATCCGTAAATTGGAGAGCCAAGGGTGGGACGTGACCTATCTTGCACCGGGCAGCGGCGGAGTCATACAGCCTGAAAGTTTTGCGGCCGCGCTGCGTGAAGACACCGTTTTTGCGTCAATCATGCTGGTGAACAACGAAACCGGCGCGGTGAATCCCATTGGCGAATTTGCCAAGGAAATAAAACGACGTGGTTTTGACACAGTTCTGCATACAGACGCAGTACAGGGATTTTGTAAAATCCCGTTCACAATGAAAACGTTGGGCGCACAGCTTGTGACAGTGAGCGCGCATAAAATCCACGGGCCGAAAGGCATCGGGGCGTTGTATGTAAAAAACGGCGTAAAGCTCCAGCCGATGATTTTTGGAGGATTACAAGAAAACGAAAAACGCGCGGGGACAGAATCTATGCCTGCTATCGCCGGATTCGGAGAGGCCGCGAGACTTGGATGCCTGGCGCAAGGAGAGACAGCGGCAGCTGTTTCCAAGATACGTGAATATATTATCGAAACACTTGCATCAGAACTGCCGGAAGCTGTGATAATCGGTGAGGGAGGCTCACCGTTCATACTCAGTCTTGCGTTACCGGGTCATAGAAGCGAGGTGTTGATGAGCTTCCTAGAGGCGGAGGGGATCTGTGTGTCAAAGAGTGCCGCGTGCAAAAAAGGCGCGCGCAGTCGTGTGTTGGAAGCGATGCGCCTGGAAAAAGCCGTTCTGGATGGTGCGGTGAGAGTGAGCTTTTCGCGTTATAGCACAGAAGCCGAGGCGCAATATTTCGTAGAGACGTTAAAAAAAGCGTCACAAAAGTTGCTTAAAGCACTTTGATTTTGATCATTGTATCATAAGAAGTAAATGTTTTCAATTGCATTGCGCAGGCACTATCCCGCCGCCTGCGAGCGGCACCCCTCCAAGGAGGGGAATAGGGGTGGTGAAGCCGCCGGGGGGTGGTTCTGGTTTGTGCGAAAGAGAGGAGGGGAAAACATGGCTAAAAATGGTGCGCTTATCGCGATGAGCGGTGGCGTGGACAGCACAGTTGCGGCATGGATCATGGCGCAAAACGGATACGATTGCGATGGTGCAACCATGCGTTTACACACAAGCGGGGGAGACGGAGAGAATGACGCCAGGCGTGCCGCCGAAATCCTTGGCATACCGTTTCATGTGTTCGATTTTTCTGACTGCTTTGCAAAAGAAGTAATAGAAAAATTTATATCAGCCTATCGGGAAGGGAGGACGCCGAACCCCTGTGTGGACTGTAACAGAAGTATAAAATTTGGTGTGTTTTTAGACAAAGCGCGCGAAATCGGGAAAGACTATTTGGTGACAGGGCATTATGTACAAGTTGAGTATGACAAGGGAGCCGGGCGGTATATTCTAAAAAAAGCGGCATACAGTGCAAAAGATCAGAGCTATGTGCTGTATTCATTGACACAGGATCAGTTGGCGCATATTATATTCCCGCTGGGGGGATTTGCTTCAAAAGATGAAACCCGCGCGATTGCCCGTGAGGCGGGGTTGAAGAATGCCGAGAAGGGAGAAAGTCAGGATATCTGTTTTGTTCCGGACGGCGATTATGTCAGCTTTATCACGAAATACACAGGCTCGCCGCCAGAGAAAGGACGATTTGTTGATACCCACGGCCGAGATTTAGGTGAAAATAACGGCATCGTGTCCTATACAGTTGGGCAGAGACGGGGATTGGGGCTGGCCATGCCGGAACCGTCGTACGTGCTTGAAATCCGCCCGGAGGACAACACTGTTATCGTTGGCGGGGATGAATTGCTTTACTCAAAAACGCTGATTGCCAAGGATATAAATTTTATTCCGATATCCCGGCTGGATGCACCGCTGAAAGCGCATGTGAAGATACGATACAAACAGCCGGAGCAAGCGGCAACGGTGTTCCAGCTTGATGACAATACGATGCGGATTGAGTTTGAATCACCGCAGCGAGCCATCACCAAAGGGCAGGCGGCGGTAATTTATGACGGAGATATTGTCATCGGCGGCGGAACTATAGTATAATTGACAATGGAGAATGCCGATATGAAAGTATATGCTGACAATGCCGCAACCACGAAGATGTCGAAAATTGCGCTTGACACAATGATGGACGCTATTGAGAACGGATACGGCAACCCGTCTTCATTGCATTCGCTCGGCAGAGATGCGCGGAGATTGCTGGAGCGGGCACGAGCCCAAACAGCCAAAGCGCTTGGCGCCAAGCCAGAAGAGATTTTCTTCACCTCCGGCGGGACAGAGGCCAACAACTGGGCAATCAAAGCGGCGGCGGATAAACAGGGCGGACATGTCGTTTCAACCAGCATTGAACATCCGGCTGTGTTGAATTGCCTGAAATATCTTGAAGACCGCCGGGTTGACATTACGTATCTTGGCGCAAACCAATCCGGGCTTGTATCACCTGATGAATTGGTGCGTGCAATTCGGCAGGACACAACACTGATTACAGTCATGACGGCAAACAATGAAGTCGGAACCATACAGCCGATACAAGCCATGGCGGATATCGCCAGAGCGCATGGGATAACATTTCACACAGATGCTGTGCAGGCGGCGGGACATATTCAGATTGATGTGAAAGCACTTGGTGTGGATATGCTGTCAATTTCGGGACACAAGTTCGGCGCGCCGCGCGGGGTTGGGGCATTGTATGTCAGGAAAGGATTGAAATTATCCCCGTTTTTGCACGGCGGCGGGCAAGAGAACGGCGCAAGATCCGGCACGGAGAACACGCCCGGCATTTGTGCGCTGGCAGCGGCACTGGCGGATTCTGTCTCAAGGCTTCCTGGAAGTATCGATAAAGTGACGAACATGCGCGACAGGTTGATTGAGGGAACGCTCAAAATCCCGGGAACATGTCTTACGGGAGACAGGGATATGCGGTTACCGGGGATTGCGTCTTTTGCGTTTGACAATGTTGATGGAGAGCGGCTGGTAATGATGTTGGAAGCGGCGGGAATATGTGCGTCTTCCGGATCTGCCTGTGCATCCGGCAGAGAAAACGTGTCGCATGTGTTGACGGCAATGGGGTTGCCGGATGAAGTGAACCAAGGGTCTCTTAGACTGTCGATAAACGAAAATAACACAGACAGCGAAATAGAATACATCCTGCAAAAATTGCCGGGAATCGTTGAGAGATTGCGTGATTTATAAGGTGCGGATTGTGGCCGTATCGTTTAATTATGGATAGAATGAAAAAGAGGGCAAATGATGAAAGAACAAATTCTTGCATTGAAAGCAGAAAAGAAAGCGCTGATTTTAGCGCACTACTACCAGCCGATGGAGATTCAAGAGATTGCGGATCATGTATGCGACTCTTTTGAAATGGCTCGTCGTGCGCGGGACGCGGAAGAAGCATTGTTGATTATTTGCGGGGTACGGTTTATGGCCGAATCCGCGAAAATTCTCAACCCCGGGAAAACAGTGCTGCTGCCCGCGCCGGACGCGGGATGTCCGATGGCTGATATGATTGAGCCGGAAGACGTTCTGGCACTGCGCGCAAAATATCCGGATGCTGCGGTGGTCTGTTACGTCAACTCTTCCGCCGCGGTGAAAGCTGTCAGCGATATCTGCTGCACCTCATCTTCGGCAGAGAAGATTGTCAGAGCCGTGCCGGAAAAACGCGTGATATTTGTCCCGGACAGGAATCTGGGTGCATACGTTGCGTCCCGCGTGCCGGAGAAAGAGATCATTTTGTTTGAGGGATTCTGCCCCACGCATGACCGCATACAAGCAAAAGATGCCGCCGCCGCGAAAGCCGCGCATCCGGATGCGAAGTTCCTGATCCATCCCGAGTGCCGCACAGAGGTTTTACAGTACGCGGATTATATCGGCAGCACGGCTGGGATAATTAAAGAAGCACTGGATTCAGCAGAGAAAGAATTTGTGATAGGCACGGAAATCGCCATTGTAGAGCGATTGAAAATCTTGGCACCGGAAAAGACCTTTTACTCATTGACAACCAGCTTTATCTGCCCGAACATGAAGAAGTGCAGACTGTCAGATGTACTGAATTCGCTTGAAAACAACGAATTTGAGATAACGCTGGAACCGGACGAGATCAAAGCTGCACAAGATACGCTTCAACGGATGGTTGAGTTAGGAAATTAGAAACAAACTGCACCCGCCCAAATAGGCGGGTGCAGCTTATTTTATAGCAAGCTTTAGGCTCTTTTATTTTTGCGCATCAGTTTTTGCAGTTCTGCGGCAAGCACCAGCACCAGCACAAGGCCGATGCAGATGAGCCAATGGGTTGTGCTCAATGCTGAAACTTGGAAGAGATTCGCAATAGGGGCTACACTGGCGATAAAAACAGTGACAGCGACAGAGAACAGTACGGAAAGTATAATACCCTTGTTTTTCCAAGGTTTAGATTTAAATACAGATCCCTCACTGCGGACATTGAAGACATTGACGGCAGACGCCCATGACAGCACAACAAATGCCATCGAGACACCGACTTCTCTACTAGGCACGATGTGCGGTGCAAAATCTGCGTACATGCCGACAGCGAATGCCGCAAGCGTCAGTGCTGCAAATGTAGCAGAGCGGATGGCTATCCTGACACCGAGTCCATTGGCGAAGATGCCGGAGTTTTTTGGCAGCGGCGGGCGTTTCATGATGCCCGCTTCTGACTTTTCAAAGCTGAGGAAGAACCCAGGTATACCGTCTGATATGACATTAATCAACAGTATCTGCAGTGCGACCAGCGGCGGGGACTGCCACACTATCACGCCCGTCAGCATGATGAATATCTGTGAGAAGTTCACTGAAAGCAAGAAATACACAGTTTTGCGGATATTATCAAACGCCGTGCGGCCTTCTTTGATCGCTTCCACAATCGTGGCAAAGTTATCATCGGTTATCACCATGTCGGCGGCACTTTTCGTCACTTCCGTGCCGGTGATGCCCATCGCGGCACCTACATCCGCTTGTTTCAGTGCCGGCGCGTCGTTTACACCGTCCCCGGTCATGGTAATGACCTCGCCCTGTTTTTCCCAGGCGCGAACGATACGAATTTTATCTTCCGGACTGACGCGGGCGTATACTGACACATCGCGTACGACATCAACCAGCGGGTCAACACTGTCGGCACCAATTTTTATATTGGTCAGGTCTGCGCCGGTTAATGCTTTGTCGCCGTCTTGATAAATGCCGATTTGTTTGGCGATGGCTTTGGCTGTTTCCACATGGTCTCCGGTGATCATCACGGTTCTTATGCCGGCTTCTTTCGCTTGGGCAACGGCAGTAATACTCTCTGGCCGCGGCGGGTCAATCATGCCGACCAGGCCGAGCAGGATTTGCCCTTGTTCCAAGTTCTCTGTGGTCAGCTCGTCACCTTCAGGGTCATGATCACATGGCTTGGCACTGATGGCAATGACACGCAAGGCGTCCTGTGCGAACTCATCATGAATCCGTGTGGCCTTCTCTTTCATTTCTGCAGTCCACTCGACTGGAATACGGTCAAACGCGCCTTTGGTCACAACCAGGTAATCGCCGCTGATTTCGCCCCCATGATATATGGCGGACTCAGGTTTTTCCCATGCTTCGTGTTTTGTGGTCATCAGCTTGCGCGTGGAGTCAAACGGCACCTCATGAATACGCGGATAGTCTTTATCCACTTTTTCGCGGGAGATGCCTTTGTCGTGTAACAGCCGGATAATGGCAAGCTCTGTGGGGTCACCGACAACTTTGTCACCGTCAATTGATGCGTTAGAGCAGGCGGCCAAGAGCTCAAGCAGATGCTCTTCATCCCAATTGAATTCATCGGTGGCGTTTGTGGGCGTGTCACAGCCTGCGCACCAGATTTTTGTGATGGTCATCTTGTTCTGCGTCAGCGTGCCTGTTTTGTCGGAGCATATGACAGATGTGTTGCCGACCGTTTCCACGGCCGGGATTCTGCGTATGATTGTGTTCTTTTTGACCATGTTGTGTACGCCGTGTGACAGAGTCATGGTGACGATAATCGGCAACGTTTCCGGCACGGCGGCAACGCCCAGGGAAACGGCGACAAGCAGCATTTCAGGCAAATCCGTGCCATGCAGAAATACACCGATGGCGAATATAATTGCACCCGCTATCAGTGCCACCGCACACAGCCGCCTGGAAAGCTGCCCCAGGCGGGTTTGCAGCGGTGTTTTCAACTTTTCAGCACTGTTGAGCAGATCGGCGATTTTGCCCATCTCGGTATTCATACCGGTCTCAACCACGACGGCAAGCCCCCTGCCATTGGTGACGAGACAGCCGGAATAGACCATGTTTACTCTGTCGCCTAACGGTGAATTGTCCTCAACATCAGCGTCCGGGTCTTTTTCAACCGGAATACTCTCACCGGTGAGGGCGGCTTCCTCTACAGTCAACCCTGCGACTTCAATAAGTCTGGCGTCCGCTGTGATGATATCGCCGGAGGTCAGCACCACAATATCGCCGGGTACGATTTCTTTCGCATCGATCTTCTGTTTTGTGCCGTCTCTGATGACTGTGGTGGAGAAACTGTTCATTTTTTTCAACGCGTCTAAAGCGGCTTCGGCCTTACTCTCTTGATAAATGCCTAGGACAACATTAATCACCACAATCGCAAGGATGACCCAAACTTTCGCCCAGCCTTCGCCGGATGTAATCGCCATATAAGCGGCGATGGCGGCGGCAACAAGCAGGATAATCGCCGTAATCTCTAACAAGTGGTGAATGATTTTCTGTAAAAGCGTCTCTTTCTTCGCTTCGCGGAATTCGTTTGCCCCGTATTTTGAAAGTCTAGCCCGGGCTTCTTCAGCGGTTAATCCAGACGTTGTATTGGTGTTTTGCCTGGCCAGCACCTCGGCAATCGTTTCGTTATAAGCCATATGTTGAACAACTCCTTTTTCAAGATATATAAAGTCGCTACGCGACGCAAAAAGCGTACATAGTGTGTTAAATATTGTATCATGCGGCAGATATTAGAGTCAATATTCAAAAGCGCTGAGGAGTGAAAAAAGCATTGATAACTGTAGGGGCGGTTATTAATCGCCCCTACAAACAGAACTCAGATTATTCAAAACATCTCCTTTAATTGCAGCAAATCATTAATCTCATAATCCGGCGATATGCCCGTTTCATTTTTAGAATGTTCGGGGTTATACCAAACGGCTTTAATGTTTGCGTTTTTTGCACCCTGTATGTCATTTTTCAAACTATCGCCGATCATTATTACGTCGCAGAGATTTAAGTCTATCCTTTTAAGCAACGTATTAAAAATCAAAGGATTTGGCTTATGTGCGCCAACCTCCTCCGAAGCCATTATGTGCGAAATGAATTTTCCGATTTTACTGTTTGATACTCTGGGTTTTTGTAATTCGATTAACCCGTTTGTAACCACACATAACATGTAGCCTTTATTATGCAGATATTCAATTACTTCATCCGCGTTTTCTATTAAGGCGACCGAATTAGCCAAGCCGATTTTAAATAAATCATTTGCCTTTATATAATCGCCATAGCTGATATTTAATTTTTCAAAGAGTAGCTTGAACCTGTAAGTAGGAATATCTTTTGCTGAAACAGAAATACCATCATAAAATCCGCTGACCCACAACATACGGTCAAGTGGTCTGAAAATATCTTGATACTCGTCTTTATAACTTATTCCTATGCTGTCGAATAAATGCATTAAAGCTTGTTTTTCACATTCTTTATGATCTACAATTGTTTCATCCGCGTCAAAAAATATTGCTTTTATTTTATCCACAATTCTCCAAGCCTCCTTGTTGGTACGCGCAAAATGGCAGATACCACTCAAACTATAACATCAGTGTTACCGTTTTTCAAGACTGCCGTGGCACGCAAAATTACGGCTTTACATAAAACTCATATAAATGTTATAGTGTTATACAAATAAAACAAACGGGAGGGAAACAACGATGGACAAAGCACGTTTGCAGAGACTTGGGGAAGCATTTTGCGACAATTCGCCGACGAATTTTTTAAGCGTTAAAGGGGAAGATGCGGAGGAGCTGAGAAACAGGCCGCAGGCGGAAAGCTATGCAAAACATAATCTTCAACAGTTGGGCGGAGACATTGGGTTTGAGCTGCTTGGTGCGGAGAAAGGCAGTGATCAAGTGGGTATGCGGTTTTATCAGAAGCCGATTTTTTCCGTCGGACTCGCTGATGACCCGGGATTTCTCGAACTTCAGAAAGACGGCGTGGTTGGTTCGCACCATAAACTCCCGCAGGATTGGCTGCCGGGTGCGAAAAGAGTCATCAGCGCATTCTTGCCGTTTGAAACGCGCGTGCTGGAATCGAACAAGAAAGACCCGGAGATTCCGTCGCTTGAATGGGTGATGACCAGGGTAGACGGGCAGCAGCATTTGCTCGCTTTCGGCGCGTACATGCGGGATTTGCTGATTGAAGCGGGATACCAAGCCGTCACGCCGCAGCTGGAAGATGCGTTCATCATGCACTCTGGACCGGATTTTGAAGACGGCATTCCTGGTTATTCCAGCAATTGGTCGGAGCGTCACGTCGGATATGTCACCGGCCTTGGGACATTTGGACTGTCAACGAATTTTATATCAAAAGCCGGATGCGCCGGACGGCTTGTCAGCATCGTAACCGACTGGGAAGGTGCGCCTGACGTCAAAGATTATTCCGACTGGCTTGGATATTGCAACGAATGCAAAGCCTGTTACCGCAGATGCCATGGCAATGCGTATACGGGAAAGGGCATTAAAGATCACGCGCTTTGCGGGGCGCAGATACGTAAAGCCATCGCCGCCGGTGACCTCGCGCCGCGATATGGGTGCGGCAAATGCCAGTCCGGCATTCCGTGCGAATCTAAACCGATGATTAAGCGGTAAAGTTCGTAGTATCTATTATCGACAAAGTACCCATTGCAAAGTGCCGGAAAAGCGGACTTTCAATGGGTGCTTTCCATTGCTGGAAAGGGCTGGGAACAGATAGGCATATTCGCCAAATTTTAAGACGCATATTTGTGAATATAGTCGTTGGCGGCAGTGTTGCAATTAGCATATCCAGCTGTTATAATAGCAAGGATAGATTGTGATTGTTGAACAAAAACCGCCTAAAATTTTAGAGATAAGTTCAATATCCGGCGATTATGCCGGATATCGTTGCGGAGGACAATCGTAAAAACGGAAGGGAATGGTCATTGAACGATGGGGAGATTGCTGACTGTCAATAATTTGACAACAGAATTCAAGACAGAGCGAGGTACGGTTCGTGCTGTAGATGGTATTTCATACCATGTCGATGAAGGGGAGATTCTGGGAATCGTGGGTGAATCCGGCTGCGGAAAGTCCGTGAGCCAGCTTTCATTAATGCAGCTGATCCCGACACCGCCGGGCAGGGTTGTTGCGGGAACGGCTGAATTCAGTGGTGTGGATTTATTAAAGTATAAGAAAAAAAGCAAAGAGATGTGCAGCATACGCGGACGGGAAATCTCTATGATCTTCCAAGAGCCGATGACTTCGCTGAACCCTGCAATGAACATATCTAAACAAATGAGTGAGGTTTTGATAAACCACCTGAACGTGGATAAGAAAGAAGCGCGAGAGCGGTCAATCGACATGCTGGCGCAAGTGGGGATCCCGGATCCGGGAAAGCGTATAGATGACTATCCGCACCAGCTATCCGGCGGTATGCGTCAACGCGTCATGGTGGCGATGGCCATGCTGTGTACCCCGAAGATGATTATCGCGGATGAAGCGACAACCGCGCTGGACGCAACAATTCAAGCGCAGCTGCTGGAACTTTTGCATAGCATTGTTGATAAATATCGGGTTGCGCTGGTGATGGTTACGCACAACCTGGGCGTTGTCGCCCGGTATGCGGATAGAATTAACGTTATGTATGCAGGCCGCATTGTTGAAACGGGAACGACAAAGGAAATTTGGGCGAATCCGATGCATCCGTACACGGAAGGGCTTATCAGCTGTGTCCCGAAATTGGGCGAGAGACTCGAGCCGATTCAAGGGAAGCCGCCGACACTAATCAACAGACCGAATACCTGTGCATTTTTGGGCAGATGCAAATACAGAACAGACGCATGTTTTAAAGAGCCGGTGGCTGATCTGACTCATTTTGAAGGGCAGCACGCCACAGCATGTAATGTTCGGTTGAAGGAGGCAGGTCGATAATGACGAATCAGGAAACAACGACAAATGTGACAATGGATACCGCTGAGGGCGGTATTGCGATTAATAATTTGAAAATGTACTTCCCGGTGAGACGCGGAATTTTCAAAACGAAAGTTGCCGACATCAAGGCCATTGATGGGGTGTCATTTTCAATTAAACCCGGCGAGACACTGGGATTAGTCGGAGAGAGCGGGTGCGGCAAAACGACTGTGGGTCGTTGCATCATGCGGATTTACAAACCGACCGAAGGTTCAATCGTATTTAAGGGACAGAATATTTCCGAAGTGTCGGAAAAGAAATTGCGCCCCATCAGGCGTGACATGGCGATGGTATTCCAGGATCCTTACAGCTCGCTGGATCCGAGAATGAGCTCCGGCAGTACTGTGGGTGAGCCGCTGCTGATACACAAGCTGACAAAGTCTAGACAGGAATATAAAGATCGGATTGACGAACTGTTCACGATTGCCGGACTCAGCCCAGACATGGCAGACCGTTATCCGCATGAATTTTCCGGCGGACAAAGACAGAGATTGTCTATCGCCCGCGCACTTGCCGGAGACCCGTCACTGATCGTTTGTGATGAGCCGATTTCCGCGCTGGACGTTTCAATGCAGGCGCAAATCTTGAATCTGTTGCAAGAGCTTCAAGAAAAAAGTAAGAAGATGAGCTATCTGTTCATATCGCATGACTTGCTTGCGGTGCAGTATATCAGCCATCGTGTGGCGGTCATGTATCTGGGACGCATCGTAGAGACAGCGAAATCTGACGAGCTTTACTCAAACACATGTCATCCGTATTCACAGGCACTGCTTTCCGCACAGCCGGTGCCGGATCCTGTAGAAGAGGAAACGCGTCAACGGATCATTCTTACAGGAGACTTGCCGACGCCGCTGAACCCGCCGCCCGGCTGCGCGTTCCACACCAGATGTCCGAAAGCGGTCAAAGAATGTTCAGAGAGCACCCCTGTTTTGCGGGATATTGGTAATGAGCATTATGTTGCCTGTCATCGCGTATAGATGCAGTCCCGGCAAATACGTTGCAGAGGGGTAGATTCTGATGATTACGAAAGAACAGATAAAAGCATTTGCACACAGTCTCGGTATGGAGATGGCCGGCGTATCCGGGGTCGGCAGATTTGCCGAGTCTCCGGAGGGTAAGCATCCAACTGAAATATTGCCGGGTTGCAAATCTGTCATCGTAATCGGTACAAGTTTGCTGGACGGCATTGTTCAGGTGAACTTCCGTGCGTTTGAAGAGGGGCGGCGCGACCTGAAGGGTCTGTATGGTACATACGGATACGCAACGTTGCCGAACTTTGCGCTGACTTACGCTTGTTACGCAATTGGTAAATATATTGAAACGAATACCGATGCCATCGCGACGCCGCTATCGACGGGGCCGATGACGAATGGCGCGCAGATTAGCTTGCGTCACGCGGCAGTGGCCGCCGGCCTCGGTGTCATGGGCTGGGGCGGATTGCTACTGACGCCGGAGTATGGCTCACGCAACCGTTTCGGTGTGATATTAACCACGCTTGACATTGACCAGGACTCCATGTATGACGGGCCGTCGCTCTGTAACCCTGAATCTTGCGGTGTGTGTGTTAAAGCCTGTCCGGCCGGTGCGCTGAGTAAATACGGTGAGGAGCCGTCCAACCGCTGCGCGATTGACGGGCGAGATATACACTACGCGAAAACTGATTTAATCAAATGCCAAATCGCAGCCTATGGTATGCGGAAAGAATTCGGCGGAAGAGATGATTATGTTGCGTCCGTTGATTCAACGCCGGAGGAGTTCAGCGAAGGATTCGCGAAAATGCCGATCAGTCCATCCGGATTGCAGCACCAAGATTCACACCATTGCGGGGCGTGCCTGTCGTATTGCCCGGCCGGCAAATGGGGTGAACGATTCAAAAAGACCGGGTTGACCAAAGGCCTGACATAGGATGAATTTTATCCCCCGACAGTTTGCAACACACAACCTGTCGGGGGATTTATAAAAAAATAGGGAGTTGAAAAAATGTTCTTTAAAAACTTTAATCCAATGACCACCGAAACAGTCACGGCAAAAGCCACAGCTTCTCCCAAAGCGGGTACCGGTCTCACACCCAGCGAGACGTTGAAAAACAAGCAGTTTAAGATGAAGTTCACCGGTGAACACGCACCACAGCAGTTGGATTATGCTTTCGGAAGTGATTTTACACTCACCGTGCATGAGAACGGCACAACGCATAAAGACGTCCCGTATAATGCGCTGAATGTCAGAGAAAATGTTGTGCTTTTCACACACTTGATTCCCGGCACATCGCGCGGCTGGCATTGTGTGGTGGATTTGAACACCTCCCTTATCACTGCTTTTGAAACTTGGTTCGGTATTACAGTGCCGGTTGGCGGGGACTTGATGGGCACGCGTGAGCCGACGCACAACCGTGATATCCCGCGTGAGGTTCAACGGCAGTATCACTTCGGCTATATAGACAACGGCAGCGGTGAGCCTGCGAAACTGCACACAACGACAAATCGTCTGGAAGGTTACGGTTTGTATTGGGAGTATGTCTGCGGCGGCAAGATGCTGACGTTTTTCCCGTCGGTCACATGCTCTACAAACGTATTGCTGGACGAGCCGCAGGATACGATCACGTTCACGTATCCGTCCGATTATTTGAAGCTCAGTGACGAGCTGTTTATCTACGCAAAATGGGGCATTGAGTTCGGCGGAGAGATGTGGCTTTATGTTATTGATCTGTTTGATTTGAAAGCCGCCGGAATGAAACTAGGCTTTGATCAGAACGACAAGTTTAATTATCATATGCACAGCGCAAAGCTGACGATCACCGGACAGGCCGCGCATTTGGAGAAAATCACCGTGATCGGCGATAAAGAGCCGCCGATGCCGGCACTCGCCGGCGGCGGAAAAGGTGCCAGATACGCCTATCGCCCCAAAGACATTGATATCCCCATGACAAGAGCGGAAGTGGACGAGGCGGTAAAGGCCAGTACGCGCATATTCGACACCAGCGGCCCGAACATCATGGCCAGCGGATATACACTTGACAAAAAATACTTGGCAGGAAAACAGTTTGCACTCAGCTATGACCAGGTCAGGACGCCGTATGCGTGGTCCGCGAAAAACACCCCGGAGAAGCTGATCAAAGAATACGAGTATGATTTCACCGGCAACGAAATGTTGAAATGGTGTGAACTCGGCGGACAGTGGCATGAGGAAAAGTACGTCTGCTTTGAACCGGCGAAAGATATATTCCTGTACTCACACATGTTGACCGGTGACCCGGATTACGCCAGCGTTACACATGCGGTGGACTTCTCAACGGGTCTTTCAACGTGCATTTACGGACGCATCGGCAGTTGGACCAGTGAATGGGAAGTCGGCGCGACAGTGCTGTTTGGCACAGCGAGTGGTGAGGGGATTGCCCCCGCGCCATTCAGCAGGCGGCACGATTTTTCAAATGACCTGGTCGGCTACTCATACGCCTGGGCGTATTCTGATGTGATGAGCAGCATACATACCTACAGCTCCCCGGTTAGCTATAGCTGGACGATTTTCCAAGACGACAATTCCGGCGGCCCGACATGGAGCAGCCCGGGCTTCTATATAAAACTGCGCCCGGACGCGTATATCCTGCAATGGACGGAAGAGAACTGCAACGGAATGCAGGGCGTGATATGTTTCAACCCGCGCATTATGCATGACGGTGGATTCTTCTATGGTGTTGGTCACAACGGTTTGAGTCTGAATGTAACCGGCGCGTATGCCCGCAAGATGGGATACTTTGATATCATGAAGTATTTCGATCCGAAGGAAAATCTGTAAAATACAAATTCGCACCTGTCCGATTTTTCGGATGGGTGCGGATAATAATTAAAGGAGGAATGGCACATGACACTCGATGTTTTCCTTAATTTCGACGGAGACTGCCGCCAGGCGCTGGAGTTCTACGCAAAAGTGTTCGGGCTTGAGGTTTCAGACAATATACAGACATATGAGCAAGGCGGGTTCGGCGAAGGCAACGAAGGTCGGATTTTGTACGCCAGCCTGCCCATCTTTGGCGGCAACGTCATGTTTTCAGATTGTCCGGCCGACTCTGACTATGTGAAGGGATCAAACATAGCGCTGACGCTTGGGAGTTCTGATAAATCTGAACTCGAAAGGATTTTCAACGCGTTTGCGGAGGGCGGGGAAGTGGATATGCCGCTTGGCCAGACGTTTTTCAGCGAATTTTACGGCATGGTGACCGACAAATTCGGCATCACATGGCAGCTGAGTATGACGCCGTTTGGAAGTTAGAGGCACTTAAAAGAAGGTATATTAAAGCGGATATTTCCAATGAAATATCCGCTTTTGGTTATTTTTATACAGCTACAACGCAATGATTTCTTCAATTTCGCTTAAACTCAGCGGCGCGATAAGCTTTACGATATTGTCGAATTCAGTAAAAATAAATTTTCCGCAATTGGCATTCACTTTCAACACAATCGGGCGATGTGGACGTAAGTATTCCTTATTCAAAACACGG
>Ga0123355_10002303_pt1 | contig 26954 bp, 29 predicted proteins | sample TergutEmb28metaG_3_FD_89872 | JGI IMG/M metagenome (GOLD analysis project Ga0123355, IMG submission 89872) | Embiratermes neotenicus P1 segment gut microbial communities from Petit-Saut dam, French Guiana - Emb289 P1 | ecosystem: Host-associated > Arthropoda: Insects > Digestive system > Gut ... | reverse complement strand
TATGCTGAATCCCTCGCTCTATTTTGACAAGAGTTTCTCTTGTCATAGCTATATCGTTAAGTTGTAATTTCAGCACAAGTTCCATTTGCCCCATGCCTTTATGTATGCGTAGCTCACGAATATTTTTACCAATTTGTATCTTATCCTGCTTGACTTTCTGCTCATTCATATATCTATCCCCACATTGAACCAAAAAATGAAGAATATGAAAGTAAGTAAGAAATGTAATCGGCGGGGGCGCTTGCCCCCGCCCTGCGAAATTGTATGTTTTACATCCCGCGAATATTCATCAGAATCCCGAGGTTATATTATTTCACATATATGTCCCCACCATGCACATCCAGCGCCACGACAAGCGGCATCTTTTCAATCGTTAATTTTCGGATAGCCTCCGGCCCAAGCTCCTCAAAGGCAATAACCTCCGCTGCCTTCACACATTGCATGATAACCGCCGCGGCACCGCCAATAGCTGCAAAATACACAGCGCGATTTTTTATCACGGATTCTTTTACCGCCGGGCTTCTATACCCCTTACCAATCATCGCTCCCAAGCCATTATCCAGAAGATACGGGGTATATGCGTCCATACGGCCGCTGGTCGTAGGGCCCACAGGGCCTATGGGGCTTCCGGGCTTTGCAGGGCACGGGCCTGCATAATATATTATTTTCCCGGCCGGGTCAAAGCCGCAATCTTCGCCGTTTTGCATGGCCGCTACAAGCTTTTTGTGCGCGGCGTCACGTGCGGTGTAAATAGTTCCTGACAGCAATATTTTCTGACCAACCTTAAGCTGGGAAATCACATCATCACTAAGAGGTGTTGTTATTTCTATAGTGTTCATAGTCATCCTCCCTCCTACAAAATCGCTTCCGCATGGCGCGTAGCATGGCAATTTATATTAACCGCCACCGGCAGCCCCGCGATATGCGTAGGATATGTTCCGATATTGACACAAAGCGCGGTAGTGGCGCCGCCAAACCCGCCCGGGCCAATACCAAGCGCGTTTATGCGCTCTTTGAGCTTAGCCTCAATGCCACTCCAATACTCATTTGGATTAACACTGTCCACGGGCCTTATGAGTGCTGTCTTTGCAAGCAAAGCCGCCTTCTCCATGGTTCCGCCGACCCCAACGCCTATTATAAGCGGCGGGCATGCGTTCTGTCCGCCTTTTTTCACGACTTCAACGACAAAGTCCATTACTCCGTCAATCCCATCAGACGGCACAAGCATCTTAAGTCCGCTCATATTCTCACTGCCAAAGCCTTTAGGCGTGACCGTAATTTTCAACTTGTCGCCATTCACGATATCATAATGAATCACAGCCGGTGTATTGTCTTTCGTGTTTGTCCGCTCAATAGGGTCATTCACAACCGAAGTTCTCAAAAAACCCTTGCCATAGCCGCGTCGCACGCCCGCGTTTATCGCGTCGGCAAGCCCGCCGCCTTCAACCAGCACTTCTTGGCCTATTTCAACAAAAACAACAGCCATACCTGTATCCTGGCACATAGCAACTTGCTCTTTATGCGCTAAATCCGCGTTTTCAACCAAAAGATTCAAAACTTCCGCGCCAAGCGTGCACTCAGTTTTTGCGGCTTCTTTCATCGCGTCATATATGTCCGAAGTCAAATTATAATTAGCGTCCATACAAAGCTGCTCAACCGTTTCTGTTATTAGTTTGGCATCAATGGTTCTCATAATATTCTCCTATCCGCCGTCTATTCACTCCAATTAAATTGCTCTTCCGGAATGCCTTTTTGACGGCAATAATCTAAAACCTCTTCTTTTTCAGCAGCATTACCAATTTCATATTTTAGATAGTGTCCACATGAGTCATGTCATACGTCTTTCCAGCTGATTTTCAGTCACTTTTTGTCGAGGACTCCTAGCAGATTATCTCCGAATATGCGTCGTCGTCCTCTCCTCAATTGGCTAAAAATCGGACTCGAAAAGCCGCACAACTAACTCATGTGGACACTATCTAGAACTTTATCTTTGAAGATGATATACTTAGTATTTTCACGCTTCATGTCCATAAACCAGCCATCGATAATACTTTCCGCAATACACTGTGGCAAGTCTTCTGTTTCAGAACTAAAAAACACCATCGTCCAGTATTTTATAGCCGGATCGCTCGTTTTCCAAATTTCAGCCTTCTCGATTGTCAGATAGTCCAGAAGCAATTCATTTGTTAACGTTTCCTTTATAAGAATTCCCTCATACATGGATTTTCCTCCACTGTTATCGATTTTTAGCGTCTCAGACTAAAACCCACAGACCGGACTTTGTCCGGTTGAGGAAAATCGACGGCCGTTATGCCTTGCAAAGCAAGGCTAGCATTCGATTTGTTCCTAAAGCAAACTCAAAAAAGTGGCTTTGCCACTTTTTTGACAAGGCGATAGCCGCTAAATATTAATCTCCATACCCATAAGTGGGGCATGCTGCTGTGCACCGTATACATCCGACTCGCCAAACGCGCCCGATGCTATCGGCCTGATTATCGTAACTTTTATCGCGCCAACCGGGTCGAAATGAACGACTTCCATAACGTTTTCAACCGGAATTCCATACAGTGCCGCGAAGTTTTCTTTATTAATCGCTTGTTTTTCGCACACACGCTCATACAACTCACGGGTTTTGAATATTACATCAAACGTAAGCTCGTATGGGCCTGAATTTTTGCTGCGGATAACGTCGGCAATCTCTATAAGCTTCATTGACCGCACCTCCTCATCTCTATTTCAAAATGCTCGCAAGGGTCGGTCTCTATAAGATGGTAAATCGAGAACTCAAACACCTCGCCAACTTTAAAGTCAGACGGTGAGAACGGGAACGCAAGATTTCCGGCGGTAGAGATTCGGCCTTCATAGCCATAGTGCAAAAGCGTTGATCTGGCGAACGAACAAACTGTATTTGCTTGATCTTGAGTAGGAGCAACAGCATCTATAATGATACAAAACTCATGTGGCTTGCTGCCCGGGTTCGCTTGTGGGAAGCCGCCGGCCTCGAATATTCCGGCCACGCCATTTTTGCCATACACTTTAAAGTCCAGCGCAAACTCGCCTATGGAAGCAAAGTTCGACTTAACGCGCTCTTTTACAGCAACGATGATATTATCGATTTGTGACATCATCACAGGGTCAGCAGTCGCGGCGATAGACACCGTTCTAAAGCCCGCGCTTCTTACACCTTCAAGCTTAATATAGTTCGGCTCGCTCGGTTTAAACACACTGCCGGTAACTTTCACAGAGCTCTCGGTTTCTTGTGTGAACACAGTGTTCGTCAAATCCAATACGCCGCCCGGTCCCGGAAGGATGTAAGGGTTAGTTTTTTCATACAAAGTATGCGCGGCAACTGATTGCACAGTGCATTTGCGCGCTGAAGATAATGTGTCAACGCGGAAATAATCCTTACCTAAAAAGCCAATCATACAGTCACTGCCGCTGCCCGGTGAAGCTGCTATTGCAGCGCACTCCAGGATTTTGCCAAGGTGCGTGGCAAGACCTCTGTCATAGCCTTCTTTAACCGCAAGTGCGGCAAACACGGACGGGTCATACGTTCTGCCTGCAACTATTACATCAGCGCCCATTTCAAGCGCTTTGATAATAGGCTCGGCGCCCATTTGCCCTACTATTTGAACGCTGTTCTTTATGTCCTGCTCAGTTAGCTCCGGTGCAGGAAACAGAGGCGTAACTTTACCTTCCGCCAGCTTGCCAAGCACTGTCTCTTGCGAGATATCCGCAGGGATTACAGCCATTTTGAAACTCAAATTCTTCTCTTTCGCAAGCTCTTCAATAATCTCAACTTGCCAGTCAAGGTGCGGTTTTGCACCGCTTCCTCCGGCTGTGCCTATAATAACCGGAATCTTCGCCTCAAGCGCCGCCGGTATCATGAATGCAAGGTCGCGCTTCACAGCGTTTCTGTCCGTAAAAGAGAGGCCTGCGCCCAGATAGTACGGCCCCGGATCAGTTGAGCCTGCGTCAACCGCTATTACATCAGGCTTCATGCGCATGGCCGCTTCAAAGCTGGCTTCGGGAAAGCCATAGCCCAGTATCGCGGTTGGCGATAAAATACATAATTCCTTCATGGGGTTTTGCCTCCTTTTATTTTCTCAAACTCAGGATTCTCTGCATCTCATTATAAACTATCATATAGCCTTCATCGACGCCCATTCCAGGCTTTGCAAGTATTTGGTCCGGATGAGTTGCCATAGCAATATGCGTACATACTTGCGCCGAGCGGTCAGTCTCATTGCATGTTCCGCCAAGGTAGGCGCCCATGCCATGCTTTTTGCAGTACAGCACCGCTTCAATAGTATTGTTAATTCCGCCCAGGTCAGGCGTCTTTATCTGTGCCATATGCCCTGCGCGTCTGTCCGTGAACTCTGCCACGTCCTCATAAGTATTACACCACTCATCAGCTACTATCTCAACGTCTGAGCCCTTCGCTTCAAGCAACTCACGAAGTTTTGCAAGCGCGTCTATTTGTGCGTCGCGCGCGCCAACATCGACAGGCCCTTCAATGCGTAATTTAAAAGGCTTAGCAAGCTCCGCAAGTTCTACTGTATAGTCAGCGATACGCTCAAAATCATTATTAAACGCGATTCCAAATGTACCGTATACATCTATATGCAGTACAGGCGTGTATCCTTCGTTCATTCTTACATCAATTATTCTGTTGCGCAGCCATTTGATGTATTCTGCGAGCTTCTCGCCGCTCTCGCCTAACTTTGCGCTTACATTATTGATAAGCGCATGCGGCAGTACATCAGAGCTTTTCAAAATCATTTTATCAGAGTTCGTGTAACGCTCATCGCCTGATTGGCTGAATATTGGAATGCTCTTATCTGACACGCTAAGCCCATATTCATCAGCGATAATTTCAGTCATAAGCTTATTATTCGTTTTCGCCACCGCGTCCAAAATCGCTTGAGTCACGCCATAACGAATCGCCGTGTGCAATGGCTTACCTGTCGCGCCGTCGATATGCTTGTCCACAAGCTCAGCCATTTCACGAAAAGATTTCACCTCTTTACCCACAAGCAAAGGTGCTATTTCGCGCTCAATAACCGGTATGAAATCCACCGCCAAAAACAGCGGGTCACGCCCACCGGCACCCGAATATTGCACCGCTGCGCAGTCGCCATAAGCGATCTGTCCGTCTTCCAGTACAAGCATCACAGATACAGACTCACCTCTTTGGCGTACGCTTTTGAATCCCGGGGTCAGAGGCTCGCCTTTATAGACATTGCCGTCTACCACAGCACCTGCTTTGATAGCAGCTTGATCGTCAAAGAAGAACCCTGTCATCCCCGGCGAACAGACTAATTTCTTGATTTTCATAACAATACACTCCCCTATTTATTCTCAGGTCGCCCAACTAAATTGCCATTTCCAATTGCGTATATATCATCAACTACCATCTGGAAGCTTACTATTCTCTTCTCAGCTTTTGCTCTTTCTTCCATGCGCTCTGCATGGAACTTTTTAAGATCAGCACTAAACGGCAAATTGCCGCAATCAAGCAAACGAATCGCACCCGAATTATCTCTCGCCGGCATTGCTTTGCCCGCGTTCAGCCTGGATGGCGCAAAAGGAATATCAATAACACCGGCTTCAAAAGCGCGGACAGAGCCAACGGCAAAGTCACCATTGCCAAGCTCATACGTTCGATCCAGTAAGCAGCGCACTTCTTCGCATATGATATTGCACTCGTCTTCCACCTCTTGCTTTCCGAGTAAGTCCTGATCACGAAGCATCGAAACAACCTGCTTAGAGGCTTTAAGGCCTGCCGCGTTTGCTTCTTTAGTAGGTATTCCCATTGCTTCATGAGGTGTTTTCACAATTACTTTGGTTGCATTGGCAAGTGCCGCTGCTGCCGCGCCCCATGAAATAACACCAAATGCTTTAGCCTCGTCAGCCGGGAAGCCGCCCATCCATTGATGGAGCACAGTTGTCACTATTATATCTTTATATCCGTATTTCGCCAAATATTCCTCGGTCAGACGCTCAAGCGCCTTAATCGCCGCTACGTCTTGAACTATGTTTCCGCATTGTCCATAGCCGACAGTTATGTCGCGTACACCTTGCTCAGCTGCCAAAAGAGCTTCCAAAACTGCAACAGCCGTTGAAATACACGGAGGTACAAGCGTACCTGTCAGTGGGCCAAACGGTTCACGATTCAGGTTAATCCCCTGCTCTTCATAGATGCCTGTTAGACGGTCAATATATTGCCAATCTCTGATTGTTTGCTCAAGAGAATGGTTTTTTGAATAAGGGATATTATACGAAATCCCGCCGCCCTCGAATGACGTAAACCCGCCTACATACGTTATTTCCGACAAAAGTCTGGCATCAGGTGTGCCATGGCGTACTTGAACAGGACTTTTCAAAGAGCTTGTCACCTGACGGCAAACTTCCACGCCTAAGTTAACAGCTGGGAAGCCGTTTAGCATAGAGCGTCCTTGCTTACGACTCTCTTCAATTCCAACCTCAGCCTCTTGATAGCGATTCAGTCTTGTATAACTGTCAATCGTCGATGGCAGCAAATCCGCGCCGCCCTCGTCTTCAAGATGACGCAACAGCTCAATGTGCTGCTCAGGGAGCGCAACCCCCGCGCGCGGCTGTATCAGCGTGTCGCGGCTGGCTTTTGCCTTTTGCAGCTTCAAGCCGAAGCGCTTTTCCGGGGCAATTGTTTTTTGGTAAGCTACACCATCCTCAATCGTTATCCCTTTACCTGTCGGCCAGTGCGTCAATACATCAGCACGCACCTTGTTAAACTCTTCCTCGGTTAATCTTTTATTGCGCAAATCCATTATATTAAACCTCCTTTAATTCACTCGACATAATTTTAAGTGCTAAATCGGCACGGTTTTTTGACAAAAGCCCCATCGCCGAGAATATATAACTACTGTCCAATAAAAATTTAGGCTTTTGCGGCATGAGCGAAAACATATTCTGAACACTCGCACACGCTTTCCCAAGAACTGCCGCAGGGTTAAGGCACCCAATTACCGGGCCGCCGGCTCCTACTATATACTTGACATCGCTTAAATCCTTGCCCTCTTGCAAGAAAGTTTCCCCAAACGGCGTATATACACTCTCGATTGTACCGCAATGCCGTACAACACCCAGCTCAACCGCAAGAGCAGCAAGAGCATCATCGATATTTTTTTCCATGCTGTTTGACGCTAAAGTTCCCTGGTCTTTGGCACAACGCGCCGCCCAGTCGCTTACATCCTGAGGCGAGCACCCGGCTTCAAGTGCTACTCGCTCCAAAGTCGCCGCTTCAATCAAAGTCGGCATCCCATAGCGAAGCCCAAGGTCTCCTTCAACACTTCGTTTTGCATACGGCTCAATGAGACCTTTAATAATCACATCCGGCTTCGTAGGCGCGCCATCTGCCATTGAATAGACGTCAGTAGTAGCGCCGCCCACATCAACCGCCATGAGCCCTTTCAGTTCACCTGACAAAAGCTGGGCAGCTTCAAAAGCCGCAAGAGGCGTCGGAATAATATCATAACTCATCATTTTTTGCGCGGCACCTATGCCTTTGGCCTCGATTATACGCTCAATAAACACACCGCGAATCGCCGCCTTAGCAGGCTCTATATCGAGCTTACCAAGTGTTGGCATAACATTTGGCGCCAATATAGTTTCACGAGCTTTAAGCGCATCCAAAACCGCCGATGAAGCTGATTTATTTCCCGCCACTACGACCGAAAAATTCCCATCTATCTGTGCGATACGATGCGCATTTTGGATAATTACGTCCTTATTCCCGCCGTCCGTGCCGCCGCAGAGCAAAATTATATCCGGGTTTATAGCATGAATCTCATCGCATTCCAAATCAGACAATTCATATGAATATGTCTTCATAACTTTCGCACCGGCATTGTTAGCCGCAAGCCTGGCGGCCTTCGCAGTAAGATCAGGAACAAGCCCAACCGCAACCATTTTAAGCCCGCCACCCGCACTTGACGCCGCATACTTTTCTATATACTCGACTTTCCCGGTCATTTTTTCAAGCTCACTAAGAGCGTTGTTATAACCATCACGAATATCCGTTTCTATTGTTGTAAACGCCCGCGCAGATGCGGCAATTTTACCGGCCTCAGGGTCAATCGCAGTTAATTTAGTAAATGTACTGCCAAAGTCTACGGTCAAAATCATAACTTAAGCCCTAAGTCCCCTTTAAATTCTTCAATAGCCGCTTCAACTGAGGCTCCCGGCGGATATACGCGGTCATAACCCATGGCTTTGAAAGTTTTTTCAACTTGGATGAAGTCAGCTTTACCTACTACAATGTTGCCGCCGACATAAAGCTTGATACCTGCAAGCCCGGCCTCCTCGCATTTTTCACGCAAGCCTCTGCAGTCAATCTCACCATGGCCGTACAATGAAGAAACAACGATTGCCGCTGCATCAGTCTCGACAGCTGAATTCACAAATTCCTCTTGTGAAACCATTACGCCCAGATTGACTACTTCAAAACCTGCAAGTGTAAATGCATTTTCAAGAATTTTGTTGCCTACCGCGTGTACATCAGCGCCAATCACGCCCAGAATTAACGTATTGCTACCCATAAAGTCATTCCTCTCATGCTATTAATATATATTTTTTACATTTTTACACAATCGTTGTCTATTTTATCATGTTTTGTCCCAATTGTCGAGACGTTTTTAACCGGAAGATTTGAATAATCGCAATAAAAATTGCTAATATTTTCAGATTTTTTCAAAAAAAGTATTGACAGACGACTCCTTTTCATGGTACCCTGCGTTTAATATTTTTTGTTAAAACAAGTTAGATGAATTATAGAGCTTTTATAGGCTTTACGAATCAAGGAGTAGCATTATGAATTTACTTAATTTTTCCATCATCATTTTCGTCTTTATTAGCATTGTCATTATTTTTGGCAGTGTTTATTGGCGTTGTGATGATGTGTTAGAGTAGAGTTTTAACTTTAACAGGCCTCATCAGCATAGCGCTGATGGGGCTTTTTTATACCATAAATTAGACAGGGGCACTATTATGAATATCTATCCGGCCATCATCGTCATTTTCGTCTTTATTAGCATTGTCATTATTATTGACAGTGTTTATTGGCGTTGTGATGATGAATTCGGCTAAAGTTTTTCAAGCTTTTAAGCTTACAGGCCTCATCAGCAAACGCTGATGAGGCCTTTTTACATATTTCAATCTATTACAGAATTAGCACAGCATACTATAAAAAATCATGAAGAGGTGTAATTTATGAAAACGAAACGACTTTTAAGCATGGCACTTGCAGGAGCTTTACTCCTTGGAGCAATCACCGCATGTGTAACCACCCCGGCTGCCCCCGGCAGCCAACCTGCAAACGGCAATGCGTCCGCATCTACACCCACGACAGGAAACGGTCAACCCGCAAATCAACAGGAACCTAATGGCAACGGCACCCGCGGCAGCCTTATCATAGCCACGCAAAACGAAGCAACCACAGTCGCACCCGGCAGGCATATCGTTCAAGCCAGCGCTCTTAAAAACGCATTAACTCATAACAGTCTTTTTAGGACTAACTATGAGGACCTCCAGCCGGTTCCTGACGTAGTGGCTAGCTGGCAAGCCCTAAGCGACGTGCTCTTTGAGTTCACAATCTATGAAGGCATACTCTTCCATAACGGAGAGGAAATGACAGCGTATGATGTTGTGGCATCATTCTATTACGTAAGAACATATCCAGACGCAAGAACCTCGCATCTCAGCGCCATCTCAGCTGAGGTCGTTGACAGGTATACGCTTACAATATATACAGGTTCACCCAATGCGTCACTCTTTTTCGACCTGTCCGGTCAAGCAAACGCTATCATGCCTAAATCTTTGATAGAGTCCGGGCATGACTTTACTGCCATGCCAACAGGCTCAGGCCCATTTGTGTTTGACAATTGGAGGCTTGGAGAATCCATGACTTTTACAGCTTTTCATGACTATTTTGATACTGAGCGCACAGCAAAAATTGAAACCGTAACTTGGAGAGTAGTCCCTGAAGGCTCCTCAAGGGTAATAGCATTAGAAACAGGCGAGATTGACCTTGTTATAGAAGTTCCTGAGACAGACGTGCCAAGGCTTGAAGCTCACCCTAATGTTACTGTTTTCAGCACTGAGGGCACAGCGTTTAACAAGATATTGCTTAACAATTCCGTTGCACCGTTTGATAATATTGTTGTAAGGCAGGCGCTTAATATGGCCATTGACCAAGAAGCATTGGTACTCGCTGCTTTTAATGGACTTGCAACACCTATCCGCGAGCAAGTTCCAATCGTTTTCCCGGGCACAACCTCCGAAGGCATACTTCCTTTCGACCCGGCAGGTGCAAAGGCTTTGCTTGCAGAGCACAATATCGACCCTGCGACCATCGGCTTTGACATGATCGCGAGCAGCGAAGAAAGAAGACGTATGGCTGAAGTAGTTCAGGCCCAATTACAAGAGATAGGCATACCTACCACCATCACAGTAAACGACCACGCAACTACTATCCAAAGATCATTAGATGCAGACTACGAAGCGCTTTTCGGAATGTGGAACGCTTCTCACCTGCTTCCTATGCTGCGGGGTGTGTTCCATGGAGGCATCGAAGGCAATCCGAACAGAAACCGCATAAACTACCCTGAGCTCAACGCTCTAATCGACCAGGGCATAGCCACAATTGATGCGGACGCAAGAAATGCCATATTCGAAGAGGCTTCCAGGATGGTTAATGAGCTTTCCATCAATATCCCCACCCATCTGCCAATAACATTCAGAGCGTTTAATGCAAATCTTATGGCACCTGAGCTGAATGCTGTTGGCGGACTGAATGTGAATATGATGTTCTGGGCTGAGTAAGGTGTTTGTGGCGAATTAAAGACTTATTTCCTGAATGGACAAAAAGATAGGGACTGTCTCACCAAGCATTTATATGAGCAAATATGCACCATCCCGTCATTCCGGGCTTGACCCGGAATCTCTAAAACCTAGAAGACTGCGGATCAAGTCCGCAGTGACGTATGATATAGTCGCTCAATACGCTTGTTGAGGCGCCCCTATCTTGTTCTTTCCCTTTACAAATTCCCTGCCGCATAATTACCGGGATCATCTGCAAAAGTTATTGTATAGCGCTCTGTTGTGAAACGCAGAATCAATAACGTCGGATCATCCACCCCGGTCCAATGCACACCATCGTTAAAAAAATGAAGCCAGTTTTCTTTTTTGCTTTCCATATCAGTCAATGCTTCGACTGTGCCGACAAGGTTTATTGTATATGCGCTGGAATTGATGCAAACACAAGCTTTATTATTTTTGCTGATCCGTTCAGCATATGGCCTGTCAGTAGCCGTATTAAACGTCAGCCAGTTTATGCCGTCGGCTCTTGTAATGCAAAACGTAGTGGCGGATGGGTAGCCCTTATCGTCGATAAGTGAAAGCGCAGCATAACCCTCCATGCCGCCGAGCTTGTACTCTGCCATTGAATTGATGAGCTCACTTGCTCTATTGATAGTGTTTTGATTCATTTTTAAACAACCTTTCTGTTTTCATCTGTAAAATTAGATTTGATTCTCTACAAATATAACACAGGTAATACGACAGCATTATGTCATGTTGCTTTAATAGCACAAATTATCTTACTCTATTTAATCTTACTATATACCATTCCTGTTGTTGTCCAGCGACTGCTTGTCTGCGAACCCGAAATAATAATTCTCTCATCTTCAAACCTTAAGACCGTAGGAATCCAATCCACATAAAATTCATTTCGTGATTTCAAAAAGAGCGGTCTTATATTTCCATTTGGGTCTGTAATTGACATGCCCTCAACTCTTATCACAAAACCCAGTGCTTCATTTTTATAAACCCCACTTTGCGGAGAGGCATCAGGGTCTTGCATACGATTGACATCTAAAAATGAGAGCATCTCGTTTTCAATGCAAACCCAGTTTCCATCAGAGATATCTAGAGATATTTTATTCACCGGAGATATATCAAACAACATATCCGCCATGCCAGCATAATCCCGCAGGAACTGTTTAAAGCCCTCCACTCCGGGCGGCCTGCCTATATAATATGGCTGATCTTTGTCCCTTTGCCATATATATTCCAAATATGCCGTTCCACGGTCATTTTCGAGGTAATCAATTGTCGCCTCGCTATCTTCCCTGTGCAAAAATATCAAACATGGGTTTAGCGGCTGTATTATATCTGTAAGCTGGTTAATAAAATTTTGTAGTTCTTCATAAGACCTATTTTTAAACAGAAAGCTGAAAATCTGAAATTGGAAAATAGCGCTGTCTATGATATAGACCTCATGATTTTCCAGCGCTTTTTCAGTAAAATACATCCATTTCTCTAAAGCAAGCTTTATATACACATCAAGAGGGAAATTCCAAGCATCAAACTTCAATAGCGCTTGATAAGTATCCTCGCCAATTTTATCTAAATAATTCCATTGAATTTCCGGCAAAGAAATACCTACAGTGCTTTCTCTGAACACAGCTATGCTATTGAGGATGTCAGCTGCTTCCGGATAGGTTTTTATGAAGCTGCCATATTCATCATGCGTTAACCCAGCCTCATCAAAAAACAATAATGGATGCGGCATAGCTATTTCATGTATCCATTTCGCACTTATATTATTCCGTTCAAGCTGAGTATATATGAATCTGGAGTTTGTAGTTTTGCCCGTGGATGGCATACCCTCTAACATGATTAGTCGTGAATTAATCATTTTCATCCCCCTGCATCACTCACCCTATCCCATAATACCCCTTCAGCTTACCCAAATCAATCTCTATCTGCCTAACAAGCTCATCCTTCCCCGAGAACTTAATCTCACCCCTTACATGCTCCTTAAACACAACTTTGGCTTCCTCCCCATAAATCAAGCCACTAAAGCCATATATATGAGTCTCCACGCGAGTTGCTACATGTCCAAAGGTGAGATTGTTACCCACATTTGTGATACTGGGATAGCATGCACCGTTCTGCAAATGTGTTTCTGTTATATATACACCGTTTTTCGGCAATATCTTTTCCGTGGCCGGCTCGATGTTCATGGTAGGAAAGCCCAGGTCGTGCCCTCTCTTGTCGCCATGCCCAACAATGCCGGTCACATGATAGTCATATCCTAAAAGCTCATTGGCAGCTGGTATTTCGCCATTTTTCAGCAACTCTCTTATGGTTGATGAGCTTATTTTTTTGTTTTCAGATAGTTCGTGCGACACAATTGTAGCGCCAATCCCTAGATTTTCACATATCGAAGTTATCTTTGGCGCATCCCACATTCGGTCTTTGCCAAAGGCAAAATCCGCTCCCACAACTATATGCTTACAATCCAACTTTTCCATTAAAACCTTCTCGATAAAATCCTCGCCACTCATATAGGAAAATTCAAGAGTAAACGGATATTCGGCCATGATATCAATTCCAAGACTTTTGGCCATTTCCATGCGTTCGCCAAGCGAAAGAATGAACTTGCTCTCTGTATTTCTGAACACATCTACAGGGCGCGGGTTGAATGAGAAGATAAGGCTTTTTGCAGCCTTTTCATGTTTTACTCTATTCAGTTCTTTGATTAGGACTCTGTGCCCTTTGTGAAAACCGTCAAAATTGCCTATGGCTACGACCGTGCTATTGCCCGAAACCTTCGCAGAGAGGCAGTCACTATTTATATATTCCAATCTAATTTCACCTCTGTCTAAACCGAAATCTGCCCTAAGTCCATAAGTATAACCTCAGGTTTCAAAATACCCGCGGCATTCATTATAAACAGCCCCACAAATTGACCTTCATTGGTATACAGCCTATACTTCTGATTCGCCTCCGGCTTTCCGGCCTTTATTAATTGTGAGCTAAGCGTGTTTCCATTTCTGATGAACCTGTTAGCCTCGACCTTCGCGTAAATCGAGGGATATTCTTTCAAAAACTCTTCAGGCGGAATTATGTAGTCTGATATTTTGCCTTCGGAATGCCTGGCTTTTATCTCGTCCAACTTCATTGCCTTTTCCAAACCAAAATCACCGCTTGCACTCCTAAGCAGCTCACCCATCGCAGCACCACAACCCAATGTTTCGCCTATGTCCGCGCATAATGTACGAATATATGTCCCTTTTGAGCATTTGACAGTTAGCCGTGCCCACTCTGCCTCATATTCAAGCAGCTCTATATTATGAATCGTCACAGCCCTTGGCTTACGCTCGACCTCAACGCCTTTGCGCGCGAGGTTGTAGAGCTTTTCTCCGCCAATTTTAATAGCAGAGTACATAGGCGGTATTTGGCTTATCTCGCCTTTAAAATTTTTAAGTGCATTTTGCAGCTCTGATCTTTCAATCATAACCGGGCGATTATCAGAAATAATATTCCCTGTCATGTCCTGTGTATCTGTCGTAACACCAAAGTGTATAATCGCCTCATAGACCTTGTCTTCCGCCATAATATAGTCCGCAAGTCTTGTGGACTTACCCAAAACTATAGGTAAGACACCCTCGGCCTGTGGGTCGAGCGTGCCTGTGTGGCCTGCTTTTGTGTTCAGCAGGCGTTTTATAATATTAACCACATCATGCGATGTGTAGTCTTTTTCTTTATATACGTTGATTACGCCATTAATTTCCATTATTAGCGACTATACCCCTCTGAAACAAAATTTAAAACTTCCGCCAAAGCCGCTTCTGGTTCCGTTTTCAGGGTAGCCCCAGCAGCGTTCACATGCCCGCCGCCGCCCCAGTTGGCCGCAATGACGTTTACGTCAGCGTTAATCGAGCGAAAACTAACCTTCGACTCGCTCTCGGAAACCTGAGAGACAAAAATAGAAATTTCAGCACTCGCGGTGTTTAACATATACGAAACAACGCCTCCCAAGTCAGCTCTTGTAGCGCCCACGCTGTCCATTTCCTCCGTCGTCACTACTGAGTACACTATAGGCAATTCGCCTAGAAACTTCATTTTGCTTACAGCCTTTGAAAATATCAAAGCCTCCTGATACGAATGCACATGCAAAACGTCTGTGTAAATCTTATCGAACGGAATTCCAAATTCCATGAGTTTTGATACTTTTATCATTGTCTCAGGCGAAGTTGATTTAAACCTAAAGCCGCCCGTGTCGAATAAGATACCCGCATAAATTACTGAAGCGATATCTTTATCCATATTGCCAATTGTGTCTATAACGTTATAAACCATTTCACTGGCTGACGACGCTCCGGGCTCAATATAATTGATTTTCCCATAAGCTATGTTGCTCACATGATGGTCGATTAGTATGGTGGCTCCAGCCTTATCAAAAGCCTCTTCAAATTTGCCTATACGCTCTTTTGAAGCACAGTCACAGCATATAAACAAATCCGGTGCTTCGCAAGGAGAGTCAAGCCGCACAAACTCCCCGCCATTCATAAAGTTATAGCGCTTAGGCATTTCCTCCAGCAGAACCACGGGGGTTTTGCCAAGCTTTTTAATGCTCATAGCCAAAGCAAGACATGAAGCCACCGCGTCTCCGTCGGGGCTCACATGTCCTGCTATAGCGATAGTATTGCTCTCGTTGATTTTTTCTATAATCCGATTGATTATAGCGCTTCTATCCGTTTTATTCATGGCTGTTACCTTTGTTAGCTTCTTCGATGAGTTTAGCCATTTTCAGACTGTAATCCAGCGAGTCGTCTGATACAAACTTAAGCTCAGGAGTAATTCGCAGATTTATACGCTCAGCGATTCCGCGCCGTATAAAGCCTGACGCGTTTTTCAGGCCTTCAAGCACTTCTTTTTTCTGAGTTTCATCACCCATAATCGATACAAATATCTTCGCGTGATTTAAGTCGCTTGTTGTCTCAACTTTTGTCACACAAACCATTGTGGATATGCGCGGGTCCTTAAGCTCACTTCGCAAAATATTAGCGCACTCTCTGAGTATCTCGTCATTTATTCGCATAAGCCGCTGAGATCCGCCTGTGCTTTTTTTCTTCATACCTTACCTCGCAACCTCTTCCATTATGAAAGCTTCCACAGTATCTTCTTCTTTGATATCGTTAAAATTTGTGAATGTCAGGCCGCATTCATAGCCTGAGGCAACTTCACGTACATCGTCTTTGAATCTTCTGAGTGCTGCAAGTTCGCCCTCATGGATTACAACACCATCGCGCACTATACGGACTTTAGCGTTTCTTGTGAGCTTGCCGTTTGTTACATATGCGCCGCCTATGGTGCCTATACCGGATGCTTTGAATATTTGCCTTATTGTCGCATGACCAATCACTTTTTCAACGAACTCAGGATCAAGCATGCCCTTCATAGCCGCAGTGATGTCTTCAATGGCGTTGTAGATAACCCTGTATAGGCGAACATCCACCTTCTCACTTGAGGCAACAGCCGCCGCCGCGTTCTCCGGGCGAACGTTGAAACCAATTATAATCGCATTCGAGGCCGCCGCCAGCATTACGTCAGACTCAGTGACAGCACCTACGCCGCCGTGTATGGTCTTAATCCTGACTTCTTCATTCGATAGGCGCTCAAGGCTGTTCTTAACTGCCTCAACAGAGCCTGCCACGTCCGCCTTGATTACAATGTTCAAATCTTTCACATTGCCTGATTGTATCTGGTTAAATAAGTCGTCAAGCGAAATTTTCTGAGGAGTATTCTTAATCAAATCCTCCCTGCCTTGAGCAACTACAGACTCTGCAACTTGCCTTGCTTGTCTTTCGTTATCCGCAATAAAGAAAAGGTCTCCCGCCGAAGGAACTTCATTCAGCCCCAAAACTTCAACAGGCATGGACGGGCCGGCTTTCTTTACTTTTTCGCCTTTGTCGTCCATCATTGCTCTAATTCGGCCATGACAAGCACCAACAACAATTGGGTCACCAATCGCAAGCGTACCTTCTTGAACAAGTACAGTAGCCACAGGCCCACGGCCTTTGTCAAGCTGACTCTCGATAACTGTTCCTCTCGCTCTCTTTTTCGGATTCGCTTTGAGCTGCTGAAGCTCAGCTGTCAAAAGAATCATCTCGAGCAGTGTATCTATGCCCTCTTTCTTAAGCGCCGAAACAGGTACGCATATAGTCTCGCCGCCCCAGTCTTCTGTTAGTATACCGAACTCGGTAAGCTCTTGCTTGACCCTTTCCGGGTTTGCCGACGGTTTATCAATTTTATTAATCGCGACAATTATTTCAACACCGGCTGCTCGCGCATGATTAATCGCTTCGATAGTCTGAGGCATAACCCCATCATCAGCGGCTACAACCAAGATAGCTATATCCGTGATTTGAGCGCCTCTCATACGCATTGCAGTGAAGGCCTCATGGCCCGGAGTATCAAGGAATGTTATAGGTCTGTCGTTTGCGTCAACTGTGTAAGCACCTATATGCTGAGTTATACCGCCTGCTTCCTTGTCAGTTACGCTGCTAAGCCTTATGGCATCCAATAAGCTGGTTTTACCATGGTCAACATGGCCCATAACAACGACAACCGGAGGACGCTCAGCCAAATCAGCTTCATCGCTCTCGTCGTTTTTGAAAGCTTCTTCCAGAATGTCAATTTCATCAGCCGGCTCAACCAGAACTTCAAATCCGTCCGCAATATTAGAAGCCGTGTAGAAATCAATCTCTTGGTTTATGGTGGCCATTATACCGATTTTCATAAGTGGCTTCATGATATCCGAGGTTGATTTCCCAAGTTTCTCAGCTAAATCTTTGACAGAAATATTTTTGCCCACAGTAATGACTTTTATGCCAATAGCCTCACGCTCTTGAAGTGCTATTGCTTCTTGCTGCTCTTTTTCTGCCTGTGCTTGCTTTCTTCTGTCTTTTTTGCTCAGCTTTTTAACGCGTGGCCCTTGCTTTGCCTTAGATACATCTCCATATATAGTAGACTCTTGCTTTGTCTTTTTATTTATGTCTTTCGACTTATCGCTTCTTTTGTGTGTTGGCTTTTGAGCGGCAGCAGTTGTTGCTCCGCCCGCAGGACGCGCACCGCCGCTACGTGCAGGACCGCTTCCCGGGCCAAACTTACGCCCATCTTTTTGATCCGGACCATCTTTTCTAAAACCTTGTGACCCGCCACCATCTCTACGTGGCCCTTGCGGCCTGTCGCCTTGGTATGGCGGTCTTTGACCTTGTGGTCTGTCACCTTGGTATGGCGGTCTTTGACCTTGTGGTCTGTCGCCTTGGTATGGCGGTCTTTGACCTTGTGGTCTGTCACCTTGATATGGCGGTCTTTGACCTTGTGGTCTGTCACCTTGATATGGCGGTCTTTGACCTTGTGGTCTATCACCCTGATATGGCGGTCTTTGACCCTGTGGTCTATCACCCTGATATGGCGGCCTTTGACCCTGTGGTCTGTCGCCTTGGTATGGCGGCCTTTGACCCTGTGGTCTGTCGCCTTGGTATGGCGGCCTTTGACCCTGTGGTCTGTCACCTTGATGCGGCGGCCTTTGACCCTGTGGTCTGTCACCTTGGTATGGCGGCCTCTGACCCTGTGGTCTGTCACCTTGATGCGGCGGCCTTTGGCCTTGTGGTCTATCACCCTGATGCGGCGGTCTTTGACCTTGTGGTCTGTCGCCTTGTGGCCTTGGCGGCCTCTGACTAGAATCCCCTGGCGGGCGCTCAGCAGGCTTTCTGGCATCGCCTTTGTCACTTATAGGCACAGAGGATGATCCTTGCTGCGTTTGTGCTCTATCAGTGCTCACAGGGGCACTTTGCCCCGGAGCAGGCTGCGGCCTTTGAGTCTGTTGTGCCGCTGGCTTTTTGGCCGAAGCCTCCTTTGGCTTGCTTGCAGCCGGTCGCTCTTGCACCATTTTGGCCGTATTGGCCGCACCATTCCTGAAAAAGTTTCTGACCGTGCTGCTCTCACCATCATCCAAATTAGACGCGGCTTTTTTCTCTTTGATATCTAATTTATCCAAAAAATTCAATAGCTCCTTACTGCTTATTCCAAATTCCTTTGCTAATTCATGTACTCTTATTTTTGACAAATATGCCCACCTCCATAAAACTCCTAGTCGCGCAAAAACTCACTAATTTTTTCGGCAAGCCCCCTATCCGTAATAACCACCACAGGCCTGTTTGCCTTGCCTATGGCAGAGCTCAAGTCATCCCTCAGACCTTTTACAAAATAATTTACACCATAATATTCAGCCTTATTAGAAAATCTTTTTTTAGTGTTGTCAGAAGCGTCCTCAGAAATTATGACTAACTGCGCCTCACCCTTAGCAATTGCATTAATGCAAGCCCCTTCGCCGCTTTTCAGCCTTCCGGCTTTTTGGCTGAGCCCAATGTATGAGTAAACTTTCCTATCCATTGCTGTCCTCCAAATCGGCCTTAAGTCTCTCATAAACTTCACGAGGCACAGCGGACTTAAACGATCGTTCAAGCCCTTTTGACTTGTGCGCCTGAGAAAAACAATCCACACTTGAGCAGACATAAGCTCCCCTGCCCGCCTTTTTCCCTGTAGCATCTATGCTGAAATTACCTTCGCTGTCTCTGACAATTCGTATCAGTTCTTTTTTGTTCCTCATCTCTTGACAGCCCGTGCATTTTCTAAGAGGAGTTTTTCTCTGTTTCATGCCCTCACCTTAATCTCTAATCATTATTATCGCAAAACGGATCACTCTTGCGGCTCAGCGCCTTCTTCGTGATTCTCTTCGCTGTAACTTTCTTCATAATACTCATCTTCATAGTATTCGCCTTCATAATATCCATCTTGCTCATCGTATGTCTCGCTGTACTGCTCCGCAGAGAAAAGGCCTTCCTCTACTGCTTGAGACTCGCTTTTAATATCAATTTTCCAGCCGGTGAGCTTCGCCGCTAAGCGCGCATTCTGGCCCTCTTTACCTATTGCCAATGAAAGTTGATAATCCGGCACAATAGCCGTTGAACTTTGAGCTTCTATATCAGGAATAACAGCAATCGCTTTGCTTGGGCTCAGTGCCGCCGCTATAAACTCATGAGGCTCCTCGCTCCAATTCACGATATCAATCTTCTCGCCGCCAAGCTCATTCACTATCAAGTTTACTCTGTATCCATTTTGCCCGACGCACGCGCCAACCGCGTCAACATCCGAGTTTTTGGAGTACACTGCAATCTTAGTCCTTGAGCCTGCTTCTCTGGAAATAGACTTGATTTCCACAACACCTTCAAATATTTCAGGAACCTCTTGTTCAAACAGGCGCTTAACCAAATCAGGATGCGTGCGCGATACAGAAACAGTCGGTCCTTTAGAAGTCTGTTTGACTTCCACCACATACACCTTAATCCGCTCCCCAAAGCGATAGTCCTCGCCCGGTATCTGCTCATTATTAGATAAAACCACGTCAACCTTACCGGTCGATATGATTATGTTTCTGCCTTCTTTACGCTGTATTATCCCACTCAAAATCTCGCGCTCTTTTGTGATAAATTCGTTGTAAAGAATTTCACGCTCAGCTTCTCTAAACTTCTGCACAACTACTTGCTTAGCGGTTTGTGCGGCTATACGCCCGAAATCTTTAAGAATAGCAACCTCGTCGACTATATCGCCTAATTCATAACGCAGGTCAATTACTTTCGCATCTTCCTGAGAAATCTCAGTAACATTATCTTCCACCGCTTCTACTACAGTTCTTTGCTTAAAGCATTTAACCTCGCCGGTCTCACGATCAAGGGTCACCTTAATGTTTGTACGCGGTCCAAAGTGTTTTTTGCAAGCTGTGACAAGTGAAGTTTCAATCGCTTCAAAGATTATCTCGCCATCGATGCCTCTTTCTTTTACTATCTGATTAAGCGCGTCAATTAACTCTGTATTATTACTCATTATTTTTCAAATCCCCCCTCTGTAGATATACGCATGGGAAAGCCCCCTAGAAGATAACCGCAAGCCTGCAAATTGCTACGGCAGGCAGCTCAAACTCTAATACTTCGCCCTGCTCCATTTCAATCGATATCTTATCCTCAGCAAGCCCCAAAAGCTTACCTTGAAATTCTTTGCTGCCATCCATGGCCTTATAGAGCTTAACATCTACGATACGCCCTGCGAACTTTTCATAGTCTGCCTTAGTTTTCAACGGCCTGTCTATACCAGGCGAGCTGACTTCAAGAATATATGCCTGTTCGATTATGTCATCATTATCGAGTCGGGGCTCAATCGCGCGGCTAATCGCCTCCAAATCATCTATGGTGATTCCGCCTTCTTTATCCACAAAAATTCGCAAATACCAATTGCTGCCCTCTTTTACAAACTGCAAATCACAAAGTTCGTAAGGCTGATCACCAAAAAGCTCCTCAAAATAGCCCTCTACCTTGTGCGCGATGTCTTTTGCCGCCATGTAGCCCTCCCATGTATAGTTTGCTTAATTACAAATAACAAGAGTGGGCAAACACCCACTCCATTCCAAAATACCTGCTAATCCATTGCATTATACCAGTTATCTTATTAAAAAGCAAGTTTTTCTTTCATCAAAAAGGGGCATGGAATTCAGTGTATGATTTCCCCGGCACCCTAATACTTCTGGTTGATATACATATCCGCTTGGGAAACCTTGACCTCATCCTCAAAAACGCCCTCTGTCCTCAACCTGGACAGTATGCTCTCATTTATTGAATGCAGAATAGTATCTGGTTCTTCAAGCTTAATCTCAAACAGGCGGCGCTTCATGCCTTTGCTTTTCACCTTGATAAAATAAGCACTAATACCTTTAAAGTCTATGAGTTCTATTGCCTTTAAGGTTGCGGCATCTTTTTTAGCGTAATAAAAGTCCGCCTCGCTCAGGTATTGATTTTTAATTTTTGGACTTTTGGCTGAAGATGCAAGCATTTTGGCATCTTTAGCGTGCGCATTGTAGAACTGGTAATTAAACAAGCATTTGTCAATATTGTCCAAATATTTAAAAGGCTCCCTGCGAAGGCCCAAAACCGCATCGAAATTCTTACGCAAATATTCACTCTTTGTCATGTCACCCATTATATATTGATCGATAAGGCTCTGCCTGTATTCAAAATACTTTTGAATTTTATTCATCACTAACATCCTTAAGTTATAATCGCCATCTGGTATAAATTGCTTTTGAAATATCAATCGAACTGCTATATAATAACACAATAAACGATCCCTCTGCAAGCAGCGGGGCAACACCGGCTTGATACCCCATACACACTAGGAGGAAATACTATTGTTATCAAAATACCAGAACTACTTGGAATACTATGTCGATAGTATCCGCCCGGCCATAAACGAGCTGGATATAGCTATAAAATGTCACTCAAGGCTAAAAAACAATGAAATCGCAAAAATTCTGGGAGCATCAGAACAAGAAATCGAAGAAATCCGCGAAAAGCATAAGCTCTCAAGCATTAACCAAAAATCGATAGTGAAAATCATGCAATCAAGCCACTCGCCTATATGCAAGATATTCCAGAGAGAGCTGGAGCTAGGTTCCCCGTTCACATATACAAAAGAGCAGTTCGCGTACATATATGACTTTGATTTAGATATGGTAAACGATGCCTGTGAGCAGCTGGACATTAGCGAGATAACCTGGCAAAACATGCCCGCGGTTTTTGTTTATTTGCCATTTTTAGGCTGATATTGTCAAAACGCTTGCCCTGTGCAGGTTTTTGGTGTATACTATACATCCGGGATATAATTATAATCCGGGGATGTACCGGTTTCGACGGAGGCTCGGAGCTTAGAGATAGCCATCCGCAGCGGGAACTGCGTTAAAAGCCCACCAAAAAATTAATCGACAACGATAATTTAGTTTTAGCAGCCGCTTAAGGCCGCTCGTCAGCCCCGGTTCTTCTGTCGCCCGGGAATCTGGCGCCGACTAGACAGAGCACTTTTGCATGAAAGCTTTGACATGTAAAAAGAACCCATGAAGCTACCGAACCTTTAAGTTTGTCAGTTCGCTTTTAGGTAAGGGAAATCTAAAAACTGACTGTGATGGGAGAAGTTTTTAAGATCAGGTTTTCGGACAGGGGTTCGACTCCCCTCATCTCCATAGGAGGCTTTCTCGACTTAATCATTGGGAAAGCCCATGTTTGTGGTCTTTATTATCTAAAATTGGTCGGTGTTGAGGATTTGAATATGAATGATAGCGTAAATGATACTCCTCTAAAAAAATATTTCATTGCATACTTTGATGTTTTAGGGTATGAGGATTATGTTTATTCTGATAATAATAGTGCGATTCATTTAGCACAAACACTCCGCAAGAGTATAGAATTCATCAATGCTAGGAATAAAAAGGCCGAACAACTTGATAAAGAGTATGCATACAAGTTTAGATGCTTCTCTGATAATTTTCTTTTATGTAGCAAGTATGACCAAGACTTAATTGAGTCCATAGCTTGGCTACAGTTTAATCTTGCATTAGATAATATTTTTGTTCGCGGTTCATTTTCCTTTGGCGAATTACATTTTGACAAAGATTTTGTTTTTGGAAAAGGAATTATAAATGCACATAAAATTGAATCAAAAGTTGCCATTTTTCCACGAATTGTAGTTGATAATACGTATACTGCTGCGACTTCAACTTCATTGTCTGATAATGATGACACATTAGAAAGAGGAACTGTTCCCGTGGAATATATAGGGCAAATTAAATCGGACTTTGATGGTATTAATTTTATAGATTATCTTGACTGTGCGAAGCTAAAGAGTGATATTGGGCATTGGAAGTTCGAGAATGGTTTCTGTGTTGAATTGGAAAATCATAAAAAAAATATTGTAAGGAACATAGAAAAGTATTCACAAGGGTATAACCCTACTGTATTGCAGAAATACAAATGGCTCAGAAACTATCACAATAATTTTTGCAGTGAGCAAGGATATTCCGACATTATTGTACCTTAGAACGGCTGCTAAGATTCAATGCCTAGTGAGAATAATTGTAGCGAGGTATCAGAAATATGGATGCACAACAAAAATACGAGCATTGGCTTGATATAGCTCAGTATGATTTAGAAACTGCAAAATCCATGCTGTCAAGTGGGCGGTGGCTTTATGTTGTGTTTATGTGCCAACAAGCTGTCGAAAAGCTTTCTAAGGGCTTGTATACTTTGTATGTAGATGATAATATTCCACGTATTCATAACATAAAAACTATTATTGAATATTTCGATGATAAGTTACCTGTAGCGATACCGGAGGAAAAAGTCGATTTTTTTAATACCTTGTCAGCATACTACCTTAATAATCGCTATCCTGACTTCATAAGCAAATTGAGTTCACAAATCGATGAGGCAGAGGCTACAAAAATTCTATCCCAAACAGAGGAGGTGTTTTCGTGGTTACTGACCCTAAAGCCATAAATATGCTTATTGAAAGTTATGCTAGTGATGTGAGTAACGTATTCCCTGTTGACAAAGTGGTATTGTTTGGCTCTCATGCAAAGGGAACTGCTACGCCTCAAAGTGATATTGATATCTGCTTCTTCATTGGTAGTTTTGGCAATATGCGGCGTATTGATATTATCAAAAAACTACTTGACTTGATGCACAAATATAAACGAATTCATTTTGAGCCTATCGTTTTTCCGACAGATGAGCTACAAAATGATAATCCATTTGTGAAAGAAATTTTACGTACAGGCAGGGAAATTAAATTTGTTCGAGATATCTAATAATTGATGTAGAAAGTTCATCTTCATAAATAAAGTCCGCTCAGTAGCTAAGATTGAGCGGACTTTTGCTTTCAAAAATCAAGGGCGCCGTAATAATCACATGCATATTTACATTTTACACAGACATGCTATAATTGTATAGAAAAAGCACTTGACTTACCTATTGCCTGCATTCGAAAGGAGCCCTTACCATCCAAATTCTAGTCGATGCCGATGCTTGCCCGGTAAAAGAAATCATTGTCCGATTGGCAAAAGAGCGGTCAATTCCTGTGATTATGCTGACAGACACTTCTCACCAGCTTGGTGATGGATATAGTAAAATCATAACGGTGGACAAAGAGGCTGATAGCGTGGATTTTGCGCTCATGAGCCTCCTTACGCGAGATGATATAGTTGTGACGCAAGATTATGGGCTCGCCGCCATGGTGCTTGGCAAAGGCGCAAAAGCGGTCAATCAGAGTGGTCTTGTTTTTACGAATGAAAACATCGATAAGCTGCTTATGGAAAGACATATAGGTGCAAAAGTCCGCAGAGGCGGCGGCAAAACTAAAGGCCCTGCCAAACGCACAAAAAACGATAATGAGAAATTCGAGGCGATTTTTAGGGTATTAATTGCTGCCACGCCCGATTAGGAGGTTTATTAATTGCAAATTTGGATCGATATCTTTCTTTTGGCTCTTGGCTTTGTTTTGTTAATTCAAAGTGCAAAGCTGTTTGTGAATTCCAGCGTTGCTATAGCGAAAAGGCTTCGGATTCCAACATTTATAATTGGTCTGACAGTCGTCGCTATGGGAACAAGCGCGCCTGAATTAGTTATAAGTGTGTCAGCAGCAATGGGTGGCTCGAGCGATCTGGCCATTGCGAATATTGTTGGCTCAAATCTATTCAATTTGCTTTTCATCGTTGGATTTTGTGCGCTCATTAATCCGATCTCTATCAAGATACAGGCTATCGCAAGAGACTATTGGGTGTTTTTTGCGGCAACCGCTTTTCTTTTGTTTATGGTTGTTCTGTTCCACGATACAATTCCCCGCTACGGCAGCTTTGTACTGCTCGCCGGATTCATTGTATATATGGCAACTTTGATCAAAAAAACAATAAAACAGAACGCTGAAAACGAAGGCGATGTGGAAGGCATTGATGAAGTTGTGCGTCCTCTTTGGCAAAGCATCATACTTACCATCTTAGGCGCAGCAATTATTATGGGCGGCGGTCAGCTAACAGTTGCATCCGCGGTTAATATCGCTGATACGATTGGCGTATCTGAGCGCATAATCGGTTTAACAATCGTCGCTATAGGCACATCTCTGCCGGAATTTATAACGACCATCATAGCTTGCCGAAAGAACGAAGGCGAATTTGCATTGGGATTTATAATAGGCTCTTGTATCTTCAACGTTATGTTTGTGCTTGGAATAGCCGGGCTTATAACTCCGCTCGCTATCGGAGCAGGAATAGCTTTCGATTTGGCTGTGCTGACAGTCGGTGCATTTGTATTTTTCCTGTTTGCAAAATCCAAAGAGCGCCTGGTGCGCTCAGAAGGCTTTGTAATGCTGCTGATATATAGCGGATACATGGGATTTGTACTTTTTGCATAAAAAATGCTAGGGTGTGTGCGATAAAGTTATCGCACACACCCTAAAAAAATACGCAGAATTTCTCTTTCTAAAACGATGTAACACAAAGCGGCTTCTCGTCAAGCGAAAATGCACGGCTCAATTCATCCAGCTTGTTAGCATAAGAAATATATGCCTTTCCATACTTCACAAGTGATTTAAGATTTGTACAACCCATGACCATAGAGGAAAATTCAGCAATATCAATGCTGACTTCCACATCCGGCACGCCGCTATCTATAATCTCACACTGCCCGTCTTTAAACTCCAACAAAAACGGTCTGTTATTTTCCATAACAAAGCTATCGTTCACATTAAACTGCACTTTCATGTTCAAATTGCCAAATCGGCAGCCTTTAATATCAGCAAAAAGTTTTTCCATGTCACAAATACGGTACATTATGCCAAGACCCGTTTGACAACACTCCTGATAAACATCAAAAAGTATCCGTCCTGTCTGATTTCTAGGGTCTGCAATTGTATTTAGGAAGCCCTCGTCTTGTGTATTGATAATACAAAAACGAACCTGGTCCGCTTGGCTTTTCAGGAAGCTCATCAGCTCCAAAAACACCTCAGGACTATCGAAAAGCATCTCGTTGATATAAAGGTCATTCACAAGAAATGATTCGTCACTGCCTTTTTTGAAAAGGCTTAAAATATAGCCGCGCACCACGCCATTTGTGACGTATGCGAATATTTTGTTGTTAGGATTTTTTAAGCGGGCGGTGAACTCTCTTGTGCTTTTTGTAATCAAT
>Ga0123355_10002302_pt1 | contig 26960 bp, 25 predicted proteins | sample TergutEmb28metaG_3_FD_89872 | JGI IMG/M metagenome (GOLD analysis project Ga0123355, IMG submission 89872) | Embiratermes neotenicus P1 segment gut microbial communities from Petit-Saut dam, French Guiana - Emb289 P1 | ecosystem: Host-associated > Arthropoda: Insects > Digestive system > Gut ... | reverse complement strand
TGGCAAAACTACGCTTTCGCAAATTATTGCCCTGGAGATGGGCGTTAACATCAAAACCACATCAGGGCCGGCTATTGAGAGGGCAGGGGACATGGCCAGCATTTTAAATGACCTTGGCCAGGGCGATGTGTTGTTTGTGGACGAAATTCATAGGCTTAACCGCACCATTGAAGAGGTGCTGTACCCCGCTATGGAAGACTTTGTGCTGGATATCATGATTGGTAAGGGTCAAAATGCACGATCCTTGCGGCTGGATTTGCCGAAATTTACGCTGATAGGTGCCACCACGCGCATTGGCCTTATGACGGCACCGCTGCGCGACCGCTTTGGCGTTGTAAGCCGCCTAGAGCCTTACACCATAGAAGAGCTTACCAAAATTATCACGCGCTCTGCCGGCGTATTGGCTATAGACATTGAGCAATCAGGTGCGCAGGAAATAGCACGCCGCAGTCGCGGCACGCCGCGTATCGCAAACCGCCTCTTAAAACGCGTGCGGGATTTTGCCCAGGTAAAATTTGATGGCGTGGTTGATGAAAGAGCAACACGTGCCGCGCTGGACATCCTGGAAGTTGACAAAATGGGCCTTGACAACGTAGACCGCACAGTGCTTTTGACAATGATAGAAAAATTTGGCGGCGGCCCTGTAGGGCTGGATACACTTTCAGCCGCCACAGGCGAAGACGCCGAAACCATAGAGGATGTTTACGAGCCGTATCTGCTTCAACTTGGCTATATACAGCGCACCCCGCGGGGCCGCATTGTCACAGCTTTGGGATATAGGCATTTTGGTATGACTATTTTGGAAGATGATGAATAAAACAAGGTGACGCAATGAAAATTCTTGGCATACAAAAAATAAAAAATAAGACGGCAAAAAAGAGATTGGCTTCCTCAAGGGCGCTTCAGTTTGTGTTGCTTATTTTGCTTGGCATAATTGGTATTTTAGGCCCAATTGTATTCGTGCCCATACCTATAGTCGGGCTGATAATTGCGTTAGCCATTGCTACGCGCCTTGCCACCACCCTTGTTATCATCTGGAAGACAGATAAAAACACATCATGGGTAAAAACATCGGCGGTAATAATTGTGATATCTTTCCTACTGGGCTTTATTATGGATACTTTTTATGATGGACTATTTGCCGTTGCTCTTTTTGGCGTCTTTTTAACCTTTTTGCATTCATTTATCTTTAGCATTTCGCTTTTAACACGTAAATACTATGGCAAAGGGTCAAAAAATGATGATTTAAAAGATATATCGTTAAAAGAAGGTAAAGAATTTATAAAATCCCTTGATGGCTTGTATGCGTCTGTGCCCTCGGGCAAAAAATCTCCCATAGCCAAGCAGATAAAGCGCATACGAGAAGCAAGTATGCAGGCCTTTAAAGCAATTGACAAAAACCCCGCGTTGGCCTCAAAAACACATGAGCTTATGGACTACTGCCTGCCACAAACCCTAAAGCTGATGGAAAATTATCTGGACTTTGCCAATAAGAAGGTGAAAGGCGATAATATTGAAAAGATTTTAGAGAAGATTGTGCAATCCCTTGATGCTATGTGCGATGCGGTAGATAAGCAGCTAAATAATTTGTATGCTGACATGGTGCTGGATGTGAAAACCGACATGGCTGTGACAAAAAGCATTGCAAATAAGGAAAATTAATAGGGATGGCATATCGCCATCCCATTTTGTTTATTTATCTTTGTCATATCGCAGATATAAAATTACGGTTAGCGCAAAAGACAAGGCGCATATGGCAACAATGCCGATTACTATAATTGTCGTGCTTGTTATAGGAAGTAAGCCAACCAGTGCGGCAAAAATCAATAGGCCGCACAGGGTTGCGTAATATGAATTGTGGCTGGCTTTGTGATTATTGGCCATGATGCGCTCATCTTTTTTTGCAATGTCAAGCTCTTTTCGTACATCGGGGTCTTTACGCGCAATGGCCACAAGGTATACGATAAACATTGCAATGCCCACAAACAGCATTATCATGGGCATAGCAAGGCTTTCTTCATAGCCATCAATCAACTTGAAAATAATGTCAACGAGGCCATATCCAACCAGAAAACCCCATGCCAAATTATAAATCCAGATAAAAAACTTCCCCAGGAAGTTTTTTCTGTTTAGGTTAGGTTGACGCGCAAACCCTATGGCAGCATCCGTAAGAATGATAGCCGGGCCGCCTATAGCTAATACTAAGAGAAATATCGCGCTGACTTCTAAGTTAAAAAGAGCAATAGCTAATGCTGCTGCAACGGCTAATCCACCGATGGTCAGCAAAATTCGTCTTATAATTTTCATAATTTCCTCCCAAATTAATTCAAGATGTGGCTTGGTCGCTTTCATCCTCATAAATGAAGATTTCTTCGATTTGCATATCAAAAAGCCGTGCAATTTTAAAGGCCAATTTTATTGATGGGTTGTAGCGGCCATTTTCCAAAGAGCTTATGGTTTGGCGGCTTACTTCCAACACGTCGGCCAGTTCTTCTTGCAACATGCCCCTCGATTTGCGCATCTTTTCAAGATTGTTTTTCATTCCAAGCCCTCACAAGTATAACAATTTATTTGGGAAATGTCAAGTTTATTTTACATTTTTGTAAAATAAACTTGACAAAAAAGCAGGGCGACAATAAAGTCGCCCCACGAATTGATGCACTATTTCGGTAAAACCAAATGCCTCGGCATACCGTTTACATAATATGGCGCAACCTCGCCCTGTATAAGAGGCAGGGCATAGTCGATATAATCCTTTGTTACATATGTGCCGCCTTCTGCAATCCATTCTGCCGGAACCACTTTTTCAATATTAGCCATTTTTTCAATTTCCATGGCGTCTGTGGCGAAGGCATAAGGTTGGCTTGAAAGGCGTTTGATGATGATAACTCTGTTGGTAGCCCCATCCATAGCGGCTTTAACGGCGGCTTGTCCCACGGCAAAGGCTTCCGTTACGTCAACCAGCGATTGCAAATGCGCCGCAGAACGTTGTATCGTCGCAAATTCAATTGCGCGCGTCCGCACACCGAGATTTCTGTGTATTTCCTGGGAAAGATAGGAAGCCGTGCCTGATAATTGTTTGTGGCCAAAGGCATCCACGGTGTTTTTTTCTGCCGCAATTTCGTTTACATAGCGGCCATCAGCCAGCCGCAAGCCTTCGGAAACAACAACCGTGGGCGAATGGCCCGCTGAAGACTTTGATACTCTGGCCACTTTCTCCAAAAAGCTTTCGATGCTAAAATCAAGTTCCGGCAAGTAAATGAGATCCGGCCCCATGGAATCCGGGCCTTTTGCAAGTGCTGAGGCAGCAGCCAACCAACCGGTGTTGCGCCCCATAACTTCAACAACTGTAACGGCGTTATTGTTATAAACCTGCGCATCCAAAATAAGTTCTTTTATCGTTGTTGCGATGTATTTCGCGGCAGAGCCAAAGCCGGGGCTATGGTCTGTCACTGCAAGGTCGTTGTCGATGGTTTTGGGCACGCCCATAAAGCGTATTGGGCTGTTTTTTGCCTCGCCATATTTCGACAACTTCATGATGGTGTCCATAGAATCGTTGCCGCCAATATAGAAGAAATATCCAATGCCCATTTCTTCTAAAATCTTAAAAATTTGGGCATATACCTCTTCGCCTTCTTCCAGCTTAGGCAACTTGTAGCGGCAAGAGCCTAAAAAAGAAGATGGCGTGCGCTTTAAAAGCTCTAAATCCACTTCGTTTTTAACAAATTGGCCCATATCAACGGTGCGTCTTTCCAGAAGGCCCTTTATGCCATTTCTCATGCCAAAAATTGTGCCCGCATTGGATGCTTTCGCGCCTGCAAAAACACCTGCCAAGCTAGAATTTATAACAGAAGTTGGTCCGCCGGATTGACCGACAATTACATTTTTGCTCATAAGTATTCCTCCTTATTTCTTCCTTATAAATGAAAATATCTTTGGTGGCATTGATAAAATAATTAAAATTCCTACGGCAATAACGCCGGCGTTTCTCAAAGTTTCCATGCCGCGCAAAAGTGCTTCGGTGTTTTCGCCCATAATAGCATGAAACATGGTGTAATATATCCCGGCACCCGGCACCAGCGGTATGATACCAGGTATCATATACACTGTAACGGGCATTTTGCGCGCAAAACTTAACAGGCGGCTGATGCAGGCTATTGTAATAGTAGCAAGGAAGATTCCTGCGACGGCTGCATCGGGTACTATGTTAAGCGTAGTTCGAAACACAAACCAACCGGCAGCACCCGCAATGCCACACATCAAAAGCTCTTTTTTCGGGACATTAAAAAGAATGGAAAAGCCTATGGTTCCTATAAAAGCAAGGATTATATGAGGCATCACAGCGCGACACCTCCAAAAAAGGAAATCCATAGTGTCAAAACTGTGCCAACTCCTGCGGCAATGCCGATGGCTACCAAAAAGGCGTCCAAAATACGGACAGAACCGGACAACAAGTCGCCTTCGAGGATGTCCCTTATGGCGTTGGTAAGGGAAACGCCCGGTACCAGCGGCATGATAGAGCCAATTATTACAAAGTCAATATTATCGCCAAGGCCTAAGTTCATCAAGATTAATGCCACAAGTGCCGCGGCACCGCCACCGGCGATATTACGTAAAACCGCCGCTGTGCCATGCCTTTCCAAAATTAACAGGGGAATTTGCATCAAAAAAGCTGAAATGAAGGCATTAGAAGCATCAAAGATGGAGCCGCCGAACATTGCAGCAAAGCACATGCTGGCCACGGCGCAGCCGCTAAGGCGCACTATATTGGAATAGGGTGGGGTGGTCGATATATTCTCCAGCATCAAAAGGGCATCATTTATGCTAATTTTGCCCTCTGTAAAATTGCGGGATATTTCATTTACTTTGGCCACTTTTACAAAATTTACGCCTCGGGTTTTTACGCGCTTCATCATGGTGATAGGGTTTCCGTCCGCATCCACGGCAGTTGCAATAATGCCTGTGGATGTGCAAAGGGATTCTGCATCGTCAAAACCGCAATGATGCATAATGCGCAACATAGTGTCTTCAACGCGGTGAGTTTCAGCACCAGAAGATAGCATGGTTTCTCCGGCCAATATAGATAGTTTTATGGCTACATTTATGTCCATTTGCCCTCCTGTCGTTTCCACATTACCATATATCTCATGTTTTGTAAAGAGGGAGTTTAAGATTTGTGATACGTTTCGCGAATAGTTACATTAAAATTTAGTTGCAATTAAACTTCAACATTTTACGAATAGTTAGGTTATACACATGATCACTCCTTCTTATCCACAATCACTTACGTTTCACGAATAGTACATGTGTATGTGGATAACCTCTTGCCGAATGTGGATTTCGTGTTTATCAACCCCTTTTTTCGTTTCGCGAATAGTTGCAATGCATTGAATAATATTATTTTTAGTGCTGCTAGGATAGCTGCAAATATCACTATAATCGTAGCATATTATAAAGCTCAGAGGGCCGCAAGTGATTGTCTTGCTTGAACAAGTGTCGGTGGGATGATTGCGTACCGGGTCGTAGGAAAGCACGGAAGCATAAAAGGCATCATCGTAACATCTCTGTTGAACCAGAGAGAAGCAGAGAGGTATGCTCGTAATATTAAAGATAAAAGGGCTTCTGGTATATCGTGCCTCTTGGCTTTGTCCGCACGATGCTAAACCTAGAAATTAAAATAGAACCAGAGCAGTTTATACTTTGCCCGGTTCTTTTGGTGTATCTTTCCAACGACAGATGGATAGAGCACTTTCCTATAGCAGTTTTGGGAAAGATTGTATAAACTCTTCGTGAAAGTTGTCTTTCACGAAGAGTTTTATTTATTGCCTAACCCTTCTTTATGGCTAGTCCTCTCTACGTAATTTCAAGTCGCGCACAGCACGTCGTCCTGCCTCTTGCTTAGTATCCGCATAGCTCTTGCGCGTGGTGTTTACATCTTTGTGCCCAAGCAAATCTGCCACAAGATATATGTCGCCTGTTTGTCTATACATATTTGTGCCAAATGAAGTTCTCAATTTATGAGGAGTGATTTTTTTCAAACTATTCGCTAGACCAGAGTATTTTTTTACAAGGTTTTGCACTGCACGGTCTGTTATACGCCTGTTTTGCAATGACAAAAATAATGCTCTTTCATGACCTGGCTTTGCCATCAACTCTTCGCGAAACGCAAGATAGGCACGCAAGGCCTCTTCTACTTCCTCTCCAAAATATAGCACAGCCTCGTCGCCGCCCTTGCGCACCACGCGAAAGCTGCCATTTTCAATGTTGATATCGTCGATATTAAGCCCAACCGCTTCTGAAATGCGGATACCTGTGCCTACAAAAAGGCTTAAAAGTGCCACATCGCGACAGCGCGTAATAGCATGATATGCTTGCTGGCGTTTGGTGAGGTTTTCGCCGCTGTCAGCCTCATCCAGCAAGTTTGCAATCTCGTTTACATCCAAATACACCTTGGCCTTTTCTTTGGTTGGTGGTGTGGCTACGAGTTCGGCGGGATTCGCGGATATCTTGCCTTTTTTGTAATAATATGTAAAAAGCGAACGTATAGCCGACAGTTTGCGAGATTTGCCTGTAAGTTCATTTTGCACATGATATTCGCCGCTTTTCCCCTCACGGCTTGTGGTATAATAAGAAAGATATTCCATAAATTCTTCAATATGGTCAACATTTATCTTTCCAAAATCTTCTATCGAAAAGTCATCCATGCTACGTGCAGAAAAGTCTCTTGTTTCATTTACAAGAAAATTAAAGAAAATTCTAAAATCATAGGCATAGCCAAGGCGCGTGCGTGTCGAGGTATAGTCCGCTCTATTCCTAAAAAATTCGCCCAGAAATGGCGGAAGCTCTTTTGTCAGCTCTCGCAAACGCAAAATATTTTTTCTGTTTTGTTCTTCATGATAATTCGACATAATATCCCCTAAACCGCAGAAAAGAATTTTTTCAGCTCTGCAATAGCAGCTTCTTCATCGCCGCCTTCTGCCACAAGTGTAACCTCTTGGCCATCCAAAATACCGATGGACATCATACCCATAATAGATTTGGCATTGATTTTTTGATTACCAATTTTTACAAAAATGGAACTTTGAAATTTGGATGCCGCTTGCACGAAAAGGGCGGCAAGGCGCGCTTCCATGCCAGAATTTACGGTAACAGTTCTTTCGATCATTTTGTACCTCCTAAGGATGTGTTTCTATTTGATTTCTTCTGTATATTTCTGCTATTTGAGCAATTTTTTTTAGCCTGTGGTTAACGCCGGACTTTGATATAGGCGGGGAAAGCTTCTTCCCGATGTCCTCTAGGCTTAACAACGGGTTGTCCAAGCGTATTTGCGCCACCTGGGCCAAGCCTTCATCCAAATCGGATAGCCCCACCAAATTGTGGATATCCATGATATCCTTGATATGATTTGCGGAAGCCGCAATAATTTTATTTTCATTTGCCGCCACTGCATTTGCCGCCCTATTTATAGCATTGTTAACATCTTTACCCACACGGCAATTTTCAAATTCCATCAGGGCAATATGTGCGCCAATGACGCTTAGTATGGTCGCAATTTGTTCGGCCTCTTTAAAATAAAGGATTTCCTGGGATTTCCGCACATGATGCTTGGGTGCCAGGCCAAAGAAAACAAAAGCCTCTGAAATTTTCGCGATACAGTCAGGATTTGTGGCAAATTCCATATGGTAAGCACCTTTGGGGTCTGCCATGGTACCTGTCGCCAGATATGTACCACGTATATAAGACCTTTTGCAGCACTCGCCTTTTGTAGGCCTCATTTGCTTGCCCGCCCTGCCGCAGGCAAATAGCATTTTTTCAATATCATCGCCAAAGTCCATTTCTGCAAGCTTTTTGAACTTCGCCTGCACAAGAATGCCGCTTTCTATGCTAAAGCCTGGTTCAAATTTTCCGCAATTGTCAATAATGGCTGAAAGTTCTGCAATTCTGCAATGTCTTGGGCCGATAGTTTCGAAAATCTCCCGCTTCACCTTGGAAGAAAATGACATTAAATTTTCCCCCTTTTTAAAATCGCTGACATTTTATGCCGTTATGTCCTTATGTTTCGCATTTGCAAAATAACCATTTTGTCGCAAATGCCATGCCAAATAGTTGGCCACAGTCACAGAGCGATGCTTGCCGCCTGTGCATCCAATGCTTATAACAAGCTGATTTTTACCTTCTTCTATGTAGCGCGGCAGGAGAAATTCTAAAAGGTCAGTGGTTTTCGCTAAAAATTCTTTGGTAACAACATTGTCCATAACAAAATTGCGTACAATGTCATCGTTGCCCGTTAAATCTTTCATTTTAGGCTCGTAAAATGGATTTGGCAAAAAACGCACGTCAAAAACCAAGTCCGAATAATGGGGCGGCACCCCATGTTTAAACCCAAAGGACAGCAACGTCACAGATAGGCTACTAAAGTCTCTGTTTTCTATGAAAAGTAAGTTTATTTTTTCTTTTAGCTGGCGCGGCAACAAATGGCCTGTATCAATTATTTTATGTGCGACAGTTTTAATTTTCGCCAGCATTTCGCGCTCGCGCTCAATGCCTTCGCTAATGCGGTCTCCGGGTGCCAAAGGATGGCTGCGGCGTGTTTCTTTATAACGTTTTAGCAATACATCATCCGATGCCTCAAGGAAAATAATGGAATAATTTGGCAGGATATCTTGTATAGAATCCAACACAGGAAAAAAATCCTCAAAAAGCTTGCTACTGCGTATGTCCACGCCAAGAGCCACTTTTTCCAAATCGCTTCCGGGACGAAAAGCAATTTCTACAAATTTAGGGATGAGGGCCGGCGGCATGTTGTCAATACAATGATAGCCAATGTCTTCCAGAAACTTTAATACAGTGGACTTCCCTGCCCCGCTCATTCCTGTGATAATAAGCAAAGCCACAATATCACCCCCAACTATTCGTAAAACGAAAATGACCAAATTTACGATAAACTATTCGCAAAACACTATAGCTCTCCCACTATCTTCACTTCTGTTTCCAATTTGATATCAAACTTTTTAAAAACAACTGATTGTATATGTTCGATTAATGTCAAGATATCTGATGCAGTGGCACCGCCTTTGTTAACAATAAAACCGCAATGCTTTTCGCTGACTTGCGCTGCGCCAATTGAAAAACCTCGTAACCCTGCGTCCATAATAAGCTTGCCTGCAAAATGTCCAAGCGGTCGCTTAAAGATGCTACCAGCCGAGGGCATCTGAAGGGGTTGTTTATCTTGGCGCCGCCCTCGATAATCTGCCATTTTCGCGGCAATGTCTGTTTTGTTGCCTTGGGCAAGCTGCATTGTAACACCGCAGATAATATAGCCGCGCTCTTGCGCATAAGAGCTTCTATATGAAAAATCCATTGTCTTCAAATCTATGTTAATCAACTGAAAATCTTCATTAATAACCTGTGCGGTGCTGAAAACATCTTTCATCTCGCTGCCATATGCGCCGGCGTTCATTACAACGCCACCACCAATGCTGCCGGGTATGCCTTCGGCAAATTCTAAGCCAGAAAGAGAATGCTCCCGCGCAAATTTAGATACTTCCGGCATCATGCACCCTGCTTGCGCGTAGATTTTATTGTCATCCAGAAGCGAAAAGTTGTTCAGTTCCGCGAGTGATATAACAATGCCTCTAATGCCACCATCACGCACCAAAAGATTGCTGCCATTGCCAATTACAAAATATGGAATGTTGATGTCTCGACAAACCGTTAGCACGAAAATTATATCGTCAACATTGCTTGACTTTACAAAAACATCAGCAGGGCCACCAACCTTAAAGGTTGTGTTGTTGGCCATGGGTTCATTTAATAAAATCTGCTCTTCTCCAAGCTTCTGTCGTAAAATATCAAAAAATTCCACCTTACACCTCGAAAGTTTCTACATGATACATTGTATTTCTAACAGGTTTATGCTATTCGCCTAAACACGCAGCACCTATAATACCGGCATCATTGCCTAAGGAAGCAATGCCAAATTTTGTAACAACATTGCCGCCAAGCACCAAGTCAGGTATTTGGTTATGTATGGCATCAATAAGGCTTTGGCCCCTTCCGGAGATGCCGCCGCCAATAACGATGATTTCCGGTTGCAGCAAATTTACAATATTTGATAATCCTATGCAAAGATTTTCGATATACGCATCAATGATATTTTTCGCAGAGACATCGCCGCCATCAGCCATATCGAAGACCTTTTTAGCGGTTATGTCCCCTTCTATCGCCAAGCCGCTTGCATCACGTATTAAGGCCGTAGCCGAAGCATAGGCTTCCCAGCACCCGGGTTTTCCACAGCCGCACATAGCACCGCCCGCACGGATAATTTGATGACCAACCTCGCCGGCACCAAAAAACGGGCCGGTATAAATTTTGCCATCAATAATTATGCCGCCGCCAACGCCTGTTCCTAGGGTAATAGTAACAGAAGTTTCGTATCCTTTTGCCGCGCCAAACTTCGCCTCACCCAAGGCGGCGCAATTGGCGTCATTATCAATATATACAGGGATATTTAGCAGTTTAGACACTTCTTGGCTAATGGGGATATCATGAAAACCAATGTTAGGTGCTGTAAGAATTACGCCTTCTTTAGAATTGACTGTTCCGGGGCATCCTATACCCACATGTCTCGCAGAAGTGGCAGTTTCATCCATAAGATTTTTACATAATTGCACAATATCGGCCAAAACAGCTTGCGGCCCTCTTTGCGAATTTGCCGGAAGAGATTTTTGGGCGATAATTTTGCCGTCGTCATTTACCATGCCAGCAGCAATGTTGGTTCCGCCTAAATCTACGCCAATGCGATACATAATATCCCTCATTTCTTAGACCTATTGTTTGCCAGCCTGTCGCTTAATGCTTGGGCGGCAGAATATCCCATTTTCTTTTGCCTGTGGTTAACGGCCGCGCTTTCGCCTATCATGGCCAAATTTCGTCCGGGGCGGATGGGTATGGTTTGGCACACCACATTGTTGCCCAGAATATTCATATATTCGTCATGCAAGCCAAGGCGGTCGTATTCTTTTTTATTGTCCCACATTTCAAGCTTTATCACAAGGTCAATATTTTGTGTTTCTTTGATTGCCTGTATGCCGAACATTTTTGAAACATCAATGATGCCGATGCCGCGCACCTCTATGAAAAAGCGGATAATTTCTGGGCAAGAGCCAATTAATGTTTGGGTAGATACACGCTTTATTTCCACGGCATCGTCCGCAACAAGCCTATGGCCGCGCTTTATAAGTTCTAATGCCATTTCGCTTTTGCCGATGCCGCTTTCGCCGATGATAAGCATCCCTTCGCCATACACATCAACAAGCACGCCGTGCATCGTAACCCTAGGTGCCAGCTTCACTTTAAGCCAGCGTATTGCCTCGCCAATAAAATCCGTCGTGTTTTCGGATGAGGTTAAGATAGGTACATTGTTTTGTGCGGCATATTTCATCAATTCGGGAAAAGGCTCGAGGTCGCGGCACAAAACCAAGCAAGGTATTTTGTAACTAAACAGTTTTTTAAAGGTTTCGTCACGATACTTTTCGCCCATGCGTGTAAGGTAGGTATGCTCTACCATGCCCAAAATTTGCAGACGGTCTGCGTCAAAAAAGTCAAAAAAACCAGTTAGCTGCAATGCAGGCCGATTTATCTTGGCATGACATAACTTCTTTTTGTTTATGTCGATATCTTGCGTAAGATTTTTTAAATTAAAATCTTGCGCCATCTCTGCTACTGAAACCTTATAATCCATATAAACGCACCTTAAACATTTTTGTACTTGCAAGCCTTATGCATATATCTTACACTATTTTGATATTTTTTTCAATACAATCTTTTGCGCCCATTTCTACTCCGTTATTCATATGTAAGATATTTTTAATGAAATCTTAATATTTTTATAATATACATCTTGTAATTTCTGTAAGAATAGTATAGAATAGAAGGAGCAAGCTTGTGAAGATACAAAATCTTCCATATAGAAGGAGGCGCGTATGCCGATGAAACGTTTCAAAAGTGTTAAAGAAGAAATAATTTCTATCCCGCAGGAAGTTGGGTCTGTTTTGTGCGAAGGCCTTACATTTAAAGATGGTAACCTGTCGGGCGTTGGTAAAGTTACAATAAATTGTTATTTTGTTGGCAATATCTCCACAAATGACCTTATCATCGTTGAAGAAGCAGGTAATATCTTGGGAAATATCGAAAGCCAGTCTATCATCATAAGGGGCAATGTTAAGGGCAACGTAGAGGCAGTAGAGTCTGCTCAAATTCGCACAGGCGGCGTTTTAAATGGCGACATCAAATGCTCTACTTTAGAAATTTCTGTTGGTGCCGCATTTTCCGGCAATTGCAACATGACGTCCTCTAAGAAAGAAAACAACATGCTGCTTAATATGAAAAACAATGAAGAAGGTGCTGAGAAGCCACCCCTTCCCCTCTATGGCTCTGAGAAAAAACGAGAAAGAACAACCTAATGCACGCTTATGACATCGCTATAATTGGACTAGGCCCTGCTGGCGCAATTTTTGCAGGGCATCTTTGCGAGCATTTCAAAGTAATTGCAATAGACAAAAAAGTATCGCAACCGAATAATGCTTTTAGCAAGCCTTGCGGTGGCCTTTTAGCGCCAGATGCACAAAGGTCTCTCTCACGATTTAACATGACGCTGCCAAAAGATGTGCTGGTTGGCCCGCAAATTTTTTCGGTGCGGACAATTGATATAAGGTCCAACCTGGTGCGTCATTACCAGCGTCATTATATCAATTTGGACCGCCACAAATTTGACATGTGGCTTATTGACAAAATTCCTGACCGTGTTGAGTTATGCGACAATGCCATTTGCACAAATATAACTCCCGATGGCGACGGATACATCATCGAATATTATATAAATGGTGAAGTAAAGTCTATTTGGGCGCGTTTCATTGTCGGGGCCGATGGCGCAAATTCAATTGTGCGGCGCAAGCTGTTTAAAGATTTTAAAATACGCAAATATCTGGCTATACAGCAGTGGTTTTCAGATCTTCATGACACGCCTTTTTATTCATGCGTTTTCGACCCTGACATTACGGATTCTTACGCCTGGGGCCTTACAAAAGATGAGCATTTTATTTTTGGCGGTGCATTTAACGTGCAAACCGGCAAGCAAGATTTTGAAACACTTAAACAAAAATTGCGGCCCCATGGCTTTCAACTAGATAACCCTGTAAAGACAGAGGCTTGTCTTGCCTTGCGCCCATTTGGCCCAAGAAATTATTGCTATGGCGATAAAAATGTCTTCCTAATTGGCGAAGCTGCTGGCTTTATTAGTCCAAGCTCCCTTGAGGGCATAAGCTACGCCATCGACAGCGGCTATCTGTTGTCGCAATGCTTCGCAAAATCCCCGAAAGACCCATATTGGGATTATCGCCGCGCCACACGTAAAATAAGGCTGAAGCTGCTTTCCAAATACATAAAGCGACCGCTTATATACCAACCACTTGCCAGAAAAATTGTGATGAAAAGTGGATTTGCTGCTATTTCCGTGGTAAAATGATTAATGCAGCTCCGCAATTGTCACGCCACTATCGCCTTCGCCAAATTCGCCAAGGCGGAAATTTTTGATATGCGGGTGGCCTTTCAAATCTCTTTGTACAGCGGTGCGCAATGCACCTGTGCCTTTGCCATGTATAATTTCAACCTTGGCTATGCCGCCCAAATAGGCATCATCCAGATATTTGCCAAGTTTTTCTAATGCCTCTTCAACCAAATGCCCTCGCAAATCCAGCCGCGCGGAGACACTAAGCGCCTTAGATGATTTGACCACCGTATTGCTGCTAACAGACGGCTGCACCTCTTGTTTTTTCTTCTTGCCCTCTTCCAAGCGCAAGTCCGACATCTTTACCTTGGTTTCCATCGCCCCAAGCTGTACGCGAGCTTCCGTGGCTGCTGCGTTAATGCTTATTATATTGGCCCTTTGGCCAAGGGAGCTTATATAAACCTCTTCACCTGTTTTGAGGGGCCTATCCACGGGCTTTAGAACCAATTTTGGTTCGGCGGCGATGCTTGCCGTATCAAGCTCCGAAAGGCTATCGCGAAGCTTTTGCCGCGAAGCCTCTGCCTCTTTGAAGTTTAGCCCTTCCTTTTGCAAGCGTTGCATCTCACGAATTATTTTATCGGCCTCATCCTTTGCCTTCGCCACCATTACCCTTGCTTCTTTTTTCGCCTCATCCATCACCTTTTCGCGACTTCTTTCCAAGCGCATTTTGCGGTCGTCAAGCTCTGACGCCAGTTTTTCGGCTTCCCTGCGAAGCACCAACGCCCTCTCCTCTTCTATCTCCACTTGCTTTCGTGAAATTTCCAAATCGGTTATAACGTCCTCAAAGCGTATGCTTTCGCCTGTCAGCACATCGCGGGCCGATGCAATGATGCCATCAGGTAGACCCAACCGCTTTGCTATAGCAAAGGCGTTGGATTTGCCTGGCACGCCAATGAGCAGGCGGTAAGTTGGCCGCAAGGTTTCCACATCAAATTCTACTGCTGCATTTTGCACATAATCCGTTGACAGGGCGAAAATTTTAAGCTCGCTGTAATGGGTAGTGACGGCGCATCGTATGCCCCGGTCCAGCAAATACCGTATTATAGAAATTGCCAGCGCGGCCCCTTCGGTTGGGTCGGTTCCTGCGCCCAGTTCGTCAAAAAGCACCAGCGAATCCAGTGTCATTTCTTCCAAAATTTGCACGATATTGGTCATATGCCCGGAAAATGTGGACAGACTTTGTTCTATGCTTTGCTCGTCGCCAATGTCGGCAAAAACATTATCAAACACCGCAAGGCGGCTGCCGGATTGCGCAGGGATAAAAAGGCCGGCAGAGCCCATCAGGGTAAACAGCCCAAGCTGCTTCAGTGCAACGGTTTTGCCGCCCGTGTTAGGCCCTGTTATCAGCAACGTCGTAAAATCTTCACCCAAATAAATATCCGTTGGCACCACAATTTCAACATTAAGCAGTGGATGCCGCCCTTTTTTGATGTTGACGATACCTTCATTGTTAAAAATTGGCATGGTGGCATTCATATCCAGGGCAAGTTGTGCCTTGGCGAAAATAAAATCCAAAAATGTCAGAGCTTCAAAGTTTTCGGATAGCTGTGATGAATTATCAGCGATTTTTTGCGTAAGGTCGGCTAAAATACGCTGCACCTCTTCTTTTTCCTCGGCCTCGTATTCTTTAATTTTGTTGTTGAGGTTTACGACGCTCATGGGTTCTATAAACACCGTAGCACCAGAGCCTGACATATCGTGTACCATTCCGGGGAAGCTTGTGCGATATTCCTGCTTCACAGGGACGCAAAAACGGCCGCCACGCATGGTAATGACGGCATCTTGCAGCATGTTTTTATACGCCGCCGAATGTATGATAGAATTTAACGCATCATTTACACGGCTGTGAGACACCTTTATGCCACGGCGAATTTCGGAAAGTTTGGCCGAAGCGTCGTCGGCCACATCGCGCTCGTTGGCAATGGCGCGATTTATCTCGGCTTCCAACGAGGCCAGCGGCGTTATCCTCTCAAAAGCAGGGTCTACTATAGACAGATAATCCCGTTTTTCTACGCTTTTAGCATAATTTGCTATCTTGCGACAGACGTAAATAAATTCGCCTATGTGGTAAATTTCTTCGACATTTAACACGCCGCCCATATCTGCACGCTTTAGCGAGGGCGCGATATCCTTTATGCCGCCCAGGGGCAGCGGCCCCGCCATCATGCGAAAGTCCAGGGCTTGACCCGTCTCTTCCAAGCTTTGACGAATTTTATCGTAATCCGCCAAAGGTGCAAGTTCTTTGCAAATTTCCTTACCCCGAGCAGAAATGCTAAGGTCTGCCAATTTATCTATAATTTTGTTATATTCTAACACTCTTTGAGATCTTTCGTTCATATATTCCTCCAGCTTACATAGTTAACCAAAAAGATTCTGTAAGATTTAGCACTATGCCATCGCGAACAGTGATAAAGTAAGGTATCCTGCGATATAGCGGCACACCTGCATAATCAAAGGGGAAGTTGCTGTAATGATACACCAAGAATTCGTCTGGGTTTGTTGTTAAATACAGCCTGTTACCATCTTCGTTAACACCAAAATGCAAATTTAAATCAACAAAAGTAAAGATGGTTTCGTCTGTTATTTCAAATGAAAGCACATCTGCGCCCAAATGGCGGGTATAGTATCCGCTTGGCATTTGGTCTGCCAGATCATCTTCCGGGCCAACAGTTATAATGTCATTATACAGCCAGTATCTAATTCCGGGGTAAATTTCCACTGGATCAAATGCAATAAGCTCCACCCTATCAATATACAAAGTGTTGTCAACTATGTATATATATCCGATGAAACGCTCTACATAGCCAGTTCTAGGGGGTTCTTGGCCGTTGCATCCGGCAAGAAGAAGAGTCAAAATTAAAAAGCAAAGTAATTTTCTCATAAAATTTCTCCTATGTTTTTCTATATCTCGAAATGTTTAATAACATGCCAATGGCCGTCATCATAACGGCTATGCTGGTGCCGCCGTAGCTTATAAACGGTAGCGGTATGCCCGTGTTGGGGATAGTGTTGGTTACAACGCCCACATTTATGATAACCTGCACAGATATCATGGTGACTATGCCTGTGCCAATAAGGCAGCCCAGCACAGAGCGGCTATTTACCGCCGCCATGGCACCACGCCACACCAAGATACCAAATAATGTCAATACTATCATGGCACCAAAAAGCCCCAGTTCTTCCACGATAATGGCGAAGATAAAGTCGTTTTGTGCCTCGGGCAGATAGTATAGCTTTTGGTTTGAATTTCCAAGGCCCAGGCCAAACAGGCCGCCGGATGCCACGGCGTAAAGGGATTGCACAGTTTGAAAGCCCACGCCGGTAGGGTCTGCGAAGGGGTCCAGCCATGCGCCAAAGCGCGCGCCGCGAAAGCCTTCGCCAAGAAGATGTTCGTAAAGCAAATATCCTGCGACACCCACCACGGCAGTGGCACCTAAGGCCACAAACCGCCAAAAATACGGGCTTGCCAAGAAAATCATCACAAAAGCAATGGCGACAAGAATGATTGCGGTGGACAGGTTGCGGCCCAGCATAACCAGCACCACAGGTATCCCAACGATGAGGGCGCAGCCGAAGAGGCCTCGTATCGTGTTAACGCGATTTGTATCCTTGGCTATGTATGTGGCCATCGCCACAATTACGGCTACTTTTGCCAGTTCTGACGGTTGAAAATTAAAGCCGCCGATACTAACCCAGCGCATGGCCCCGTTAAATTCTATGCCAAGGGGTGTGAAAACAAGCCCTAAAGTCACAAGAGCCAAGATGAATATCAGCCCGGAGAACTTTGCCACCATTTTGTAATTTATCGTGGCCGCGAAAACCATGCCAATAAAACCCAGGCCTGCGCCAAAGGCCTGCGTCGTGAAGAAGCTATACATGCCGGCACCGCTATGCATGGCAGCATAAGAGCTGGCAGAAAGCACCATAACAAGGCCAAAGGCCACAAGCATGATGGTGCAAATGAAAATTATATGGTCGTATTCTCTGATAACGATGCGGTTGTCGGTTTTGGGCTTCGCTGCGGCCCTAGCCTGCCTCGCCTTATCAAAATCCCGCCCCTGCGGAAAAGGTATAACATCTCGTCTATTCATATCAAGCCCCCTATTCCGGAAGTTTCATAACAATTTCTTTGAAAGCATTGCCCCTATGCTCGAAATTATCAAACATATCCATTGATGCGCAAGCCGGGGACAATAGCACACAATCGCCGTTTGTTGCCTTTGAAACGGCCATTTCTACAGAGTTGTGCAGGCCATTTGCGACGGCAAAGTCTGCAAAATTGTTCGCTTTGCAAGCGTTAACCAATAGCTCCGTGGCCTCACCCATTATGATGAAAGAATTCACATTTTTATCGAAATGTTTTATCAGGTCAGCAAAGTCTTGGCCCTTGGGCTGGCCGCCGCCAATTAGGATTATAGGCCGCGTCATGGCATCAATGCCGTGGATGGTAGAGCCAACATTGGTGGCCTTGCTATCGTTGTAAAAGCGCACGCCTTGCAACTCGCGTATAAATTCTAGTCGATGAGGCACGGCGCGAAAGTTGCGCAAGGACGCAGCAATTGTATCCATCGGAACACCAGCCGCCGCCGCCATTGCCGCCGCCGCCATTGCATTTTCCATATGGGCCGACAAGTCAGCAATTTTAACAATCTCGCCGCTATGATCGCCCCATTTTATGTGGATTGCATCGCCCATCACAAAAATGCCTTCATCAAGGGGCTGTTTGCTGAAAAAAACTACTTGCGCCGCCGTCTTTTCCGACATTTTGCGCGTAATATCGTTGTCGTAATTCAGGATGCAAAAATCTTCGGCGGTTTGGTTTTCAAAGATACGTTCTTTGGCGGCGATGTATTGCTCCATGGTGATATGGCGGTCCAGATGATCTTCCGTCATATTAAGCACGGCGGAAATCTTTGGGCGAAAGTTTGCAATTGTCTCCAGCTGAAAGCTGGAAATTTCTGCTGTTACAAAGGCCTTGGCGTCAATGCTTTCCGCCATATCGCAAAAAGGTATGCCTATATTACCGACAACATGAGAAGTGCCGCCCGTAAAGTCCCTCATAATCTCGCCCACCATGGATGTGGTTGTGGTTTTGCCGTTGGTGCCTGTTATGGCAATTATCGGGGCCGCGCACACGATGGACGCAAGCTCTATTTCGCCGATGATGGTAACACCGGCGGCTCGTGCTTTGGCCACAAAGGGCGCATTTACGGATATGCCGGGGCTTAGCACCAATATATCAAAATCCGACACTATTTCATCGGGATTTTTGCCAAAATATGTGGATATGCGGTTGTTTTGCAGAAGGTTGGCGTCAATGCTGGGCGCATCTTTGCTGTCGGCTAAGGTTACGGTCGCGCCATGGCGCAAAAGCAGCCGCGCCGCCGATATTCCAGATTTGCCCATGCCGCAAACCAGCACTTTTTTATCTTTGTATTTCATGTCTACCTCGCTAATTTTAAAAAAGTCTTTCGGTTATTGATTCTCGGATGGCGTTCTCTAGATCTATCAACGAAGGAATTTGGAGAAAGCCCTGTTCTTCGATATCGATGCCCCATTGCAAAACACCGGTGTGGTGAAGGTCATATTCGAGACTTTTTATGTTGCCGTCGGCATCAAATGGGCGAAAACCGCTGCCGGACTGCGCAATCAAGTCGCCACGTTCGTTGCGATAAAAACGATATGTGCCGCCAAAATCGGAATCAACCGCGATAAATTCGCCGTCGATAAATCTATAGAAAAAGACATAGCCCCAAGATTCCTGTAAGAACATTATGACGATTTCGGGTATGCCGTCTCCGTCCAAGTCGTACAGCCAAAAATGTGAAGCGATAAACCAGCTGTAGCCAATTCCAAGGTCTCTGATGAAAGGTGCGTCATCCGGGATGCGATTGCCGTAGAGATCATAAAACCCATCATCAATTTGGGTGAAAAGGCGTTCGGCCGGGTTCCAGTCATAAGGATCTGTGTGCGGTGGAAACATGCTTACAAATTGGCTTAAAAATTCTTCGGTCACTTGGATGCCAAAATCGCTTATTTCTACGTCGGGTAGTTCCCAGGGCTCCGGCGGTAAATGTGCAATCAATTTCTCCGCGGCCATATAACCAAACTGCTGCCAAATGGGCCCTTCGGGCGTCCTTATTACAGGAACACGCACACGATACCAGCCATCGTTTCGATATTCATAAACCCTAATCCACGTGCCTTCGGGAATGATGCCGTAATATGACGTATCCGCGCAAGGTTCTTCGTGTAGGCTTGCATCTTCGGTGATGATGTAAATTACGCTGTCGACAGGGGTTATGGTGACAGACTGCATTACAGGCTCAGGTGTTGGTGCAGGCGTGGCAATTGGCGTAGGGCTTGGCGACACTGCCGCTGCCTCTTCGGCTGTCGCGGCATAGGTGCCGCCACAGGCCGCCAAAGTTAGCAAAATAAGTATTAACGCAAAATATCTCATGGCCGCCCCTCTCTTACGGATTCTCTGATGGCATCTCGCAGGTCTGCTAAATGCGGGATTTGGTTAAGGCCCTGTTCCTCAAAGCTGATGCTCCAATCAACATCAAAGGCATAATTAAAATCCTCAATATTGCCGTCGGCGTCAAAATATCGAAGACCAACGCCGGAATGCGCAACCATCCTGCCTTGGTGGTCATAATGAAACCGGAAGCCGCTGGTATCACGGGCAATGACAGTGTATTCTCCATCAATAAACCTATAAAGAAAAGCGTGTGCCTGGGTTTCCAATGTAAACAGTATAACAATATCTGGTATGCCGCTATAGTTTAGGTCATACAGGGTAAAGTTGGTGGCAATAAAGTACATTGTCCCCCCAAAATTTCTAATGAATGGCGCGTCATCCGGGACGCGATTGCCGTGATGGTCATAAACCCCATCACCATCTAAAGAAAAATATGGGGCAAGCTCGTTTGCTGACCTACCGAAATAACCATCGGGTAAAAACATGCTATCAAATTGGCTTAAAAATTCCTGGGCCACCTGGCGGCCAAAATCGGTTATTTCCACAGAGGGTAGCGGCCAAGGTTGCGGCATCGCAAGGGGTGTTAGAAATTCTGCGGCTATGTAGCCGGCACTGTCCTCAGTGTGTACATAATACCATTCGTCATTGCGATATTCTAAAAGCCAAATCCAAGTACCTTCGGCCATAATGCCATGGGATGCTGCATTGGCAGAGGGCTCTATGTGCAAATGCGCATTGGCAGTGGTGACGTAAACCCCCGCTTTCAGAGCGGCCCTCGCCGTTGGTGCCGTGCCGGCAATGGATTCTCGGATGGCATTTTCTATGTCCGTTAAAGATGGGATTTCGTTAAGGCCCTGCTCTTCAAAGCTGATGCTCCAACAGTAATTTTGGCCATGGTGAAAATCATCGTAGTCAGAATCAAAGAATTGAAAGCCGCCGGGAGAGTGCGCAACCAGCCTGCCGTAATGGTCATAGAAAAACGAAAAACCGCCGATGTCATGGGCAATGGCTGTGTATTCTCCGTCAATAAACCTGTAAACAGCGCCCAGGGCCTGGGTTTCTTGCACAAATATTATGACAATATCAGGTATGCCGCTGTAATTTAGGTCATATAGGAAAAAATTGGATGCGATGAAGTCTCCTCTTATGAACGGCGCGTCATCTCTGACGCGATTGCCGTGACGGTCGTAAAACCCATCGCCGTCTCGGAAAAAGTAAACCCCGTCTTCGCCAACATCCCAGCTAAAGACGCCATCGGGCACAAACAGACTGTCGAATTGACTTAAAAATTCTTCAGCCACTTGGCGGCCAAAGTCGCTTATTTCTACAGCGGACAGGGGCCAAAGTTTCGGTGGCACATGGGGTTCAAGGAATTCTGCGGCAATATACATATATCCGAGGTCTGGCCAGCGGTTAATCAGCACGCGATACAAGCCGTCGCTGCGATATTCGTAAACCCTAACAAAAGTGCCTATTTGAAGCGAGTAAAGACTTGGTGGGCTTTCGTAAATCCCCTCGCCCGGCCTTAGTTCTTTGATGGTAACATACATTGCGCCATGGGCAGGTGTTGCAGTTATTTCAACAGCTTCTTCGTCTGTCACGGCATAAGTGACGCCGCCGCAGGCCGTCAATGTTAGCAAAATAAGCATTAACGCAAAATATCTCATGACCAGCCCTCCGTTATAGATTGCCGGATGGCGTCTTGCAATTCGGACAAAGGCAGGATTTTGTTAAAGCCTTGCTCTTCAAGACTAATGGCCATATCGACGCCAAAGGCGTGGTTATCTTCAATATTGCCGTCGGCATCAAAATAGCGAAAAGTGGGGCCTGAGCGCGTTAGCATCCTGCCGTATTGGCCATAGTAAAATAGAAATTGGATGTCGGAAGCAATGGCAGTGTATTCCTCGTCCACAAACCTGTAAAGAGAGCTTATTTGATGGGTCTCCTGCACAAACATTATAACAATATCTGGTATGCCGTTATAATCTAGGTCGAACAATTCAAAATAGGCCGCAACGTAGTTTCCTAGCGTATCCCGGCGTTTTAGGAAAGGCGCATCGTCAGGGATGCGATTGCCGTGACGGTCGTAAGTTGCTTCGCCGTCCCAGGCAAAATATGGGCCATATTCAAGCCAATTCCAGGCAGACGGACCGGGTGCAAATATGCTGTCAAATTGGCTAAGAAATTCTTCGGCCACTTGGCGGCCAAAGTCACTTATTTCTATGGCAGGCAGCGGCCAAAGCTCTGATTGCACATGGGGCGTTAGAAATTCTGCAGCTATGTACATATAGCTAAGCTCCGGCCAGCGGATAATTTGTACGCGATGCCATCCATCGCTGCGATATTCGTAAGCCTTAACAAAAGTGCCTTCCGAAATCATGTAAAGTTCCGGCGGATTTCCATAAAGGCCTTCATTTGGCCTTATGTCTGAAGTGACAGCGTAAATTGCTCCATCGGCAGGTGTTGATGTTACAGGTTGTACAGCAGTATAAGCCTTGCCGCCGCACGACGAAAAGGCTAAAACAGATATTGTCATAAAAATAACCACTGTAAGTATCCTGTGTTTCATGTTTCACCTCAAGTACGCTCTGTGCCAAGATAGACGATGTAATCAGATGTCAGCACTTTATCCAAATTGCCAGCGATTATCCGCATGGGCGTATTGCTCGTATTCTGCGTGATATTGTTGGTGCATGGATATTTCTTCATATATTGCGGCCAGTCTATCGACGGCGACGGTATAACCGGTTTCCTCAAGACATCCTCTTGCCAATGCCTCTTCAAGGGTGCAGATACCCCCTATTATTGAAACAGATTACTGATGGACAGGAGACCTATCAGGCACAAGATGGCGGTGGCAATGTAGAAAGTTGCCACAACTTTAGTTTCAGGCCAGCCCATCATCTCGAAATGGTGGTGTATCGGTGCCATTTTAAAGAAGCGTTTGCCGCCTGTTAGCCGGAAGTAAACCACCTGTATCATCACGGATAGCACTTCCGCAAGATATACAAAGGCCACGATGGCAATAAACAACGGCATCTGCAATATTATGGCCGTGCCGGCCACAAAGCCGCCTAACGCCAGCGAGCCTGTATCTCCCATAAAAACCCTTGCGGGATAAGAATTAAACAACAAAAAGCCCAATAGCGCGCCGGTAGCGGCAGCAAGGGCGTAAACCAGCGGACTTTCAACGACAAAGGCCGCGTAAAGGAAGAACAGCGAAATTAGTAGCGTCACGCCGGAAGCCAGGCCGTCCAGGCCGTCGGTGAAGTTTGCGCCATTGGCGGTGCCAACCACCACAAGCATGATGAAAATGGGGCTAAACCATGCTAGGTCGATATAAAGGCCTTGGGTGAAGGGGATGTATATATAGGTTGTGATGCCGTTTATATGCAGTAAGGCCACAAAAATCAGTGATGCAAACACTTGCAGTGAAAATTTCTGCCACGCTCGAAGGCCCATAGAGCGCTTTCTGACAATTTTGATATAGTCGTCCAGAAAGCCGATGAAGCCGAAGGATAACATAAGGTACATCACAATTTGCCATTGCACATCCAGGGCCGAAAAAATGCCCGATGCTACAACCACGGCCACAATTATCACAAAGCCGCCCATTGACGGCACGCCGGCTTTGGACAGATGACTTTTTGGGCCATCACCACGCACATTTTGGCCAAATTTTAGACGGCGCAAAATGGGTATGACAATGGGGCCCAGGACAACGGCTATTCCGAAGGCGATAAGGGCAGTCATTACAGCTATGTTAAAGTTTGGTGCAAAGTCCATGTCGATGGCCTCCTCAATCTTTCGTCAAGAATTTTACGATATTTTCAAAGCGCATTCCTCGTGAGGCTTTTACCAATATGGTATCGCCGGGCTTCACAAGGGGTGTCAGATTATCTAAGCAGTCATCTTTACTGGCGAAGTAAAGAATTTGGCTGTCGGAAGCCACAGAGCAAGCACCTTCATGCATGGCCTTGCTGTGCTGGCCAACGCATATTATGGTGTTGATGTTTAGGCGCGCGGCGTATGTGCCAACGTCAAAATGCATGTCGCGGGATGCATCGCCAAGCTCAAACATATCGCCCAAAATGGCTATGGTGTTACCTTTGGCTCGGGTCAGCACGTCTAGGGCGGCCTTAACGCTGTCGGGACTGGCGTTGTAGCAATCGTCGATAACACGCGTGCCGTCTTTGGTTTCGATAATGCTCATGCGGCTGCCGGAAGATTCAAAGTTCTTTATACCTGTGGCAATTTGGGTGCCGTTAAGGCCCATTTCATCGCCAATGGCCACAGCCACAAGAGAATTCATCACCATATGTTTGCCGGGCGAAGGCACGTGGATGTTTGCATCTTCGCCGTTTCTTAATTGCACGGTGTAGTCAGAGCTGTCCAGTCCCGCCTCTTCCACATCCCTTGCGCGATATGAGTTGTGCGCGCCAAAGCCGTAGAAAACACTATTTTCCTTGTCCTTGTGTCGTATCAAAAAATTATCGTCACCGCAAAGAAATATCTTTCCGTCTTCCGCCAAATGGTCCAAAATCTCGCTCTTAGCCGCGAAAATGCCTTCTTGGCTGCCCAGGTTTTCTATATGGGCAACGCCAATATTGGTTATTATTGCATAATGCGGCCGCCCAATTTTAGATAGGCGGCTTATTTCGCCACGGTGGTTCATACCCATTTCCAGCACCGCAACGTCGGTATCATCATCTATATTAAAAATGGTAATGGGCAGTCCAATTTCGTTATTAAAATTGCCCACCGTTTTTACTACATTGTATTTTTCTGCCAAAACGGCGGCAACCATGTCTTTTGTCGAAGTTTTGCCATTAGAGCCCGTGATGCCGATAACTTTCACATTAAAGAGACCGCGATAATATTCCGCCAAATCTTTAAGGGCTTGGGCTGCATCTTTAACGATTATGGCATCCAGCGGCGTTTCACTTTCGCTGAAAACGCAGACTGCGCCTCGTTGCATAGCATCTTCCAAAAACTTGTGCCCATCGACCTTTTCACCCTTTAGGGGCACAAAAATCTTGCCTTCCATGGCCTCGCGGGTATCAAAAGAAACGCCGAAAATCAGCTTTTTTTCAATCTCTGGGTTGTTTATCACGCCACCCACGGCCTTTGACACTTCTTCTATCGACAATGGCTTCATGTTTTGCCTCCATTATTCAATGCCTTCAAATATTTCTCTGATATCTATACCAAAATCCTCAAAAGACGGAATTTTATTTTCATAAACAATTGCGGTCTTTTCCTCGTCCGCCATGTCGTCAATATCATCTTGTGAAATAGTTATGTAAACATCGTGAAGCACAAGTCTGCTGTTTTTAAGCACATAAACCTCTATGGACTTATTTTTTATGTCCACAATCCAATATTCATTTACTCCAAACTTTTCGTAGGCATTTTTCTTGTCTATCTTATCCCTCTTTAAGCTGCTTGGCGAAAGCACTTCGGCCACCAAAACCGGCGGGGCATAGACGCCTTTGGCTTTAATGCTGCCCATGTCGCTAATTATCATAACATCAGGGACAAAGATGTTGTCTTTGGACAAGTGAAGACTTAGGCTGTCAACGAAAACGCGGTAAGTTTTGCCTTTAAATTTGCTGCGAAAAAATATACCAATATTAAATGCCACATCATGATGGCTAACGCTGGGGCCCTGCGACACAACCCATGTGCCGTCAAACAGCTCTTTTCTGGGCCCATCGTGATATGTTTTTCTAACTTTATTAGCCAAATCTGTCATGGGTTTGCCTCCTAATTAGCCAAAGCTTCTTTTGCAATTTCAGCGTCATCAAAATCTTCACGCCGTTTATTTTCAAATTCTTGGTAATTTTCGTGGCCTTTGCCTGCAATAATAACGCAATCTTCTTCTTCAGCCATAGCAATTGCCGCAAAAATGGCCTCTTTGCGGTCTATAATTTTTTGATATCCACAGCCCGTCTGGGCAATTCCTTTTTCAACCATGTCAATAATCGCGGCAGGGTCTTCATTTCGGGGATTATCGCTGGTGATGATACAATAATCTGACAAGCGGCCCGCAATTTCCCCCATTATGGGGCGTTTTGCGTTGTCACGGTCTCCGCCGCAGCCAAAGACGGTGATGATGCGGCTTTCGGTAAATTCTCGACATGAGGTGATGATATTTTCAAGCCCATCGGGAGAATGGGCATAGTCTACAATAACGGTAAAACCACGATAGTTTGGTATGCTTTGTATGCGGCCTGATACGCCGCCAATGGCCCTTGCAGCCGCTGCTATTTTCTTCGGGGCAAAGTCCAGCTCCCTTGCCGCGGCATAGGCGCAAAGTGTGTTGTAAACCGTAAATTTTCCGGGTATCGGCACCTCTATCACGTCATTTTCAATTACATACGAAACCTTGTTGCGGCCCATCACTACATCATTGGCGTAATAGTCGCAATCAGGTGCCAGGCCATATGTCACCATAGGGATTTTTGCGTATTTCAGCAAATAGTCCCGCGTATCATCATCAAAGTTGATAATGCCTTTGTCGCAAAGGTCGAAAAGCTTGGCTTTCGCAGCGCGGTAGTTGTCCATGGTGCCGTGGAAGTCCAAATGGTCTTGGCTTAGGTTTGTAAAAAGCCCTAACGCAAAGCGCAAAGCCGCCACTTTGTGCAACGCCAGCGCGTGGGACGATACTTCCATAACAACATATTTGGCCCCGGCGTCGCGCATTGCGGCCAGCATGTGGTAAAGGTCTATTGTATCGGGCGTGGTGGATGTGTCAAAGGGAATGTCCAACACATTGCCGTCCATCCTAACGCCCATGGTGCCTATGGCCCCAACCTTTGCATCTTGCGCACGCAAAATTTCCTCAACGAAGGATACAGTTGAGGACTTTCCGTTGGTGCCTGTGATGCCTATAAGCTTCATGCCTGCTGT
>Ga0123355_10002301_pt1 | contig 26981 bp, 33 predicted proteins | sample TergutEmb28metaG_3_FD_89872 | JGI IMG/M metagenome (GOLD analysis project Ga0123355, IMG submission 89872) | Embiratermes neotenicus P1 segment gut microbial communities from Petit-Saut dam, French Guiana - Emb289 P1 | ecosystem: Host-associated > Arthropoda: Insects > Digestive system > Gut ... | reverse complement strand
TGCACAGGTATGTAGAGCTTCGCAAGCGCTGCCTAAAGGTGGAGGAACTGCATTTTTACGATGTTTACACCCCTATTGTTGAGGATGCCGACACCAAAGTAAGCTGGGAAGGCGCCAAAGCCATCGTGCTTGAGGGTACAGCGGCTTTGGGAGCGGAATATCAGGCTTTGGTGCAAAAATGCTATGATGAAAATTGGATTGATGTGTACGAAAACAAGGGCAAGGCTACAGGCGGCTATTGTGCCAATGTTTACGGCATACCCCATCCGTATATCCTGCTAAATTACGACGACACCATCAAGGAAATGTTTACGCTGACCCATGAAGTTGGCCATGCCATGCACAGCTATTACAGTGGTGCCAACCAGCCTCGCGTTTATGGTGGATACACCATCTTTTTAGCGGAGATTGCGTCCACGGTAAACGAAGCCCTGCTAATGGAGCATTTGCTTAGCACCACGCCGCCTAGCGACAAGGCAAAATACAACTATCTGCTAAACTATTTTATGGAGCAGTTTAAAGGCACAGTTTTCCGCCAGACTATGTTTGCTGAGTTTGAGATGCGCGCCCATGAAATGGCGGACGCAGGCGTGCCCCTAACGGTAGATTCACTACAAAACCTGCATAAAGAGATGGTGACAAAGCAATTTGGGCCGCATATGGTGATTGACGACACCATTATCTATGAATGGAGCCGCATACCGCATTTCTATCGTGCATACTATGTGTATCAATATGCCACAGGCTTTTGCGCAGCTATGGCCCTGTCTAAAAAAATACGTGAAGAGGGCGCACCCGCTGTCGAGAAATATCTTAATCTTCTAAAAAGCGGCTCGAAGGACTATTCAATTCAGTTGCTAAAAGAAGCCGGACTAGATATGACATCGCCGGAGCCTATAAAACAAGCACTGTCCATCTTTGAGGACTTGATGGATAAATTTGAAAAGGCGAATTTTTAAACTATTACTAATTTTTATAACCACGGAAAGCACAGAAGCACACGGAAAAACCCCTTATGTTACGAGGTTTTCCGTGTATTTCTGTGCTTTCCGTGGTTTAAAGTTTTTAACTATAAAACAACTTGCAAACTCGTTTGATTTGGAGTATAATGGGGAAACATACCCAAACGCAGGATGCATTAATCAGGAAGGAGGATGATGTCATGTATAACGAGAATATACTTTTGTTTGACGATACTGCAATTGGTGCTGTTGCCACTAAAACAGGTCATACAGATAGTTTAGACGAGCTAAACCCGCCCCCTTTTGATGCCCAAACCAAAACACCTGACGAGCTCTTTTCATCTCTCCTTGCCAAAATGAAAAAATACCATCCTTCTTCAAATTTTACGCTGGTTAAAAAGGCTTACAACCTTGCTAAAGAGGCCCATGAGGGCCAAAAGCGAAAGTCTGGAGAGCCTTATATAATCCATCCCATAGAAGTGGCCCATATTTTGGCAGACCTTGAAATGGACCGCGAAACCATCGCCGCCGGCATATTGCACGACATCATCGAAGACACGGATTATGAATATAACGACCTAAAAGAGATGTTTTCCGAAGAAGTGGCAAATTTGGTGGATGGTGTCACCAAGCTAAGAAGATATGCGGCCCAAAGATCTGACAGCAGCAAAAGCAAGGAAGAAGAGCAAGCGGAAAACTTCCGCAAGATGTTTTTGGCCATGTCCAACGACATACGTGTCATCATCATCAAAATCGCCGACCGCCTGCACAATTTACGCACATTGCGCTTTATGCCTGAAAACAAACAGCAGCGCATTGCCCAAGAGTCTCTTGACATCTACGCGCCCCTTGCCGGCAGGCTTGGCATATCCTCATTGCGCCGCGAAATGGAAGACCTTTCCTTTAGATATTCCAACCTTGATGCGTATAACGACCTTAGAAGCAAAATAAGCATGAAGCGCAGCGCGCGCATGAAATATGTTGAAGACATCGTGGGCAGCATAAAACAGGTGTTGGCAGACCATAACCTCTCAGCTAAGGTAGAGGGTCGGCCAAAGCATTTTTTCTCCATATATAAGAAGATGAAAAACCAAGGTAAGGAAATTGATGAAATTTTTGACCTTTTCGCCGTGCGCATCATCTTAGATACTGACGATAAATATCAATGCTATGTGGCCCATGGTGCCGTAAATTCCATCTTTTCACCTATACCGGACCGCCATAAGGACTATATAGCAACGCCCAAAACCAATGGCTATCAGTCCCTTCATAATTCCCTTATGGGCCCGGGCGGCGAGCCCTTTGAGGTGCAGATACGCACAAACGACATGCACCGCGTTGCGGAATACGGGATTGCCGCCCATTGGAAATATAAGGAAAATGTTGAGGGTACGGATAGCTCTGAAGTGAAGCTGGCATGGCTTCGCGAAATTTTGGAGTTGCATACCGACACTGACGATAATGCAGAATTTCTTGAAGCCCTAAAAGGCGATTTGGACGTATATACAGAATTTGTTCACTGCTTTACACCGCGCGGCGAGGTAAAAATTCTTGTAAAGGGCAGCACTTGTATAGATTTTGCTTATGCCATACATTCTTCCGTGGGCAACCGTATGGTTGGCGCAAAAGTTAACCACAAAATAGAAAGCAAGGAATATGTCCTAAAAAATGGCGAGCAAGTAGAAATAATGACCAGCCAAAACTCCAAAGGCCCCTCGTCGGATTGGCTTAAAATAGTAAAGACCAGTCAGGCCAGAAATAAGATAAAACAGTGGCTTAAAAAGGAAAACAAAGCCGAAGATATAGCAAAGGGCAAGGAGATACTGGAGAAGGCCGCCAAGCGCAAAGGCCTAACGATGTCGAAGCTTTTAACGCCTGAAAGTGAAAAGCTTATTTTAAGCCGACATAGCTATAAAAATTTTGATACTTTGTGTGCATCTGTCGGGCATGGTGCTATAAGCGAAAATGCGGTAATAAACCGCCTTTACGAAGAATATCTTGTACACAATCCCGAGCCGATAGACCCACAAGCCATCATGGACGATGTTAACAAAGCGGCCAAGCGCAAGACAAAAACCCATATAGGCGACGTTATTGTGCGTGGCGAAAGCGACATGGAAACCCGCTTTGCCAAATGCTGCGGCCCTGTGCCCGGTGACGAAATTGTAGGCTTTATCACCCGTGGGCGGGGTGCCTCTATCCATAGAACAGACTGTATCAACATCATAAACCTGCCAAGCCATGAAGCAGAACGCCTGATTGAAGCCGAATGGAATATTGTGCAAAACAGTGGCAACAGCTTCCATGTAGAGCTTAACATCGCCTGCGATGATATGAATCTCGTGTCTAAAGTGACGGAGCTTTTAGGCAAAATGAAGGTGGAAATAAAAGCCCTGCAATGCCGTGTATCAGGCGATGAGGCCATTTTCACCGCCGCAATTAGCGTGGGCGACAGAGAAGAGCTTGAAAGGGTGGCCGCCAGGCTAAGAAATATACGCGGCGTACACGATGTAGGAAGAATTACGACAGCTTAGGGAAAACACAAAAGCTGTGCCAACCCGTTAAGCAAGGAGAAAGCCGACCATGGAAACCATACCAAAAAACCTAGTAATTCTATTTCCCGGCGGCAACTACACAACAGAAAAACCGTTATTACACTTTGCCGAATTTAAGTACCGCGCATTAAAAGGATACGATTGTGTGAAAATTAACTATGGTGACTGCTTAAAGAAAAATCTGAGTCCTGATGAAATTATTGAAAACATAAAATCCTTCATTTTGCCACAAATTGAAGCTATAGACTTTTCAAGCTACGATGATATTGTTTTTGTCTCGAAAAGCCTAGGAACTATAATTGCGGGATGGCTGACAGATAAGCTTAACATCAGCAATATAAGGCATATCTACCTAACTCCGGTCGAACAAACTCTACCATATATTACAAATAACAACAATATAAGCATGGTTGTATCCGGAACAAAAGATAAGCAAATGCAGGCAGATGTGCTTAAAAATCATTGCCAACGCAACAAAGTGTCTTTAAAGCTAATTGAAGGCGCCAACCATCATTTAGAAATCCCGGAAGATATAAACGCCAGCATAGAAATATTAAAAATAATTGCAGAGCTGTATTCGTAGAGATGGATGGCAATTCGCCCGTTATCAAGGAGAAAACCAATGAAAATCAAGATAATCACATTGCCTGTGGGCTTTGCGCAAACTAATGTTTATATATGCTATGATGAAAACAACAAAAAAGCCATCATTATCGACCCCGGCGCAGAACCCGGCAGAATTTTAAGGGAGATTTCCGACAGTGGCCTTGATGTGGCCGCTATTTTGCTTACCCATGGCCATTTGGACCATATAGGTGCCGTAAATAAGGTCAAAGAAGCCCTTGGCGTTAAGGTTTACACCTCTGAAAAAGAGGCCGCCCTGGCAAATGACCAGGCCCTAAACGGCACAAAAACCTTTGGTATGCCGCCGATAACCGCCGATGTGGATGAATTTTTAACGGATAACCAAGAAATTGATTTTGGTTTTGGCAACATCCGCGTAATTTCCACACCCGGCCACACCCACGGCCACATCAGCTTTTACATACCAGAGGCCGACATACTTTTCTCCGGCGACTGCCTTTTCCGCGAATCCTACGGCCGTTATGACCTACCAACAGGCAATTTCGCCGTGCTAAAAGAATCCCTTGCCTACCTTTTCGGCCTTCCGCCGCAAACAGTGGCATATCCGGGCCATGGCCCGTCAACAACCATCGGCCATGAGAAAACTAACAATCCAATTAGGGCATAATTATGAATGCAAATACACGAAGAAAGCATATACTAGATGCAATTGAGAAAGCGGACGCCCCCATAAGCGCCTCTGCTTTAGCGGGCAAGCTGGACGTGAGCCGTCAGATTATCGTCGGCGATGTTGCGCTGCTGCGCGCCCAGGGCCATGAAATTACGGCAACATCAAGAGGATATATCGTTTCGCAATCTCGCGATGAAAATAAATTTTTTGGCAAAGTGGCCTGCCAGCACACGGCGGAGGCCACCCAGTCCGAATTGTATATAATTGTAGACCTAGGGGGCATCATCGTAAATGTCATCGTAGAGCACGAGCTTTACGGCGAAATTACGGGGTGCCTTAATTTGAAAAATCGTGATGATGTGGACGCTTTTTTGGCTAGGGTGAAGTCTTCCGAGGCTAAGCTGCTGGCAGAGCTTACCCAAGGGGTGCATCTGCACACAATAGCCTGTCGCGACAAAGCCCATTTCGAGGGCATCGTACAGGCCCTAAAAGCACAAGGGTTCTTGTTTGAAAATTAGCTTGACAGGGGTAAATCTTCCTGATATACTTTACATATGTCTTGACACATGTAATACACATAAGGGAGGGAATTTTATGCTAGGTATAAACCTATTATTTGCGGGCTTTGCGCTAACTTTAAACGGCGTAAGCTATATCACGAAGGTTGATGATAAGGTAAAAGGCGTGGCCAATGTCCTTGTGGGCCTTGTTATCGCCATCAATGCCATTTTCCAAGCCGCCAACGCCACAGATCACATAACCTTCGGCTTTTCCGCCGCCATGTGGCTTTTCGCCATTAACTATTTCATCATAGCTGCACACATCTTTTTTGGCAGCACAAACTGGAAGGTTTTTGGCCTATATGGCCTGTTTGCAGGTATTGTGTCCTTTGTTTTCATGGGAGACACCCTCGTAAACGGCGGCCCATGGGAAATGGTGTATATGTGGGCCATGTGGGGCGCGCTGTGGGCGCAAAGCTTTTTGGCCATTCTATGCGGCAGCAAGGCCGTGGACAAGCTAACACCGCATATCCTGATATTAAACGGCATCGCCAGCACATTTATACCGGGCTTTTTGATACTGCTAGGCGTGATTTTATAGGAGGCTCCCATGAAAATACTAATTGTAGTAGATATGCAAAAGGACTTTATTGACGGCGCGCTGGGCACTGCTGAGGGCGTTGCTATCGTGGACAAAGTTGCGGCGCGCATAGCCGCCGGCTGCGGTGAGCTTGTGCTTTTTACCCAAGACACCCATGATGAGGATTATCTTAACACACCCGAAGGCAAGAGATTGCCCGTAACCCACTGCATAGAGGGTACCGATGGCTGGCAAATTAACCCTTCGATAAAAGCTGCCTGGAAAAACCACCCCAACACCATCATCATCCCGCAGCTGGATGAAAACACTTTCAAAAAGCCCGTCTTTGGCTCTGTAGACCTGGTAGAATTTCTGAAAGCCCGCCAAAATGAAATCGACAGTATTGAAATTTTGGGCATCTGTACCGACATCTGCGTCGTTTCCAATGCCCTAATGATAAAAAACACCCTGCCACATATAGACATAGCCGTAAACGCCGCCTGCTGCGCGGGTGTTACGCCTCAAAGCCATCAAGAGGCGCTAAACGTAATGAAGATGTGCCATATTGACATACTGTAGGGACGGCTTGTAGCCGCCTTCTGTAAAGGGGATGAAAACCATGCAAAAAGAAATCTATCTGGCCGGCGGCTGCTTTTGGGGCGTGGAAAAATATCTGGCCATGATGCCGGGCATCATGGCCACCGAAGTGGGCTATGCCAATGGCATCACCCAAAACCCAACCTACGAGGACGTTTGCAGCGGCACCACCGGCTTTGCCGAAGCCGTGCGTATAACCTACAACGCCGCCCAAACCAACCTGGACACTTTGCTTGCCCATTTCTACGAAATAATAAACCCCACAACGCTAAACCGCCAAGGGCCTGACATTGGCAGCCAATATCGCACAGGCATCTATTATACAGACCCTTCCGAAGCGGAGACCATTGCAAGCTCGCTGGCCAACCTACAAAAGGCCTACGATATGCCTATTGTTACGGAAAATCTGCCATTGGAGAGCTATTATAAAGCGGAAGAATATCATCAGAAGTATTTGGATAAAAATCCTGGGGGATATTGCCATATCCCAGAACATAAATATGAAGAAGCTAAAAATGCAGTCAAGTGACTGCATTTTTTAATGACTATAACTTTACGGAAACAATCTCAAAATAAAATTCAGCGCGAAATTACGCTCATTAAGCGGGCCTGCTATGACGGATGCCTCCAATATCTCTGCAATATCTATCGCCGAATTTGCGCTGAAGTAGATAACCACAACGCCCAGCACCAGCCATGTAAGCAAAAGGCCCCAGATGGCGCCGATGGCGGCACCCAGCAGCTTGTTGAGGGTGTTGATGATGGGTAGCTTTGTTAGGATGTTGAGAATTTTGGTGAGGAGAAAGAGGCCTGTGATGACGATGATGAAGACGATAACCATGGAGATGATGTTGATGACGATACCGGCTAGAAAGCCTGCTATGTAGTCTACGAAACCGGTGGCACCTATGGCGGCATGGATGATAGAATTGTTGTTTTCTATGAGGGTGTCGCGGAAGAAGGCGGGTAGGGGCAGGGCGTTTATTATTTCGGTTTCGGCGGCGCGGGTTTCGGCGTAGATGAAGGCATCCAGGCCCATGGTTTGGCGGATGGTGGCGGTTAATGCGTCAAAAAAGCCGTCGATGCTGCGCAGAAAGCGGCCCATGTGGGGGTATAGCATATTTGTTAGGAAAATGGCCAGAATGAAATTGACAAAGCCCAGGATGGTGCGGACAAAGCCGCGCCATGCGCCTATTGCGATGCATAAGGCCATTAGAGATATAACTAATATGTCCAGAGGGTTCAAGGTTGTTCATCTCCTAAACCGAAATGCAGGGTAAACCCTGCTAGAAGTAACGACTACAAGTCGGTTTGTAACCGTTACTTCTAGTCGGGTTTACCCGACATTTCTTTTTTAATTATACCGCACACGGCGTAAAATTTCAGTGCGCGTGGGCGAAAATACTGCCACATTGTTGCTATTGCCCATTATGTTTACAGATTGCACATTATTTGGCAGGGCCAGCTGCCAAAGCTCTTGTCCGGTGTTCGTAAGTGCAGTAAATTGGTCTCCTGACCCTATGACAAGATTGTTTCCGTTGGCCTGCAAGCTGCCCACGGCATTTGGTGCGCTGTGGGAAAAAAGCTGCGTGTTTGCGCTGCTGTAAGCAATGACGGTGTGGGGTGGGTGGCCCGTACGGTTTAAGAGGCTTTCGCCATGGGCTATCGCAAACCAATTATATGAAAAGTCCACATGGGTTATGCGGTTATTAAGGGGTCTCTCCCATCTAGTGGCGGCTGTTGCGTCCATGGCGAAAATACGCGTGTCGGATATGGCAACAAGGGTGCCGTCTGCCATAAAGCGCATGGCCCCGATGATTTGCCCGGGGTTTTGCCTGTTTTCGGCAAAGATGCCATCTGTGGCCACATGGCCGCCATCTATGGAGAAAAAGCTGACAAAGGAATTCATTTCAGCATCATTGATATCCAGGAAGGACATGGCCAAAACGCGGCCATCGTGGGAAATATCGGCCAAAAGGGGCACGATATTTTCGCAGGCATGGCGGCCATAGTTAATTCTCGTGCCGGAATTATTGCGCACTTCATAATCGTAAACACCGCCGCCGCTGTGGGTTATTATGGCGGCAAAGCCCTGTATGCCCAGTGCAAAGCCGCTTATGGGCGCATCAGTGACGATAGAATACAGCAAGCCTTCGGTGTTGTAGACATTTACGACCCTGCCGTTTTGCTCTAAAATAGCGGCATAGTTGCCGCGGCCAAACAGCACAGGGTTAACCATAACGTGGCCATGGCGAAAAACCTCGGAACCTTCGACATTATGAAAGCGCACGCTATCGCGGGTAGCGAGAAAAAAGCCGTCATCGGATGGAGAAATTTGTGCGGCGCTACCAATTTCGTGTGTGATATAAGCCCCTTCCACAAAATGCATGGCAGGATTAAAAAAGCTGGCAAAGGCCTGTGTGGCACCTGTGGCTTCTGTTATAACAAGCACAACGGCGGCCAAAACAAGCAGCAACGCTGCCAATCTTTTAAAGGCAATTTTTCTTGGTTTTCTTGGCTTTTCTTCTTCTTTTGTATCAGGCACATCGTTTGCATCCCTTATGTCCTGCGTGTCCATGCAATTCACCACCTCAGTTAAAGCAAACAAAGTTAGTTATAAAATTATATCAGACTTCTACTTTGATTTCAACCTTGACATCTCGCATTTTCAAGCAAAAACCGCTTGAAAATGCTTATAAAGCGAGAATCACTGCGTGATCATGCCGCTTACGCGACCTTTTCGGCTTTGCCGAACTCGCTTTAAATTCAACCGCAAATTCAACCTCTGGTTTATTGTTTTTGTTGTGATATGGTGATAATATATAATCAAGCAAGTGAAACGCAAGATTGAAGGGGGGATGAAATGGACATAGCGAAAATTGGAAAATTCTTGCGTAAATCGAGAAGGCGCTGGGGCTTGACACAAGGCGACGTGGCAGAATTTCTCGGGGTTTCGGCCCAGGCTGTATCCAAATGGGAAAGGGGCGAAAATTTGCCCGACATGGCCTTTCTCCCTGATATATCAAAGCTTCTGGAAGTAGGCATAGATGAAATTTTAGATGCCGGCAGGATAAGCGATGAGGGCGAGGCGCAAGAAACGGGCACCATACAAAAATTAGTAGATGAGGACCTATTTGAAAAAATCCTTAACAGGCTTAGGCAAATTAAAAATGTAGAAGAGATGGAAATGGGCCTGGATTTCTTCGTATATCTGGGTGCTAGGCAAAAATCTGACACCATTGAAGCCATATTGGCAATGAAGGACTATCAGCTGGCGCTGGATGAAATATTGCCATACAGCAACACCGCCCACCGTAATGCAATTGTAGACCATATATTGGCAAAATGTCATTATGATTTGTTAGAGCAATTGTCCACATACATGAGCAACGAAATGAAGGCGGCGGCCCTAACAAAGCTGCTAAATGAGGGCAGATACGACATCATAGAAGACAACATAACCACCTTCAACAGAAAACATAGAGACCTGATAGTGCAGCATTTTGAAACCAACACCCCCGACATAGAAATTATTGAAAACTTCATACCATTTTTTGATAAAAACCAGAGACAGAGACTGTCGGAAAATATAAAGATAGAGGAGGAAGAACAATGAACATAATTAACATTCTTTTTAGAAGAAAAGATAAGGCCGTAACAAATGATAAATTTGTTTTAATGTACGGCGCATACGCGCCGAGCCAAGGCGGCGATGCTTTTTGGGAAAGCTATATGGCAAACAGAAGATATTAAAATGTTAGAAGAGAGGAGGAAAAACTTATGAGCGAAAACAAAAACGAAGGCAAGTTAAAAATTTTAGAGATGTTGGCGGAAGGCAAAATTACGGTGGAACAATCCATGGAGCTGTTGGCACAATTTCCTGATGAAAAGAAAAACGCCGGCTATATGGACCCACGTCAGATAAATCCCAATAAGCGCAAGGGCAAGCGCGACGACGATTATGATTATGAATACGACGAAGATGACGATGACGACGAAGAATCGGACTTTGTAGAAGACCTTTCAAACCTGGGCCGCCGCATAAAAGAAGGCATTGAAGACGCCATCGGAACAGATTTTGCAAGCATAGGCGCGGGCATCAAAGAAAGCCTGGAAGATTTAGACGATGTGGATATAAACATCGACATAGGGGGAGTTTTTGGCTATCACAAGTATAAATCCTCTATGACGTATATTTCAAACCCCATACCCCAATCCATTAGCGCGCTAAGGCTTCTGGGCAAAAACAGCGGCGTGGAAATTAAAGGCTATGACGGCAACCAGCTTCGTATAACTTGCAAATTTAATGCAAAACGCTCTGACGCCCAGGTTTTTGTAAACGAGGACAATGGCAGTTTTGAGGTGCTGTATGATTATAACGCCATGCGGTCTATGAAAATATACGCCGAGGTGCCCCGCGTCCTTATTGAAAACATCCACGCGGAAACCAAAAATGCAAATGTGGACCTATACGGCGTAAAGGCCCGACATGTAAACCTTTTGACGAAAAATTCTTCCATACGCATTGGTGATGTAAATTGCGAGGAAATTGTGGCCAGGACGCGAAATTCTGCCATCAAGGCAGATAGGCTAAACGCAACGGCCATAGATTTTGAAACCAGCAATTCTAAAATATCCACGGAAGACACCACGGCCCAAACCGCCCGCCTAACCACATCCAACAGCAAGGTTGTAACAGAAAATTGCAACATACAACAACTTTTTGTCAAAACAACCAATGCTTCCATAAAGATGGAAAATGTCTTTAAAGGCACCGCGGGCCAAGGCGACTGGGACGCCGAGCGCATCGTAGAAGCCCACACCACCAACGGCAATGTGGCTATATATGTGCCCCGGGACGTGGCCGCCATGGTGCAGGCATCCACCAGCCACGGCCGTGTGGACTGCGAGCTGCAAAGCATGATGATGGATGCAATGTCCAGACACTACATCAACGGCAAAAGCATAAACTACGACACCGCCGCCAGAAAGGCCAAGATAAATGTAAGCACAACCAACAGCGCGATAAAGATACGGGAAGCGTAAAGTTTAGGGTGGCATATGCTGCCCTAAACTTTTATCGGAAGTGGCCAAATAGCACTGTTTTCGTACGTAGGGGCGAACTGCGTTCGCCTTTACTATTTCGGCGCACGATAGCCATTCCTGAAATTGACAAAAGCCTTGACAATTAGGTCACAAAAGTATATACTTGTATTAACTAGATAAGAAAGGGGTGCCGCTATATGCTTTCTCAAGTTTCAAAATGGGGAAATTCGCAGGGCATAAGAATTTCAAAGAAAATACTGCGCAGCGCAGATATCAATATTGATGATGAAGTTGAAATTAAAGTCCATAACAATGCAATCATAATTAAATCGACGGCAAAGAAATCCCTTGACTGGTATCTTGACGGCTATGGAGACGGGGATGATAGATTTGATTGGGAAGATTTGGACGAGCCAAAGGGGCGTGAGTTGTTATGAGGCAGGGCGACATCATTTTGGTGGATTTTGACCCCATCAAAGGCAGGGAGCAATCAGGTAACAGGCCCGCCTTGGTTATAAGCAGGACAAAATACAACCAAAAGCGCAACCTTGCCATCATCTGCCCCATAACAAGCAACACCAAGCCTTTAAACTTCCGCGTTTTGCTGGACGATAGGACGCAAACCCAAGGGGATATTATATGCGAACAAGTGCGCACTATCGACCTTTTGGCGCGGAAGCACAAAATGGTAGAGCCCCTTCCGAAAGATTTGCTTGAAAAGGTTTTGGAAGCTGTGGCGGTTATTATTGATTTTGAATTTGACAACGACATGTGATTATGATAAAATAGACAAACCATAAACATGATGAAAAGAGGGAAAATTGTGGGTGGATTTACAGGAGCAGGCTGGGCGGATATTTTGCTTATTGTTGTTGTGGCCCTTGGCGCCATTGTTGCCGGGCTGTATTTTCTTAACAGATGGGCTTCAAGGCGCGTGACAGAGCAGCAGGACGTGGTTGAGAAGACAAAGCAGGCTGCAAGCATATATGTTATCGACAAAAGGCGCGACAAGGCCGCAAATGTAAACTTGCCCAAGGTTGTTATGGATAATTTGCCGCGCATGTCAAGATTTATGAAAATGTATTTTGTGAAGGCCAAAATTGGGCCGCAGATAATGACGCTGATGTGCGAAAAGACGGTGTATAACGCGCTGGACGTGAAAAAGACCTTCCAGGTAGAGCTGGCGGGCATCTATATAGCCCACGTGAAGGGCATGAAAACGAAATACGAGCTAAAGCAGGCAAAGAAAAAGAAGCAACAGCAAGCGAAAGAAAAAGCCGGCAAAAAAGCCGGATAAAACAAAGCCCCTGATAACAGGGGCTTTTGATATCTAGGGTTTTGTGTTTACTACATCCGGCAAATTCTTCGCCATCGTAATTATGTAATCAAGCTGGCTTTCGTTTAGATGCTTAACAAAGCCATCCAATTTCCTCAGCTGCACCCTTCTTCGAGCCATTTCAGGGGGCAATGCTGCTTCAACGCCGGTATAGAAATAATCAATAGGTACGCCAAAGAGGTTGGATAGTTTAAGCAAGTTATAGCCTGTTACCCCTCTTTCGCCGCGCTCCATAAAGCCTACGTTTGCGTTAGTCATTTCTAAAGCCCTTGATACATCTTCCAAGGTTAGGCCAAATTCGCGCCGCTTTTTCCTGATGTTTTCGCCAATCTTTATGCTAAGCTGCTTTTTGCTCACGTTAAGGTCGGCAAAAAAATCAAATTCTTCGGCATCTTCCTTTGTCATCCGATATACTTCATCAGCACCGGTTTCTTTCAGCATTATAAATCCTTTGGTTGTAAGCTCGTTATCACGGTTAAAAAGACCCATCCTTATCATGGTTACAGCCTTATGTATAGGAAACTGATCCTTTCCGCATATTGCCATAACCTCTTTTGTGTAGCTAGAAAACATTGATTCTAATTCGTCAGATGCAACCAAGTTATCAGATTCAAAATATTTCGCCCTTAACATGCGGTATATAGCATTTACATGAATTACCAGTTTTATGCGAGTATATCGTTCTTCGTGAGAATGCTCCTCTAATTTTTTTAAAGCTTTCTCTGCAAATACACGAACCTGCGTAAATGTTTTAGCGTAGTTAACAATCGCTGCCATAATCCTAAGGTCGTAAAAATTCCAATCATCTGTCTTAGATAATCTGTCAAATACAGGAGCGGCTATCTCACTACTAACCTCTAAATTGCTTTTATGAAATTCTGCAGCCCATGCATCAAGCAGACGTAGGCCATCTTCAACTAGAGGGTCATTACCATGAGTTTTGAGATAATCTTCAAATTTAACCCTTATTTCCTTGTTTTTAACTAAATCTTGATTGCCTTTCATGGCAAGTGCTTCGTCTATTAATTGATGTTTTAGCAAAAAATGCTCCGCCCCCTTCGTTATTTTATAATAACATAGTTTCGTAAGCTAATTACTCGCCGCAACCCCAGCCTAAAACTCTAATAGTCCAATAAAAATAATAAGACATCTTCGGCATGGTGCACCTCCTTTCTCCATAAAACAAATTGACAGAATGAATTAAGCACGAATAGTATACAAAGTTTAACATAAAGTAGCATAATTTGCAATAGTTTTAAACTAACATAATTCGACATGAATTACCATCTAACTAGCTGCCATTAGATTTGTAGCAAAACCACCCACCCGCTTGTAGGGGCGGCTTATAGCCGCCCGTTTATCCTACAGACGTACCACCTATTCAATGTATTATGTTACTGCATATGCGGGCGGCTACAAGCCGCCCCTACGACATATGTACTACACGGCGCACTGTAAAGCAAAACATCAATGCTAATGTAGGGGCGGCTTACAGCCGCCCGCTTATTGAAAGACATCTATACCCTACGACATTCGCGGCATTTCATTAACGGGCGGCTACAAGCCGCCCCTACCAGCCTGGCTGAAGCCTTTCCAAAATCGAAGCCATTATTTCATCCTCTAAAGAAGCGAGGGATTGCATGGGGGTTAAAGGGATATCCGTGCCGAAGATGGTGGGGTTGTGTAGCAGCCAGCTATCTATCATACCCCAGCCGTAGGGCGTTTCGCCCCATTGGCTCCAATAGTTCTCTTGCCAAGCGTTAAGGTTATACCAAGTCTCTTGGGTTATGAGGTGAAGCTCTGCATAATTATCCGTAATTATCAAGTGTTCGTAGATGGATGTTACCATGTGGCGGCCCCAGCTGTGGTGCAAAGTGATGAGCCTGCCGGTATCATCATAAAATATATTATGGCTCCATCTCATCCAAGTTGGCGATGTTTCCTCGCCGTCGATGAAGGCCCTCGTTTCAAGCAACCTATATTCTCCGTCAATATATTTGGCTTTTTCGTAAAATCTAAAGCCGTCCTCAAAAACGCTGTCAAAAAAGATAAAAATTATTGGGATGCCGCTGTTGTCAAAGTCAAAGAGCTTGAAAGAACTGGCATAAGCCCAATCTTCTCCGTGCCAGATGCGTAGATAAGGCGCGCCTTCTATTTGGTTTCCTGCTTGGTCAAAAAAGCCTTCCGGGCCGCCGCCAAAAGTTCGCAGAAAATAGATGCCGGGTGGTTCGTCTACTGTGATAAATTCTCGGCTTTCGTTATCCCAGCCCGGCCAAAAGCTTCCTGTGGGTATTGCTATTTGCTCGTCCTCGTCCCAGGTTGTCAGCGCGCGGACAACACTCGTAAATATCGTTGCAAATTCGCTTAAAAAGTCTTCGGCTGCTTGTCGGATATGTTCGCTTATTTCCATTTCCAAGTAGGCCTTAACATCTTGGTCTTCCTCAACTTCTTTGGCTTCATAAATCAAAGCGTAGTCATCCGCCTGGGGATAATTCGCGCTTTCATTGCCGCAAGCCGCCAAAAACAATATGACTGATGATATAATAACTGTCACAGCCCATTTTTTCAACATTTGCCAAACACCTTTATGCCCTTATGCCGCATGGACAGTTTTAGCTGGTCGAAATAATGGTTTTCGCCGGCGGTGCAGCATAATTTGTTGGCAGTGGGCACTATTGTAACTTCCTTAACGCGCAAAACCTGCACATTTGGCTGTAGATGTATTTTTTTGCCTAAGATGGAGATAAAATTAAGGACGCGCCTAAAAAATCCCCGGTGTTCTACGATGAAAAGCTCCATCAGGCCGTCATCCATCACGGCACCGTCAATGAGGTGCATTCCGCCGCCTGCGTGTATGCAATTATGTACGGCGCAAAAATCTGCTTTGTAGCGGCGGGCCTCGCCGCCGTCATAAGTCACTTCATATTCGTCGGCCTTAAACACAAACATATTTTTCAGCAAAGCGCGATAATAGCTTATTTTGGTTTTTTTCTTGTATTTTTGCATGTCCAAAATCATTGCGGCGGCAATGCCGTAGGAGAAAAATAGGATGGATTGCATGTCGACGGCGGAGATAAAGTCCACAGGTCGCACATTCTTCTCCAGGATATTTACGGCGGCGGCTTCTATGTCTTCAAGGGCCGCAGGTATCCCAAGCATGGCCGCAACATCATTGCCCGTGCCTGCCGGGACGATGCCAAAAACCACATCGTCCCCTTCGTTGTATCCGTTTACAACCTCATGTACAGTGCCATCGCCACCCATAATTACTATGTATTTTGTGCCATCACCCTGGGCTATGATGTCGCGTGTTATTTGGGTTGCGTGGCCTGGGCCTGTGGTTTCGTATACGGTGTATGCCTTGCTTTTGCTGTCAAGCAGGGCGCAAAAGGCTTGCAGATAGCGGGCGGCACCGCCGCGGTTGGCGTAGGGGTTGTAAATTATGTGATATATGTCAGTCATTAAAATTCTCCTTTGTGGAAAGTGGTTAAAAACTTAATGCAAGCAATATGTTGTGAACCAAATTGCCAAAAACAATATTAGCAAAGCCAATTACGATGAAAAACACGAGGGCTAGCTGCAAAACTTTTTCATGATGGGAAATTTTGACGGCCCACATGGGCTTGATAGCACCCAGAAGAAGTATGCCGCTCATGGGATAGATGGGGATGAGGCTAAACAACGCGAAAGCGATATTGTAAAATGCTATGAAATATAAAATGCCTTCCATTATTATCAAAGCTTCCATGCTAAAGATGTCCAGAAGGCTGACGAAATTCATATGAAAAACATTGGCGCCGATGGCAAAAACCGCGCCTATTATGATATTGGTTAAAAAAGGCATGGCAAAAAGAAGCAGCATGGCTTGCTTGTGGTTTTTAAAGGAAAAAGGCGTTATGCGCACAGGGTTTGCCCAGCCAAACCTAAAAACAAGCAAAAAAATGGTGCCCAAAATATCCATATGCTTTAGAGGGTTTGGCCCAAGGCGGCCTTGCTTTTTTATGCTTTCGTCCCCCAGCTTATAAGCCACCAAGCTTTTTACATATTCGTGAAGGGTTGCGGCAATTATAACACCGGGGATGGATATCAAGATATTTATTATGTTGAAATTGATAATATCACCTCGTTTTTGATATTACCACAATGCTTCACGTTTGTAAATAAAAAATATGGGGCACATGCCGCAATTGCTGCTTGCGCAAGCAAAAATTGCTTGATATATAGTGTTTGACGGGGTATAATGAAAATCAAAGGGAGGGGATTGAAGATGACATTAGGTGAAAAAATTTCGGCTTTGCGCAAGCAGAGGGGCCTAAGCCAAGAGGATTTGGCAACGATGATAACAATTACGCGGCAGGCCATATCCCGCTGGGAACAAAACGAAAGCATACCTGACATAGAAAATATTGTGCAGCTAAGCTCAATTTTTGGCGTGTCTATAGATTATCTTCTGAAAGAAGGGGAATTTACGGCGGTGAGGGCATCGGATGGAGATGCCGACGCTATGCCTATAGGGCTGCCTGGTAAGCGCAAAAAATCCAGATCTTGGATTTACAGAAGAATGTTTAACAGCGGTTTTGTTTACATCGTTGGCGCCGGCGTGTTTCTTCTTGCGGGCTTTTTATTTGATTGGTGGCACCCGGGATGGATGATATTTGTAACCCTGGGCATCACACATGGGGCCATGGCTGCATGGTTTGAGACGGCGCGTGATGATGATTAATGATTATACATGGGGCTGTTTTGGTGGGATATTAGTATAATTTTCTTCAAGCCAATCCAGCCCTTTTTTGTGCAATCTTTGTGTTTGAGAAACTGATAGAAAAGCGGCTTTTGCAATTTCTGGCCATGTTAGCTTATGTAAATATCGTGCAATAAAAACATGCTTTACATTTTCTTCGGGGATGGCGTGTATCATGTCGGTTGCTGTTGTTGAAGTTTTTTCCATATAAGTTAAATCGTTTGAATATTCTTCAATTAAGGCGTTGGTTTTGCTGTCTTCACGCAAAATAAGGCTTTCAAGGGCTTCGGCTGTGGCCCACGCCTCTTTTTCTATGTTAAGACTGTTTTTCAAAAATAATTCGATATCCATAAAATTTCCCCTTGCTATATTAGTGAAACTTATGTTATAATTATACGCAAAATATGATTCCTTGTCAAGGAAGTGAAAATTGCATGAACAAAGTAAAAGAATTGCGCGAAAAAAAAGGGATGAAACAGGCCGAATTAGCACAGGCCTTGGAAGTTTCTCAGGGTACGCTGTCCAATTGGGAAAGAGGCGTGCACAACCCTGATAACAAGGCCTTGGGGCAGCTTGCTAAGATTTTTGAATGCTCTGTGGATTATCTGCTTGGGCATTCGGAAATACGCAAGCCATTAAACGACCTTTATATGCGTGTGATGCAGGATGCAAAGGATTCTGGCATGTCGCCGCGAGATTTAGAGATAGCCGTGGATTTTTGGAAGCAAGCCAAGGAGAGAGACGATGATATCGCAAAAAAATCCTAGTAATGGTGTAAAAATCCTCTCCAAAGCTGCATTGTACGAAATTATAACCCAAAAGGCGGAAGCCTTAGGGCTTAATGTTCATGCCCAAAATTATAGGGTGGATGCCATGCGGCTTGCCATGGATGTTTGTATAAATCCCGAGATACGTATTTTAGAATTTACCGATATCAAAATTTGCGGCCTGCTTTATAAGGGCGAATTTGCGACAACCATTGGGCTTAACGCGCGGCGCAGCAGCACCGGCAAAAATTTTGACTGTATGCACGAGCTTATACACTATTGGCTGCATGAGGATAACACGGTTTATTGCATGGAAGGCACAAATAGCCATATGGAGTGGCAGGCAAATGAGGGTGCGGCACAATTTTTGATGCCCTACCAAAGCTTCATACCCAATTATTGCCATATGCACGACATGCTTTACAGCAGATTTGCGCCGCAACAAGCCTACGAAATGCAAATTTCCACCCTTGCGGGAAAATATATGGTAGGCGAAATGGCGGTGAAATATCGCATAGAAAGCCTGAAAAATGAAATTTTGCAATATATAAATGGGACAGGCATCGACAAAATTGATATTGTTTCCAGCCGAAATCGGCATGAATAAACATGATAAATAACGCAGACAATACCTTCAAAACTAGACATGTTCTGAAACTGTTTCACACAATTTCTTTTGGCGCACGGCTCTCAATGCTTTGCCCAAAACCGGGGCAAAGCATCTGCCGCCTATCACGCCAAGAAATTGGTTCAACAAGGTTTCAGAACAAGTCTACTGATTTGGAGGTATTTTTTATGCGAAAGCTAACACTTGCAATGACAATTTTGCTTATTTTTAGTGCATGTTCTGCCATTGGCGGTGTGGGCGATGGGTTGCTTGTAAATTCTTTGGCAGAAGCCGTGGTGGATAGCGCAATCGTAAACAGCAGACCAATACAAGGCGCCAGCCTTACAACGGAATATAACGAAAAGACAAAAAACCGCACGACAAATTTAGTAATAGCAACAAAAACCATAGACGGCACCATATTGCAGCCGGGCGAAACCTTTTCTTTTAACGAGGCCATCGGTAAAACAACATGGGCCAAGGGATATAGGCCCGCGAAAATTTTTGTAAAAGGCCGTGAAGAGCAAGGCATGGGCGGCGGTATTTGCCAAGTGTCATCAACACTTTACAATGCGGCGGATTTTGGCGGCATGGAAATTATAGAGCGCCATCCCCATTCTAAAAAAGTGGGGTATGTCAAGGAAGGCAGGGATGCCGCTGTGTCTTATGGCGGTGTGGACTTAAAGTTTCGTAATGACCTAAACTATCCGGTGAAGATAGTTGCCAAGGCATCGGGTGGGGAATTGACAATTTCGCTGGAAGCTGTGGTGTAACTGGGCGAAAACATCTTGCTAACAACCGGGCGGCTACAAGCCGCCCCTACGGCTATAAAATTTGCTTATCGTAGGGGCGGCTTGTAGCCGCCTGGTTTTAATGCGTAAAACATTCCGTCAAGTAGTTGCAAAAGCTACGGGCGGCTACAAGCCGCCCCTACATGCCCGCCATCCCATGAACTGTCATTTTGACGTGCATAACCTCGTAGGGGCGGCTTGTAGCCGCCCGTAGCTTTAGTAGCCACCCTCTTCTATCATCGCCAGCACAGTCTCCAGCGCGTCCATCCCCTCGTGATTGAAGTGATATGGGATGGTGCTGGCTTCCGAAGGGCGGCCATAGCGGTATGCTACATATTGAAAATCGCCTCAGCTCGCGTGCGAATACACACTTGGCTGTGGGTGCTAATGCCGACACGCTGTCTGTATCCGCGCGCGGCCTCGGCGTCACAGGAGGCCAAAAGCGGCATTGCCAGTACTACTTTTCTCATGACATCCGACTCCTTTATTAAAAACGGGCGCACACAGTGCGCCCCTACTAGTTGTTTAATATTTGCTCTATGTATTCTTCCAGCACCAAATCCAGTTCAAACATTGTGGTGGCGTGCTCTGCGCCTACATATCTAAAGTGCCATGGTTCGTAGATGATATGGGTGATGTCTTGTTTGTGATAGGGATAGCGCAGCACAAAGCCGTAACGCCAGCTGTTTTGCGCAAGCCAGATGCCTTCGGGGGTTTGGCCGAAGGCAGCAGTTAGGTTTCGATAGTTATTTGCGACTATGTCCACGGCAAGGCCCAGGTTATGCTCGGAAGAGCCGGGGTAGGCCACGACGCGCCGTGCCGCATCAAAGGCGTCTTCATGGGACATACCCTCTTGCAAACGGCGGTTAAGCTGGTTTGTGAAAAGGGTGGTTTGATGCGCGATAGAGCGATGGGAAGAGACGACGAGGGGGGCAAGGCCTTGGCTGCGTGCGCTGTCCAGCATGGCTACAAGGCTGTCCGCTGCGCGAGCATCAAAGTAGTGGCCGCCGCCTATGGATGAAAGAGGCGGTGCAAAATCGGCGGGCAAAAAATTATAACGGTTTACCAGCGTCAAGTTCCATGGCAAATCTGCGATGTCGTTTATGGCTTCGTTTATGGCTGGTGATGTTTGCGCCAGCTGAAGGGTATTGCCGCCAGTTGGGTTAGTTTCGGCATACACTTCCTGCTCCGGCTCCGGCTCTTCTTCTGCCTCTTGATGCAAATTAAATGGCTGCGCCACAGCCACCACTGGCGTGCCAAAGTCGCCATTAATAACAAAAAGCAATCCGAAAGAAACCGCAAAAACCACAAAAGTACTAAGCAACGCCAGCAATACCGTCTTTAGTTTTCTCATTATGTAAAAACCCCCGTTGTTTTAATGCACAAACATGAATCTTTGATTTAAATGAATGCCCGAAGGCAGGTCGTCGCTTATATAGATGTCGCCTAGGGTGTGGATGTCAAGATATCCTGCCCAATTGTGGGGCACAAGCATCGTCAGGGTGCCACCGGGCCTTGCTTGGTTATCCGTCACGGAAAAAACGCCGCTTGCCGCGTCATGATGGGCCTGAAAAGACCATCCATCACCGCCGTCAAAGCTAAAGTATATTTCATTATGTGGCAAAATGCGCACATCGCTTGTGCCGAAAATTATATATATCTCATCAACAATATCGGCCCATGTGTTAAATTCGTTAACGAGGGTCCAGTCCATAACACCATCTATGTCCCATGTCCAAACTTCCGGTGTCCATGCCTCGGCCCAAACCGTCATATGCGATGCAAAATCTTCTGCCCAAAGCTCCATTTCATTACCAAAATCACGACTCCAAACTTCCATATACTCTCCAAAATCACGACTCCAAACTTCCATGGTTTGGAAAGCCATAATATCTTCTGCGGTCATTATATGCATTTGCTGCGCCTGTCCTGTTGCACGGGTAAAAAACACAAAACCAAACACCATGGAAGAAATTATAGAAAGCAACACAAGAAAAGACGCCACAACAATAACAACTATCAGCACGTTGTTATTGCGCGTGGCAGAAGGCAGGGGTGGCATTGGCATAGCAACGCCCGGGCGCGGGCCGTTACCATGGCTTTCGCTTCCGTCTCGCAAATCTATATAACTTTGATTTTTATCCATTTTTTATCCTCCTGTAAATATCAATTTTATCATACTATAGACATATACGCAAGATGCGGCGGAAAGTTTCGGAATATGCAACATTTTTTCAGGTTTAATAAGCGCGAAACTGCGTACAATAAATTTCGGAAGGATGGATGCAATGAAAATCATTACAAAGATTATATCGGACAGAAGCCTCATTTGCTTTATGGAAGATTTGCGCCAATTGCTTGTTTATTTCAAAAACCAAATGCCAGAATATATTTATTTCATCAATGTGGAAAGCTTTTATTATTATATGCGGGCGGCGTATCCGCAGAAATTTAAAGAGCTTGCAGCCCTTATGGATATTATAGAGCCCTTCATACCCCTCGTCATCTCGCCGCAAAACTTGGAAGAGGTTATTTTTGCGTACGAAGAGGGAAATTCTCAAGAGCTTGCCCATCTGGAAGAAATTTTTCTAGATCGTTCTAAATTTATTTTTATGAATTCTGTTATGGCGGGATGTGACACGGACTGGGAAAATATTGTAGCCATTTGTCGCAGGATAAGGGAGATTAAACTTCAGGACATGAGCTACGTATAATGTTATGATTGCATTAACATGCCATTTATGGTATGCTTGCTTCATAAAAATTATTATTGGAGAGCAGTATGTCAAGCCCTAATTTTATTGATCATCTGCATAAACACGGCAAAAGCGGCCTGTTTTTGACGGGCATAATATTTTTTACCATAGGAAATGCTTTTTTGCCCCTTATGTTTTACGGCCTAGCCCTTTTTATTCCTCTGTTTTTTGCAGCCTTGCCCATTGTGGGCTTTTGGCTTATTTATGCCGCCAGCAAAAAGCCGCAAAAGCCTGAAAAGACGCTGGCGGCGTTGACGCTGTTTAAAATACATACAATTATTAATTTGGTGATGCTGTGCTTGGGTGTGCTGACAACCCTCGGGGTTTCCTTGGTTATTTTCTTTTTTAGCGACCATCTAGGCATAGAATTTGCGCCCATCTTCACCGCTTTGCTGATATCCATGCTGATAATACTTCTTTTCATTCCGCTATACTATGTGCCAATACTAAAAATACTTGAAAGTATAAAACGAAACATTGTTAACAACACCTTCAACCGTATTCGCGGCGCAACAACTTTCACCATCGTCACTTTTGCCGCTGCCACCCTTGGCCTGGTGGGCATCATTGTCGCATTTATGTCTATGGGGGCTGTGCTTGCTTATATGGATGATATCATGTGGTGGCTTATGCAAGAGCTTCCCGGCGCAGATATGGATGGCCTGATGGCATTAATTGGTGTGTTTATGGCGTCCTTTGGCCTGGCTCTTATTATAGCCCTTGTTAATATGGTGGGCGTCATCCTTTGTGTTATAACGCTAAATAAGCTTGCAAATAGCTTGCATAGAGAGGAGAAACATGTCATATCAAAATTATAATGGGCCGCCAATGCCTGAGGCGCGCACATCGCCTAGCTTTATCAGTCATCTGCAAAGATACGGCAGAAGCAGGCTGTTTTTGACAGGCATCATACTATTTACCATAGGAACCACCCTTTCAACTATTATATCTTGGACGCTTCTTGCCTTTATACCCCTTGCCCTTGCAGCCTTGCCTATCATAGGCTTTTGGCTTATTTATGCATCCAGCAAAAATGCCGAAAAGCCCGAAAAAGTGCTGACAGCGTTAACATTATTTAAGGTACATACAATTATCACCTTGGTATTGATGTGCCTATTGGCAATGTTAATAACATTGCTTTCACTAGCTACATATTTTGGGGGCGCAGGGACTAGTGCAGACCTTGCCTTTTCATTGTTTGCCGCATTAATAATGTTTTCTCTCATCCCTCTCTACTATGTATCAATTTTAAATATCATTAAAAGCATAAGGCAAAATATTATAAATAACACCTTTAATCCTATTCGTGGTGTGTTACCTTTTACCATCATTACTTTTATCTATGTGGGGTTTTTTGTGCTTGCTATTGTCGTCATGCTTGTTTTAATGGGGATCTCCGGCTTATTAGCAATAAATGAGCCTATGTGGTACTATCCAACACAGGATGTTTTTAGTGGGGTTGCCATGATGTCTATGCTTATGATGTTTGTTGTGTTTGTCAGCGTAATCTACCTTTCAGGCATGGTCGGCACTGTCATTTGCGTAATAATATTAAATAGGCTAGCAAAGAGCATTTCAAACATTCTTTTACATAATGATTGAGAGGGAAAATATGCTAAATAAAGATTATCAAGCACCATCAATGCCGGATATGTACACAGCGCGCACCTTTTTTATAGACCATCTGCACAAGCACGGCAAAAGCGGCCTGTTTTTAACGGGCATTATCCTGTTTTCCATCGGAAACGTCATATCAAGCATTTTGGTATTAAACATTTTCTCCATACCCGCGCTTTTGCTTATGGCTCTGCCCATAATAGGCTTTTGGCTTATTTATGCCGCCGCAAAAAGCCCCCGAAGGCCGGAAAGAACCCTGCCAGCATTGACGCTGTTTAAAATATATACTATCGCACATTTGGTGCTGGTTACCATATCAATGGCGGCCGCATTTGTGCTTCTTTTCTTCCTGTTTAGGTTTATGGCCGTAGAATTTGGTGCGCAAGATATGATGATTGTTTTCAACATCGTTCTTTTGGTTTCCGCCGCCATAGTTGCGGCGATAATGGCCCTTTTCATTGCGTTTTACTATGTGCCCATCCTTAATATCGTCAAAGGCATAAAGCACAATATAGAAAATAACGCTTTTGCCCCCATCCGCGGCGTATTGCCCCTTACCATCACCACATCCATTGCGGTGTTTGCTGGCGCATCTTCAGCGTTTATGGGGCTTGTTACTACCGCCTTGATGGGCGTTGGCTACGCAAATACCATGGATGACCTTCAGTATATTATGGATTGGTATTCTCCTGAAATGGACTGGCTTGGCCCTCTTATGATGTTAAATATGTCTATCGGCAGGCTTGCCATGTCCCATTTCTTTAGCCTGGTTGGTATGGTTGGTGTGGTTATTTTACTGGTGGCGCTAAACAAATTTGCGAGCAGTATGGCGCGTAACACATAAGCTAAGATATTTTTAAACCACGAAAAACACGAAAGACACGAAAAAACCCCCTTGCTAAAATGGCTTTTCGTGTCTTTTCGTGTTTTTCGTGGTTTAAAGGTTTATCACCGATGCCTAATTTACCACAAGTGGCGCATTGGATGTAAACAGCGCCATATTCACCTTCTTCATAGCACCGTCATAGTTTATGCTTTTAGCCTCAACGAAGGATTTGTCGTTGCGCAAATAATTCATGCCAACAAGGCCCAGCTTTACATTGTCCAAAGCCGCTTGGGCCTTGATGTGATAGGCCAGGGTGTTGTATGACGGCAATATCAGCGTCAGCTTGCCATTTGATGTTTCTACATGCCAATCGTAATTGTCATAGGCCTCAAACCCGGCAATTTGCATGTCCACAGCCCCATTAAATGTAGCCGCTTTAAAGTTTGCAATGTCAACTTTGCTTATAGAAATGCCGCCATTGAAATTTTCAATTGCAGCCGTATGCGCGGCAGAATCCGCAAAGCGCAAAGCCCCATTGTTGCTTTCCGCGGCGATGTTTTGTGCGTTGATACCAGTAATTTCGGTGGTGCCATTCATATTATCCACCTGCAAAAATGTTGTGGACAATGTCGCCGCGCGGATGTCACCGTTTACGGTGGCTATGCGTATGCTGTCAAACATGGTTTCGGGCACAAAGGCATCGATGCACACACGCTCGAAGTCATTCTCATCATAGGCCAGATAATATTTGTTGCCCAGCACGGCAAGCTCTGCCTTGGCCCCCGCGCGCTTGGCCACAGTATAAATTTTGGCCGAAATTTTGTCGCCGTTATAGCCCTTAACAAGCACCTGGCCATTGAGACCGCTTAAATTAAGCTCTGCACCCGATTGACGCACCAAAATTTCTATCATTTCTTCCACGCCGGCACCGCTACCAAACTTTGCCGCCGCCGCCGGCTTCGGGGCCTGGGGGAAATATGTGCCGCCGCCGCTTGGGGCCGCCGGGCCGCGTTTCTCGCCATGGGACGCAAAGGATTTGGAGATAGAATCCGCCGCGCTGGCTGTCTTTACCACCACGGTTTCAGTCACTTTTTTAATTGTCGGCTCTACTTTCTTTACAATTTCATCAAACTTTTTGCCCATGTCATCCACAGTGCTGCCGGCGGGCCTGGGCGCAGGCGCCGGACTGTTTGGGCGCGGTGTGTTATCAAAAGAAGACCCCGAAGGCCCTGTATAGCCGGAAGGCGCAGGCTTTGGCGCATCTGCCGAAGCAAGCAGCTTTGCCGCATCTTCCGCGCTAATTTTACCCTCTTCCAACATCTTCAATATCATCATCTTTTCATTAGCCATGATATACCCCTTTCCATTCATCTATCTTCATCTATAATATATACGAAATCTATCATAAATAGTTTATAACATATGCGGCAAAAAAGCAATGGAAATGCGATTATTTGGTAGAAATATCTTGGCCTTGGATAAACTTGGTGATATAATGTATATGCAATATTGCAAAGCTCAAAAAGGAATGCGTTTGTCTCCACAATCGCTAAACCAGTTGACAAATGCATTCCCCACAGAGCCTATGCCCGTGAGGACATTGTATCTCACCTGGGCTTGATTGTCAAGCCACAAAAAGAGGGGGTGAGATTTTTTTATGTCCAAAAGAAAGCCATCGCCCCCTTATAACAATGCTGTTAACAGAAAGCTTGAGGCCATTTTAGAAGAAGATCTTTTAAAAAGACGTAAAGATGGCAGTAAAAACAACGAAGAGACACCAAAGGCAAAAGTAGAAACGAAAATAATAGAAGATGACGAAGATTTTCTAAAGCCTGTGTTGTTTTAGCAAAAAAGAGACGGACTTGTGCCGTCTCTTTTTATTATTGATTGCTTCATAAGCTAGAAGTAGTCTCTTAGCAGGCTGTAGGGGCGGCTTATAGCCGCCCGTTTATCCTACAGACGTACCACCTATTCAATGTATTATGTCACTGCATATGCGGGCGGCTACAAGCCGCCCCTACGACATATGTACTACACGGCGCACT
>Ga0123355_10002300_pt1 | contig 26984 bp, 33 predicted proteins | sample TergutEmb28metaG_3_FD_89872 | JGI IMG/M metagenome (GOLD analysis project Ga0123355, IMG submission 89872) | Embiratermes neotenicus P1 segment gut microbial communities from Petit-Saut dam, French Guiana - Emb289 P1 | ecosystem: Host-associated > Arthropoda: Insects > Digestive system > Gut ... | reverse complement strand
CATTTGTACATTACGCGTCTAACGCGATTGCCCTCGCTTTTGTCTAGCTAAAAGTATTCGCCACGGTCTGGCAGAATTTTGATATTTTTGTCGGACACCATATCGCTTATTTTGTCGGCATTTAAACCGGCGGCGTTTATTATGCAACGGGTTTGCAATCCCTTTACGCTGTACCCGCCGTCGATTGTATTTATGCCGGTGACTTCGCATTCCCGGTGCAGTTCTACGCCATTTTTGACGGCGGTTTCCGCAAGAGCAAGGGCGTATTCCCATGGGTTTACAACCATTGCGGTTGGGGTTTCCAGCGCGCCAACAACGCTTGGGCTAAGGTTTGGCTCAAGAGCAAGAGTTTTTTCGCGATTTAAAATGCGTAGCCCCGGCACGCCGTTGGCTGTTCCGTTTTGCAAAAGCATGTCCAGTGTCGCCATTTCTTCCTGCGAAAAGGCAAGCACAAGCGCACCGCATTCCTTGTGCGGGATGTCGAGGGACTTGAATAATTCGCGGGCAAGGGCGTTGCCCTCCACGTTTAGCCGTGCCATTAGTGTGCCGGGCGCAGGGTCAAAACCAGCGTGTATTATCGCGCTGTTGGCTTTTGTTGTGGCGGCGGCTATGTCGTTTTCCTTTTCCAAAACGGCGACACGAAGCTGGTATTTTGACAGTTCGTATGCCACTGCCGCACCAATTATGCCGCAGCCGATTATTATAACGTCGTACATTTTTTCACCTCTGATTTCAAGATTCCGTGTCAAGCCCGGAATGACGGGCAATCACGACCCGGTAGATTTATACCGGCTCATGCCAAACTTAAAAAACAAATAACACGGCAACAAAAACAACATTGCAGGCACGGGTGCCAACCCATACAAAATACTATCCGTCCGCCCGGTAAGGTACAAAAGTGGGTAATACTGCACCAGCGCAAGCGGTACTACATATGTCAAAAATTTCAAAATGCCATCGCCGTACACGCCGTAGGGCAGGCGGCCATGTTCCCGCGCACCGCTGGTCAAAATATGCATAAACTCCAGCCCTTCTACCGTAAAAAACGCAAAAGCCCCGTACAGCAGAAAAAAGCTGAAAAACAAAACCGCGCCACAGGCAATCATCAGACACATGACAATAATTCTGCCGGGTGTCCAGTATATGCCGCTTCTTGGGATGGCGTAAACAAGCATGGCCGCCGCTTGAATAAGAATTGCCATCCGTGTAAAGTTAACCTGCGATGCAAGCACTTGAAATACGACGCTGCGTGGCCGTACCAGTGCCCGGTCAAACCCGCCGTTGCCCAAAAGCGCGGGAAAGCGGTCGAAGCCGCGCCCGATAACCTCGCCAATTGTATACGCCATTAGGATGATAGCAAAACAAATCAGCACTTCTTCATACCCAAACCCGCCAACAGAATCAAAACGAGCAAAGAGAAAATGTATACCCAAAAACGTGCCGAAGGCCATAGCAAACTGTCCAAACGCGCTAAAGAAAAAGGAGGTCTTATACTGCATTTGGCTTTGCAAATGCATTTTGAAATATTTCATGTATAGTTTCATGTTATCCCCCTTGCGCGATTACGCGCTTCAAAGCCCTGCGCATCAGCAAACGCCCTGCCAACACCAGCACAACGAGCCAAAACACCTGCAACGCCAAGCCCTGTACAAGTTCTGCGCCGTAAATATGCCCGCTAAAAATCCTTAGCGGCATATTCTGCAACGCCCCAAAGGGCGAAAGTTCTACTATCCTGCGGAAAGTATCTGGGAAAAACGGTATGGGAATAATCCCGCCAGCCAAAAAATCGCCGCCCATGGCAATCATCATGCGCGTGCCTGCGCTGTTTATCGTAAAAAACGCAGATACGTAAACCAGCATGGAAATGCTTATCACCACGCACATCCCCAAAATCATACTGGCAAAAAACATCGCCAGTTGAACAAAGTCACCCGGAAGTACAATACGAAATGGCGCGGGTAAAAGGAACCCCACCACCAAAATTGGGATACAGCGCAAGGCCGCGTTGGCCAAGCGCATGGCGGCAGATGTGGTATACCAGCGGCTGTACAAATCCATTGGGCGTACCATGTCATATGAAATATGGCCGTTCTCAATAGATTCAAAAATGGAATAATCGTAGTTCCACAACATAAACAACGCCAAAAATGCCTGTTGCATCCACAAGAACGACACGGTTTGTTGCAATGTCATGGGGAATGCGTCGGGGTTGCTTTCGTAGAACGCCATGAAGCTTAGTATCAGCATGAAGCCCCAGACAAATTGCGTGCTAATCCCCGCCAAAGCCGCGGCGCGGTACTGAATGGAGTTGACTAACCGTATGCGAAACAGCGCAATATACGGTTTCATATTTGATACTCCCGGTATAAAGCGGCTACCATTTCTTCGGCGTTTGCGCCTTCTGGAGCGCGAGCCTTTAACTCATCTAAACTGCCGTCAAGCAAAATTTGCCCCTTGCCGATTAAAATTATGCGTTCGGTTAGAGCTTCGATGTCTTGCATATCGTGGGTTGTAAGCAAAACTGTAGTGCCGCGTTCGGCATTAAGCCGCTTAATAAACTGCCGCACAGCAATTTTACTCACGGCATCCAGCCCAATTGTAGGCTCGTCCAAAAATAGAATTTGTGGGCTGTGGAGCAGGCTTGCCACAATTTCGCAACGCATACGCTGGCCTAAGCTTAAACTGCGCGCCGGAGTTTTTAGTATTTCAGATAATTCCAATGTTTCTACGAGTTCGTCCAAGTTTTTCTTGTACGTGGTTTGGTCAACTTTGTAGATGTCGCGTATCAGTTCAAAGCTGTCTATAATTGGTACATCCCACCACAGTTGACTGCGCTGGCCAAAGACCACGCCAATTTCCCGCACATGGGCTACGCGGTTTCTCCATGGGGTGCGCCCGTTTATGTCGCATGTGCCGCTGTCCGGGGTCAGTACACCGCACATTATTTTTATTGTGGTGCTTTTGCCCGCGCCGTTGGGGCCTATGTAGCCTATCATTTCGCCGTCTGCTATGGAGAACGACACGTTTTTTAGGGCATGTACCAACTCGTACTCACGCGAAAAAAGAGCCTTTACGGCTCGTCCAAAACCTGCTTGGCGTTTTGCAACGCGGAAGGTTTTACTTAGGTTCTGTACCGTTATCATGCTCTTTCTCCTGTTCCATAACCTCCACTATACACTCCACCGCACGGCGTTGCTCTACCTTCGTTACCCTAACCAGCAAATTCTCAAATGTAAAAGAATCCCCTTTTTCTGGGATGCGGCGCAACATATCCATTATCCAGCCGCCAACGGTGCTGGACTCGGACTCGCCTTTTGTATCAAAATACTCAAACATATCGTCTATATATGCCGTACACAAAATGCGGTGCTTGTTGTTGCCCACATCGCGGAACTCTTCTACAACTTCGTCATGTTCGTCCCAAATATCGCCCACAAGCCGCTCTAAAATATCGTCCATTGTGACAATGCCCTCGGTGCCGCCGTATTCATCTGTGACAATGGCTATGTGGCTTTTTTCCTTTTTCATAAGTTGCAATAGCTCTTTAACGCGTGCGCCGGTTACGGTAAACACCGCCGGGGTTAGGATGCTTTTTAGCTCGAACACGTCTTCTTCCGTGGCCAAATGGCGCAAAAAGTCGCGTATATGCACCACGCCCTTGATGTTGTCAAGTGAGTCCTCATATACGGGCAAACGAGAATACCCGCTGTCCAAAAACTGCTGGGCAACGGCATCGCGGTTTGCGGTTATGGGAATGCTAACAATTTCCACACGGGGGGTGATAATATCCCACGCGTTAAGTTCGCTAAATTCTATTGCGTTGGTGATAAGCAGCGAGTCCTCCTCGTTCATGGAGCCATCTTTTTCTGCTTCTTCCACCATAAAAATAATTTCTTGCTCTAGCTGAGCCTGTTCTTCTTCGGCGGTTTTTTCATCTTCTTTGTTAGCAAATTTTGCGGTTAGGCCGTTCTTCATTTTGGCGATGCCCTTGTTTATTGGCTTTAGTATTACCATCCAAAAAATAAGAAACGGTGCGCCTGCAATAATAACCTTTTCCGGGTTTTGCTTAGATATGCTTTTTGGGAAAATGTCTGTAAGAACAATTACAATCGCGGATATTACTACGGTAGAGAACAAATAGCCCCATTCGCCGATGAGCCGCACAAAGAGCGATACAGACACCGTTGCGGCGGCAATTGCCACAAGATTGTTGCAAATAAGCAAGGTGGAAATAACTTCGTCAAATTTATCTTCAAATAAATCGAACACTACTGCTGCGCGTTTGCCGCGCTTGCCCCCGTTTTCTGCAATGTTTTTTAGTTTGGCGCGGTTGATGGATGCAAAGGCCATTTCCGTTCCACTGAAATAAGCCCCGAGCGCGAGTAGCACAATCAGAGCCGATATTGATATGAAATTTGCAACCATGAAGGAATCCATGATAACTCCCTTAAAAATTTGTTGTCTATATAATATGTAGTTGCCCACTGCATTATTATAACCGAAATTTGGTGGATTTACAAATTTTATTTGAAAATCAAAATCAACTGGTACGAAAATCGTACCAGTTGATTTTGATTTTTATTGTGATACAATGTCGGACAGCTTCAGAAGAGGTCTTATAAAAAAGGACGTGTATAAATGGACATACTATTCAAAAATATCACAGTGGTTACAATGGACGCGGCAGCCCCAACCCTAACCGGCGTGGACGTGGGCATTTGCGGTCGCAAAATCTCCCACATCGCAGCCACAAGCCCAACCGCGCCAAAGGCCGCCCGCACAATTTGCGGTGAGGGCAAAGTACTAATGCCGGGGCTTTACAACTGCCATTCCCACGCGGCAATGGCAATGTTTCGTGGCTACGCCAACGACCGCACATTGGAAGATTGGCTGTTTAACTACATTTTTAAGGCGGAAAGTAAGTGGACACCAGAACTGCTTCGCACAGGCACAACCCTTGCCATTGCGGAAATGATTGCATCCGGCACAGTCGCATTTACTGATATGTATTCGCTTATGAACACCACCGCAGAAGTCGTTGACGAAACTGGCGTGATGGCAAACATTAGCAACGGGATTATTACTTTTGACGAAAATTTCAGCTATGTAAACGACCATGTATACACCCAAACCACCCGCGCAATGGAAAGTTTCCACAACAAAGGCGACGGGCGCATTAAGGTGGACGCGTCAATTCATGGCGTGTACACATCGCACCCGGCGGCGTGGGCACAAGTGCTGGATTTTGCCCACAAACACGACTTGGGAATGCATGTTCATCTATCGGAAACCAAAACGGAACACGAGGGATGCATAGAGAAATACGGCAAAACGCCGGCGCAAGTTTTCAACGAACACGGCGTTTTCGCGCGGCCAACTGTGGCTGGGCACGGCGTATGGGTAACAGACGAGGACATTGCAATTTTGGCGGAAAAAGGCGTGACCGTCGCCCACTGCCCAATTTCCAACTTGAAATTGGCAAGTGGCCTTGCCCCTGTGCAAAAAATGAAAAGCGCCGGCATAGACGTAGCCATTGGCACCGACGGCGTAGCGTCCAACAATTCGCACGATGTATTTGAAGAGCTAAAGATAGCGTCGATATTGCAAAAATACGCCACCAACGACCCAACTGCCCTGCCTGCGTTCGAAACATTGGCAATGGCAACGCTAAACGGCGCACGGGCCCAAGGCCGTGCAGGTGAAAGCGGCATGATAAAAGAAGGCTACGACGCAGACATGCTGATGATGGACTTCCACAACCCGCGCCAAACCGTTTGTTATGACCCTATTTTAAACCTAGCGTATTCCACCAGCGGCCGCGATGTGGAAATGACCATCTGCCGCGGCAAGGTTTTGTACGAAAAAGGCGAATTTACGACCATTGATATAGAAAAAACTCTGCACGACGCAACTAAGGCGCGGGAGATTTTCCTATAATATTTCCAAAACTATATCCTTAGAAATTTCGGACGCTTTCGGGCAGTTTTCTTCAAATGTCCCAACTCCGGAATGGTCTGCGGTGTCGGTAATTGTGCGCACCGCTACATATGGCACGCGGTTAACATAGCAAACATGCGCAATAGCAGCGGTTTCCATGTCAACGGCCAGCGGGCCAAATTTTGCGTTTATTTCATCACGGCCATCGTCGTCAATGAACTTATTGCCCGTCACCATGCGCCCGTGATATGTTTTGTTGTCTATGTTCGCGTTTTTTATTCGTTCTATCAATGCCTCGCCCGATTTAAAATAGACGGACGGCAGGTTTGGATGAAATCCGGTCAAAATATCTTCCTGCACATCATGATACACGGCCTCGGTGCAAATTACGGTGTCAAATAAATTTAGCCGGGTGTCCATTCCCCCTGCCGTGCCGGAGTTTATTACCGCGCCTACTTTGTACACGTCAATTAAAATTTGCGTCGCAATAGCCGCGTTTGTTGTACCTACGCCGCAGTATAGTGCGGCAATTTTTGTACCATTAATTGACCCTTCGTAAATTGTAAGCATCGCCGCTTGGGATGTCTTACAGTTTTTTATATGCGGCAAAAACGGTGCCAGCTCTGTGTCCACGGCACAAATAATACCAATTTTCATGTTTGACTACCTCCTTTTTTGCTCATTATATAATAGACTTCTTCTACAATTCAAGATTTCTGCAAAGCAACGGGAGCGACAGTGAGTGCGACCAAGCGTTTTCCGCAGGAAAATGCAAGTCGACACGAACGTTTTGGCGCGGATTGCGTGCAGAAATTTCAATTTCAGAAGAAGTATAATGCCATAGCACATATTTCCAGTATAGTTTGCGTTTCCCGGGAAATGCTTAGTAGTAATAAAGATTTATCGGAGGTATATACATGCATAGCAGCAAAGTAGAAATCTGCGGCGTAAACACTTCGAAACTGCCGGTACTAAAAGGAGAAGAAAAGCGAAGTCTATTCGACAAAATCCAACAAGGGGACGAAGAAGCCCGCGAAAAATATATTTTTGGCAATTTGCGATTGGTGCTAAGCATCATCCAGCGGTTTAACCGCCGCGGAGAATATGTAGACGACATTTTTCAAGTAGGATGCATTGGGCTTATTAAGGCGATTGATAATTTTGATACATCGCACGGGGTGCAGTTTAGTACCTATGCCGTACCAATAGGTGTCATTAGGCGGGAATATCTATAGGGAGGATATTCATATGACCCGCAAACAGGCTCTACATAAGGCTTTGGAAGCACTTGAAGCCTTAGCGACAACGGAAGAATCAACCACTTCAGAAGTGCAAAATGCGTGCGATGTAATCCGCGCAATGGTAACAGACTTGCCGCTCACCGGATGGACGGAAAGGACAATTTTTGATTCCATTGACCAATTCATTACTGATCGTGGACGCACACCAACCACCTCAGATTTCAGGAAAAAATGCCTGCCACCGCACCCAGTTATCAAATTGAGGTTTGGCATGACCTTACGAGAATTTTTGGATGCACACTATCCTGTTAATAAGTTGTGTCCTTCAAAAGTTTACTTCACTGAAACCAAGGAACATTGGCGGGATTTATTTTTAACCGACTACCACAATAATAAGCCATGTTCCGCCGAAGAGCACAATGCCAACCGCACCAACGGCACGCCTTCATGGCAGACCACTGCAAAAATGTTTGGTGTTGTAAAGTGGGTTGATTGGCTCAATTTTTGTGGGATTATTCCATATATAAATAAGCGGGAGTATATACGTAATACCGTAAATACTCCGCCAATCCAAGTGACTAGCGTAATCACATATACCGGCGCGGATGGGTATACCATTCGCGTTACCAAAGATGAGAATGGGGTGATATGTTTCGTGTAACAAGTGTAACTTGAAGTGATGAAATAAACTATAATTAGCAAACAAAAATGGCCAAAGTCCAGATGACTTTGGCTATTTTTGTTTTACGCAAAATTTTGTTAGCCTGCGCTCAACTACGCAGGCTTTTGTTATCTTAGAAAGGATGGCTTTTATATGAAAGAATACGCATATATTCGTGTAAGCACAGCAGATCAAAACGAAGACCGGCAATTGGACGCTGTTTCGGCATTAAACGTACCAGAAGGCCAAATATTTATTGACAAGCAAAGCGGCAAAGACTTTAATCGCACGGCATGGCAAACACTTGCAAAAAAGTTAAAACGAGGTGACTTGCTATATATCCACAGCATCGACAGACTTGGGCGCAACTATGATGAAATTCTTAATTGGTGGCGCATATTAACGCAGGACAAAGGAATTGACATTGTTGTTATGGATATGCCTTTACTGGACACGCGCCGAGACAAAGATATATTGGGCACGCTTATTGCAAATTTGGTGTTAAACTTGTTGAGCTATGTGGCTCATAATGAAAGAGACACCATTCGCAAGCGCCAAGCAGAAGGCATTGCTGCGGCCAGAGCACGGGGAGTGCATCTTGGCCGCCCTATAAAAGAGCCCCCCGCAAACTTTGCACAGATCGTAAAGCTCTGGGAACGCGGATCAATTACATTTGATGATGCATTAGCACAAACAGGATTAAAACAAGGTACATTTTATAATCGTTTGAGGGAGTTTAGAAGCCGAAAGAAGCGGTAAACACAAAAATCAAGTTGTTACTCTCGGTAACGGCTTGGTTTTTTGTGCTATAATACTTTTTTGGGAGGTGTTTGCAGTTGACGGCGCATGAGAAAATAATAAATATGTGGGATGGTTTCAAGATAAGATCAACGGAGGATTTGAATGTATGCTTAAATGATTTCCGCATCCTGTTTGCATATAATAGCGCAAAAATCGAAAACGCAGAAGTGACGCTCCAGACGACCAGCGAAATTTTTAACGATGGAACAGTTAAACTATTTAGCGGTCGCCCAGACACGCTAACAGAAATAGACAATCAAAGGAAATGCCATTCCTTTTTACTTCCACATATTGTTGCGAAAAATCAGCTCAGCTTGGATTTAATTAAGGAAACTCACGAGGTCACGACAATGGGCACCTATGACGACAGACGCTTCTTTGTGCTGGATGAGCGACCGGGCGAGTTTAAGAAAAACGACTTCGTTGTTGGCCCGTATGATGTTGGCTCGTTACCGGACACAGTTGAAGCTGACATGCAGGAGTTGCTTGACGAGATGGCAGAAGTGCAGCTCTTGAATAGGCACGATAAAGTATTAAAGGCCGCCACATATTTTCATACACGGTTTGAGTATATACATCCTTTCGCAGACGGAAACGGTCGCGTAGGCCGGTCACTAATGAACTATTTACTGATGATACACAACCACCCGCCAATTACTGTATTTGACGAGGACAAGGCCCAATATTACGAAGCTCTTGTATGCTATGTAACAAACGAAGACATTGAGCCGTTGTATGTGTTTTTCCAGCAACAGCTTGAAAAAACATGGTGCAAAACTTTTGAGCATTAATAAAATGTGTTATATATGAAGCGCAGAGAGAATAGCTGAATCGGCTATTCTCTTTTTGTTTGCTCATATTGGTCGTAATGCAAAAAGGCCCCCTATAAATTCAGTCAATACGATAAGACCTTAGATGTGCAAAAAATTCACTACTATGGATGATTAACGGCAAATATGGCTTAAATAGGCCGCATTCTGCGGGCATTTGAACGCATTATGTAACAACAACGAAAAAAGACCACTACAAAAATGTCTACCTTTTTGTAGTGGTCTTTTCATGTGTTTCTACTTATATTATAGCTGATTTTTGATATTTTTCACCCCCTCTGAGAAACTTTTTTTGACGAATTTTAGCAGATGTGCCCTTTTGAAAAAGGTAGACTTTTGAAAAGGTTCAAGTCAGCCAAAAGGGGGGAATCATAAAACAGCCTATATATAAACGGCAAGGCACTGGAAATTCATTTTTGAGATTTGAACACCAAAACGTGGGATTTGTTCACAAAATGTCAACTGCACGCGCACCACAATGGCTATCCACAAAAGTTTATACGCGAAGTATAGTGTCCAATATTCTCAAAAAGCTACTGGTCGCATTGAAGTGGCGAGAATAAAGGTACACCCTATGCGCTAAACCAAGTAAATTCAACGCATTATGTAATTTACAATTGTCTAATAAAACCTCAAAAAAAGGGAAAAAGGAGAAAACAAAATGAAAAACATCGGTAGAAAAATCGCAACAGTGGCACTTGTAGCCATCATGACACTAGGAAGCGTTTACGGCTTCAGTGCAACGGAAGTTCAAGCATCGCCCGTTATCAGAGTAACAGTAGACGGAAGACAAGTACACTTCCCCGACCAACAGCCAGTTAACATAGACGGGCGTATCTTAGTTCCTGTTCGTGGTGTGTTTGAGGAGATGGGATTTGAAGCAATGTGGAACCCAGAGCGCGCGATGAACAACAGCACCTTTGTTGAGTTTGATGGCAGGAATAGAGACATCGCGGTTCTTGTAAGGGCAACAACTGACCGCATGACAGTTCCGACCATTAACATTATCGTTCCTATGGGCGTTAGTAGAATACGCAGACACGCAGTTCTTGCAGGATGGGGCGAGTCGAACACTACAGAGTATGCTCTTGACGTGCCAGCTCAAATCATCAACGGCAGGACAATGGTACCGCTTAGAGCAGTTGTTGAAGCTATTGGTGAAGGTTACGCAGTTGCTTGGGACGGTGCTAATAATACGGTTGTTGCAACTACACCTGCTTGGACAGGTGGAGCGGTTACGCCTCCTGTAGTTCAACCGCCAGTAACGCCACCAGTTGTACAGCCGCCGGTTAACAAACAAACACCGCCAGTGGTACAGCCACCGGTTAACAACACCCCTGCCCCACCAGCTACAGATGAAGGGTTTGTGGATATTAATGGCTTTGCTCCTGTTGTTAAAACTGCTGCCGAGTGGAGAGCGGTTGGTGAAAACACTATGGTTGGTTCTGTTCTTCCAAACAGAAGATTGACCGATGCCGAAAGACAAGCGTGGATTAGTTCTTATGATGGCTTAAATGCGTATGAAATTGAAGTTATTAGACTGATTAATGAAATTAGGGTTGAACATGGGCTTAATCAACTTAGGTTCTGTCATCAACGTTCTTTGGCAACACGGTTTCATTCACAAATATTAAGAGACACAGGGTTCGTTGTTGGTCAAGGATCAAAGCATACGCATGGGCCATACGGCGGGTCAAGCAGTGTGTTTCAAGCGTTTGGAATGGCGCGTTCGGGTGCAATAGCTACTCATGCTTTCGCCCCCCAAGCCTCCGTTGACAGTTGGATGGCATCAGAGGGTCATCGCAATATCATTCTTTGCAACAATTCCTCTACCATAGGAGCAGGAGTCCTTAGTCGTTCTTATGTAACAATTGGCAATTAATACCGCTTGAGTATTCATCAAGTATGAATTACTATACACGTGTCCTTTCATTGGCACAAACGAAACATAAAGAGCAACCTTGTACCGAGCGGGTTGATCTTTTCTAAAGGCTTGTGATGTGGGCAAGGCGCCACAAAAAATTAAAAAAGCACCACAACCGCCCTGCCCCAAAAGAAGTTTGTTTTTGCAGGCGGAAGAGGTTTTAGGGTAAGAAGTTGTATGAGGTTAAATTAATACGCATAATTGTCAAGCAACCATTAGTTGGTTGCTTTTTTGTTTAGAGAGGAAGATGTTCAAATGTGTCTGCGAAACGCCTTTATTATATAGTAGCAACTGTACGCGACATAGTTATTGCACTAGGTCTTTTTTAATTGTAGAAAGGGGTGTCACTATGCAAAAAGCATGTACAATAGAAACGGCGACGCATCAAGCGTGTGCCGAATGTCAAGATCCTTTAGTGTTTTCATTGGATGTAGCTGGAAAGCAGGTGTTTGTTGGTATTACAACCGTACTAGACTGCTTAAAGATTGCCGAAGAAGAAGGCATTATACCACCGATAGATGCAGACCGAGAGTATACAGTGCATGGGTGGTGGGCTAAAATACGTGGTGCGTTTCCAAATGTTAAAGTATAGGAGGTGTGCGTAATGGCAAACATTTCATCTGGACGTTGCATCTGTCAGTGTGATAGCTTACTCGCGAGAGGAGGCTGTACAGTGTGGAACTGCATTGTTCTGAATAAAGAAAAAAAGGAAGTTACAAAGCCCGTTTTAAAAGAAATCATCGAGGACATAACTGGCAAAAATTCAACAAACTATAGAAATGAAAATGGCAAGCTTAAAATCTATGGCAAGTGCCCATCGTGCAAAAATCCGGTGCAAATAATCGGTTTTTATAAGAAAAGCGACTCTTTGACAATGCGCGAAAGTCGGCCATATGCAAAGCATTGTGGCTATTCTGTAAAAGATATCGCGAATCATGACGAGTACGAGTACCGCAATTGTCCTTATCATGCCAAGCAGGAATATAATTGCAACGACAGGAGAGCTTACAACACTGGGCCGGGTATGGAAATTAGGAATGTTCTTGCCGAGAATATTGACATAGCAATATATATTGTCAAAAGAGATACCGGCGTTAGATACAGTTCTTCGGTTGTCGAAAAAATGCTCGAAACATATGTCGCCCACGAAGCTTGGCAGTATGTTGGCGCAACGCTAGAAAATATACCATGGATACTTGCATACATGTCTAATTCACAAAACATCAACCATCAATATATAGAAGCGGAAAGCCCGTTGCATAAGGAACTGAGGAAAAAAAAGTATGGTGCTAACTTTTCAGAGTTACAGGAAAGCGGACTAATTCAGTTAGCTGGATTCAAAAATCGGCAACTGTATTTAGCCCACTATTTTACGACACACAAGAGTTCTCCTGACCCTGCTAGAGGCAAGCTTAACGAAAGTGTTGAAGTTGTGTTTACATTACACAATAAAAGCGATGGCACATGGGATGAGGTTCTCAGGCGCAAGATAAAATTCGACCATGACTACTTTTTCAGCTTGTTGAATTTTGAAGGTTGGAAAAGGGGGGATAAAGAAAAGGAACTCATTAACATGGCGCGCAGACTTTTACTGTAGAATTTCTTATCAATCCCATTTCAGTATACACAAAGCTACTACGCGGTTCTGCATTATGCATGACCGTTTTTAATATCTAGCAAAGAACGGTGTGTATTTATACTCCTGTTTAAATAGAAGTAAAGTTAATCTTTGTAATATTGTTAACAGAAGCAACTCCACGCGGGTTGGCTCTTTTCTAAAGTCTTGTGATGTGAGTAAGGCACCACGCCCACAAAAAAAGCACCGCAACCGCCCTACCCCAAAAAGAAGTTGTTTTTGCAGGCGGAAGGTTTTGTTATTACAATGCAGGCAGTAAAATTTGTGCTATAATCCCGAAAGTTTTTATTCTAACTTTTGGAGGAAATAATATGGATAAGCGCAACGCTTCAGACTATGAAATAACAAGCAAGTTTGAGAAGCACCCAAAAAGCATAGGAACTGTTATAGCGCTTCTGTTGTCTGCCGGGTTTATTGCATTAATAGTATTGTTTGACGAAATAGCTGTCCTTGTTGGGTGTGTTAGAAATATAGGTTGCAGAACACCCTCTGAGCTCAGCAACGAGGAGATGTTAAGTATGATGATAGCAGCTATTGGATTAGTTGTTCTTGCATTAACAATTTACTTTAATGAAAAAAGAAAAAGTGCTGAGCGCAAAGAAGAAATGGCGCTACGCAAGCAAGAGAGTGCAGAGCGTGAAAGAAACCATCGCGAATTTATAGCAATGATGACCCAGCAAGCAGAAAAATCAAGACAATTCTATGAAACAAACAGACGCGAGTCCGCAGAGCGTTTTGAAGCAATGCTTGAACGAATGGACGAACGAAACAAGCTTGAGCGACGCAGGCAACGCCGGCGGTGTCGCGGTCTTTCATAAACAGCGTAATGACACTTGCCAGTCGATATACGAGAAACGATAGGAACTTCTAACGAAAACGACGCATATAATAGCAACGAACAGGTTTGCATTGGAACTGGAATTGACGACGTTTGTAAGTATTTATATTGTTTTAACATCGGATAAATCTATTCTATTAGGGAAACATACGGATGGATATTTTGCCTGTCTTATGTGAGCAACCGGCATCGTCGGTTAACCAGTTGGATGAATGTGAGCTGATATGTTGCTTTTTGAACGAAAATGATATACAATTTAACAGCAGAGGAGTTGTATCGACATATGCTTAGTAACGCTTTTGAACAAAATATCTCTCGTAAGACAAATCTTACGATTGAACAAATTCGCAATACCCCCTTAGATGAGCTAAGAGCTTTTTTAAAGGCAAACAACACTAACTCATTAAGGGTAGTTTCAGAATACCCAGCTATCGGGCGCGGAAATGTTTTGCGCGATGGTATTGTTAGTGGCTCTGAACTTAATTCAGAAATTGACAGGATGCTTGGTCTATGACTGAGCGACACGTATATGAGTTTTACAATCAAACGCTAAAACCTTTGTTCATGGAAATAGAAGCGAAAGGAAACACTCTGCCTGTGGAAGCATTGTTTGAAATACACGCTGCGTTTGACCATCTAAAACGATACCACTTGAATGAATGTGCGGAAAATATTTGTTGCGAAAAAGCACTATCACACCTAAAAAGAGGTGCGCTTGATATTTTTAAGTTGAAGTTAAAGCACTTCAACGATACATATTCGGCGATGATAGCCACGTTGCGTAACGAGTTGCAAATAATAGATAACGGAAATTTTTTACCAAGTTTAATAAAGAAACGAGAATCGTTAATTATCACTGCAAAGCAGGCAAGACTTGACGAAGGCCAAAGCGATGTGGCCGTTGCATTTGAAAAGTGGTGTGATGCCTCGTTAATAATTGATGAAATTGAAAGTGTCTATTTTGACACAATGAATGAAAAAATAGAATGGGCGAAAGGTACAGTAAAAAGAAAACGGCTTAAATCGTTATTCCGAGAACAAGGTCTAGGATTTTTGATTGGGATAGTTAGTGGAGTTGTTGCCACTATTGTTTATAGTTTGATTTTTGGCTGAACAATGATTAACTCATAAATTAATTTTTCAAACATCCCATAAAAGGATGTTTTTTGTTTTACCAAAATATATTACAACTATTGAGCAAAGCCAAGTATTCTAGGGATTGGGCGGATTGCCAACGGTTTCCTTGGAGTAGTAGCGTCTATATTACACTTTTGGTTCTGAGTCAAATTCCATTACAATTATCTTTTCGGTGTTTGGTGCTAAAATACTGTTGTAAGCGACACGGAAGTGAACTATACTAATTCAGCGTAAGAAATGCAAAAACAAAGTGGAGGTGTTAGTAATGGCAAATGTTTTTGATGTAGCAGATTATTTCATAGAACTTTTTGGTCAAGAGTTAGGAAGTGACATAACAAATTTAAAGCTTAATAAGTTATTGTACTATGCGCAGGGGCACTGCCTTGCAACCACTTCACAGCCCCTCTTCCAAGATGCTATCGAAGCATGGGAATATGGGCCAGTTGTGCCGGCTATTTATCAAAGGTATAACGTTTGTGGGAAGCATCCAATCGAAGCACAGGGCAAATGTGTTAATCATGCGCTAACAGAAAAAGAGCGTAGCCTGTTGTTAGACGTAGCCTGTGAGATGGGAAGGTTTTCCGCATCTTATCTGTTTGGAAAAACACATGAAGTTGGAACTCCATGGTTCCAAACCAAGAGGAATGACGCGATAGACACTTTCGTGTTGAAAAAATACTTTAAGACATCTATTCAAATCCCGACACTTAGTGAGGTTGTACAAAAAAGTATAGACTCGCCAATGGGTCGTGTCGCTGAAGATGGAGCAGTAATTTTACCTGCTGAGGAATATGACCCCGCTGACGATATTTGTTGGTGTGGTGAAGGTGACTGCTGGTGCTGCGATGAGTAGATTATATGAGGATAAAGTTAGGTCTAAAGTGCGCCCGGTTTTAATTATTGGCCATGACAAGTGTATTGCTATCTCAAGAGTTGATGCTACGTTACTGTACAAAAAGAAACTGAGAACGAATGAAGACCAAAAGCACAGGACGTAATCACGATTGTATTATATTAGGGAGCAACTGTACACGACTCGGTGTCCATTGAGTCGTTTTTTAATTGTAGAAAGGGGTTGAAATGATGGAGAAAAGCATTGCTGCAAACCGACAGCTCTATGAATGTTGTCCAGAGAGTATGACATTTCTGGTACAAGACCAGAAAGGAAACGATTTTCATATTGGAATAGGTCTTGTTTTGGAGTGTCTTTCGTTTGCGATTTCAGATGGGGAGTTGCCGAAATTGCCATCTTCTTGGATAAGGAGTGTTGGAGATCGTCATGGTGTGTCTTTTTCAGAGGAGGCGTGGTATAATGAGCCATTCTCAAGCTGAAGGGCTGATTTCGGTGAAAGATGTTGTTTTTGAACTTAGTATATTCGCTCAAGAATATGGCGTCTCAGAGAAACAATTTGAACTTGGCACAGGTCGAAAATACCCTTGGGAACAAGGCGTTCCAAGGACTAAGCGATATGCACTGTGTCCAGTTTGTAATAATCCAGTACGCCTAGTAGGGCTATACAAGTCAGTTAAACCCAAGCCTTATGGGGCACATGTTGCTCGTAATGTGCCCGGTTTACCCGCACACAACGATCATAGATATGCGAATTGCCCTCGTTATGTAGGTATTACTCCAATTAACGAAAATGCGCGATATGATGAGCCTGAGCCACATCAACTAGAGTTATGCCAAGTGCTACGCGACAACATCCATAAGATAATATATGTTGCAGAATCTACGCTAGATATTAGGGGTACAGTTAATTTTTGGCGCAAGTGCATAGAGAAGTTTGTGGGCTCAAAAGGTTATCTATATCCACGAATATCTATTGATAACTTGCCGTGGCTCTTTTTGTATTTTGGCGCAAATCAAGCTGACCTATATAGGCAGAATGTCAAATTAAACAGCGACATGCATCGTGCAATTGTGTCAAACTGTAGCAACGCAAAATTTGAAATTTCTAGCGAATCGGCGCAGTATGGGGCCCTGGTTCGCGGAGATGGTTACTTGGATAATATAAGTCTTCGTTTTACGGGGTACGAGGTGGTAAGCCGCGAGAATACTGCATATGAAAAAATGACGATATATGTTGATTTTCGCGACAGAGAAATATATAAAGCCCAACTGGATGTCGTGCCATCGTTACTGCGCAGGATGTTGCGCAGTAGGTGGGATGACAACAAAAGAAATAAAGCGCTGCAAGATGTCGCGACGGAGGTTATGGCAAAGCTAGGTCTTTGAGATAGAAGCATGTAAATAACTTAATATGCACGGAAGTATAAGTAACTCCATGCGGGTTGCTTTTTTATTTACAGAAAAGGGGGTGGTGCCATTGGGTGTCCACAAAAGTATGGCAGAATTAATTATTGACTTTGTAGAAGAATACGGCGCATTGCGTACCCGGCACTTATATGCAGCGTTTCCATGCCGGGAAGCTAAGCGCGAAATTCAGTATTTGCTCAACAACAAAAGGTTATTTCAGAACGTGGGCGGAGAGTTCATTTCGGATCAGCTTCCGATAGAACCTGTCTTTAGTCTTATGTATGCGTTGGATGTTCTGTTCGAGAGGTTTGGCCAGCCGCGCGATTTTGGTAAGGGCGATGCCCCTGTCGAGATTTATGCGATAACTAAAGATGGGGTATATGTTGAAATAACCTGTGTCGAGAAGCACGACGAAACACATGTCATTAGCACATTGGAAAATGATAGTGACCCGCCAGATTTACAAATCTTTATTATTGAAGATTTAGAACAGGCCAGGCGCATTCAATCGCTGACCAAAAACAAGATTTTGTATGCCCTAAAAGTCAAAGCAGGTGGATTCAACTACCTCGAATTTGACTAAAAACGAAACACAAATCGCGTCGCATTCGCGTCATTAACGCGCCGCATTATATGCTTACATGCGTCGGATGCTACATCAAGGCACTCGCAAGAATCGCTTGACGCGAATTGGACGCGTATATGACGTGCAAGGCGCGTCGAATATGCGTCATAGCAGCGTCGCGCTCGCGCCGAAAACGCGACGAAAAATATAATTAAATGGAGGAGATGTTTTATGGACAGGAAAGAAGAGTTTAGAAATCTAATCGAAAGAATTGTTGATTTTGTAAGTGACAGTGGAGGTGTGATGCTACAAGCCCACGTCTGGCGGATATTCCCGGAGGCAATGCAAAAGCATATTAATTACCTCATAAAGCACAGGCGTCTGTATGAGATAGAAGATGGTAAAATGATTGCCGATGCACCGGACGCGAAGCCAAAAAGGCCAGCCATTGCAGCTACGGGAGTGCTATGTGACTTTATTGACAAAATGGACGATTATACTTTTTGCGAGTACCCGGCTCAGATGAACCTTATTGCTAAGAACGGGGACATCTTAGAAATATTGTATGTAAAGTACAACGATGAGGCTGGAATACAGGCATCCATAGCCATGCAAGACAAGAACATGGCCAAGGAAATGAAAGGGTATGTAGCACCCAAGCGAATTGCGGTTCTCGAAGACCCAGTACAAGCTGAAAGGCTTAATATTCCTAGCATTTTGCGGTTTGCGACTATGGAGCCAGATGGCAAAATGACGTACTTTAGTAAAAAGAAAGAGGGCTAATTATGTGTGAGCAAACAAGTGACATATTTGACGAAATGCTTGCTGAAGGTGAAAGGAACTTTAATGCCACGGCAATCGCAACAAAGGACAATAACGCCAAAGATTCTGGCTATTTAAAGCAACTTGATTCATCTATTAAAGTGGCTTGCCAGAGGGCTCGCGATATAGCTAAAGGCCTAAAGGAACTGCGAGATGAGGAGCTGACTGTCTTTGAGCGGCACGAGCTGTCCACAAAGCTTGCTGTCGAAAGTGAGTTCTTGACTAAACGAATGCGTGAAATAGTTATCGGCGCCCCCTTAAAGGACAATTCTCGAAAGAGATATATGCTTGACCACGCCGCAGAAGCACTTGGAATAACCGTTGGTATGGATGATGTTGGGGTTGTGAGAATTACACTTCCGGCGTTGCTGCCTGGGCGCAGTTCCGCAAGGACGGGCTTTGTTTCAGACCCGCTTTACGAAGTCGTTGAGCAGTTCATTGCTGATTATCCAAACTTCAAAAGGTTTGACAAGTGTACCATTTGGGTCACGCATGTCTATGATTGGGACTTGCCAACAGAGGGTCGAATCCGCGATTTTGACAATCTTGAATTGAAGGAAATCATAGACATTATTAACCCTTTTTTGCTTAAAGATGATAGTCCAAAGTGGTGTTCCATTTACCAAGATATGGAGAAGGGCGACACCGATGCAACGCATATTTTGATCATGAAAGACCATCAATTTGCACGATATTTTGCAAGACAATTTGCATGACATAAGGAGGTCATTTGCAGACGATACCCGTAAAAATACTCCTTAAAATGTCGGTGTTTATAACCTTTATAAATACCGACAAAACACGGGTTTTTCAGTCTTGCTACAATGTCGGCTTCTATAATATGGTGAAATGCCGATGCTACAAGGGTTGTAACGGATTTTAGATGCGTTAAATTTGCCCCACTCTTATGGACATAGGGCAAAACTAATAGTTGGTTTGTGAAATATTATTGCCCTTGGTATGTTGATAAAATCCTCTCGCAGTCTGCACTTGAATTTGAGAATAAAATAGGTAAGGAAGAGGTGGTGTTATATGTCACGAACGGTAGGTAGTAGAAATAAAAATCAATCAGAAACAAAAGAAGGATTGCTGTTGGGTGTGATAGGTTTTTGTGGAGAGGTTCGAAGTAGGAATGTGAAAGATATAGTTTCTGGTTCGTATGGTCGGGAGCTAGTGTCAAAGCTAAGAAGAGAAGGGTTGATAAAGGATTGGGGGAGCGGAGATTTAAAAACGATAAGGTTAACGGAAAAGGGTAAGGATGTTTTGCTTGAAAGGAATCCATGTAGGGAGTTTCCAAGAATAAGGTCGGAAGTGATAAAGCGAAAAGCGGACTTGTCAATATCAGAGGTATTGATAATGATGATGAGGGCTGGTGTAAGTATCTATCCAGAGGAGAAGCCGGATATATTTGGGCACGGCCCCCCGCCTCTCGCAGACGGAAGTGTCCCCTCGCAGACTGGTTTGGGAAGTGTGAATCAGAATGGTGTGGTTTCGCCAACAAATGTGGCATCAAGTTTAAAGACAATTCCCGCTCCCCTGTTTTACACGTCGAAGGAATATAAGCAGGGGGCATGGAGGGGGATGGACGAACATGGTAAATCGCAGACCTCGATCTCGTCAAGTTGCAGGGGGTTGATGTTGATACAGGAGATGGTGTACGCAGTGTATAATACATCGGATTCAGAAGTGGGTTGGGATGTGAAAACTGAGCTACACATAAAGGCAGAAATACAAAACAATCTGTGTCGTGTTTTACTCCCGCAGCTATACCACCGGCTAACCACGGAAGGGATCCATGGGATAATGTTGGGCCGCAGTATGGAGTCGCTTGAGCGGTACTTGGTGGATATGAGAAAAGGCGAATCGGCAACCAAGTTCTTAACAGGAACGTACAACCCGTTTTATTATGTAGCAAAGGACAAGTGTGGAGTGGTGCAGATGAGGTTGTTGACGCGCCCAGATCGGTACTTGTTTTTGCTAGATGGGGTGAAGGCGAAGTATGAGCCGGTGGGTAATCGGTATAGTATGGAATGTGACGCGTTGACGAAAGAAGGCGCCCCTGTGCTGTTCTCAATGTTGTTGAGTATTCCGCAATTGATACGGTTCAAAGAAGGTTTGGAGTATACAGGCAAGAAAGGCTTAGTTTGGTGCATCGAAGAGCAACGCGAAATGTTGAGCCGCTACTTTGGGGGCTTGGCCGAAGTGAAGGGGATAGAACGCAGGAAGATAGTTGAGAATTTTTTGGATGGTAAGTAGCATCTCCCCCTCGCAGACTGGTTTTGGAAGTTGGGTTTGGAATGGAAAGGGTTTTGTGATGAAGGCGTGGTGTTGTCTGTGCTAATGAATGAGGCGCAGAGGGTGAGTGTTTATAAAACGAAAAGGTGGGCGGTGTGTGTATCTGTGATTGCGTCAGAAAATGGTGACACGGTAAGGAGGGTGTTGGATGAGTTGAAGAAGGTGTTTGGTGATGTGGCACATGTGAAAGTTATGAATACCTCAAGTGGTTATATGGGCGATTGGGTGTCAAATGAATGCATGGTATTAATAAATGAGAGCTTCGGGTGAAGTGATGCGCTCACTCCCCCTCGCAGACTGCTTTTAAGTTTTAAATTAGAAATGGGGACGCTGTATGAATATGTCAGAATTGTCACTTGGCGAGTTGCAGGAACTGAACTCGGTGCTGAGCGTGTTGTCAGAACACAATGTAGAAAATGTAGTAGCGTATAAGGCCGGTGTGTATGGACAAAAGGTTTTTGTTACGGTGCCCGCTTCTGAAGGCGGCGTGTTGTTGTATGGGCTCCTCAGTGGGCTGAGAGCCAAGTTCAGAAATGAGCGTGAGTACGTAGTAGATATTGTGTTCCATGAGTATGGGTATAGTAGTTGCTATGTGTTGTATGAATGCGAAGTGTTTATTTTCGAATCGTCAATAGGCGGGGTAAGGGAAGAGGCAGAGCGGAAGTTGTTGTCAAGACCGGGTAGTGGTCTTTTGCTGCAAAATCAAAAGTGCGAAAAAAGTGCGAAAAAAAGGGCGAAAAAAGGGCAAAAACTGGTCGTTGACTGTAGAAGCTTGACAAGATATACTGGTAGTGTCAAGAAAGTGAACCTAAAAATATGTGGCTCCAATTAGCGAGATATTTGCCGCCCAAAACGGGCGGCTTTTTGCTTGTTTCTACACGATTTTATGGTTTTAGTTATGTTCAGTTATAAATACAGATAGAGCAATTACCTGTTTTATATAGAAGTAATTGCAAGCGGCCTAGTATGCACTGGGTCGTTTTTTTATGTCCAGAAAGGGGTTGGTTGCTATGGGTTAGGAGCCTAGCAGTCCATTACAAAAGAAGGGGCGCAATTTTGTGCGGCCAAAAACGAAAATTATAACAATAGAAGGAAACAAAAACACGAATTTTAAAAGCATGTTAAAAAGGCAGGCCAAGCCAGTTCTGGCACTGCTTTTAGCACTGGTAACAGCCGTTGGAGGTGTTCCGCTTGAAGTTTTGCGATTGCAACTGCTATGCCAGTCTCAACAGCGACTGTGGTAATGGTTGAGTCGGATGTTGGCTTGCAACTGTGTGGTCAAAGGTCGAAATGCAAAACACTATGCCCCAATCAACAGCAATAAAAATATGGCTGGTATGGTATATATATATTATTGTGTCTACTTTGTGAACATGTGATGGGCAATATATTTTCAGCCACGAAAATACGTGTACTCAGCCAAAATACTACATTTGCGGCATGTTGATGCTTGTACAAAAAATCAACTAGCAACGTAGTACAATTCGTTGAAAATTAATACTGTTAGTGCAATAATTGCATCAATCATGTGCAAAAACAGCACCAGCAAAACAAGATATTGAAGCACATTATTATTTGAGAATGCAGGCAGATTCATCTGTCTGCATTTTTTTATAACAAAATTTAAAATTATAGGAGGTTTTTTATGCAAACGAAAAAAGCAGGACGCCCTCTGGGGGCGAAAAACAGACCAAGGATAGGAAGTGGCTCAAGATTTAAGCAATATGAGGGAGCCCGTCCCACAGACAAGCACGTGCGATTGACCAGATCAATGATGCTGTCGCCAGTATACATGGAACTTTCAAGCAGTGCAAAAGAGCTTTATAGCTATATGAAGTTATGGGCATGTGGGAATACAGAAGTAGAATATGCGGCTTCAATGTCCAACAAATATATGTCAAAAAATACTTTTTTTAAGGCGCGTGATGAACTGATTGATAACGGTTTTATTGAGTACCCAAACCGTCACTGTGCGCGGGACAAAAGAGAGGTTGCGCGTTATGAGTTCTCTGCAAAGTGGCTTAATAAAGCAAACTCAAGCACGTAAAGTTACCACATCACTCTCGCATCAATGCGGTCTGAGAGCGCGACTAAAGCCTTGTGTTTTGATTCGGCTCAGACCGTTTTATGTTCTAAGATTGAACAGAGCAACACAAACAGAACCACCTCGAATAAAAGATAAAGGGGAGTAAAATCGCATGAGCTACAAGCAAGATTTTACAGATATGCTGTCTGATTATGGTGTAGCAACACTCCTAGGTATTATGGAGTCGAATTACCATAATTTTTATGCAAACCAAGAAACACAATCCTTGTTAGGTCAAAAAGCGTTCAACAAAGCCGATTCTGGCATGTAGGCTGCGATTAGTGAATCTTCACTATACGTAGCCTTTTGTTTTATTAAATAATAATCACTAACAAAAATGTGGTCGCACAGCGCAATCAACGATAGGTGCTTGCGCTGTGCGAGGCCAATAGAAGGTAGCCGAGTATACTACAAATCTACCATGAACAAAATGCCTAACCTTGTTCGTTCACCATGTTGGGCGAAGCCCAAGGGGACTAATATGCAGATAGAAGGTGGATAATGAAATTAAAGGAAAATAAAAGCGAAACTAAAAAGCCATTGAATATACATGCCAAAAAACGGAAATCATGTAAGCAGGTGATGCCCTTGAATATCAAACTAACGCGAAGTCTAAATGGAAAGCCTATGACGCATGAAGAAATGAAATCTTGCTTATTTAAAAGTGATGTATTTTCTCAAGTGTTAAAATCAGTCAATGAGAGAGTGGGCCATAATACGCAATGTTGCACCTGATGACAATTATTAAAATGAGCAGTTGAAAATTTGTTTCAAATTGTTTATAATGAAAGCGAGCTTATTCGCTCGCCTTTATTATCTTAGAGGAGGTTGCCTATGGATAACCCAAAAATAGCCGCTATATATATCCGTGTGTCAACGGATGCGCAGCGTGAAGAGGGGTACTCAATTGATGCACAAAAAGAAATGCTTCAAGCTCATTGCGTGTCAAAAGGGCTTAAAAACTATTCATACTACATAGATGGCGGATTTACCGGAAGCAATATTGAGCGACCGGAAATGCAACGTCTCATCAGCGACGTAAAGCAAAATAAAATTTCCCATGTTGTAGTCTACAAACTCGACCGATTATCAAGAAGTCAAAAAGACACACTCTACTTAATTGAAGATGTTTTTAACCCCTATGGCGTTGATTTCATTTCAATGAACGAAAGCATGGACACATCAACCCCGCTTGGTCGGCTTATGCTGGGGATATTATCAGCGTTTGCGCAACTGGAGCGTGAGAACATTCGTGAAAGAACCCGAATGGGTATGCGCGAGCGTGTGAAGTCTGGCAAGTGGATGGGCGGAGGTCGCACACCATTTGGCTATGACTATGACGAAGAAAACGGCAAGCTTGTCCCAAACAAAGATGCCGAACGGGTGCGCAAAGTGTATGAATTGTATTTGAAGGGCCATTCAACAGCGAGTATAGCAAAGACGCTTGGACTAAAGTATGACAAGCTTGCTTATCAAATTTTGTCACGAAAGTCTAATGCCGGGTACATCACTTATAACGGCGAAGAATATCTCGGTAACCATGAGCCAATTATTAGTCTTGAAACATACGAAGCTACTATGCGCTACATGAAAGAACGATCGGTTAAAAAAGTATCTGAATCCAACTACCTATTTACTGGGCTTCTGTATTGTGGAAAATGCGGTGCAAAGATGCGTTACCAAAAATGGGGCAAGCGTGATTGTAAAATTGTTTGCTATTCTCAGGACAAGAACAAGACACATTTAATCAAAGACCCTAACTGCGATAATTGTAAACTGTGGGCGAGTGACGTTGAAGACATAATTGTTAAAGATTTGCTCGCATATTCTTTTGAACAAAGTAAAAAAGATGCACCACAAATTTCTAATATGAGCCTATTGGAAGTTTTGCATGACCAGTATAACACAATTGCCCAAAAACTTAGACGATTATATGGCTTGTATGCAGAAAACGAAGATGGAATTTTAGCTGATACAATTAATGATACGAAGAAAGAGCTTAAAAACATACAGCTTCAAATAGAAAACGAAACCGAAAAAACCAAGTTGGAGGGTAGTTTCATTAATTTAAAAAAGACCCTCTCTACTCTATCTGAAACTTGGGAATTTATGACGCCTAGGGAGAAGAAGGTTTTAGTAAACGATTGTATAAATAAAATCACAATCAATATGGAATCTCTCCATGTCGATTATAAGTTTAGCAATTACACTGAAGGGAGCGACGCAGTATGATAGATGAGAGTCTAAGAAACATATTTGCTATTGGTGAAACCATTAGCGTTGAGTTCAAGCGTTGCGGTAACGGCATTGATGACGACACTTACGAAACTGTATGTTCGTTTTTGAATCGTTACGGCGGCGATATTTTCCTTGGCGTCGAAAATAACGGCAAAGTGCGTGGTGTTCCTGAAAAATCGGTGCATGACTTGGTGAAAAACTTTATTAATATGGTCAACAACCTTGATATACTATCGCCCACCGCTTATTTAACGCCGGAGATAATTGAGTACGAGGGGAAGCGGATTATTCACATACACATCCCATCTTCCTCAGAAGTTCACAGCTACAAGAAAGTTATATATGACCGCGTGGGCGATTCTGATGTAAAGGTTAAATCCACCGCGCAAATTGCACAACTTTATATTCGCAAGCATAAAATTTTTACCGAAAAGAAAGTGTTCCCATATGTTAAGGACGAGGACTTGCGGCTTGATATGATGCCGCGCATACGCAAATTAGCTTCAATTCGTGATGGTAAACATCCGTGGATTTTAATGACGGACAAAGAAATATTGCAAAGTGCGGGGTTCATTGGCGAAGACCCGGAAACAGGCAAAAGGGGCTATAATTTGGCGGCAATCATGTTACTTGGGCGCGATGAAGTCATTTTGGACGCTTCGCCTGTGTACCGCACCGATGCCCTTCTGCGCCGAGTAAACATTGATCGCTACGACGATAGACTGATGGTAAAAACAAATCTACTCGACAGCTATGACTTGTTAATGGGCTTTGCCGAAAAGCATTTGCTTGATAAATTTTACCTCGAAGATGGCGTTCGCATGAGCCTACGGAATAATATCGCACGCGAAATGCTCATAAATACACTAATCCATAGAGAATTTACAAGCACATACATCTCAAAATTTATTATCGAAAAAGACAAGATGTTTACGGAAAACGCTAACAGGGCAACGACAGGAAAAACGATTACTCCAGATAACTTTGAGCCAAACCCCAAGAATCCTACGATAGCGGATTTCTTTCGAAATATCGGCATGGCAGATGAGCTTGGCTCTGGTGTTAGAAACCTTCATAGGTACGGCAGACGTTATTCAGGGCAAGACCCGCAACTTATTGACGGTGATGTGTTCCGAATTGTTGTGCCTTTAGATGACAGTTATTCATTCGATGCGGAAACGAGCAAGAAAAATAAAGCCCATGTTAAAGCACCAAGTGAGGCTTTAAATGAAGCTTTAAATGAGGCTTTAAATTATGTGAACAAAAACCCATCGGCAACGCAAAAGCAAATGTGCGATGATTTGGGAAAATCGCGCGCAACTGTTCAACGAATGATAAAAGAATTACAAGAGCAGGGCTTGCTTGAAAGAGAAGGCGCAAAGAAAAACGGAAAATGGGTTGTAAAACAGCCATAAAACATGGTAAACTAATCACATACCCCCTCCAATGAGGGGGCAAAAATACATATTCTCGACTAATGACATCTATACCAATGATAATTGGCGAAATTCGTAGGTATCTGCGTGATAACAACACAATACGCGTAAGCCGTAGCCTGCGAGACACCGCTTACCGCGCCCTAAGTGTTCGTGAAGCTTTAACCACCAAAAACGGCAAGGAGCCGGACATCGAAGAAATTGCAAAAGAGATGGGCATACCAAAAGAAGAAGTTGGCTTTGCGCTGGATGCAATCCAAGACCCGGTAAGCTTGTT
>Ga0123355_10002299_pt1 | contig 26986 bp, 29 predicted proteins | sample TergutEmb28metaG_3_FD_89872 | JGI IMG/M metagenome (GOLD analysis project Ga0123355, IMG submission 89872) | Embiratermes neotenicus P1 segment gut microbial communities from Petit-Saut dam, French Guiana - Emb289 P1 | ecosystem: Host-associated > Arthropoda: Insects > Digestive system > Gut ... | reverse complement strand
TGATTGGTTTCCTCTTCCACAATCGAAGCCAACGTACTTACTTCAATTGGCGTGAGCGGAATAGCAGCCGCTTTTGCTAAACGTTCCTCATTCCAAAATCGCTGATACTCACGGTGAAAACGCTCGAAAATTCGCCTTTCGTTTGTATTCCAAAAAAACTCGTATGTGTTTGGAATAAAATTGGCTACAACCGTGTGCAGATTAAAACCAAATTCCGCCACAAACTCCTCATCGGTGAGTAACGCCATAATATTTGCCGAATCGGGCATCAGTTGGCGCGACAAAACGGAAGCGAGGTCTTGCTTTGTCCGAATATTATTAAAAGTAACGCGAACAGGCGTTTGCGTTCCGTTTCGTAGCATTCTGACAAGTTCTTTGTTGTTCATTCCGTTTCGCAGTTCGTAACGCCCCGAACGAACATTAGTATATTGCAGTCTTTTTATCACTCTTTCCAAATTTTGCTTGTTTTTTATCTCGGCATTTTTCTGTAAAAGTTCCAAAACTTCGTCGATTGTTAAAATTTCGTCGGAAATATAAATAAAAACTCGCTCCGCATTTGGAGTAAATACATTAGACGATAAAAATATTTGACGGAAATACAAAAATGCACTTCCCGCAACAATAGCAAGCAAAAGCGCAGTAAATAAGGCGATTAGCAAAAAATTCTTTTTAAACATACGGTGATAAAAATTGATAAAATGAAACGAAGCAACAAAATTACAAAATTATTTTGGATATTTTTCAAGAAAGGTTTTGATTATCGAAAAGACTTTTCTATATTTGCACCCGCAAATCGAAAGATTGGGAGGTGTGGGTGAGTGGCTGAAACCACCAGTTTGCTAAACTGACGTACGGGAAACTGTACCGCGAGTTCGAATCTCGCCGCCTCCGCAAGAGTAAAAGCAGCCAAAAAGGCTGTTTTTACTTGTTTAATATGAGTACAGAAGCAAAATACAATTACGGAATTTGTTTGAGCGGTGGCGGTGCGCTGGGTTACGCGCACGTCGGCGTTTTGCAGGCTTTGCACGAACATGGAATTGAGCCTGAAATTGTTTCGGGGTCGAGTATGGGTGCGATTATCGGAACGATTTACGCCGCCGGATATTCGGCTTCGGAAATACTGAAAATCTGCAAAAGCGATAAAATGTACGAAATTCACCGACTGATAAAACCGTCGTTTTCGCACAAAGGATTTGCCTCACACAAAACGCTTCGGAAACTTCTGCACGATGTTGTGCCTCACAACGATTTCGCGCAACTGAAACATAAACTTCACATCTGTGTTACAAACATTGGCAATGCTACATATAAAATTGTAAACAACGGAAATTTACACGATTATGTTGTGGCTTCGGCTTCCATTCCGGGTATTTTCGAAGTAAATAATATCGACAACGGAATTTATGTTGATGGCGGTGTGATGAACAATTTGCCTGCCGAAGCCATTCGCGACAAATGTCGCATTTTGATTGGTGTTGATGTAGTGCCTTACTACGAAGGCGCGAAAATCAAACATACAACCGATGTACTTATCGCTTCTATTCGAACAATGATACACGCCAATTCTATTTCGGGGCAAAAACTTTGCGACCACCTGATTCTCTCGCCTGCGATAAAAAAATTCCACGAATTTAATTTCGAAAAGTTTGAAAAAATTTATCAGATAGGTTATGACTCTGCGCTGGAATACATCAAAACCAATCCTGATATTTTGAAATACAGCAACCGCAACGATACGTAAAATCAAATTTTCACTACCTGCTCTATCACTTTCGGAAAATATTCATATTCCAATTCGTGGATTTTTCGGGCAACATCATCGGGAGTGTCGGTTGGTGAAACCGAACATTTTGTCTGAAAAATAATTGCACCTTCATCATAATGTTCGTTTACAAAGTGAATGGTAATTCCGCTTTCTTTTTCCCGGTTTGCAACAACCGCTTCGTGAACAAAACGACCGTACATTCCTTTTCCGCCGTATTTTGGCAAAAGCGCAGGATGAATATTGATAATTCGGCGAGGAAATGCTTCTACCAAACAAGGCGGAATTTTCAGTAAAAATCCTGCCAAAACAATGAAATCAATTTCGTATTCTTTCAAAATTTCGAGGATTTTGTCGGTTTCCTCCATTTCTTTTTTAGAGAAAACAACCGTTGGAATATTCAGTTTTTTTGCTCGTTCGAGAACAAAAGCATCGGCTTTGTTTGAAAGAACAAGAGAAACGCTAATATTTTCATTTTGTTGAAAATACCTTGCAATGTTTTCGGCATTTGTTCCTGAGCCGGAAGCGAATAGAGCAATGTTTTTTTTCATTTTTTCATTATTTTTTATCTGAATTAGGATTTTCAGGATTGCAAGATTTCCAAGATAAAAAAATCCTGCTAATTCTAAAATCCTAAAAATCCTGATTCAGATAATTTATCTCATCATTTTCTCACTCTTACCATCATTATACCAAATAAAAAAATCCGACCGCCTACGGCGGTGTGAGTGGGCGCGCCTTAAAGCGCGCCCAAATAGTCAAAGAAGTCGAATTTTATTCTGCGACACAGCGCACGCTAAAGCCGTCCGCCCTATTGCCGGTGAACACGAGCACGTTACCGCTACTGAACCACACGTTGCGAGCATTCGTACCATGTACATTACTACTCCAATAGTAGCCGCTCGTACCCACGCTGCTGAGCGCGCCATTACTTCGAATGCGAAAACCGGCGGCAGGCAAGAAAAGGATATTACCCAAAGTTCTATCCTCAAATATTCTGCCGTTTACCTCGTTTATCTCTGTCCAGCGAGAGATAACATTATCAGAAAAACCAAGCCTTTGGAGTTCATCAGAAGTTGGTACACGCCAGCCTTGCGGACAAGGGTCGTTTGCTCTTTCCCAAATTTCGCCTTGCGGAGTGCTTGTGTTCCAATCGCTTACTTCGCCGGTTGCAGACCAAGCTCTACGGCAATTCCATTGGTAAAACATTCCCGCGCTTTCGGGATTTTGAGCAAAAGTGCCGGGTGCATCTACATTGCGCGTTGCCCAACGAATACCGTCTATCACAACGCCCGGGTCAGTCGTTCGAGTGGCTTCGCCAATTCCTCTGTTAGCATACGCACTTGCCGTGCTAATTGCCAACAGCAAGCAGAAAGATAAATAATACTTCTTCATATTTTTTTGAGTTTAAAAATTATTTATTCCGCTAAAGATACTATTTTTTCGTCAAAAAGCCTGAAAGGCTCGATTTTCATAACCGCAGGTCAACGACTTGCGGTTAATCGTATGCTGTCCTGCGGACAGGCAGTTTGTTCATCGCTCGTAGAGCGATATTTGACTAACCACAGGTTTTAACCTGTGGCACTTGACACCATTTTCAGTCCAACAATCGAAGCAATCAGCGTTGTGAGAAAAAATAATCGCAAAAAAGTGGCAGGCTCTTTGAATACAAAAATTCCAATCAAAAGAGTTCCTGTTGCGCCAATTCCTGTCCAAATTGCGTATGCTGTGCCAATTGGAAGCGTTTGTGTGGCTTTGACCAAAAGCAGTAAACTTATGCAAAAGGCTACAAAAAATCCCACGCCCCAAAGATACATTTCATTTCCCACGGTTTGGCGAACTTTGCCCAAACAAAACGTAAACGCGATTTCAAACAATCCGGCGAAGGCTAAAATAATCCAACTCATTTTTCGGCTTAATTTAATCGTTGTTAATTGCATATTTTTTCTTTTTTGGAACGCAAATGACGCAAATTCTCGCAAACATTACTTAATACAAAAATCTTACTCAAATTTAATTTGCGGAAATTTGCGGTTTTTGTGTCACTTGTGTTCTCCTAATTTACCTGCATTCCGATTTCGGTTACTCCTCGCAAATGTTCGGCGCGCATTCCGTGCTGAATTTTAAATGTGTATGTTCCAGCTTCGGGAAACTTAAAATCCTCTCGGTAACGCACTTGCATTTCTTTTATCGAGCCAGCACCGCTTCCAAGCCAACGTCCGCGATGGTCGGCTAAAAAGAATTCAATCGTATCTTTGCTCAAAACGCCGTCGGGTGAAATTTCGGAAATGAAAAGCCACAAATTTTGATTGGGAAAATTGGGCGCGTGGCGAACATTGATATATACATCGTAATAACGATACGGATTTTCAATATCAATATTGAACACAAAAACGCTGTCTTTGTACCAACCATCGGGATTGACCGAGTGATATTTGAAGTAAATATTGTCGTTTCCGCACGATGTGACAAAAAGCAATATCAGCAGAAAAAAAGCGGTGTTAATTTTCACTTTTCGCATTGTTATTGTTGTTATTCGGCTTTATCAACACTTTGGGTTGTCTGTTTTTTTGATTGCCGTCATTATTTTTTTGATTGCGCTTGTTTCGATTTCGCGCGTTGCCTCTTTTTTTATCTCTGTCGAAGCGCGTCAAACTATCTTGTCCAACTACATTTTCGTAATCGACCAAATTCACTTTCGCATCTGTTTGAATAGCAAGCGAAACAGGTTTTTTGCCGTTTTTGTTCATCGCAATAATTTCTTTGGCGCGTTGTGCGGTGATGGTTGCCACATTCGCACCGAAATCGGGCGAAGTTGAATAGGAAATCAAGCCTTTGAATACATCGGTTTTGAAATGGTAAAAAACACTATCCAACGTTTCCAACTGAATTTCGCGCGATGGAAAATCTTTCAACGCATCAACATACGCATCAACCTCGAAATTCATACAACATTTCAGTTTAGCGCATTGTCCTGCCAATTTTTGCGGATTGAGCGAAATATCCTGATAGCGCGCCGCACTCGTGGAAACGGAACTAAAATTTTTCATCCATTGCGAACAACAAAGCTCGCGACCGCAAGCACCAATTCCGCCAATTCTACCTGCTTCTTGACGCGCGCCGATTTGTTTCATTTCGATACGAACGTGAAAAGTTTCGGCAAAAACTTTTATCAACTGACGAAAATCCACGCGTCCGTTTGCAATATAATAAAAAATCGCTTTTCCGCCATCGCCTTGATATTCCACATCGCCGATTTTCATATCAAGTTTCATGTTTTCAGCGATTTGGCGCGATTTAATCATCGTTGCTTGCTCACGTTTTTTTGCTTCGTGAAATTTTTCCATATCGCTGTCTTTCGCTTTGCGATACACACGGCGAATCTCGATTTTTTCGGGGTCGATATTATTTCGCTTCATTTGCACAAGCACAAGCCGACCGTTCAACGTAACCTCGCCAACATCGTGTCCGGGCGAAGCCTCAACAGCAACCACGTCGCCTTTTTCGAGGGGAATTTTATTACTGTTCAAAAAATAGCCTTTGCGCGTATTTTTAAATTGTACTTCAACAAAATCCGTTTCCGACTCTGTTTCAGGCAAATCGCACATCCAATCATACACGCTTAATTTTTTATTTCCTGTTTTGTGGCAGCCTTTTTTGTTCATACAACAACCGCCAATATCGAGTTTAAAATCCATTTTTTATAAATTTTGAATTCTGAATTTTGAATTCTGAATTTTGAAAACAAAACTTTTGAAACTTTGAATTCAAAATTCAAAATTCAAAATTCAAAATTTTTTCACTTGCAAAGATAATCATACTTTTTTACTTGTGAGATTTTTTTGTGTTTCGGGCGTAAAAAAATAGAAATGTGGTTGTATAATTGTACAACTATTTCTGCCTTTGCATTATAGAAAAAATAAAAGAGGATTACTCATGGATACAAACAATCATATGATAACAGACCTAAGTGAGAGCAGTTCGCAAAAGAGTACGGTGCACACGGAACGCCCGAAAGAGCGAAATTTGACGAAGAAGCATACGCTTTTTATACAAGTCAGATATTGCTCGAAACTCGCAAAGAAGCAAGATTAACGCAGGCAGAACTTGCCAAACGAATTGGTGCAGATAAATCGTACATTTCTCGAATCGAAAAAGGAATTACCGTTCCGAGTGTGGCAACTTTCTACCGAATAGCATCTGCTTTGGGACGTTCGGTTGAATTAAGACCTGTGATGTGGTAGTCAAAAGACAGCCGAAAACGAACGAATTTTCGGCTGTTTTAGAAAAACTTGTTAGGTTTAAAGCAGTTTTACCTCATCACTTTCTCACTCGTACCATCATTGTACAAAATAATAAACATTCCGCTTTGAGGCTCGGTTTGAAGTTTTATGCCTGTAATGGTGTAAAATCCAATGGCTTGGCGGTTTGCATTAATTTCTCTGACGCTTGTTTCGGTTTCATAATTCAAAGTCAGCGTTCCGCTTAGTGTGAAATTTGGATTTCCTGTTTCTACTGCGAAAGGCGAAGTTGTAATTGTATTGCTTGTGCTTGTGAGTATTCCGCCGAAATATGACAAGCCGTGAACAAGATTTATCGGATTATTCAAGTCAATTTCGAGCGTGTAATTATTATTTGCACCTGTTAAAGTAAGTGGTGCGGGAATTTGATTGCTTGCGTTAAACCACGTTGCGTCTAAATGGTCAATTCCTGTCAAATCAAGCGAGGTCAGTTGATTGTGGGGAAAACTTAACATTCGAAGATTAGTTAAGCCCGATACATCAAGCGAAGTCAGTTGATTGTTACCGAGCCACAATTCTCGAAGATTAATTAAACCCGAAATATTAAGAGAAGTTAACTGATTTTCATTAACACCAAGAATTACAAGATTAGTCAATGCCGAAACATCAAGTGCTGTAAGTTGATTATCGGAAACTGTCAAACTAAAAAGGCTGGTCAATTTCGAAACATCGAAATGAGTAAACTGATTGCCGTGAAGTGTCAAAGTGTGTAGATTGGTTAATCCTAATGTATTGAATGAAGTGAGTTGGTTGTGCATACACTCTAACCATTCAAGATTAGTCAATCCCGAAACATCAAGCGAAGTAAGTTGATTTCTGTTGCAGTCCAAATATTTAAGATTAGCGAAAAAATTTATTCCTGTTAAGTCGGATATGTTTCTATTCCAGATATTAATCTCGGTTATATTTTCAATTTCCGCATCGGTAATATAACCTTTGCTTCCGAAATCTTGTTCCAAAAGCCAACTTCTGAAATTTGCATCGGGAAAATTTGTTTCGTTTATTTGCACATTGGCAAATGTTGTTGCCGTACAGAGTAAAACTACGGCGAGACTGATTTTGAGTTTTTTTAGTTTCATGAAATTTTAATTTTTGTTTGTGAGTATTATTTGAGTTTTGAGAATTTTTAAAAACGGACTTGAATTATCCGTTTCAGAGGTATTCGACGACTTGTAAACAAAATAAGAAAGCCCGCTTTTGCGAGCGTCTAACTTATTCTTTGGTTTACTGAAAGGTCGAATTTTCTGAAACTTGAACATAGCAAACGCTATTAAATATGTCTTTTATTTTCTCCTTTTTGTTTTATGATCATATTTTAATTCATAATTTTCAGCCATAAAAATAGAATATTTTTGCGAAAAATCAAATTATTTGAAAAAATGTAACTTGTAACTTTTTATCTCTTTAAAAGCATAATAATTTTCAGTACCAAGTCAAAAAAAATCATTTTTGCGTTTACATTTTGTTCTATTTGTCGTTCGGCTAATGCAAATTCAGCCGTAATATCCTCTACATTTCGTTCGTTTATGAAAGGCGAAAATCGAGCTGAAAAATCTGTTTCATAAGAAGTTAGATAGTTCAAATCGGGTTGTTGCAGATTGAAAATAAAATTTTCGCGTACCATTCGCTGAGCGTAATTCAGAAATTTTTTCTGCCGTTCGCGCCCAACCGAACTTGCCGCCATTTCGTCTGCCCAAGCACGCAAAGTTTTCAGCGAAGCGTGGTCTTTTTTGTTTCCAACCTGCCAAGCCAAGCGCATAATGGAAACAAATCGTTCGAAATTCAACTTGTTTTCATTTTCCTCTTCCAAAATAGTTTTCGCTTTCAGATAACTTCCGTTTGCAATTCGAGCAGCATCTTTCGCTTGTTCGAGCGTCGTTTCATTTGTTTCGTCTGCCAAAAGCGCGCTTACAATTTCGTCATCTTTCAGTTTCGGAATATTAATTTGCTGTGCACGCGAAAGAATAGTCGCGATAATTTCGTCGGGCGAATTGGAAACGAGCAGAAAAACCGTTTTTTCGTAAGGCTCTTCCAAAATTTTCAGCAGTTTGTTTGCCGCCGTAACGTGCATTTTTTCGGGCAGCCAAACAATCATTATTTTGTATTCCGATTCGTAAGTTTTCAAGTTTAATTTACGGTGAATTTCATCACTCTCGTTCGTGTAAATCATTCCTTGTTTCGCATCGCCCGAAATTTTGGCGTACCATTCGTCAATACTGAAGTAAATTTTTTCGAGAATGATTTCGCGAAATTCGCTGATAAAATCATTGCAAATAACCGTTGTTTTGCCTGTCGGTTTGATAATCGGAAACACAAAATGCAAATCAGGATGCGCCAATTTCGCGAATTTCACGCACGACGGACAAACACCGCACGAATCATTTTTCTTTCTGTCTTCACAACAAATATATTGCGCATAAGCAATCGCCAAAGCCAATTTTCCGATTCCGTCAATTCCATACAGAAGTTGAGCGTGCGGAATTCGCGCTTCGGCAACCGAGCGAATAAATCGCTCTTTTACAGCCTGCTGACCAATTATTTGAGAGAAAAGCATAGTTTAAAAATTTCGGATTTCAGATTTCAAATTCCGTTAATCTGAAATTTGAAATCCATTTATTTATTCCTTATAAAAACCTGCATCGGTGTTCCGTTAAAATCCCATTTTGCGCGGATTTTATTTTCCAAAAATCGACGGTACGGTTCGCGAACGTATTGCGGCAGATTGGCAAAAAACACAAATGTCGGCACTTGCGTATTCGGCAACTGCGTGATATACTTTATTTTAATGTATTTTCCTTTGATTGCAGGCGGTGGAAAAGCGGCTATCAGCGGAAGCAAATATTCATTCAATTTCGCAGTCGGAACTTTGTGTTTTTTATTTTCAGATACTTTTACTGCTGTGTCCAACACTTTGAGAATGCGCTGTTTAGTGAGCGCGGAAGCAAAAATAATCGGAAAATCGACAAAAGGTGCTAATCGTTCGCGAATGGCGTTTTCGTATGCTTTTATATCCGAATTTTCTTTGTTTTCAATCAAATCCCACTTGTTTACGCACACAACCAAGCCTTTTTTGTTTTTTTGTATCAGCGAAACGATATTCAAATCCTGACTTTCGATTCCGCGCGTGGCATCGAGCATCAGAATACAAACATCGGAACTTTCGATGGCGCGAATAGAACGAACAACCGAGTAATATTCCAAATCTTCGTGAACTTTGGCTTTTTTGCGAATTCCGGCAGTATCAACCAAATAAAAATCGTGTCCGAATTTATTGAATCGCGTATAAATCGAATCGCGCGTTGTTCCTGCAATGTCGGTAACAATGGTGCGTTCCTCGCCGATAAGCGAGTTGATAAGTGAAGATTTTCCCGCATTCGGACGACCAACAACCGCAAAGCGCGGAAGTTCCTCGTCTATTTCCTCTGATTTTGCATCGGGATTGAATTTCGACACGATTTCGTCCATCAAATCGCCCGTTCCCAAACCATTGATAGCCGAAATAATCATCGGCTCGCCCAATCCGAGTTTGTAAAATTCCACCGCATCGTATTGAAGTTCGTGCGTATCGGCTTTGTTTGTAACCAAAATCACGGGCTTTTTGCTTCGGCGGAGAATTTGCGCCACTTCCATATCCATATCGGTTATTCCGCCCTGAATATCAACGAGAAAGAGAATTATATCCGCTTCCTCGATGGCGATAACAACCTGACGTTTTATCTCGTCCTCGAAAACATCGGTCGAATTTACCACCCAACCGCCGGTGTCGATAACCGAAAATTCCTTGCCGTTCCAATCGGTTTTTCCGTATTGGCGGTCGCGCGTTGTGCCGGCTTCCTCGTTTACGATTGCTCGGCGACTTTTGGTTAGTCTGTTGAAAAATGTGGATTTTCCGACATTCGGTCGTCCAACTATTGCTACAATATTTCCCATTTTTTTTATATCTAAATTAGTAATTGTTAGATATTTACATTTATCCTAACTCTATCCGTACTTTCACAAACCCGAATAGTGGGTGCAAATATTTAGTTTATAAAATTCAAAAATTCGTGCTTTTTCACGCACTTTTCAGCCGATTTACATTCGCTTTTTCAATTTTTGATTTGGCGTAATCGAGCGTAATTGTTACTCTGCTCACTTTTTCGGTTGGCGTTTCGTACATTTTGTCCATCATAATGGTTTCGGCAATGGAACGCAAACCGCGTGCGCCGAGTTTAAATTCAACGGCTTTGTCCACAATATAATCCAACACATCGTTATCAAAATCAAGTTCGACATCGTCCATTTTGAACAGTTTAATATATTGTTTGACGATTGAATTTTTCGGCTCGGTCAGAATTTGGCGAAGCGCAGTTCTATCCAACGGCTCTAAATAAGTCAAAACAGGCAAACGCCCAACGATTTCGGGAATCAATCCGAACGATTTCAAATCTTGCGGAGCAATGTATTGAAGCATATTGTTTCGGTCAATTCCTTCATTTATAGCGGCTGAATGAAAACCCACAACGTGTGTATTGAGGCGAGCAGCGATTTTTTTCTCAATTCCGTCGAATGCGCCGCCACAAATAAAAAGAATATTCTGCGTATTGACAGGAATCATTTTTTGGTCAGGGTGCTTGCGACCACCTTGCGGAGGAACATTCACCACCGAGCCTTCGAGTAGTTTCAACAAACCTTGCTGAACGCCTTCGCCACTCACATCGCGCGTGATGCTCGGGTTGTCGCTTTTTCGCGCAATTTTATCAATTTCGTCAATAAAAATAATTCCGCGTTCGGCTTCATCTACTTTATAATCTGCCACTTGAAGCAAGCGCGTAAGAATGCTTTCAATGTCCTCGCCAACATATCCGGCTTCGGTCAAAATAGTAGCATCAACAATCGCGAACGGAACGTGCAATTTCTTTGCAATCGTCCGCGCCAACATCGTTTTTCCCGTTCCGGTGTGTCCGACCATTATAATATTCGACTTTTCTATCTCAACATCATCGTCATTCGGCGTTTGCATCAACCGTTTGTAATGATTGTAAACAGCAACGGACAAATGCTTTTTCGCTTCGTCTTGTCCGATAATGTATTCGTCTAAATACTCCTTAATTTCGATTGGTTTCGGAATTTGGTCTTTATCCAAATCGGCTTTTTTTTCCGAAACGGTGTTCTCTTTTACAATTTGAGCAGCCTGCAAAGCACAATCGTTGCAAATTTGCACACCATTGCCGTGAATCAAAAATCCAACCTGCGATTCGGGACGTCCGCAAAAACTGCAAGTATTATTTTTTTTACTCATCTATTCTCTTTCGTAAGTATCTGGTCAATCATTCCATACTCCAACGCTTCCGGTGAAGTCATCCAGTAATCGCGGTCGGAATCTTTTTCCACTTCCTCGACAGGCTTTCCCGAATGGTCGGAAATAATGGTGTACAATTCGTTTTTCAGTTTCAGAATTTCACGTGCCGTAATGGCAATATCCGAAGCCTGACCTTGTACTCCGCCCATCGGCTGATGAATCATCACGCGCGAATGTTTGAGTGCTGCGCGTTTGCCTTTTTCACCTGCCACGAGTAAAATTGCTGCCATCGAAGCCGCCATTCCGGTACAAGTTGTGGCAACTCGTGAGCCGATAAACTGCATCGTGTCGTAAATTCCCAAACCATCGTACACCGAGCCGCCGGGCGAATTGAGGTAAATCGTAATATCTCTGCCTCTGTCCGACGAATCGAGAAAAAGCAACTGCGCCTGAATAATGTTGGCAACATCGCTGTTAATCGGCGTGCCGAGAAAAATAATTCTGTCCATCATCAAACGCGAAAAAACGTCCAACTGCGTAACATTGAGTTGGCGTTCTTCCATAATATTGGGCGTTATCCGATAGTAATCGTTGGTAAATTGTGCGTATCGGTCTACTGTTAATCCATTGAGTCCGACGTGTTTAACCGCGTATTTGCGAAATTCGTTGTTGTTCATATTTATTTATTTCAGATTTCAAATTTGAGATTTCAGATTTGCATCAATAATATTTTTGTCCGTAGGACATTCATATCAATAAAAAAGCCGTGCCAACAAACCAATTAATCTGTAGGATTTTAACGGTTAATGTCCTGACGGACAAAAGATTTCGTTGTAATTGTTTTTCTGTTGATATTCAATGCCTAACGGGATTTTTTTGCAAAATCTATTCCGCAAAAAATCTTTTTCCTGCCTCTGTTTGGTCTAAGATATACAATCCAACTCCTAAGGCAATTATCAATAAAGATATAATTATTGCACCCATAATATTATTTTTTTTTGTCTTTAATAAAATACAATCCGATAAAAAAACTTGAAACGACAGCTGCCATTCCAACTGAATACATTACCCATTTTTGTTCAAAACCGCCCAAAAATGACGCTATTAGAACAGCCGTAGCCACATATTTGGCTATATCCAAAAACCATTTGCCTATTTCTTTTCGCATTTCTAAAATATTTTTACAAAATATACTACTTCGTTTCAAACATTTTATTAAAATCATCCATCGAGATTTCTTTTTTGTTCAATTTTACGGATTTTTTGACAGTTTCAAGAACTTTGTCTTCCATCACTTTGTCGGCGATATTTCTGACAGTTTCCTCTTTTTTCAAGGTTTCTTTTGCATAATTTGCCAACATATCGTCCTCGATACCAATCATTCCGTATTGTGCAAATTGAGCGCGTGCCATTTTCTTGGCAAATTCCTCTATTTCAGCCGCTTCAATTTTCAATTCGCTGGTTTTTATCAATTTATCTTTGATTAAATGCCATTTCAAATCTTGTATCATTTTCGGAAAATCCTCGTCGAGTTTTTCGGCGGTCAGATTTTCGTTTGTTGCGAGCAACCAACGCTTCAAAAATGCATCAGGGAAAACGACATCATCCAATTTTTTCACCAACATTTCGCGTGCATCGATACCGAATTTGTAATTGCTGTCGGCAATCAAATTTTCTTGGATATTTTCTTTGATTTTCGTGCGAAACGCTTCCTCGCTCGTTACAACGCCTTCGCCGTAAACCTTGTCAAACAATTCTTGATTTATTTCTGCTTCGTGGTAGCGCGTAATTCCTTCAATTGTGATTTGGCAGTCTGCCGTGAAATTTTCAACTTCTTCTTTCGAGATTTTCAACATCGAAGCGATTTCTGCCGTGTTTTCAAATGCTTTTTTCGGATTGAAAGTGATTACATCGCCTTTTTTCGCGTTTGCAAAAAGTTTTTTCTGCGCTTTATCCTGAATATAAGCCGGCGTTAAAACTGCACCTTCAACGTGAATACCGCCATCTTTTACCACTTTGCCGTCGAGTTCAAAAAGTTCGCCTTTTATCATATCTTTTTCCTCAACAGTTTCCTCTTGAACGTATTTTCCGTAGCGACCTGTGTACGATTTTACCTGATTTTCAATCATTTCATCGTTCACCGCAATGTCGTAATAATTCACCTTGTCTTTTTGTGTGAGATTTAGTTCAAATTCGGGCGAGAGCGCAATGTCAAACACAAATTCAAACGTTTCTTGCGTATCAAAATCAATAGTCGGCTGGCTTTCGCTCGGAAGCGGCTCACCCAAAATATTGATATTATTTTCGCGAATATAATTATAAAGACTGTCCGAAACTAATTTGTTAATTTCCTCTGCTTCAACGGATTTTCCATACATTTTTTTGATTAAACCCATCGGCACCATTCCGGGACGAAAACCCGGCATATTGGCTTTTTTGCGGTAGTCGCGCAAAGTTTTTTCAACTTTTTCGGCATAATCTGCTTTTTCAACGCTGATTGTTATTTCGGCGTTATTTTGGTCAATTTCTTTTTTTGCAATGTTCATATTATTGTTGTAATTTTCGATTTTTTATTTCAATTTTTCAAGTCTGCAAAGATACGAAAAAAAATGAAAGCACGAAAAAGGACAAAAGCGCGAAAGCACGAAAGGGGAAGCATAAAATTCTTAAACTTCGTCCATTCATGCCTTCGTGCTTTTTCGTGCCTTCGTCCTTTACTTTTTCAACCTTTTCCGTTCGTGTTCGCAGAGAATAATTTTTCGCAGGCGGATTTTTGTCGGCGTAACTTCCACGTATTCATCCTCTTTGATGTATTCCAACGCTTCCTCCAAACTGAAAACTATCGGCGGAACTAATCGCGCTTTGTCGTCTGCACCCGAAGCGCGGAAATTCGTCAGTTTTTTCGATTTGGTTACGTTCACAATCATATCGCCCTCTTTCGCACCTTCGCCAATTACTTGACCAACATAGACTTCGTCTTGCGGAAAAATGAAAAATCGACCTCTTTCCTGCAATTTGTCAATGGCGTAGGCAAACGCCGTTCCGGCTTCCATCGCAATAAGTGAGCCGTTGTTGCGTTTCTCGATTTCGCCTTTGTACGGCTGATATTCGTGAAAACGATGCGACATAATCGCTTCGCCCGATGAAATGGTGAGAATATTGTTTCGCAAGCCGATAATTCCGCGCGATGGAATGTAAAATTCCAACTGAATGCGGTCATTTTTCACTTCCATACTGAGCATTTCGCCTTTGCGCATCGCAACCATTTCGATAACTTTTCCCGAACTTTCTTCGGGCAAATTGATTGAAAGTTGCTCGATTGGTTCGCAGCGAACGCCGTTTATTTCTTTGAAAATTACTTGCGGCTGACCAACTTGCAATTCGTAACCTTCGCGGCGCATCGTTTCAATCAGCACCGACAAATGCAAAACTCCGCGACCGTAAACATTCCAAACATCGGATTCTGCGCTTTTTTCGACACGCAAGGCAAGATTTTTGTCCAATTCGCGCGTCAAACGCTCGTGAATGTGACGCGAAGTAACAAATTTTCCCTCTTTTCCGAAAAAGGGCGAATCGTTTATCGTGAAAACCATACTCATCGTCGGCTCGTCAATCGCAATCGGTTGCAAGGCCTCGGGATTTTCAAAATCGGCAACTGTATCGCCAATTTCGAAACCATCAATTCCAATCAACGCGCAAATATCGCCCGATTTTACTTCGGTCGTTTTCGTGCGACCCAATCCTGTAAAAGTGTGCAATTCTTTGATGCGCGTTTTCACAATTTCGCCGTCGCGCTTCACCAAATTTACGTCCATATTTTCGCGCAAAACACCTCTGTGAACGCGTCCAACGGCAATTCGCCCAACATAAGGCGAGTAATCCAACGAAGTGATCAGCATTTGAGGCGTTCCGTCAAGATATTCGGGCGCGGGAACATATTCGATAATTGCATCGAGCAAAGGGAAAATATTTGCGGAAGGATTTTTCCAATCGTCAGCCATCCAATTTTGCTTCGCCGAGCCGTAAATGGTGTGAAAATCCAACTGTTCCTCACTTGCATCGAGATTGAACATCAAATCAAAAACCGCTTCGTGAACTTCGTCCGGGCGACAATTCGGTTTGTCCACTTTGTTGATAACAACAATCGGTTTCAATCCCATTTGCAAAGCTTTTTGCAACACAAAGCGCGTTTGCGGCATCGGACCTTCAAACGCATCGACCAACAACAAAACGCCGTCAGCCATATTGAGAACGCGCTCCACTTCTCCGCCAAAATCGGCGTGTCCGGGCGTGTCGATAATATTTATTTTATAATCATTGTAATCAATCGAAACATTTTTCGCCAAAATAGTGATACCTCGTTCGCGTTCCAATTCATTATTATCCATTATCAACTCGCCTGCATCCTCGTTGTCGCGAAACAATTTACCTGCGTGCAACATTTTGTCAACCAGCGTAGTTTTTCCGTGGTCAACGTGCGCTATAATAGCGACATTTCTAATCTTTTGCATTTTACACAATCTTTTTTTGCGAGTGCAAAGGTAGTGAAAAATAAGGAAAATTCGACAGCGTTTAAAAACTCCCGATTTATTTCTATCTTTGCACTTTATTATAATTTGTATGAAATTTGATGAGTTAGAACTCTGTGATGAGGTTATGGAAGGGCTTCGGGCGATGAATTTTACCGATGCAACTCCTGTTCAGGAAAAGGCGATTCCTGTTATTTTACAAAAAAAAGATATTATTGCTTGCGCTCAAACCGGAACGGGCAAAACGGCTGCGTTTATTTTGCCGTTGTTGCACAATTTGCAAAGTGAAGCACGAGATGCCGTTGGTGTAAAGGCAATTATAATGTCGCCCACGCGCGAATTGGCACAGCAAATCGACCAGCAAATGGAAGGATTTTCGTACTTTTCGCCTTTTTCGTCAGTAGCGGTTTACGGCGGAAACGACGGACAAGCTTGGGATGTTCAGCGAAATGGCTTGCTCAAAGGCGCGGATGTGGTAATTGCCACGCCGGGACGTTTGATTTCGCACATTAATTTATATCAAATCGATTTTTCGCAAGTACAATATTTTATTCTCGACGAAGCGGACAGAATGCTCGATATGGGTTTTTACGATGATATCATGCTGATTGAAAAGCAATTGCCCAAAAATCGACAAACCATTATGTTTTCGGCAACGATGCCTCCGAAAATTCGTCAGTTGGCAAAAAATATTTTGCAAAATCCTGAGGAAGTTCACATTGCTATTTCGCGACCGCCCGACACGATTATGCAAACTGCTTTCGTGTGTTACGAACCGCAAAAAGCGCACATTGTGAAACATCTTTTTTCGTCCCAAGAGCCGAACAAGGTGATAATTTTTTCAGGCTCGAAACTCAAAGTGCGCGAACTTGCGCGCGTTTTCAAAGGAATGGGATTTGCGGCGGAGGAAATGCACTCCGACCTCGACCAAGCACAACGCGACCGTGTGATGCACGAGTTTCGCCACAATCGCGTCAATATTCTTGTGGCGACCGACATTGTTTCGCGAGGCATTGATATTGACGATATTACGTTGGTAATCAACTACGATGTTCCGAAAGAAGCAGAGGATTACGTGCATCGCATCGGACGAACGGCGCGCGCAGGCGAGGAAGGAATGGCGATTACTTTTGTGTCGGTCGATGAACAATATCGTTTCAAGCAGATTGAGGATTTTCTCGAAAAAGAAATTTACAAAATTCCGTTGCCCGAGGAGCTGGGCGAAGCACCTGCTTACGAGCCTGAAAAAAATCAAGGCGTAAAAAATCGCCGACACGATGGAAAACGAAAAACATTTCAACGGCGTGGAAAAGGCGGAAACGGACGAAAGCGCGAAGGTGGGAAAGGGCGAAAACAGAAAGCGAAATAGTTTGAAATTTAAAAATCAAAACAATATGAATGTAACAACAAATTACAAATTAAGCGAAAAAGATTTTTTGCATTTTCAACTTTTTTATTTTTCAAAATCAATAGACATTGCAAAGGAAAGAAGGACAGGTTTGATTCGTTTGACAATCTTTTATTCTCTTTTGGGTTTGTTTCTTTTCTTTTACGACGGTTTTACAATTTATTATTACTTGGTTGTAACTATTCCAATCCTTATGTTGTTTCCTTATTTATCGAAGCGCAGATACGAAAAACAGTGTTTGTACAACAATCGAGTAGTTTACAAAAACGGTTTTGACATAGAAAAAGAACTGACTTTTACGAATGAAACTTTTGAAATGAAACAAATAGGATTGAAAAGCAGTACGAATTATTCACAGATTAGCGAAATAAGCGAAACAGAAAAACATTATTTTTTGCATTTGGAAAATTTTTCACAAGCGATTATTATTCCAAAAGAAAAAATACAAAATTTGCCCGAAGTGGCAAATGCAATAAAAGAAATTGCCGAAAAATTCAATATCAAATATAATGTTGAATTGAATTGGAATTGGAAGTAAGTAAATAAAAACTGCACTCTACACTCTTCAAACTACACTCTAAATTTATGATACAATCAATGACAGGCTTCGGAAAAGCCGCTTTTGAATACGAAGGAAAAAAAATTGCCGTTGAAATAAAATCGCTCAACAGCAAGCAGATAGACATTTTTACGCGCGTGGCTTCGCAATACAGAGAAAAAGATATTGAAATCCGCAACGAACTTTCGCAAAAATTGGAGCGCGGAAAAATTGATTTTTTGCTTTATATCGACAATTCGGGCAAGGAAGCGGCAACGCAAATCAATCAATCGCTCGTGGCGTCGTATTACAATCAGATAAAATCTGCTTCGGAAACGCTGGGAATTGATGCGCCTGCGAATTGGTTTGACATTCTTTTGCGATTGCCCGATGCGATGAAAACGGAAAATCCCGAAATAAACGAAAACGAATGGCTTGAAATTCAGCGCGTTATCCAACAAGCGATTGAGCAATTGCGCGAATTTCGGATACAAGAGGGAAAAACGTTGCAGGCAATTTTCGAGGAAAAAATAAATAATATCAAAAATCTGCTTGACCAAATTGCGCTTTTCGAAGCCGAACGTCTTGAAAAAATAAAATCTCGATTGGAGGAAAATTTGCAATCTATTTCGGAAAAAATCGAATACGACAAAAACCGCTTGGAGCAAGAATTGATTTTTTACATCGAAAAATTGGATATAAATGAGGAAAAAGTTCGTTTGCGCAGTCATTTGGATTATTTTCTCGAAACGATGAACACCGAAAATTCGGCAGGAAAAAAACTCGGTTTCATTGCGCAGGAAATCGGTCGCGAAGTGAATACGCTCGGCTCAAAAGCCAATCACAGCGAAATGCAGAAAATCGTGGTGCTGATGAAAGATGAATTGGAGCAGATAAAAGAACAAATCTTGAATGTTTTGTAAAAAACGTCTTGCTGAACTCGTTTCAGCATCTCCCGATAGATGAGATTCTTGGTAAACCAAGCGAACAAGTTCGAACGGCGAGTCAAGCCCGCAATGACGTGAAATCTGAAATTTTTATGTAAATTTGCAGTGCAATTGCAGATTTACATAAAAACAAAAAACAAACGATTATGAAAAAACTTATAATTTTTGCAACTACTATTCTCATCAGTTTGAATTTACACGCTCAAAACGATGAAGTTTTTCAGTTATTTACAAAACTCGATGACAGCACTTATTTGTTCATCGACAATTCAGAAAGCACTTGGTACACAATTGAAATTAAGACAGATACTTTTTTCTCAATTGAAAACGGTATGTATTTTGCAAACAACAAACCAATACAATTTCTCTCGCTTGGGTTTAACAGTAGTCTACCGCGAGGAACGAGAGGAAATCCGCGAGCGGAAAAAAATGTACTGCAAGATTATAAAAGAATAGAGTTGGCTCATCACCGACAAGTTATCGGCAGGAGGTTGAGAAGTGGCGAGGAACTTTTTTACAGTCAGTCGGGAAAGCCATTTCTTATTTGGTGGTATGAAAATCCGAGACAAAGAACAAGGCGCGAACGACAGCGCGAACGCAGTATCGAATTTTATACAGATACCAGCCAAATGGATTTCGAGGATAGAGAATACATTGAATTGAATGCGACGCACCAATTATTTTTAACCTTTAATATTCACGGAAATAGTTTAATTGCAATAAGTATTCCTGTTTTGGAAAATGAAAGACTGCAAGATGAAATTCAGAAGTTGAAAAATATGGCAAACTCTTTGAATGTTTACGGCGGTCCGATTGATTTGCCCACGTTTTTCAAAAGATTAGAAAATCCGAATTATGTTTTTAGAGATGATTCAAATCTCATTGAAATTGAACTTCCTTCGTGGTTGAATGTTGTAGTAAGTCCGCATTGGAATATTTTTTCGGCATCATTTCCCGAAAGACACAATTTAACAAATGCTGTGGGAATAAGGTGGTATTTAAAGTCGAACTTTGAGAATCTTGATGATTTCTTCAATAGTTTTGAGCCGCACAATCCTGATGAAAATTCCTTGAAACTATTGAAAAGAGAAAAGAATGAAATTCGGTCTTTTCACACAACACAAAATGGTTGGCGTCGTACTCTGAGAATATTTATAGAGGGTGAAAAGGCATTTTATTTCATTGTTTTTACAGGAACAGAAACGACGTACGATTTCAATTTACCAAAATTTTACGAGTTAATGGAAAGAATAACGTTTAGGTAAAAGGTTTGAAATCTGAAATTTGAAATCAACAAGTATGCAAGGAAAATTAATAATAGTATCAGCACCTTCGGGCGCAGGAAAAAGCACGTTAGTAAAACACGTTCTTGAAAAAGAATTTCATCTCGAATTTTCGATTTCGGCAACAAGTCGTGCACCGCGCGGAAGCGAACGGCACGGCGAAGCGTATTATTTTATCTCTGCCGACGAATTTCGCGACAAGATAGCGCGCGGCAAGTTTTTGGAATTCGAGGAAGTGTACGACGGCAATTTTTACGGAACCTTGAAAAGTGAAGTTGAACGAATTACCTCCAAAGGGAAAAATATCATTTTCGATGTAGATGTCGTTGGCGGATTGAATATTAAACAACAATACGGCGACCGTGCATTAGCAATTTTCATCGCTCCGCCGAGTGTCGAAATTTTGGAAAAACGCCTGCGAGGACGCGCAACCGATTGTGCCGAAAAAATTACCGAACGCATAAGCAAAGCCGAATACGAAATGACTTTTGCACCGCAATTTGACAAAATAATCGTAAATGAATGCCTGAAAACTGCTCAAAAAGAGATGGAAAATGTAATTCGGGAATTTTTGGAAATTAAAGATTAAGATTTGGTAAAAATAAGACACAATAGATTTTTGCTGATTGATTTTTAGTTTCTAAAAACAGCGCACGCTGTTTTTCAAAGAACACAAAAGGCAAGTTTAAAATATGCTGTTGTGAACTTTAAATAACACCAACGGTGTTATTTAAAATCTGATTTTTTTTACTATTGTGTCTATTGTGTTTCAAAATGAAATAAAAAACAATATGTTTGACAAATACTCCCAAACCATACAATATTTATACGACCGTTTGCCTGTTTTTCAACACGTTGGCGGAGCGGCTTACAAACCCGGATTGGACAATACAATCCGCTTGTTGAACGCACTCGATAATCCGCAAAACTCGTACAAAACCATTCACATTGCAGGAACGAACGGGAAAGGCTCAGTTTCGCACATGCTTGCGGCGATTTTGCAGGAAGCAGGTTACAAAGTCGGATTGTACACTTCGCCGCATTTGGTCGATTTTGGCGAGCGGATACGAATAAACGGCGAGAAAATTTCGCAAAATTACGTTGTTGATTTTGTGGAAAAACAAAAAACGCTTTTTGACGAAGTTCAGCCTTCGTTTTTTGAAGCGACAATGGCGATGGCGTTTGCATATTTCGCCCACGAAAAAGTTGATGTTGCCGTCATCGAAACAGGAATGGGCGGTCGGCTCGATAGTACGAATATTATCGCGCCCGAACTTTCGATTATCACCAATATCAGTTTCGACCATATGGAATTTTTGGGCAGAACACTGGAAAAAATTGCTGCTGAAAAAGCAGGAATTATCAAACAAAATACGCCGGTTGTTATTGGCGAGAGTTTGCCCGAAACGCGTTCAGTATTTTTACAAAAAGCAAGCGAAATGAACGCACCGATTATTTTCGCTGAGGAAAATTTGCAAATAGTTTCGTCCGGTTACGAAAATGAAAAACTGTTGTTTTCAACTTCCGAAAACAAAACTTACACGCTCGGTTTGACGGGAAATTATCAGTTGAAAAATGCCGTTACTTCGCTCGTTTCCATTGCCGAATTGCAAAAACAGGGATTTCTTATTTCCGAAAAAAATATCGAATCGGGATTGGCAAATGTTGTGAAACTCACCGGCTTGCAAGGTCGTTGGCAAACAATCAGCGAAAATCCGAAAATCGTACTTGACACCGGACACAATGTTGCAGGCATTGAAAATATCGCTCGCCAACTTCGCGAACAAAAACACAAAACTCTGCGCATCGTTATCGGAATGGCAAACGACAAAGATATTACAACTTCCTTGTCGTTGCTTCCGAAAAACGCGGTTTACTATTTCACGCAAGCCACGATTTCACGCGCACTTTCGGCAGACGAATTGCAAGAGCAAGCCGCTTTGGCAGAATTGCACGGAAAGATTTATCACTCTGTAAAAGAAGCAGTTGAAACAGCTATTTCCGAAGCCGAAACAGACGATTTTATTTTTATCGGCGGAAGTAATTTTGTTGTTGGTGAAGCATTGGAGTTTTTTCAAAAGTAAATTTTTGTCAATTAAATAATTTTTCATATCTTTGCAACCGCAAAATTAAAATCAATTTTATTATTAACTAAAAAGGTAAATAACAATATGTTAAACCATTATGAAACCGTTTTCATTTTAACTCCCGTTTTGTCTGATGTTCAGATGAAGGAAGCGGTAGAAAAGTTCAAAACCGTTCTCACGGACAACGGTGCGAACATTACGAATGAAGAGAATTGGGGTTTGCGCAAATTGGCGTATCCGATTCAGAAAAAATCGACCGGGTTTTATACATTGCTTCAATATGATGCAGACCCGACAGTAATTGCGAAATTGGACATTCAATTCCGCCGTGACGAGCGCGTACTTCGCTTTTTGAATTTCCGCTTGGATAAATACGCGTACGAGTACGCCGAAAAAAGAAAAGGTATTAAAAACAAAGAACAAAAGGAGGATTAAAAAATGGCAAACAATGAAATCAGATATTTGACTCCTCCGACAGTGGATGTCAAAAAGAAAAAATACTGCCGTTTCAAAAAAAGCGGTATTAAATATGTTGACTATAAAGACCCTGAGTTTTTGAAAAAATTCTTGAACGAGCAAGGAAAAATCCTTCCTCGCCGTCTTACCGGAACTTCGTTGAAATTTCAACGCCGTGTAGCTCAGGCAGTTAAAAGAGCACGCCACTTGGCATTGCTTCCTTATGTAACCGATATGATGAAATAATTTTAACGAAGGAGGAAAAAGTATGGAAATTATATTGTTAGAAGATGTAACGAATTTGGGTTACAAAGGAGATATTCTCAAAGTAAAAGACGGATACGGTCGCAACTACTTGTTGCCGCAAAAAAAAGCGATTTTGGCTACCGAGTCGGCTAAAAAACGTTTGGCAGAAGATATGAAGCAACGCGCTCACAAATTGGAACGTATTAAAAACGAAGCGCAAGCGTTGGCTGATAAATTGAAAGATGTAACATTGACGGTTGGTGCAAAAACCAGCTCGACAGGAAAAATTTTCGGTGCGGTTGGCCCAATTCAGTTGGCAGATGCATTTGAAAAAGCAGGTTACAACGTAGACCGCAAAGTGATTGCACTGAAAGAGCCTGTGAAAGAAATCGGCTCGTTCACAGCTACTTTGAAACTTCACAAAGAAGTATCGGTTGAAGTTCCTTTCGATGTTGTAAGCGAATAATTTGGAAAATGAGAGATAGAAAAACCGATGCTGATTTTTATTATTGGTTTTTCTGTTCTTCATACGGAGTGAAAATATTTTGTGAAAATTAGCTTTTTAGCTTGTTTTTCCGGAAAAAATATATACTTTTGCGAGCAATAACGCTTTAAAAGCATAGAATTTGCGAAAAAATGTGTGGATTTGTGCGCATAATTAAAGTTTATCATCTATATTTGCACAGTCATAACTATAATTTTACTAACTAAAAAACAAAAAACAAAATGAAAGATTTAGTATCAAAACTTCAAGCAGATGTTGACGCTTTCTTCAAAGATGCAGAAGCTCAAATCGAAAAAGGTAACAAAGCAGCAGGAACTCGTGCTCGCAAAGCTTCTTTGGAAATTGAGAAAGCATTGAAAGCATTCCGCAAATCATCATTGGAAGCGTCAAAAGCTTAGTTAATACGCTTTTGCGTCAATGTTTAAAAACCGTTTCAACGAAGTTTGAAACGGTTTTTTGTATAATGAAAAAACATTTTTTATCCGCACAATAAAAAATCCTCACAAAACTCTCTGAATTTCAGCGAGCTATGAGGATTAGTTGAGGTACCTGGCGGATTCGAACCGCCGTACGCGGTTTTGCAGACCGCTGCCTAACCACTCGGCCAAGGTACCATTTTGCATTTGTGAGTGCAAAGGTAATATATTTTTGTAGTTATGCAAAGTGTTTGTGTGAATTTTTTCGTGAATATTTTTTTCGATTGAAAATAATTATTTTTCGCCGAAAAAATATTCGTGTAATGCTCCATAATGTTTTTTGTAACGCTTAAAAGATGCTTGCAAAATATTGATTGCCGTTTGCTTATCCAAAAAATTTTCGACAACAACGCTTTTATTTTCCAATTTTTTGTAATCTTCGAAAAAGTTCATTGTTTCGGAAATCAAATGGGCAGGAAGTTCCGAAATGTCGTTGTAATGACTCATACTTGGGTCGCCCGCTGCTACGGCAATAATTTTGTCGTCAGCCTCGCCATTGTCCAACATTCGCATTACGCCGATAATTCGGGCAGGAACAATACACAAAGGCACTACTTCTATTTGCGAGAGGATAAGAATATCCAACGGGTCTTTATCCTCGCCGTAACTTTGAGGAATGAAACCATAATTAGCCGGATAATAAACGGAGGAATACAGCACGCGGTCGAGTTTGAGCAAGCCGTTGTTTTTATCTAATTCGTACTTGGCACGGGTACCTTTTGGAATTTCAATAATGCCGTTCACTACATCATTATTGAAATCGGGCGTAACGTGATGCCACGGGTTAAAAGTATGCATTGCGTTTAAATTAAATTTGCTGCAAAAGTAATGATATTTTGCTCGGTATATGACAAAAACAAGAGAATTTTTGTTGTGTGTCAAAAAAAATTAGCAAAATTATCTTTCAAAAATTACCTTGAGTAGATTCAATGATTAGGATACAGCATGTTTTTTTACAGGAAGTCACATTGCTTCAAGATATTTTTCTTACTTTTGCATTCCAAATAATTTTATGTAACAATTTTAATATATTCTTATGAAAATTTCAGCCTGTTTCTTTTTAAGGAGTAAATCGGTATCTTATTTTTTTATTTTCGTTTTGTTTTCTGCTATTACATCCTGCAGCGATAGTATTATTTCTTTATCCGAAGCAGAACGTCTTATTCAATCAAGACCTTCTCCGACTGACCGTTTTGATAGAAATCAAGGACATGATTTGTTTGCTTACTCTATTTTTTCTTTATCTCTACCAAACGGAATTTCTACGACATTACAGAGCGGAAATCTATCTTACAGGATTGACATTGAAAAAGTTACGGCTTTAATGACAGACAATACTCCAGTTCAGATTAAGTACGAAATAGTAGAAAACAGCAATATTATTACCATATCTCCCGACGAATATTTCTCTAAATCAGGCAGAATGCAGATTACCGTTCATTTTAAATGGAGGTACTGGGAGCGTACAGACCAGCCTCCGTCTTCCGACATTACTATATGGAAAGACTTTAAAGAAGAAGCTATTTCGGTAGTATATGATGTTTTTGCGAGAGTTGCTCCTTTGAATGTTTTTGATGAAGATAATCCTCAATCTATTAATGTAAGTATATATCACGCTCCTCAAGTTAAGGTTGCTTATTTGCCGGGTAGTATCGTAGAAAATCTGTACAGATACGAACTGGAAGTCAGTTTGGGGAATTTTACACTTCAACCTATTATAGATGAGGAAAATATGATTATTACTTATAATTTTGATGGTTTGTTGCAAGCTCATAGTAGTTATACTTTTACAGCAAGAGCAAAATGGTATCGCTATGTAGAAGGCTCTTGGATAAGATGTGCCGAAAAATTTGACGAAATTTTCACACAAAACATTATTACTTCCGAGCAAGCTAATATGCAATGGACAATGCAAGACATTGAGTTTATGTATCCATTGTACCGACAATTTAATTTCTTGCCGGGAGAATACAATAAAGGTTATATTCGATTAACAGATGCACTTGTAAGACAATATACAGTTAGACCGCCTTTTGTTGAATTTCGAGATGTAAAAACAGGTTGGATATGGCAAGCGAATGTTTCGTTCAACCAAACTCTGCAAGTTTTTGAGTACGAGATGCCCCAAGTTTTTGAACCTGAAAAAATTTATCAAATTTCATTTAAAGACAGAGCTACCGATGCCGTAATTTTTTCATATCACTTTAAAACAAGCAAGTTCAACAATTTTACTGAAAAATGGGCAAGTTTACGAAGCTCTTTTACTAGCAAATGGAGATGGCCAGTATTAGGAGAAGGTGGAATGCTCTCTCACCACGAACAAGGGATAAATATGCAAAATTTGGCAGAACCTTTCGATATGTACGAAACCAACCATGTCGGTCAGAGCCCATATCCAATAAAAACGCTCCCGCTTATTCGGTTTAATTCGCACATTTTAGAGCATTGGAAAGGTACAATGAATTGGTATATTTATTCTCAACCGTCATTGACTTTCGACCGCCAAACAGACGAGGTAAACTGGTTTTCGTTTCCTCCAACAGATGCAATTCATTTTGGGTTTCGTTCAACGACACTGTCTGATGATGCTGTTTTAACAGGAAATATCAACCAACCCTCTAATGCAGATTTAGGACAATTTGTCTGGCTTGTAAAAGCTGTTTCCGATTTAGATGTACGTTCTGCAGCTCAACACGCGAGCAGAGTTCCCGAAAATGCACGCACCCAAGCTCAGCGAAATTTAGCAAGTTTAGCAGGAGCTCATTATCCGGTCTTGGTACATTTTGGAAATTTTCCTATATTACAGCAGTATCCTGTGTTGCAAATAGATATGGCGATTGGTGGCGATGCATATCCGCTTCTTGATGTTTACTACGTATTGCCCGGATTGGAAATTAAAACAACTACAATCCGTAATGTACAGTTGTAGTTGATCAGCTTGCTTTTTTGCAGAAATAGCGTAGTATAAAAAAACAGCCGAAAGTTTTTCTTTCGGCTATTTTAATCTTGTAAATCTACTAATCCTATAAATCCTGATTCAGACAATTTCAACAATACTTTTCGCAATTCCGCTCGCATCCAAATCAATCAACTTAAAAAGTTCGCTTTGCGTGCCGTGTTCAATAAATTTATCGGGAATGCCCAAACATTTTATTTTGGGCGAATAG
>Ga0123355_10002297_pt1 | contig 27014 bp, 23 predicted proteins | sample TergutEmb28metaG_3_FD_89872 | JGI IMG/M metagenome (GOLD analysis project Ga0123355, IMG submission 89872) | Embiratermes neotenicus P1 segment gut microbial communities from Petit-Saut dam, French Guiana - Emb289 P1 | ecosystem: Host-associated > Arthropoda: Insects > Digestive system > Gut ... | reverse complement strand
CAAACTAAAAGGATGCAGGGCGCACTGTACGGCAATACTCTCTGACAAAGACGAAAACACGCTCACGGCGCTGGGCATAGACGTGACAAGCGATCCGGAGTATGTGACCACAAACTTATACTTCGGATAATAGGCAGGTTGCTTTCCCGTCTTAAAATAGTTGGTAAGGGAGTTTTACATGAGAAAAAAATCGTTAACAATCAGTGTTATTGCCGCACTATTAATCACCTCAATTTTGCTTTCCCAGCCAACATTTTCATATGCATCGTCAAATGACGATGCACTATCGGCGCAATCACAGCGAACCCTCAGTGAACAGCTCAGAGAACTTGAACGATTTCTGAAATACATTCATGAAAACCACAAAGACGAAGTCGACTTTGAAACGCTGATGGACGGCGCTTTCAGAGGCGCAATCGACGCCTTGGGAGATCCGCACAGCGTATTTCATGGAGATGCAGCAAGGCAGGCAACACCGCAGAGGGTCACAGGCGACTATGTGGGCATCGGTGTACAGATTGAGACCATTTCATCCGGTATGCTTGCAGGGAAAACCACGGTGCTGGAAGTCTTAGAGGGAAGTCCCGCGGAAAGAGCCGGGATAGCGCCGGGCGACTGGATTATAGCGGTTGACGGACAAGATGTTACATCACTGCTTTCGGTGCAAATCAGCCTCTTGCTCCGAGGAGAAGAAGGGACTACGGTCAGCGTGACAGTCGACAGAGGGCAGCAAGGTGAGCATACTTTCGTTATCGAACGGGGACGAGTGGTCATTACAAGCTCGTTTTATGAAATGATTGAAGACGGCATTGGATATATTAAACTCTTAAACTTTGACTACGGCAAGCTTGGTGAATTTAGCAGAGCAAAGCAGGAACTGATTCAAGCGGGTGCGAAATCTTTGATCATTGATGTCAGGGACAACCCCGGCGGCCTGATCAATCCGGCGCTGCAGATTGCCAACAGACTCGTTGAAGAGGGAGATCTTCTTCACTTGAAGCATCAGGGCGAAATGACGCAAACCGTGCAGGCAACGGAGCGGGAAAGAGAAAACGTTCCGGTCATACTGCTGATCAATGAAAACACCGGAAGCTCGGCGGAAATCTTCGCGGCAGCCTTACAGGACAACAACGCTGCAACGCTTGTTGGAACCAAAACCTACGGAAAAGGTACCATGCAAGTCAGAAGAGAAACCGGCAACGGAAACCGCTTCACGATTTCTGTATACCGATTTTTGAGGCCAAACGGAGAAGCCATCGAAAGCATCGGCATCACACCTGACCATGACGTGAGAAACCGCTTGGGCGAGCGTAGGGAAGAAGCCGCGAAAGCATATGAAACGTTTGCACCATTTATGGAAGAGACAAGGCCTGCTTTTGGAGATGCGGGGCTTAACGTGTTCGCGGCGCAACAGCGGTTGACATTGATTGGGTATAGCCCAAGCCTTACGGCGGTGATGGATGAAGCGACGGTAAGCGCAATCGCAGCGTTCCAAAGCGATCATGGCCTGTGGCCGGGCGGCATTTTGGACTTTACGACACAAAACAAAATCGAGCAAGTCACCTTATCCTATATCAACAATGACTCGGAAGAAGACCTGCAGCTCCTGAAAGCGATCGAGTTAGCGAAAAGAAATATTTGACACATGTGGAGAACGTATGAAAGTTTTATTCATCGCAACGGTTACCATGCATATCACATCATTCCACATACCGTATTTGAAGTGGTTTAAAGAACAAGGGTGGGAAGTCCATGTCGCGACGTATGGTGACGATGCAATTCCCTATTGCGACAAAAAACATGATCTAGCCATCCAACGCTCTCCGTTTCGATTCAGCAACATCAAGGCGTATTTTCAGTTAAAGAAGATTTTGAAAAATGAAAAATACGACATCATTCACGGACACACACCAATGGGCGGAGTACTGACGCGATTGTGCGGCAAGCCTCATAAAAAAGCCGGTACGCGTGTTCTGTATACCGCACATGGATTTCATTTTTGCAAGGGTGCGCCGCTTTTGAATTGGCTGCTCTATTATCCGATGGAGAAATGGCTTTCTCGATACACCGATGCATTGATCACGATCAATCAAGAAGATTATCACTTGGCAAGTCAAAAGATGAAAGCCAAAAAAACATACTACATCCCCGGAATCGGTGTTGACACAGCCAAATTCGAAAACCCGGCTGTTGATCGGGAAAGCAAACGCAAGGAATTGGGCATACCGCCGGATGCGACCGTACTCATATCCGTCGGTGAGTTAACCAAAAGGAAAAACCACCAAACCGCAATCAAAGCGGTCAGCAAAATCAAAAACGATAATGTCTACTATATCATCTGTGGTCAAGGGGAGCTTCACGAATCCTTACAAAGCCTGTGCAAAGCCTTGGGAATGGAACACCGCGTTCTTTTTTTAGGACACAGAACGGACGTGGTTGATTTGCTTCACATGTCAGATGTTTTTGTATTTCCGTCACGCCAAGAGGGATTGCCCGTCGCGTTAATGGAAGCAATGGCGGCAGGGTTGCCGTGTGTCGCGTCGAACATTCGCGGCAATGTGGATTTAATTGAGCATGGCAAAGGTGGATTCCTGTGCAATGTCAATGACGTTGGCGAATATAGTCGCGCGATTGAGGAAATGATTAACAAGCGTGATATGGGCACATATAACCAAACGCTCATGCAGAAGTTTGATCTTGCGGTTGTGATGCGCCAAATGGAAGCCATCTATCGCGAACAGCAATGAGGTGCGCTTTGTAAAGCGACCGGGCATTGAATTGCGGAAAAAGATTGAATAAAGGATAGCAAAGTGGTATCATAAAAGGATAATCGCTTTGAAGGATTTTTTTATGTTAACGAAAAAACGTTTGACGGTAATCTCTATTTTCATGCTGGTCATTTATTTTGGGTTGGCGCTGATTTTCAGAGAGAGTGTGATAGGGCGAGGAGAAGAAAGCTTGATGATGTTTGTCAGCAAGCTTGTGTTTTTGAGTACAAGCGCAACCATCACAACTGCTTTTCTATTGATTTTTATATTTAAAAAAGAGCTTATTCAAGATCAGTTCGCGACATTCAACCGCTATAAGCATTTGCTGCGGCTGATGGTGAAAAGAGACTTTGTGGCGCGTTACCGCAAAAGCGTTTTGGGTGTGCTGTGGTCGCTGCTCCATCCGTTGATGATGATGTTGGTCTTGACGGCCGTGTTTTCATTTTTGTTTGACCGACAGATTGAAAACTTCCCAGTATATCTACTGAGCGGTCTTATCATCTATGAGTTTATCAATGAATCCACCACGACTTCCATGACTTCGATCATCAACAACGAAGGTGTTATCAAAAAGGTGTACGTACCTAAGTACATTTTTCCTTTGTCCAGAGTGATTTCGTCACTGGTTCAGCTGGGTTTTTCCTTTTTAGCGCTTATCGCGGTGATGGTCATAACCGGTGCCTCGTTCAAGATTACGATGCTGTTGCTTCCGGTACCAATCCTATATACATTCATATTTGCTTTTGGTGTTGCGATGTTGCTTGCCGCGATGGCTGTTTTTTTCCGAGATGTAATGTATTTGTATAGTGTACTCATGCGAATGCTCTTTTTCCTGACCCCAATTATGTATCCCATGGATATGCTCCCAGAATGGTTACGACCGTTCATGGGTCTTAACCCTATATTTCAATTCATAGATTATTTTCGCGATCTGGTATTGTATGGCATGATTCCCGGACTGTGGGACAATGTGGTTTGCCTGAGCTTTGCTATGATGGCGTTGTGTGTTGGTATCTATGCGTTTATATCAAGGCAAGACAAGTTTATTTTGTATTTATAGAGAGAGTTTGACGATGAATGATATTGCGATATCGGTTCAAAATGTATCAATGAGATTCAATTTGAGCAAAGAAAAAATCACAGGGCTTAAGGAGTATGTGGTAAAGACTCTGAAGCGGCAAATTTCTTATGAGGAGTTTTGGGCGCTCAAGGATGTTAGTTTTGCCGTGAATAAAGGCGAAGTCTTTGGTGTGATGGGGCTGAACGGGGCGGGAAAATCAACGCTCTTAAAGATTATTGCGGGTGTGTTCAAGCCAACCGACGGTACTGTTTCTGTGAATGGCAGCCTTGCTCCGCTTCTTGAACTTGGTGCCGGTTTTGACCCTGAGTTTACGGCGAGGGATAACGTGTATATGAACGGCGCTATGTTCGGACACCCGCCGGAATATATGGCGGCTAGATACGATGAAATTATGGATTTCGCCGAACTGAGGGATTTCGAACATGTAGCCGTCAAAAACTTTTCTTCCGGCATGATGGGTCGACTGGGTTTTGCAGTAGCGACAAGTGTACAGCCTGAAATTTTGATTGTAGATGAAATCTTGGGCGTTGGGGATTATAAGTTTCAGAAAAAATGCGAAGAGCGCATAGACAATATGATTGCAAAAGGAATTACAGTCTTAGTGGTATCGCATAATATCAAGACGATCAAAGAGATGTGCTCCAGAGCCATTTTGCTAAAGAAAGGCGAAATCATATGCGTCGGGGATGTTGACGAAGTTTGTAAAGTATACGGGGACGGTTAGATGTATGATTTCAATTTTGTTGGCCTCCTATAACGGTGAAAAATATATTGCTGAACAGATTGATTCGTTACTTGGACAAACCGTTCAGGATTTCAAGCTATACATTTGTGATGATCAATCAACAGACAGCACATTTTCAATCGCCTTGCAATTTGCTGAGAAATACCCTGCGAAGATTTTTGCGATGCAAAATAAACAAAATTCAGGGAGTGCAAAGCACAATTTTATGAAAATGATGATCGCGCATAAAGATGATTATGTCATGCTTTGTGATCAGGACGATATATGGATGCCCGATAAAATTGAAAAGAGCTTGAAAAAGATGAAAGAGATGGAGAAAACATATGAGTTGTTTACGCCCATCCTGGTACATTCAGATCTAAAAGTGGTTGATGAAAATTTACGTGTTATTTCATCTTCTCATAGGAAGCGAGTAAACGCGGACGTTGAAAAGACGTCGCTTAACAATGTAATCGCAATGAATACTGTGACAGGCTGTGCGGCGATTTACAACCGTGCGCTTTCGAATTTGATTTTGGTTGAGCCTGATTTTATGGTGATGCATGATTGGTGGCTGGCGATCACAGCGGCTGCCTTAGGGAAAATTGGAACGATCGATGAGCCTACGGTTTTGTATCGCCAGCATGATAATAACGATATAGGCTCCAAAAAAACGCTGTCATTTGATCATACCTATTACTTTCTGAGACATATCGATACAATGGCATCAAACGTCAATGATTCATACAAACAAGCCGGGAGCTTTTTGCATTCAAATTACGAGAGATTGACGGAAGAGCAGAGGGATTTATTGAAGGCTTTTGCATCGATGTCGACATTGTCAAAAATCAACAGGTTGCGGACAATGCTGAAATACAAAACCTTTAAGCAAGGATTTACAAAAAAAGTGGCGAATATTATAATTTTATTGATAGAAAGGAGTGCTGCAAATTGAAAGGCATCATTCTCGCCGGCGGAGCCGGAACCAGACTTTTTCCACTCACTCATGTGACCAGTAAGCAGCTTTTGGCGGTGTATGATAAGCCCATGATTTTCTATCCTCTGTCAACGCTGATGCTGGCAGGGATCAGGGATATTCTGATCATTTCCACCCCGACAGATTTGCCGAATTTTGAACGCTTGTTGGGAGACGGAAGCAATATTGGTTTACGTCTTTCCTATAAAGTACAGCCCTCCCCGGATGGTTTGGCACAAGCATTTATCATTGGGGAAGAGTTCATAGGCGGTGACAGTTGTGCCATGGTTTTGGGCGACAACATATTTTATGGAAACGGGTTTTCACATCTATTGCAAAGTGCAGCGCGAAAAACAGAAGGGGCGACAGTCTTCGGCTATTATGTAGACGACCCTGAACGATTTGGCGTCGTGGAATTCGATGAAAGCGGCAAAGCCGTCAGCATTGAAGAAAAACCACAAACGCCTAAATCAAACTATGCGGTGACAGGCCTTTATTTTTATGACAATCGATGTGTGGAATACGCCAAAAGCCTCAAGCCGAGCGCACGTGGCGAGCTTGAGATCACAGACCTCAACCGCATATACTTAGAAAACGGCAATCTGGAGGTGAGTCTCCTGGGGCGTGGATATGCGTGGCTTGACACGGGAACCATTGATAGCTTGATGGACGCGTCAAATTTCATCATGGCAGTTGAAAAACGTCAGGGCATCAAAATATCGGCCATCGAGGAAATCGCATACCGCATGGGCTTTATTGATGCAAAGCAACTGGAAGCAAATGCAACGGCCTACGGGAAGTCTCCGTACGGTGATTATTTGAGAAAGGTATTGAGCGGAAAAATTCGATGAAAATAACAGAGACAAGATTACCGGGCGTATATATTATTGAACCTCAAGTGTTCGGTGATACTCGTGGTTGGTTCATGGAAACCTATAGTAAAATAAAGATGCCGCAAGTCGAGTGTGATTTTGTACAGGACAACCACTCGTATTCGGCGCAAAAGGGTACGTTGCGCGGCATTCACTTTCAATATGCACCCATGGAGCAGGCCAAACTTGTGCGTTGTATAAGAGGTGCAATCATGGATTATGCCGTGGATTTGCGTTCAAACAGCAACACGTACAAACAATGGATTTGCGTGGAGCTATCGGCGGAGAACAAGAAGCAGTTGTTCATCCCAAGAGGCTTCGGACATGCGTTTGTGGCGTTGGCCGACGATGTTGAGGTCATGTACAAAACAGACAATTATTACAGTGCAGCGCATGATGGGGCGGTGCTTTGGTCAGATACCGAGATCGGCATCGATTGGGGCGTGAAAGACCCCATCTTGTCGGACAAGGACAAAAATGCGCCGATGCTTAAGGAGATAAAATGATGAAGATACTTGTAACGGGCGGTGCCGGATTCATCGGCGGAAATTTCATCCATGAGACGATCAAGAAGTATCCGGAGGATATTGTTATCTGTGTTGATAACCTGACGTATGCAGGCAACATGGAGACATTATCGCCCGTCATTGATCACAAAAATTTTCATTTTGAAAAGGCAGATATTTCGGATGCGACAGCGATAAGAGCGATATTCGATAAGTATAGACCTGATTATGTCATCAACTTTGCGGCAGAAAGCCACGTGGACAGAAGCATTGACAATCCGGGTGTATTTTTGACGACCAACATCATCGGTACGCAAGTGCTTCTTGACGCATCTCGGGAATATGAGGTGCAGAGGTATCATCAGGTATCCACTGACGAAGTATACGGTGATTTGCCGCTTGACAGACCGGAGCTGTTTTTTACCGAGGAAACGCCGATTCATACGTCCAGCCCCTATTCGGCGTCAAAGGCGGGGGCGGATCTGCTTTGCCAAGCGTATGTTCGAACATATAAAATGCCGATTACCATATCCCGTTGCAGTAATAATTACGGGCCGTATCATTTCCCCGAAAAACTCATTCCGCTGATGGTCACCAATGCGATGCAAGACAAGCCGCTGCCGGTGTATGGCAAAGGCGAGAATGTGCGGGATTGGTTGTATGTCATCGACCACTGCAAGGCAATCGATTTGATTGTGCGGTATGGAACGCCGGGCGAAGTGTACAACATCGGCGGACACAACGAGAGGCGAAACATTGATGTTGTGAAAGAGATCATCAAACAACTGGACAAACCGGAATCATTGATTCAATACGTCACCGACAGACCGGGACATGACCTGCGCTATGCAATTGACCCAACGAAGATCACCAATGCGCTTGGCTGGGTTCCGGAAACGGCATTTGAGGATGGACTGCGCCAAACGATACAATGGTATCAAGACAATCGAACGTGGTGGGAGAATGTCCTGAGTGGTGCCTACAGGAGTCAATCATGATATTGGTGACCGGGGCAACCGGCCAATTGGGCAGTGACGTTGTATCGGAGCTGAAACAGCGCGGACTGAAATGTCTTGGCGTGGATTTGACTGAACTTGATATAACCGATGCCAAGGGCGTTCAAACATTCTTGAAAGAACAGGAGCCGTCTTGTGTCATTCATTGTGCGGCGTATACGGCCGTGGACAACGCCGAGGATGAGCAAGTACTTTGCATGAAAGTCAATGCGGACGGAACAGAAAATCTTGCACAGGTTTGTCGTGAAATAGGCGCGGAAATGATATACATCAGCACCGACTATGTGTTTGGCGGCGATGGCGATGTGCCGTATGAAACGGACGCCCCCAAAGACCCGAAATCGGTGTATGGGAAAAGCAAGCTTTCCGGTGAAGAAGCCGTGTTGCGGCATTTGGACGCCTATTATATTGTCAGAATTTCGTGGGTGTTTGGGCAGAATGGAAACAATTTTGTGAAGACGATGCTGAAACTGGCTGAAACCAGAGATGAACTCAATGTGGTGAACGACCAGATCGGCAGTCCGACATACACACCGGATTTGGCTGTGCTGTTATGCGACATGGCACTTTCCGGAAAGCACGGCGTATACCACGCGACCAACGAAGGATTTTGCTCATGGGCGGAGTTTGCGGCGGAGATCATGAGACAAAGCGGAAGCGCTTGCAAGATCAATCCAATCCCGTCTTCGCAGTATCCGACAAAGGCGGTGCGCCCCAAAAATTCGAGATTGTCGAAGGCAAGCTTGGATGAAGCAGGATTTAAGAGGTTGCCGGAGTGGAAGGCGGCGTTAAGGGCGTATGCAACGGAAGAGAGACGACCATAAATGAAGAGAGTGTTAATTCTTAACCCATATCTTGCGACATTGGGCGGTGGGGAAAAGCAAATGGCGCATTTGTGTCGTTTTATAGAGTGCTATTGCAACCATCAGGTGCAGATTGAGATTGTCGCATTCAGCGATGGAACAGCGGATGAGCCCGGCAAGAATGCGGTGACTATGGATACGATTATGGAGAAGTTTAACGTTCGGTTACGCTGTACATCCATTCGAAAAGTGGAATTTTCGTCTCAGCGAAGTACCATGCGCATCATCAAAAACCTGCTCACGATTGGCAATATGACGCGGCAATACGATGTGTTTATCAACTCCATGTATTTCAGCAAGCATATCGGAAGAGCAAAAAAAAATCTATACATTTGTATGTTTCCGCCCAAAAAATTCTTGTGGGACCCGAACGATCGCTTCAAATGTGCGGCAGAAAAGGTTCTCAATGTGCTCTTTTTTCACAGTTATGATTTGTTTCTTCCGATTTCAGCGTTCAGCAATCGGTGGATGGAAACATATTGGAAGAAAAGTCGAAAATATGAGATTGTTTATCCGCCTGTCTTCTCAGAGGACAGCGTGGTGGGGCAATACGATGAAAACGAAAAAAAGAACATCATTATCAGCGTAGGGCGTTTTTTTGTTGGAGGCCATTGCAAAAAACAATTGGAAATGGTGCAATGCTTCCTCGACCATGAAGGTGTGCTAGGGGATTATGAATATCACTTGGCAGGCTCGGTGTTTCAGAATGAAGAAAAAGATGTGTTGTATCTGAGCCAAGTCAGAGAAATTGCCCAAAAATCCAATCGCATTTTCATTCACGAGAATTGCTCGTTCGAAGCATTGATTTCATTATATAAGCAAGCGAAAATATTCTGGCATGCGACCGGATATGGTGTTGATGAAAACGCAGAGCCGGATCAAATGGAGCATTTCGGCATCACGACGGTGGAAGCCATGAGTTATGGCGTTGTGCCTGTGGTGATCAACCAAGGCGGTCAGCAGGAAATCGTTGACGAAGAAAAGGATGGATTCCTTTGGTGTGATGAGGGTGAATGGATTCAGAAGACGGTTCAAGTCATCCAAAATGAACAGAAACGAAAAGAAATGGCCGTGCAGGCCGTTGAGAAAGCAAAAAGGTTTTCTGAGGAAGCCTTTGATCAGCGATATACAAAAGTGTTTGACGGTTTGCGAATTTGACCAAGCAGGAAGATCAGTAGGGAGGTACAGAACGATGGGACAGATGATGTGTGCTTTGCGCAGTCGTACATACCATTTCTTGAGAAGGGTTTATCATGCGTTGCCGATGTCCGATTCAACCAGAAGGATTGCCAAAAAGAAGTTTTTGAAGTTGATGAACCGAGAGCCTGTGATCACACCGTATGGTCAATGGATTACGGAAAACGAGCCTACGGAAGATGCGTTGAACATGCAAAAGAAGCATGTTTTTCAGACCCGTCCGCTGATTAGTCTGGTGCTTCCGATGACAGATATGTCGGCGGATGATTTTAAAGAACTCTTACATTCGATCAAAGCACAGACGTATGAAAGTTGGGAGTTATGCATCTTTAACAGAAACGATACGACGAATTCTGAAATAGCCAATTTGTGCAGTTCAGATCAACGAATCAAGTATAATCACACCAGCGAAGACAACATGACGGGTGAGTATATCGGATTTTTAAGTTATGACGATACTCTTGCTCCATTTGCATTGTTTGAGATTGTGAAAGCAATTAACGAACATCAGGATATAGACTTTATTTATGCTGATGAAGATAAAATGAACGAACATGAACGGTATGAACCACAGTTCAAACCTGATTTTGCACCGGATACGCTTCGCTCCACAAACTATATCGGAAGTTTCTTTGTGGTAAGCCAAGCCATTGCGAATGCTTTGACGCACGAAGTGGCGTTTGCGCAGGATCGGTATTACGAGCTTGTTTTGCGTGTCGGTGAGCAGGCCAGCAAGGTGCATCACATTGCCAAAATATTAAATCATAAACGCGGAAATGCGCATCCAAGCGCTTCGCCTGATCCGGACTCGGAAGCAATTCAATCGCACATTACCAAGCACTTGGACTTGAAAAGCACGGTGGAGCGCACTGAGCTGGATGGTGTATTCAATGTTGTGTACGAGGTTATCGGAAATCCGAAAGTGTCCATCGTTATTCCGAACAAGGATCATTTGGAATTGCTTAAGCCTTGTGTGGACTCCATTCTGGAACTTACAACCTATGACAACTATGAAATTGTCATTGTTGAAAACAACAGCGTTGATGAAGAAACGTTTGCGTATTATCGCGAGCTTGAATTGCTGCCTCACATTCACGTTCTCCGTTACCCAGGTACGAAGTTCAATTATCAAAAAATCATCAACCACGGTGCAAAAAATTGCACAGGCGACTACATCATGCAGCTGAACAACGATACGCAAATCCTTACTCCGAACTGGTTGGAACTCATGCTTGGATTTGCTCAGCGATCAGATGTGGGTGTCGTAGGCGTGAAACTGTATTATCCGGATATGACGATACAACATGCGGGCGGGATATTCGTTCCGGGAGAATCGTTCACGGAGCATATATTCGTAGGGATTCCGAAGTATGCACATGGTTATATGAATCGTGCGTTTTTGATTCAAAATATAAGTTGGGTGACGGGAGCCTGTGTTTTAAGCCGAAAGGAGATCTATGAACAGGTCGGTTTCATGGATGAAGATTACGAAATTTTCTACGGTGACGTAGATTTTTGTATGAAAGCAAAGGCGTTGGGAAAAACCATTATATTTCATCCATTCGTGGAATTGATTCATTATGAAGGCAAAACGCGCGGGAACCCCCTGCCGCCGGAAAAATATAGGATATTGCAAAGAGATAAGGATTTATTCATGAGCAAATGGCAGAAAGCGCTGGAACAAGGAGACCCGTACTACAATCCTACTATTAAAAAATTATGGACTTATAACTCAGGAACAGGTATGTTGTAATAAATCGCTATAAAAATTGATGGGTTGAGGAGATCGCTAGAATGAAATGGTTTGGGAAAAAGCAGCACAAGAGCAATACCGGGTACTGTGTGATTTGTGAAAAGACAGTGACGTTCATTGAGTATGAAAAATGGCTGAGGGATTATTATAGATGCAATGCTTGTGATTCTATTCCGAGACAAAGAGCAATCATAAACGCACTTAACACTTTTTTGCCGAATTGGAGGTTGCAAGCAATCCATGAATCTTCTCCATGCGGCATATCTTCGGATTATATCAAACGCAACTGTAATGATTATTCCGAATCTCAATTTTTTTTGGATAAAGAATATGGCCTCGAATCGGAAGGGATAAGATGCGAAAACTTGGAATGCATGACGTTTGGCGATGAAGTGTTTGACATTTTCGTTACGCAGGATGTTTTGGAACATGTTATGAATCCGGAATTGGCCTTTGCAGAGATACATAGAGTGTTGCGCAAAGGTGGAAAGCATGTTTTTACGATGCCGTGGTATCCGCAATATTCGAAATCTATACAGCGTGTACGTATGGAAAACGGAAACTTGGTACATATGTTAGAACCAATGTATCATGGAAATCCCGTTAACTCCGAGGGTTCCATTGTGACATATGATTGGGGTTTAGATTTTATTGATTTTATCCACACACATGCAAACATGTCGACGATGGTTTATCTTTACAAAGATCGAAATTTAGGACTTGACGCCGATTTTTTACATGTTTTTATTAGCTTTAAAAGTTGATTCGTATAAAACAATTAGAAAAAATGAAACAGGAGAATAATTTATATGAAGAAATTCATAAAAATATGTTATAAATGTCTACGTGGCATTTATAGAGTATTACCCCTTTCAACGTCCACAAGAATAAAAATCAAAGGTTTCGTTATTCGTGGATTATCAAAATTTCAAAACTCATTGGGCTACAATGGTACAATTGTGGGAAGTCAATATTCATTTGATGCGGAAAACCTTGACATCAAAGATGAAATAATCAACATTTACACACAATATGTGGATGATATTCTTCAGACGGGCAAACGATGCGATGAATTTGTTGAATATAAAGAAAACCATATTGCATTTACAGACAAAGATGTAAAGCCAATCGCGTTTTATCTTCCGCAGTTTTACACCTTTCCCGAAAACGATGAGTGGTGGGGCAAAGGTTTCACGGAATGGACAAATGTGACGAAGTCCATGCCTCGGTTTTTAGGCCATTATCAACCGCATTTACCATATGACAGTACCTTTTACGACTTGAACAACGTTGAGATTCTGAAAGGACAGGTCTCTCTTGCTAAAAACTACGGAATTTATGGATTCTGCTTTCACTATTATTGGTTTAGTGGGAAAAGGCTTTTAGAGAAACCGTTAAATAATTTTTTGAAAACAAAAGAGGGACTCGATTTCCCTTTCTGCATTAGTTGGGCGAATGAAAACTGGAGTAGGCGTTGGGATGGTTCCGATCAGGAAATATTGATGGCTCAAAAACACTCAGATGAAGATGATTTGGCTTGTATTGCGGATATATGTCAATATGTCCGTGACGAACGTTATATCCGCATTAAAGGGAAGCCACTGATTATTATATACAATGCTTCCTTGCTTCCCGATGCCAATAAGACAATAAAAATTTGGAGAGACTATTGTAAAGAAAATGGGATTGGAGACATCTGCTTGGCCGGCGCTCAAACAAACCCCACGAAGGATCCTTTGGTTTACGATTTTGACGAAGCGGTAGAATTTCCACCGCATTATTATTGGTTGGCTGCGTCCAATATTACTCAAAAAATGACTCCGATAACAGATAAGCATGGTTTGAGTATATATGACATGGAGGAATATATAGAACAAAAACGGCATTACTCCATCCAGCCGGAAAAAATCTATAAAAGCATATTCCCAAACTGGGATAATACTCCGCGGAAAGGAACAAACGGCATTGTCTTTCAGATGAATCCGCAGTTGTATAAAAAATGGTTGTTGGACATTATAAATTATACCAAAGAAAACCGTGAATCCGGAGATCGATTTATCTTTATTAATGCGTGGAACGAATGGGCGGAAGGAGCGCATTTGGAGCCTGACCGTAAATATGGTTATGCGAACCTTCAAGCCACGGCGGACGCAATTTGTGAGTTGCGCGAATAGCAGCTTTGCAGAGGCAGAGCTTTTTAGTGATAATTCAAAACGGAAGTGAGGTATTTATGGTCACCCTATTTTATATTGCAAATACAGCGATTGATTCAATTACACTCAAAAACTGGCTGCAGCACGAGTCGATTGAACATCTTTTCTTTATTTCGCATGTGAACCCACGTGAAGAGATTGCGCAATATCTTGTTTCTGAGTCAAAAATCACATACGAATCTGCTGAAAAGCATCTTGCTCAACAGATTCTTCGTTTGTGCCAACAAAGAACAGCTAAGTCTGAAATATTATTTGTTGAAGACGGTATGTTGATTGATGATAATTCCATAATGAATTTATCTCAAGCTCTCCATGCTGCCGAACGACATGGTGTGGCGTTGCCTCGGCATGATGGTTCATCTTTTCTTTCAGTTTCTCGCAATGGAGAAAGTGTTTCGAATGAATATTATAAAAAGTTTTCTGAATTAATGCCATTTTATCATCTCGTGCCATACAATGATACCTCATGTGTAATGATAAAGCGAGACGTCTTTGATTTATTATGGCCAAGAATTGCTTCACAATCAACATCTTCGTCATTATATTATGTGCTTCAAAATTTCTGTCTTTATGCATGTGATTGCGGATATTCTGCAATTTCATGCAATCGTGCCTTTCTGCGCATATGCGGATGGAATATTCCCTACGACCAATTGGAGCAGGATAATATAACGGGTCAATTTTCATATATACCATATTTGCACGAACGCTATTTATTCAGCGGAATCCCCGCAGTTGATTATTTTTCAGAAAGTTTGTGTGGAATAAACACCACTCCCAAAATTTTGTTTGATTTGGATGTTCTTCCGCCATTTTATAATGGAACATCAGAATATAGTCTTTCAATACTTTGGACATTTTTGAAACTTTATGGAGACAAATATGATATAACAGTTTTGGTAAGCGAAGAAGCGGACGCGTTTCATCGCATTTCAGAGCAGGGTGTTAAAGTAATTGGAAAAACTTCTAGCCAAATTTTTGATCTTGCGATTGTGCCATATAATCTTTATCGTTTAAATGGTCAACTGTTTTTAAATAAACATGCTTTACGCGTTGTCTATTGCATGTTGGATGTTATTGCGCTACGTTGCAATTATCTGAATGCTGTGCATACAGATTTTGAAATGAATTTGCGATTATCCTTTAAGCTCTGCGACGGTATATTGTGTATTAGTGAATATACAAGGCAAGATGCGATGAAGTATTTTTTAGATGACAAAGATCTTTCAGGCATCCCAATGAAGGCGATTTGGCCAGGGGTGCGGTCACTTCCGGATATCGCGAAACCTGCTGACATGCCATTTGACAGGTTCATATTGGTTATGGGAAACAGCTATAAACATAAACTACTTAGCGAAACAGTAGAATCATTATCTAAAAGCGAATATAATTTCATTGTTGTGGGACTGGGTAACGGAGAGTTCATACATCCTAATATATTCGGATATGACAGCGGATGGTTGAGCAATGAGAACATGGCGTATTTCTTTAAAAAGTGCGATATGCTCGTATTTCCAAGTTGCTATGAGGGGTTTGGACTGCCTATTGTCTCAGCGATCCAGGAAAAAAAACCTGTAGTATTGCACGATAATGGTATGAATCGTGAAATAACGGAAGCTCTTAACGAAAGGGAAGAATGCTGTTCCTTTTACCGGGAATTCGACGAGCTTCCGATGATCATTGAAAATGCTTTGAAAAACAGCATTGATCAAGTCCAAACATTATGGAGTTGGGAAGATTGCGCGGCAGAGTTGGACCATTTTTTTTATGAGTTGCTGAATAAGGATGTCGATATCGTTAAGTTAAATGAGCGTTGGAGATTATTTAATTTTCTGGAATCCATGCAGCCAGAACAACAGATAATAGAAAGAATGGTCGCGCATGGATTTCGTGAGTTGATAAAGAACAGCCTTCGCATCAGGCTTCCCAGATTATATAAAATTTTAAAGGCGGTATATCAAAAATTGAAATAATGAAGATGATTATCTACGATAATCATCTTCAAATCGTACAATATCATCTTCACCCAGATACTCCCCATTTTGAACTTCAATAACTTCTAAAGGCAATTTTCCGGGATTAAATAACCTGTGTTTCTGTCCGGCTGGAATATAAATGCTCTCGCCGCTGTTCAGCCGTTTTTCGGTATCTTCAATTGTAACGACGGCTGTGCCGGAAACGATCACCCAGTGTTCGCTTCTATGGTAGTGCATTTGATAACTCAGGCGCTTATCAGGCAAAACGGACAGGCGCTTGACCTTGTAAAAATCGCTGTTTTCTAAAACTGTAAAAGAGCCCCATGGACGATATTCCGTCAGATGGAAGTCTGCACGGGCATCTTGTCGTTCATGCAATAGACTCACGACTTCCTTGACTCTTTGGGTTTGATCGCGGTGACATATCAACAACGCGTCTTTTTGGTCAACGACGATAACGTTTGATACACCAATCATAGCAATGGCTTTGTTGCCCTCAGAATAAACCATGTTATTGTTGCAGTCAATCATGATTTCATCGTTAAAGTAAACATTGCCTTGGTGATCTTGTTTGGTTTCATATTTATCATAAAACGTGGTGAAATTGCCAAGGTCGTTCCAATCCATTTTCAAAGGCGCGCAATAAACCAGATCCATCTTTTCAATCAATCCATAATCAACGGAGATCGATGGGGTATGATGAAAACGTTCCTGGACGCTTGGCAATTGAAATGCGGCATAGACTGCCGGATTATACTGCGCAACTGCTTTTTCAAACTGTTCCGATTCAAACATGAAGATACCGCTGTTCCAGACGTAACCGTCTTGAATGTATGCGCACGCCGTATCTAGGTCGGGTTTTTCTTTGAATGCCGAAACTTCGAAACCGCCTGAAACCGCCTTGCCGGGCTTGATATATCCGTAGCCAGTTTCAGGTCCGGCTGGCGTGATTCCAAACGTAACAAACCCCTTGGACGCAAGGGGTGCCGCCTGTAGAATGGTATCGGCCAAAATCTGAGGCTGGTCAATGATATGATCCGAAGCAAAAACAGCACAAATGTCATCGCCTGATTTTCGAATTGCTTGTACGGCATACAAAATGGCAGGCAATGTATTCTTGGGTTCCGGTTCAAGCAAGATATTGCCGGAGAGAAGTGTTTTGCCTAGCTCTTTGATTTGACCCTGAACCAAGTGGATATAATCTTTGCTGGTGACCAAGTAAATATCTTCAATGCGTCCAAGCAGAAGACAGCGTTCAATGGTCAACTGGAAAATAGACTTCTCCATGCCGGATAGCTTTAAAAACTGTTTTGGATAATGTGTTCGGCTGAGCGGCCACAACCTTGTGCCAGAGCCGCCCGCCATAACGATTAACTTCATATCATGAATCTCCCGTGCGATCAATTATTTCGAGGCGATTGCCAAATCGTTTTTAACCATTCGGTGTATTAAATCATCAAAGGATACATGCCGCACCCAACCCAATTCACGTTCGGCTTTTCGTGGGCTTCCAAGTAAAAGTTCAACTTCAGCCGGGCGGAAAAATTGCGGATTGACGCGCAGTCGCACTTTGCCGGTGCTTTCCTCAATGCCAACTTCATCAACGCCCTCGCCTTGAAACTGAAGCGGCATTCCCGCAAACTCAAAAGCTTTGCTGGCAAACTCACGAACAGTGTGTGTTTCTCCAGTTGAGATCACATAATCGTCGGGCGTTTTCTGCTGCAACATGAGATACATGGCGTGAACATAATCTTCGGCATGGCCCCAGTCCCTTTTTGCGCTCAAATTACCAAGCTCAAGCACATCTTGTTTGCCGTGGACGATGGCCGCAACAGCGGCTGTGATTTTACGCGTGACGAATTCAAGTCCGCGACGTTCCGACTCGTGGTTGAACAAAATACCTGAACAAGCAAACATCTCGTAACTTTCACGATAATTTTTGGTAATCCAGTGTCCATATAATTTGGCAACACCATACGGGCTGCGCGGATAAAACGGCGTACTTTCGCTTTGCGGTGTTTCTTGCACCAATCCGAACATCTCACTTGTTGAGGCTTGGTAGAACTTTGCGTCGGATTTCACTTGGCGTATCGCTTCTAACAGATTAGCGACGCCCAGAGCCCCTACTTGCGCAGTTAACAATGGCTGAGTCCATGAAGTGGCAACAAAAGATTGGGCGGCCAAATTGTATACGTCATCAGGCATCGATTGCTTCATTGCAGCAATGAGTGAGACATGATCCGTCATATCACCGTCTATAAAATGAATATGCTCTTTGATGTGAGAGACGTTGCCATAATCAAGTCCGCTTTTTCTACGCATGAGGCCATACACTTCGTAACCTTTTGTAAGCAATAGCTCAGCAAGGTAAGAACCATCTTGTCCGGTTATACCGGTAATTAACGCTTTTTTCACAATCGCATCTCCTGTTTTTTATAATAATCCTTATCATATCATGCTTTTGATGCCATGTAAACAGAGTGTCTCCGTGGTTTACGGAAATCAAAGCAGCCTTTGTCAAAAATTATGTTCGACTGTCTGCTTGACTGCAATGATTTGATTCCTGTCCTTGAAAGCGTTGGTTTTAAAAATTGATTTCCGTGCATGGATTTGGGGGAGCGATTATGAAGTTTTAAAGCATTCTATTTACAAATGCAATATTTTGGTTTCATCTTGGGCAATAATGTGTTAAAGTTTAACTATAGCAGAGGTGCATTGATGTACTTAAGACACGGAAACGAAAAAGAACGCACAAATAAAAAAGGATTATAATAACGTGATGGCATACGACGAAAATGAGTTATGCAGGAGAGAAGAACGTGGTGAATAGACTTTTACAGTATAAGCGTATGATTGGAGAAGCGATCGGGCTTACGAAGCAAAACAACGAACTTGCAAAGCAAAATAACGAACTTGCAAAGCAGAATAATGAGCTTGCCGAACAGAACAACGAACTGACGAGACAAAAATACGAACATCTTGCGTATAAGCTCGAGCGACTTGAGTTGCAGATGCAATTGCAGCACGAAATTGTAGCTGTAAACACGGCGGCTTTTTCGGAGTATAAAAATGTGCACACTGGGAAGGAAATTGTAATTGTTGCGACAGGCCCTACATTGAATCAATATACGCCAATGGAGAATGTCATTCACATCGGGGTAAATAAAGTATGCACAAACAAGAAAATTAAGTTGGATTATTACTTCACGCAGGATTTTGGGCAACAGGTGCCTCGAAGTGTTCCGTATGAAAAAGATATTTTAGAATTGCAGTGCAAGAAGTTTTTTGGACTATTGGCTGATGCATCTTCGTTAGGTGCAATGGAACCTTCTGAAAGTTTTGGTGTGCGGGCAAACGCGACCAGATATTTTGTGGATGTTTCTCTGGATGTTTCAAGAGGTACTTCATCTTCGAAGTATTTATATTCGGACATCCGTTTTCACCCTTTGATGGATTTTTTTACGGTTGTATTTCCGGCTTTGCATTTTGCTTTGTTTACGAACCCCAAGAGAATTTATTTGGTTGGTTGCGATACCAATCACAATGGCTACTTTACAAATGAAGCGCAAAAAGATTCGATTGAGGAAGCGCGCATATACTTATACAATAGAATGATTGGATATCGCCGCGTGAAAGCGTTTGCTCAAAAGTGGTATCCGGAGACGGAGATTGTATCCATCAATCCCGTAAACTTAAAAGGGATATTCAAAGACATATATACCGATGAGCAAGATGTGCCCATGGAAGATGACGAAAGTGCAAATCCAGCAGACGAAAGAGACTTTTCGGATGAAAGTATCAGACGTTTTGTGGATGGACATCTTGAACAAGCGCTACTGAATCGGGTGGAGCATGAAGCATCCTGTAAAGAATGCGGGAAACGCAACTTTTCACTATTGCGCGGCCTTTCCGATGAACATCCAAGCCAGATTGAAATCAATTGCGATTTTTGCAATGTGCAAACGAAGTATCCGCCTGCTTTCGGAAGTGCAGAAACGCTTTTTTTGAAGCCAGTAGAGGGGAACGCAAGACTTCGACTTGTTCATATTGGCTTGCATGAGAACTCCAACGCAGGGGATACGTTGCTGTTTCCAGTCATCCGTAGCTTGCTTCAAGACCATCTTTGCCCAATCGATTTTACGCTGATGAATCTCAGGGCAAACGTAACGCAAGAGATGATTGATGTGATCAATGCACATGATGGTGTGATCATCGGTGGAGGCGGATTGTTTTTGAAAGATACAAATCCCAACCAAGTGAGTGGTTGGCAGTGGGCATGTCCGGAAGATTTGCTACGCAAGATTAATGTGCCCATTGTTGTCTTTGCGGTTGGAAACAATCGCTTTCGCGGGCAAGATGATTTTGACGATGTATTTCGTCAAAATGTGAACACACTTGTGGATAAAGCTGCCTTTTTTTCGCTTCGGAGCAATGGGAGTTTAGAAAGCCTGAAAGGTTATATTGACCCAGCTTTGCATCATAAGCTTATTTTTCAACCATGCCCAACAACAGTGCTTTCCAAGTGTTACCCCTATGAAGTTTCTGATCGTATGGACAAAAACATTTTGGGACTTAACATTCCGTTTGATAGGCAACTTTCAAGATATGAAAGTAAGGAAGATTCAATATTCAAAGCGATTGCAGAAGCTGTCAAGGAAATGGAAGCAATGGGGTGGAAAGTCGTATTGCTCAATCACTTTGACATGGATCGTGAAGCAGCGGTTTGGCTTGAAAAGTATGGGGTGGCATTGGAACAAGTGAACCTGCATGGTGTACATCCTGACAAAGTCATCGAGCTGTACAATCGCTTCGGCGCTGTTATCGGTGGGCGCGGTCATGCACAGATGATTCCGTTTGGTTTAGAAATACCAACATTTTCATTGATTAGCCATGACAAGCTACGATATTTTTTGGACGAGATTGAACATCCCGAATGGGGCGAAGAAGTCCTTTCGCCTTTGCTCAAAGAGAAGTTGATGGAATTTGCCGAAGCTGCTCGAGCGAATGCCATGAAAAAAGAGTTAGAAGAGGCACAAGCAGTTCTATGGCAGACGACGAAGGCAAATATGGAAAAATTAGCGGAGACGTTCAATCTATAGATGAACATGAGAAAAATGGGGGAGTAGCGCGTGCATAAACTGCATTTTGGACCGGGAGCCGCTTGGATAAAACCTTCTGCGGATTGGATTGCGGTAGATATCGACCCTGAAAGAAGCGATATCGTTATGAACTTCAACAAGAAAACAGATTTACCTCTACCTGATGAAAGTGTATCGGCAATTTACGGTTCACATATATTTGAGCATATTGATATTTTCCATGCGCCGTTGGTATTTAAAGAGTGTCATAGAGTTTTGAAACCTGACGGTTTTTTGCGTATTGTTATCCCTGATGTGCGAAAGAGCATGATTGAATATTTAAATGGGAATCATGAATATCCTCTTTTCAAGCGCCGTATCAAAGCACTTAATGAACTTTTGGGTGACATGGGAGGAGAAGTGTCGTTGTTTGAATGCTTGAAGGGTGATTTCATTTCACCAAGCGGGCAACGTGGTTTGCTGGGTGAAAAAAGCCTTGCACACCAAAACGCCTGGGACTATGAAGCCATGGTGTTTGAATTGATCCGAGCGGGTTTTGTGCAAAACAGAATATTGAAAAAAGCGTTCAGAGAAAGCGACTGCCCTGATTTTTCTTTTGAGGGAGAATATCCATCGGAAGCAGATGAGTTTGAACGTTCCTTATACATTGAAGCGAAGAAATAGTAAGGATGAACACATTCATGTGAAGTGCCGATTGCACAATAACATAGAAACGTAAAAAGGTATATGACCTATGAGCATCAAATCGATTATAAAACGCATCATGCGCCCCGTCGTACGTCCTTTGATGGTGCGCATCCGAAACATTGTACGTGAAGAGTTGGAAAGCGTTCGTAAAGAAACTGTCGAATGCAAACTTTCTTATGCAGAAGCGCAATTGGAAACAGATAAAATTCTTATGAGGCTTGCAGGCTTGGAAAGGCGCTTGAGAGCGCATGTGAGGAATGAAGTGCCTTTTGATTACAGTTGTGATATATGTGATCGGCGCGCGTTTTCATTGCTATTTGATCGAGAGCGCAACGGTGAAGATATGTACAATTATATCTGTGAGAGTTGTGGGTTTGTGTTTATGTGGCCTCGCCCTACGGAGAAAGAACTGATGCAGCTGTATCAACAGTCGGAGTTCTCGTTGACTGCCAGAGGATCGGTTATGCCTGATGCTCAAAAATACTACGATTGTGAGCGTGCTGCCATGGTGCGGTATTCGGATTTTCAAAAACATCTTTCCGATGCTTGTTTGGATCGTCCGAAAGGACTTGCGCTGGATATTGGTACTGGTGTAGGCAGTTTTGTTGATGTGCTACGGCGCAATGAATATGAAGCCGAGGGTTTGGAGCCAGATGTGACATACGCTGAAAATAGTGAAAAACATTATTCCATTACCGTACATAAAGTACCACTTGAAAATTTCAAACCCACACGAAAATATAACCTTATAACGGCATTTAACGTATTGGAGCATGTGCTTCATCCAATGCGCTTTGTAGAAGACATGAGGGATTTGTTACATGATGCAGGAATCCTTTATCTGGATATGCCGGGCTTGGATCAAATGCACACGGATATAGATAAGTTTTTTTGGAAACCCCATATAAACACATTCACAATTTCCTCATTGCGTGATTTGCTTCAAAAATGTGGATTCGAGCCAATTTATATCGGCTATAGTTCATTGGGGTTTCTGGATGTCATGGCAAAGAAAGATATCAGCGCATCTCGTACGATGAAGATTGGCTCGTCACAAGCATTGAATGTTGCACGAGCGAAAAGTATTATTGATGCTGCTTACTATCAAACTGGTCAATTGGTTTGAAATTTCATTGTATACTTGTTAGGAAAGGATTGAATCTATGAAATATAAGGCTCCCTATCTAATTGCTGAAGTTGGTTGTAACCACAAAGGCAATATGGAGATTGCATATGAGTTTATCAAAACGGCTGCTGCGTTTTGCGGTGTGGATGCGGTTAAGTTTCAAAAACGAAACAATCGCGAACTGTTGACGCACGAGGAGTACAATACGCCACACCCGAACCCACATCATTCATATGGTGACACATACGGTGAACACCGTGAGTTTTTGGAGCTTGATCTTGAGCAACACGCACAGTTAAAGGCATGGTGCGAAGAGTACGGGTTGACATACGGCACATCGGTATGGGATTTGACTTCGGCACAAGAGATTACAGGATTGAACCCAAAATTCATCAAAATTCCTTCTGCATGCAACAACCATTACGCAATGATTCATTGGCTATGTGAACATTATCGGGGTGATATACACATTTCCCTTGGCATGACGTCACGTGAGGAAGAAAAAAAGCTGATGGAGTTCTTTGTCCAGCATAACAGAAACAAAGATTTGGTGGTTTATGCATGTACGTCCGGTTATCCTGTCGAGTTTGAGGATATATGTCTGATGGAAATAAGCCGTTTGGTTCAAATGTACGGAGACACGGTTAAGCAAATCGGTTTCTCAGGGCATCACAACGGCATCGCCGTTGATATAGCGGCCTACGCGTTGGGCGCAAATGTGATTGAAAGGCACTTCACGCTGGACAGGACATGGAAAGGGACCGATCATGCGGCTTCTTTGGAACCGGACGGATTGCGACGACTCAAACGTGATTTGGCCAACACGCAAAAAGCCCTCGCATACAAGCGAGAGGAAATATTGCCTGTAGAGCAAGTACAAAGAGCCAAATTGAAATATAAGGTGCGTGATACGGAATGAATGTAGCATTTATACCTGTTCGAGGTGGAAGTAAATCCATTCCAAGGAAAAACAGCAAACTGATGGCAGGAAAGCCGCTCGTCTATTGGGCAACCAAAGCGGCAAGTGAGTGCCCTGAAATTGACAAAGTATACGTTTGCACCGACAGTGTAGAAATTCGTGAAGCTGTTGCTGCGTTTGATTTGCCGAACGTTGAAGTCGTTGGCAGAAGTGAAGCGTCGGCGACAGATATTGCATCGACGGAGTTGGCTATGATCGAATTTGCTCATGCGCATGCGTTTGAAAATATTGTGTTGATTCAAGCAACATCGCCGCTCATCACTGCATCTGATTTACAAAATGGTTTTGAGTCATTGAGGCGATATGCAGCGGACGGCGTATTGTCCGTTGTGCGTCAAAAACGCTTTGTTTGGACAGATGCCGATTCGTCTTTTGCTGAGCCTCAAAACTACGATTACGCTAACCGACCGCGTAGGCAAGATTTCGACGGCTTCCTCGTGGAAAACGGTGCTTTTTACATCACGTCACGAGACTTGCTTCTGAAAAAGGAGTGTAGACTTTCAGGTAATATCAAAACGGTTGAAATGCCGCCGGAAAGCTATATTGAGCTTGATGAGCCGGAAGACTGGGCGGTGGTAGAAGCACTTCTGCTGAAGCGCGAGAGAAGTGTCACGATACCGGAAATCAAACTGTTTTTGACGGATTGCGATGGAACGTTGACGGACGCAGGTATGTATTATTCGCCGGATGGTGAAGCGATGAAAAAGTTCAATACCCGCGATGGCGTCGGATTGCGCGTGTTGAAAGAAAAAGGCATCATTGTCGGCATCATCACCGGAGAAGAATCCGAGATTGTCCGTAAGCGAGCTCAAAAGTTGAACGTGGACGAGCTTCTGATGGGCGTTGTTGACAAAGTCGAAGCCATTTTGAAGCTATGTGAAAAATATGACGTAAGTATAAAAAACGTTGCCTACATTGGTGATGATTGGAATGATATAGAAGCAATTCGTGCGGTTGGGTTTGGGATATGTGTTCATGATGCTGCACAGGAAGTCAGAAAAGTTGCGGATTATATAACGACTTCTTCTGGAGGCCAGGGTGCCGTCCGTGAGATCGCAGATATTATTTTATGAAGAAATTTGTAACGGTGAAATAAAAATGCAAAAATTAAAATATAGTTTCAAAAATGATTATAGCGAGCTTGCGCACCCGCAAATATTGGCGGTGCTGTCCGTCGCTGGGAACAAACAATTTGAGGGATATGGGCTTGACGCGTATTCCCTTCGGGCAAGCGAATTGATAAAGACCAAAATCGGCAAGTCATTTGCGGATGTCCACTTTGTTAGTGGAGGAACGCAGGCCAACCTTATTGTGATTTCTTCCATTTTGCGCGCGCATGAGGCAGTCATCGCTTGTGAGACCGGGCACATATTCGTCAATGAAGCGGGGGCGATCGAGGCAACCGGGCATAAAATTTGCACCGCAAAGGGCAGCAATGGTAAATTGGATGTGAGCGGCATCAAGGCGATGGTCGAAACGCACACACGCGAACATATGGTGAAGCCTAGACTTGTTTTCATATCGCAGTCAACAGAAATCGGCTCGGTATACACGAAAGCCGAACTTGTCGTGATTTCGGATTACTGTAAAAATAACGGGCTATATCTATATCTTGACGGTGCAAGGTTAGGCGCGGGATTGAACAGCCACGCCTGCGATTTGTCCTATGCCGATGTTGCGGAATTGGTGGATGTATTCTACATAGGCGGAACGAAAAACGGCGCGCTGTTCGGAGAAGCGATTGTGATTTGCAACGATGATTTAAAACAAGATTTCCGTTACCATCTCAAACAAAAAGGCGCATTGCTTGCAAAGGGCGCATCGGTAGGCGTACAATTTGAAACATTGTTTGAGAACAACTTATATGACGAACTTGCCAAACACGCATATGATATGGCGATGGAATTGGCAAACGGAATAAAAGAGCAGGGCTATGAATTTTTGTGTGATGTTGAGACCAACCAAATATTCCCGATATTCCCCGCAGAGCTCACAGAAAAATTACGTGGTTTATACGACTTTCATGACTGGCAGCAAACGGGCGCAATTCGTTTGGTTACTTCGTGGGCAACGCCCAAAAGCATCGTGGACGAATTTCTTGAGGATTTGAAAAAACTGAGATAATCGGAAAGAGTGAAAGGTGGTGGATGCCATATGTTTCAAAGTGAATACACGCCGCTCGCGCCAAATCAAGACATGGAAAAACGCGAAAAATACTGGACGATCGGAAAAGGATTGCAGGCTGCTGATGGGCTGCAAACTTCTGCGTATCTTGAAACTGTTATCGCAGAGACCCTTGCCAATCAATACAACACAGAACAAGCTGCCGAAAAGGTTTACAACCACTACACGGCGATGGATCCGGACAGCGTAGCGTACAGACACAAAGAAGCCGACATCGTAGCCGCACGGATTACGGTTTGCTTGGAAAGAGAAGATTTTAAGCTATCTCCAATTTCCTTGAAAGCAATCCATCGAGAGTTATTTCAAGATGTGCTTCCATTCAAATGGGTTGGTGAGTATCGGACAGAAAATATTTCTAAAAAAGAATCGGTATTAAACAATGCTTCTATGGTCTATGGCGACTACAAAGCGATTCCGGAGTATTTGCGCTACGATTTTGAAACAGAGCAAAACGCAAGGTATCACACGCCTTTCCAAGAAGCAGATGTTCACAAATTTGCCAAATTCATTTCTACGATTTGGCAAGCGCATCCATTTCGCGAGGGAAACACCCGAACAATCTCGACATTCGCAATTAAATATCTGCGCACAATGGGGGTGCAGATTGACAATGTACCCTTTCAAGAGCATAGCAAGTGGTTTCGTGATGCCCTTGTTCGCGCCAACCACACGGACGCGCAAAATAATATCCGTGCAGATGTTTCATACCTGAATAAGTTTTTTGAAAACGTCATTCTTGGCACCGGACACGATTTACAAGCGATTGATTTGCAATAGAGCCACAGCTCTTTCGTGTCATATTTCACACCTCTCGTATCATTGAGCCATTCAGCAAATAAAACCCGGCGAAGTTTCCTTCGCCGGGTCATCATTGTTGCTTTAGCGTCGGTTCCGAGTGAGCGAAGCGATTGAGGAACAAATAACCACCGGCTATGCCGGTGTGATTAAATAGCTTTAGCTTCAAGTAGAAAAAGAAAACCTCCGATGTTAAAAT
>Ga0123355_10002296_pt1 | contig 27025 bp, 26 predicted proteins | sample TergutEmb28metaG_3_FD_89872 | JGI IMG/M metagenome (GOLD analysis project Ga0123355, IMG submission 89872) | Embiratermes neotenicus P1 segment gut microbial communities from Petit-Saut dam, French Guiana - Emb289 P1 | ecosystem: Host-associated > Arthropoda: Insects > Digestive system > Gut ... | reverse complement strand
CGCATTCATTCGGGTTTTCTTTTTATGCCACCCTTTTGCTTGCAAAAGGGTGGAAACCAAGCGGTAGCGCGAGAGAAACCACCTCGAAACTTTTACTTGACTTTTATTTGCAGGACTCCTTTTTTAATTTTTTTAGTGGTATTTTTGATTAAGCAAAATATGATAGTTAACATGTTTGGTATAATGCAATTCTTGATGTCCTGTAAATGAATTATCTTTGGTTGTTGTATGTAAAATTAAGAGAAGTTCGGGGGCAAAACTAAAAACAACCCATTACACCATCGTTTTATAACGATAGCGTAATGGGCTGTTTCATTTTCCAGTTGTTTAATCTGGAAAGCAGCTTAGCATATCTTCGTTTATTCCATATTTCACAGGCTTATCATTTAAAAATGCCTCTAAGTCATCAGCCAATCTGTTGATAATCAACTCTACTGATTCCATCAATCCACCGGCTCTATGCGGGGTAAGGAATACATTATCAAGTGTCCTTAAAACCGAATCGCGCTCTAGTGGCTCTACATCAAAAACATCCAACATGGCGGTCATGTCATTCAATTTTAGGCGTTCAATTAAAGCGTCCATGTTAATAAGCGACGCGCGCCCGATGTTTACCAGTACCGAATCTTTCTTAAACAGCGCAATTTCTTCCGCATCAATCAACTTTTTAGTACCGGAGTTTTCTGCCGCGCATAGCACAACAACATCCGATGTTTCAGCTATATCCTTAATTGTAGCAGGCATAGCTTTAAACTTTGCCGCAATTTCTCCAGGCAAGTATGGATCATAGATTTTAAGGTTTACATTAAACGGCTCCAATAGTTTTGCAAGCCCTTGACCTATTGCGCCAAATCCTACTATACCAACATTCTTGCCGCTAAGCTGGCGCTCAGAAGGGTCAATATCCGTTGGGAATGCATTTACCCATTCTTCTGTACCAAGCTTCATTTGGTGGTGATACATACCCACTTTTCTGAGCCCGTTCAAAATTAGAGTAAGACCAAGTTCTGATACGGCAGGAGAAAACCCATGCCTTGCCTCCGAAACTACGAGGCCTTTCTTTAATTCAGCACGAGCTGTTGCTTGCGTAATTGTAATATGTCCGGCAAATTTTAGATTTTTTGCATTGTCTAGCAATGCTTCATCGAGCGTAGGCCAAGACCACATAACAACTGCATCTGCCCAAGCTAAATCGTCTTTAATTTCATCAGGAGTGTTATAAGATGTAGTTTTCACATTATCGGCGAGCGAAAATAATTTGCTAAACGCCGGTTTTAATAATTCAGATTGAAAAAAACCTTCCGGTAAGTTAACCAATAAATTCATGTTTGCCTCCTAGATATTTATCACTTTGCCATCCGACTTGCAGACAGCATCTACCATTTTCAAGCTTTTAAGCCCCACATTTATTGGAATTATTTCGTCATGCGCAAGCCCCCAAACGGCAGACAAAAACGCTTCAGTTTCAGCGTAATACCTGTCATCATCTGCCTTAATTTCAACTTCGCGAACGGGGTCTTCTTTTGTGAAATAAAAAACAGCATTATTAGTATCGCTAAATTTGGCTGTAACATTTTCGCAAACAACTGTAAATGGCTCTTTCCAATTCCATGGGATCGCGCAGTTTGTCCCTGTTATAGACGCGAGCCCGCCATTCTTGAATTTTAGCAACGATACACTGGTATCTTCTACATCGTAGTCTGCAACATCTGTATGTGCAAGGTTGGCGATATAGCCCGAAACCGCCTCTGGCTCACCTAGGTAGCTGACTGCCAAGTCATACAAATGTATTACTTGTTCAAAAACCTGCCCGCCTGACATAGACTTCTGCCGCCACCATTCCGAATGAAGTGAATTGCACTCGTAGCGTGCGTCAAACAAGGTTGGTTTCCCTGCCACGCCGGTTTCAATTAACTTTTTTAATTCTCGTGCTGCGCGCCCATATCTCATATGATAGGCAACCTGCGTCACGACATTAGCTTTTTCTACACTTTTAAGCATACTCTCGCCGCGCTCTACAGTTAAAGCCATAGGCTTCTCCACAAAAATATGTATTCCTTTGTCTGCCGCCTTTTCAATTTGCCCATTGTGCGCGAATGGAGGAATACATACGTATAAAATATCAATTTTTTCGCTGTCTAGCATTTTGTCAAAATTGTCGTAAGGTACAATCGTGGGAACAAGTTCTTTTAATGCACTTGCTTTTTGGGTGGAAGTGTCACAGACCGCCGTCATAGTAAGCTCTGGGAATTTCAATAAATTTCTCATATGTACTTGCGCCATGTAACCCGCACCCAAGAACGCTGCATTCAAATTTTTTTTCATAGTTTGGCTCCTTTCAGCCGTATTCCAGCGGCATATATAATTTGTGAAATGTACTTCAAACATTATCGTAGCATTTGTGATAACATGGTTCTATGCACTTTAAAAACTAACGTCATACGGTTTAACGTAAAAAAAAGCGAAGGTTTTCTATAAGAAAAGAGGCAATCTTGCATAGGGAGTTTTCCCTCGGCAAGATTGCCTTTTTATATGATGGCAGGAAGTTACATGCTCCAGCTGTCAGAAGATAATTGCTTTTGTTTGGTGACAAACTATCCTCCAACACATCATTTATTGCAAGCACAAATGTTTTCAATGAAACCGGTCACCACTCAAAAATAAATAATTATAACCAATTCGTACATTTGAGAGATATATTTTACAGCTATTTCGTACAGCTACAACTGATTTTTTAATTCTACCACCATCCACATAAATAGTTGCCTTGATTTTCATGCAATATCAATCTTCAAACCCAAGAGCCAAGCTAAGATTAAACCAAAATGCGTCGCTATCGCTCCCAGTTTGTCCTACTGCAGCAGTTAATATATTTGTGCCGGGGCGCAATGCTTGCGCCAAGTTACTGCGGCTACCTGCATCCAACAGCGGTGCATCAACACTTACAAAACGTGTATCCCTATTGTTAAAATCTTCGTTGATGGAGAATGGGCGCCTCATTGCGTGGGCTACAAGGCCGGCGTATCTATCCCAGTCAATATTCCCGCCTATGCTTACCTCCGTGCTAGTACCGGTGAAGGCGTTAAACCGATATACCTCTATGCCGTTGACATATAAAATCAATGCTCCATGTATTTCGTGTGTGCCAAAAACATTTATTAATCCCTCTGTACTAAAATCAAGAGGCAGCTCAAAGCTGGTTTTGAAATATGTCCAGGTGTGCAAGTCCGGTGCACCTCGCTGGCTACTGTCTTCGCCGGCGGCGATGCCTCGCACTATTCGTATAACTTCGCCCACGCCGGGGCTACCAAAACCAATGGGCGCCATAGCTCTAGTCCAACCTGTTCTGGCATCCATATCGAAGGCTTCTTCAAAAAAAGTAGCGTCGCTTCTGCCATACCACCACCACACATCACCAAGCTCGGCAACAGTGATAACCTGCTGTGCAGGGGCAACGGACACGTGAGTGTAAACCGTAGTGGACACATTGCTGGTGTTCGTTACATGATTTGGCATGCGTACAGTCCCGCTAACTGTGAACTCTTGCGCCACAGATATAGCCGGGTCGTAATTTGCATGTTCAACATGCCAAGTAATGCCGGTAAAAATGATACTGTCATCCGGCATAAGCAGCTGCGCCATTTGAGGCAGCTGCAAACCTTCTGCTGTTTTAGGCGCACCGTTTGGCACATTGGCCACCGGGTGTACAGGCAAAATAGCGTACATATCATTTACAAATTCGCTTCCCACGCGCCTAATGCCGAAGGGTTGCGTAAGTGCTACACCGGTTTCACTTATAATTTGGGCACGCACATAGCTGTTTATATTTTCGTTATGGTCAAGCAAATTTAGGGTTGCTCCGGTGTATATAACTTGGCCATCTGCAATCCATTCAATCCTGTCATAATCGCGAGCGGTAATGATAATTTGGTTATCCTCTGCGACAATACGCGCAATGCTTGGGGTCGGCTGCTGCAACATGAATAGAGTATCTGTGGTACCGGCTTCGGGTGTGGGGCGGCCATCTTCTAAAACAGTATTAATATCCAATGTACGGCACACCCTGCTTACGGCGTATGACGCACCGGTTTCCATAGCCACTCTGGCAGCATCTATGTTAAGTTCCGGCATTAAAAGTACAGTCCAGCTGTAGCCTATTTCGGTTAGGCTATGGCTATCGTCATTGCCAAAACCCCACACAAAACGACCTTGTGGCATAAGTTCCATCAAAATATTGTCCCACAAAATACGGTCGGAACGGCTTTCGCTGTCTAGCTTGTTGAACAATTCCATGCCTAGAAGCGTGCTATAACGGTAGTACCAATCTACATAACGGGCTATAAGTTCCGGGTCGTTTGAGGCCGCCGCGCCGGCTTCGCCGCCGGCCACACCGCCGGAATATCTTCCCTTGTGGTTGATAATTGTTAACCCGCCTAAAACTTGTGTGTTAAGGATAATTTCTTCTTGGGTCATTATTCTTTCGTTATTAAAGAACGTAAAGTATGTATTCATGTGGTTTGTTGCCGATTGCTCGTTGGTGTTGGGGATATAAATCATACCCGTTGACTGGGGGCGTGTTGTGCCGGCGTATGTGCCTGCGTATGTGCCTGCGATTATTGCGGCAACATCATCTGCTTCCAGTGTGCGAGAAAAAGAAAAACCATAGGGGCCGTAGTACCAGTCCAAAGTAAGTACATCATGGTCTGTTATGGCTAGGATATCAAAGCCCAGGGCATAATGCTCCCGCACCATTTCTGGCAATGATGCACGCCCGTCTGAGTGGGTAGTATGCACATGTAGGGCAGCTTTGTACTGGCTAAAAGCATCCCAGTCTACATCTGCGTAAGGGTTGGTAATTATGAAATCTAGTGGTTGAGGGGGGTCGCTTGCACAAGCTAAAGTACCTGCCGCTATTACCGTAAGGAGAACGGCAATGAGTGATAGTTTTGTTTTTTTTGAAAAAAGCATACTAAATACCTCCATATTTAAAATTTACTGCTTAATGAGAATACGCTGCTCTTCCGATAATTTCGTCCTGCAAAGTTTTGGACAGGCGCACAAAATAGTCGGAATAACCACCTACTCGTACTACCAAATCTTGATAATTTTCCGGGTTCTTTTGTGCATTTTTTAGTGTTTCGCTATCGCATACATTAATTTGGAGCTGCATGCCACCTTGTGCAAAATAACTTTGTATCAGCAAAGATATACCCTGCCGTGATACTGCGTCGTTAAAGAACCCGGGCAAAAACCGCATGTTAAGCACCACACTTGTAAGCAAATACTCCTGCATGGGCAACGTAAGCACAGAGTTCATAAGTGCTGTTGGCCCCTGTGTGCTGCATCCATGCCCTGCCCCGGCCGAGTCCGCAAGCACTTCGCCGTCGGCTCGCCCATCTGGTGTTGCTCCGGTTACTACGCCGCAATATTCGTGCGCAACAAAAATAACCTCGCCCGGTACATATATCCCGCCAAAGGGGCCAGGCTCGCTGTTTAGCCTTTTGTATAAAAATTCTGTAATTTCTGTGCGTAGGCTATCTACGTCTTTATGGTCGTTGCCAAACTTGGGCAATGCGCGGAAATAGCGCTGCAAACTCAGCCCTTCTGCGGATTGTTCCGCTATGCCCCAATTATCCCGTAATGTTTCTGCCAGCTTAGCAAAAGAAATAAAATTATCCTCGAACACAGCTTTTTTGACCGCGTACAAACTATCTGCGGCGTTGGTTATGCCAATTAACTCCAACTGTACATTATTAAATTCTGCACCGCCTGCCATCATTCCTGTCGCGCTTTGCAAGCAGCCACGTGTAAATAATGTGCGCAGTGCATACCCTTCGCATGACGCGCGGTATGGCAACTCTTTGTTATGTATATCTGCTTGCAGCACACAGGCATATTCTAACTGGCGCATAAATGCGTTGTAAAAATCGTCAAAGCATGAAAAATCTTTGCCGGTTTGCGGGCCCACTTGCCTATTTGTGCGGGGGTCGTAACCATCGTATAACGTAATCTCCAATATTTTTCCTACGTTTATAAGGCCAATATCATTCGCGAAATTGGAGCGGCCAGGTATCATCACTTGGCTGCACCCAGCAAAGCAGTGATTTTCTGCAATATCCGCCGGTATGCCGGAGTTCGTCAGGCTTTGTGTATAAACCCCGTCGTTGTATAACGCGGGCAGGCCAATACCGGTTGCGAGACAGTCCATAGCCGCGTTCATAATATTGGCCGGGATATTTGGCGTCACACGCAAACACAGATTAGGCCCCTTAAATGCAAGCTCTCGTGTTACGTCCAAGCATAACAATGTAAGCTCGGAATATTCTCCGCCGCCTATTGTCATGTTTTGGATTTGCTCCACATCTTCTATTTTTAGCCAAAAGTCTACAAGCAGCACTTTTGCCCGGCTTGGGTCTGTTTCCTTTAAATAAAAAGGTAGCAGATAACGGTCGAAACGCCCAAAGGAGTCGAAATCATTTAAATAATGCAGTATCCATACCAGCTGCAACGCTTGGTGAAATGTTTCCGGCGGTTTGCTTGCTATATGGTGCAAACTGGCTGCCACATCGCCTGTTGTGAGCGCTGCCAGCCTGTTTATTAACGCAACAATGCCATCCAACACAATATTCATTGCCTTATAAAAATCTTGCTTGGGCGTGCCATATTCTTTTGCAAAATGGTTTATATCGCTGCGGTATCCGTCCAAGCCTATCCCAACAACACGCTCAAAATCCAGTGCCGCATGCCCGCCAAACCCTGTGGAAGTAGATGCACAAGCATTTATCGATACAATTTCCTGTTCAGTAAAAACTTCCGGAGGTGCGAATTTATAACTATTTCGCCTGACAGCTTCAAGCTCTTCTGGCGTCGCAATATCAGTATCCTCAACGTATGTACCACAGCCATAGTAAAAACGTATGGGCTCTTTTGTTTTTACTACACCAACGATTAACTCTTCAGGATAAACCTCTAGCTCGACATTGCTCCAAAATGCGTTAAACGCATAGGCCTCCCTAAGCATTGGGCTTTCGTTTAGATGTGCCAAATATGCGTCAAGATAAAACCTAGTGGGTGTGCCAGGTTGGCGGTTTGCTCTGCACTGTAGAAATTGCTGCTTGCGCTCTTTAATATCCATAGAATTGACTCCTCCTTCACTCATTAGCATTATAACACATAATATTCGGTCTCCAGTTGAATTTTTCTAAGACAATGTCTAAGAGTAATGATATAATGATACTGGTGATAGTATTGGAAAATTACGCTTATCTTGTCTCATCTCACAATGACTCTTTGGCCTGCGGCACTAGAGGCCGCCCAGGCTTTTTTGTGCGCACATACGGCTGCCAAATGAACAGCCGCGATTCGGAAAAACTATCAGGTCTGCTTCTTCAACTAGGTTACGTGCAAGCCATAACCCAGGAAGAGGCAGACCTTGTTTTGTATAATACCTGCTGCGTGCGCGAAAGTGCAGAAGACCGTATTTTCGGCAATTTAGGCCGGCTAAAGCGTACAAAAAAAGATAAACCCGAACTTATAATTGCCGTTTGTGGCTGCATGACACAGCAGCCGGACATTGCAGAGAAAATAAGAACAAAGCACAAATACATAAATTTAGTTTTTGGCACCATGAACCGCCACCGCCTGCCGGAGTTTTTATGGCGTGTTATCAGTGAAAAAAAGCAAGTTATAGATATTTCCGAAGAGACGGACCTACCGGAACTAACAGATATACCCGTTACAACGCGGGAGTTCCCGCATAAGGCGGGGGTAAATATAATGTATGGCTGCGATAATTTTTGCTCGTATTGCATTGTGCCCTATGTACGCGGGCGGGAGAAAAGCCGCCCAGTGGAAGATATTTTGAAAGAAGTAACCGCCCTGGCAGAAGACGGCGTAAAAGAAGTAATGCTGCTTGGGCAAAATGTTAATTCCTTCGCTCCCTCCTTCCCGGAATTGCTGCGCAAGATAAGTTATATTCCGGGTATAGAGCGCATTCGCTTTATGACAAGCCACCCCAAAGATTGCTCGGACGAATTGATTGGGATCATAAAAGAACTGCCCAAAGTGTGCGATTCTATCCATCTACCCATACAGTCCGGCAGCACCAAAGTTTTGGAGGACATGAACCGCAAGTACACAAAAGAAGATTACCTTTCTCTTGTGCATCGCTTGCGCACAGCTATCCCCAATATCGCCATTTCCACAGATATAATTGTAGGCTACCCGGGCGAAACAGAGGAAGACTTTTTAGAAACCTTAGACGTGGTGCAAAAAGTACGTTTTTCAAATGCCTTCACGTTTTTATACTCCAAACGCAGTGGCACACCTGCCGCCTTACGCACAGATACGATACCCGCAAAAACAGCATCCGAAAGGTTTGACCGGTTAATTGCAGAAATTTCGCCTATTCAATTTACCATCAACCAAGAAAAAATTGGGCAAGTGCTACCAGTAATGGTAGAAGAAATAACGCCCACAGACTATAAGGGCAGAACAGGCGACCACAGCCTGGTACACTTCACCTGCCCTACCCCATTAAAACAGGGCGATATAGTGTCTGTTAAAGTAACAAATGCAAAAACTTATTACCTGACAGGAGAGTTTAGCCATGTCTAAAAATCAATTAACCCCCATGATGCAACAGTACATGGATATTAAGGCCAATCACAAAAACGATATTCTATTATTCCGCCTTGGAGATTTTTTTGAAATATTTTTTGACGACGCCAAACTTGCCGCACGGGAACTAAACATTGTACTCACCGCGCGTGACTGTGGCCTGCCGGAGTGTGCGCCTATGTGCGGCGTACCTGCGCATGCTGTGGATGGCTATATCGCCAAACTTGTTTCAAAAGGCCACCGTGTAGCCCTTTGCGAACAGGTGGAAGACCCCAAACTTGCCAAAGGTATTGTGAAGCGGGAAGTTGTGCGCATCATAACCCCTGGCACCATAACGGACGAAAGTTCTTTAGAGCACAACAAACACAATTACATAGTGGCCATTCATACAGACAAACTGCAACTGGGGCTTGCCGTGGCAGACATTACAACCGGGCTTTTTATGGCAACATCTATGCCCGCCGGAGATGAGCAGAAACTGCTAGACGAAACGATTCGCCTATCTCCTGCGGAACTGCTTTTGCCGGATGATTTTAAACTCACCCGTGTGATAGAAAATGTAATTGGCATGAAGTCCACCCCCGTACCGGCATGGACATTTAACAGCACCAACGCATTTAAAAGTTTAACTACACACTTTGGCACGCTTAACCTAGAAGGTTTTGGTTTAAAAGAAGGTGCGGCAGAAGTAGCCGCTGCCGGTGCATTGCTGCAATATATCTTAGACACGCAAAAATCTGCCGTTAACCAAATTACTTCTTTACGCACATATGCGCACAAATCGCATGTGGTTTTGGACGCTGCAAGCCGCCGCAACTTAGAACTAACGGCCAACGCACAAGAGCGCATAAAAAAAGGCTCCCTTTTATGGGTTTTGGATAGAACCAAAACTTCCATGGGTGCGAGGTTGTTGCGCGACTGGGTAGAATGCCCACTTACCAATACAGATGAAATTTGTGCGCGGTTAGATGCGGTTGAAGAATGGATAAACATGCCTATCGAGCGGGAAGAACTCCGGGAACATTTGCACAGCATCCACGACCTTGAAAGGGTTACCGCACGCATTTCCACTTCCAACTCTACCGCGCGAGATTTGGCTACTTTACGTGCGTCCATTTCTCACTTGCCCAATGTAGAGAGGCTTTTGAACGATGTAACCGCCAGTGCCAACGTAAGCATGCGCCGCACTTTTGACGACCTTACAGATATTCATGCAAAAATTGCGGCTACTATTGTAGATACACCGCCTGTAACAGTAAAAGAAGGCGGATTGATTCGCCACGGCGTTAATGCAGAACTTGATAAATATCTGGATGTGAAAGCCAACGCCCAAAAATATTTAGAGCAAATTGAAACACGAGAAAAAGCTGAGACTGGTATACCCAACATTAAAGTGCGCTTTAACCGTGTGTTTGGTTATTATATAGAAGTGACATCATCGCACTTATCCAAGGTGCCGGACAGGTTTATCCGCAAACAAACCTTGTCTAACTGCGAACGTTTTTTTACCGAGGAATTAAAGGAGCTTGAAAACACTATTCTTGGCGCAGAGGAAAAAATATTCGTCTTGGAGTTTGAATTATTTGATACATTAAGGCGCGAAATTGTGGAGCAGATAACCCGTATTCAATTTGTTGCGGAGCAGCTTTCTACGTTAGACACGCTGCAATCTTTGGCCGAGGTGGCGGAAACAAACCGTTACATTAAACCTTCAATTACTGCCGGCAGCGGCATATCAATTAAAGAAGGGCGCCACCCCGTGGTGGAGCAGCTCACAAACCATACATTTGTACCTAACGATACTACTTTGGATAACAAGTCGAGTGAAAACCGTCTGCAAATTATTACCGGGCCCAATATGGCAGGTAAATCTACGTACATGCGGCAGGTTGCGCTTATTACACTTATGGCGCAGATGGGGTCATTTGTACCGGCCGACAAGGCAGAAATTGGCGTTGTAGACCGTGTATTCACCCGCGTGGGCGCGTCGGACGACCTTGCAACGGGGCAGAGTACCTTTATGGTAGAAATGACGGAAGTGGCGAATATTTTAAATAACGCCACACCCAAAAGCCTTGTTATCTTGGATGAAATTGGGCGCGGCACCAGTACGTTTGACGGGCTTTCGATTGCCTGGGCGGTACTGGAATACATTGCGGATGACAACGTTATTGGCGCAAAAACGCTTTTTGCCACGCACTACCACGAGCTTACACAGCTTGAAGGCAAAACAGATGGTGTGAGCAATTACTGTTTTACCGCGCAGGGCGATGGCAAGAACATCGTATTTTTGCGCAAGCTAGCTAAGGGTGCTGCTGGGCAAAGTTATGGTGTGCATGTAGCCAAACTTGCTGGGTTGCCGTCGTCTGTTTTAAGGCGAGCCAACTCATTGCTTGCAGCGTTAAATACGGCAGATATTACCGCAAAAACTGCAAACTTGCCCACGACGGCACAGCTTGTGGCACTACAAGACCCGATGGCAGATTATGGGCGCAGGTTAAAAGATAGACTTTCACTGCTTGAGATTGAGGGAATGACACCAATTGATGCTCTGCTTTTTTTGCAGCAGTTAAAACAACAAGCAGAGCTCAATTAAGCCATGAATAGCATATCAAAGAACAAGTTAACAACCGACCAAATTAACATGTTAGCGCATAACACGTTTGGATGCCATGCAAATGATATTTTTGAGAACAGCATTGGCGAATTTAGCGCGCTATACATTCTTAAATTGGCGGAAAGGGAAGTTGTATTAAAAGTTGCACCTAAAGAAGATGTGCGTATTTTAAGGTATGAAAAAAATGCAATGGCGGCGGAAGTAGAGGCGTTGCGGTTGGTTAAAGCGCAAACTAATATGCCGGTTCCGGAAGTGCTTTTTTACGATACATCTAAAACATTGTGCGATTCAGAATACTTCTTTGCTGAGAAAATGGATGGCGAGAATTTTCATACGCATCCGTCATTTAGCCAGGAAGAGCGCAATGATATTACCTTTCAACTGGGGGAGCTAAACCAGCGGATTAATGAAATTGAGCATAGCAAGTTTGGCTATTTGGCACAGCCGAGCAAACAAACGAACCATTGGGCGGATTGTTTTAGCGGCATGATTACGGGTTTGTTGGCTGATGCTAAAGATATGAATGTTAAATTACCTGTGCGTGAAGTTGAGGGCATTATGCAATCGTTTATTCATGCTTGTGATGATGTCAAAACGCCAAAGCTGGTGCATTGGGACTTATGGCCGGGTAATGTTTTGGTTCGCGACAATAAAATATCCGGGATAATTGATTTTGAGCGCGCGTTGTATGGGGATGTTTTACTCGAGTATTTTTTCCGCAAGACTGCTGCCAATGAGTATTTTAACAGTGGGTATGGAATTGATTTTTCCGGGCTTGATAGGAATGCGAAGATTCGTTTGGCGTTGTATGATTTGTATTTGGCTTTAATTTGGGTTGTTGAATATTATTATAGAGGGTATGGCCCGGAGCAGTTGGGGTGGAGGCAAGAACAGCTTGTTTTGGCTTGTGGGGTTTTTGAAATATTGTAGCCGACGGGTTAAGGCAAGGGGAATTGCCCCAGCTTGTACCACACGCCTACCGAAAGAAAAACACTTTCGGTAGGCGTGCGGCAATCGCTCGGGTCAAATCCCCTTGCCTTAACCCTTACAGAGTGCGCTAGTTAGTTAAGTGCTTGTCATTGCGGCCTTGAGCCGCAATCTCTCAGTTTTGTCGTTTTGGCTGGAAGCTTACGAGGCCGCTACCAGTGCGGTGTTCGCCGGTTTTGACCTTGTCGGAATTTCAATAAATTAAGGAGTTAATAACCATGCCCGATACAAATACATGGGTACAAATAATAGAAACTTTAACACCTCTCGTTGCTGTGGTAGCAATTGGAGTAACGTCTTGGTTACCATCCTACTTAACAAGTCGTGCGAACCGAAAGCTTGCCATATACAGCAAGAGGAAGGAAGATATAGAGACATTCACAAAAGCATGTGGAAAATATTTAGGCGTAACCGCTATACTTACTTCTGTATTGCAAAAAACAGAGAACGAACCAAATAATCCGCAATATGTAGACGATACTATACGGATGATGGTTGAATATAAATTTGAAATATTATCATACTTCGACATTTGCCAAACTTTAGCAATTTGCGAAAAAATGGAAACGTTAGAAACCTACGCGGAAGAATTACGTCAAGCACTAATTATGCAAAATCTATATATGACTACAGAACGACAAGATAAACTTGAAAAACAATATTGCAAAATTTCCGAGAATATTAAACCGACGATATATGATATTGCACATGATTTGCAAAATATGTTTATCACTCACAAACATGCGATGGATGCCAGCTTAGGGCATATCAAGCAGAAAAGTTTATGTAACAGCAATTGCAATACAATCTAACGGCAAACCGAACAAATGTTTTGTCGTTTTGGGCAAAAGCTTACGAGCCCTGATTCTTCAACAGTTTGCAAGCATTTTAAATCCGTGAAACCTGTAGCTAAATCCCTTTCTCATTTGGAGGAAACAATGCAAAAAATAGTAGTACAAAAATTTGGCGGCTCATCCGTTGCCAATGCTGAACGTATAAGAAACGTCGCCCGCCGCATAGCAGAAACAAAGGACACCGGATGCGGTGTTGTTGTTGTACTTTCTGCACAGGGCAACACTACCGACCAGCTTTTGGAGAAGGCGCGGGAGATAAACCCTGACGCCAACAAAAGAGAAGTGGATATGTTGCTTTCCACAGGAGAGCAACAGTCTGTGGCATTAATGGCAATGGCACTTGAAGGCATGGGGTACAAGGCAATTTCGCTAAACGCCGTGCAGGTAGGCATCCATGCAACGGACACCCACGGTAATGCGCATATCGAAGATATAGATACCAAGCGCTTGGTTGCAGAACTCCAAAAAGACAATATAGTGCTGGTTGCAGGTTTCCAGGGCGTTAACAAAGCGGGAGACCTAACAACGCTTGGGCGTGGGGCGTCTGACACCACCGCGGTTGCACTAGCCGCTGTTTTAGATGCACATGTATGCGAAATATATTCCGATGTAGACGGCATTTACACAATAGACCCACGCATAGTGCCAACAGCCCGCCGCTTACCGGAGCTTGGTTATTCCGACATGCTGGAACTAGCCTTTGCCGGAGTGCAAATGCTACACGGCCGGGCAGTAGAAATGGCCAAAAGCCGGAACGTGCACATTATTGTGCGCTCTAGTATGAAAGACAGCCCCGGCACATGGATAAAGGAGGACGAAGCAGTGGAAAAATTAATCGTAAGCGGCATTGCCGTAGATAGAGATGTTGCACGTATAACCGTTAAGGGACTAAAAGACGAGCCGGGTGTCGCATACAAGGTGTTCTCGCACCTTGCAAAGGCGGCTATTTCTGTGGATATTATCTTGCAATCTATTGTGCACGACGGCACATGCGATATTAGTTTTACCGTTAAAAAGCAGGATTTAGCACCTGCACTAGAGCACTTAGAAAGCCACAAAAGCGAAATTAATTTTGTTGCGCTTGAGACTAACGAAAACTTAGCCAAACTATCCATCGTGGGTGCAGGGATGGCCACCAATTCCGGCGTAGCGTCTGACATGTTCGAGGCGTTGTTTGAGGCGGGCGTTAACATCCACATGATTTCTACTTCCGAAATTAAAGTTGCCGTATTGATAGACATACTAGACGTAAATCGCGCCGCAAACGCCGTGCACGAAAAATTTATAGATATTTTTGAGGGAGTTTTAGATATATGAAACCATTTACATGCGCAATAGTTGGCGCAACCGGCATGGTTGGTGGCATGTTTATTAAAGTTTTGGAAGAGCGCAAGTTGCCCGTTTCTAAATTGTATTTGTTTGCGTCTGCCCGTTCGGCGGGTAAGACAGTACAGTTTAACGGGGCAGATATTGTTATAGAAGAACTAACGCCAGATGTTTTCGACCGCGGTATTGATGTTGCACTTTTTGCTGTCGAGGGTGATGTTAGTAAGCAATATGCGCCTATTGCGGCGGCAAAGGGTTGTATTGTGGTGGATAATTCCTCGGCTTGGCGCATGGCGGACGATGTACCGCTTTGCGTGCCGGAAGTTAATGCGGCAGATTTGGCAAACCACAAAGGCATTATTGCAAACCCTAACTGCTGTGCCACACCTGCCGTTGTTGCACTAAAGCCGTTGCTTGATGCTTACGGACTGGGGCGTGTGGTTATTTCTACATATCAGTCTGTTTCCGGCGCAGGGGTTGGCGGTATGGATGATTTAAAACGTACGCTAAAAGGCGAAGAGCCACAGCATTTCCCCTACCCCATAGCAAATAATCTTATCCCGCATATAGATACTTTCCACGAAGATGGTTACACGGGAGAAGAGAAGAAGTTAATGGCAGAGGTACGGAAAATGCTACACTGCCCGGAATTGGCTATAACCGCTACAACTGTGCGTGTGCCTGTTGAATATGGGCATAGCCTTTCTATTAATATAACGCTGGATAGACCTTTTGAGTTGGAAGATGTATTTAAGCTATTTGAAAATGCACCGGGTGTGGTGCTACAAAATGATAATAAAAAAAGCCTGTACCCAATGCCGCTTAATGCCGCGGGTACAGACCTTGTATATGTTGGGCGCATCCGCAAAGATGACAGTGCACCAAATAGTTTGAATTTATGGGTTGTTGCGGATAATATTCGTAAGGGTGCGGCTAGCAATGCTGTGCAGGTTGTGGAGCGGATTATCTCATGATTGATTTAAAACAACTACAACAGCGGGCATACCAAAACAAAATTAACCAAGGCTTTAACACCACCGATATTTATATGGAATTCTGTTACATCTACGGAGAACTAAACGAAGCCCGTGAGGCATATATGAAAAAAGCGCCGCTATACACAAGAAGACGGTGTGAATAGAAGGATTGAGGGTTGATGTAAATCACTTAGCAGTTGTTTTTTGCACAAGAATCTCAACTGCTGTTATATTGGCCGTCAAACAAAACAAGACTAAACTTACTGTAACAGAACAGAAGGGAAGACTTGTATGATAAACAAAACCGAAACAGGAAAAAGAATCGCTACATTGCGGAACAAGCTAGGTTATTCGCAAGCGGTATTCGCTGAAAAACTTAATGTGTCACCGCAGGCGGTATCTAAGTGGGAAACCGGGCAAACTTTGCCGGACGTAGATATTTTGCTTATTCTCTCATGGATGTGCCGCATTACTATCAACGAAATCCTCGACTCGAGTGAAATATTCGTTAACCAATTAAACAGCATAGAGCGCGAACTTATACGAATGAACAAATTCCTCATTTGCCCCGAATGCAAAAACCGTCTGACATTGAAGGTTAAAGCAAGTGGAGGCATACAATACTTCGAGTGCGAAAACCATCATCGTTTCAATATTGAAGACGGCGTAGTTTTCTTTAACACCCGCGAAATACAGGGTGAATTATGGTCGCTTAATTTTAGAAATTACGAGCACTACCTACAAGAGGCAACACATCCTGGGCTTGCAAGATATATGGAAGGCGAAATACCTTGCAAGGAAGTTATGTGGCGCGAAATAAAAAAGCTACGCCCAACAACAATTTTGGACATAGCTTGCGGAACGGGTAGTGGCATAAAATATATCCTTGAACGGATTAACTGGCCTTGCACAGTAATACTTACCGATTTAAGTTTTAGAATCCTTGCATGGAACCGTAAATACTTCATGGAAGAAATCAAAAATCCCTATGTAGATTATGTCTTTTTAGCTTGCGATGGTGCAAATATTCCGCTACGTGATAACTCTGTAGACATGGTATTTTCAAACGGTGGCTTTGAGAGTATGCAAGATAAAATGATGGCTGGTTTTACTGAAGCGCACCGCATACTAAAGCCGGGCGCACAGGCTATTTATAATATGAGTTTGGTTGATAACCATGATAGCGAAAACACAAGAAAATGGATTGAATTGTGTTTATCCCTAGATTTGTTCGACAAGAGCGCAATGAACGATGTTGCACAGTGGCTTGCTAAGTGCGAGAAGATAGGCTTTCTGCAAAACAATTCAGTAAAAATTTACGGAGAATTTCCAGCGCCCAACACATTTGAGTTTCCTTTTGAAAATCAAATATTGCGTTGGATGGCATGTCATGTTTTTGTTTCGCAAAAGTCGCCTATGTAGGGAGCGGATTTATCCGTTCCGTGTTTATACTTTCTATTTCTAGCCGCCCCATTTTTTATATTTTGAATTTTGCGGATTATGACAATCTAACTCCCATTGCCGAGGGTTGTTTTTTATATATTCTGTGACTAGGCAATATATTTTTTGATTGCGTATTATATGGTCGTGGTATGATTTTTGCCAAATTGCTTGTTTGCGGAACGCATAAATGCGCTCCCTACATTTGCGTGTAACGCCTGCCTTAAATTTGCCTACAATATTAGGGATGTCAATTGTAGGGAACGGATTTATCCGTTCCGTTTCTTTTTCAAGCGATACGATTTTCACAATCATATGCACATGATTTGGCATGACTACAAACTCATCAATTTCAACTACATCATAACGGGCAGATAAGTCACCTATCTCTTCTCGTACAATATCCCCGGCCTTATTTAACTGCATCTCACCAGCGACAATTCCACCAAAACTAAACTCACGATTTTTCGTGCAAATCGTAATGAAATATGCACCCTCTTGTGCATAATCGTATTCTTTTAAACGCGGTTTCTTGCGCTGGAGCAAGTTCATTTTTCATTCACCCTTATCATAATATTTTCTGCCTTGCCGTGCTTTCCGCTTAACCACAGTAAGCGTCAACCCACGCACACTTTTCGCCCCGGCATCCTTCAGCACACGTGCGCACTCATTTAAACTAGACCCCGTGGTATAAATATCATCTACTACAATGTAAGTTTTCCCCCTTGGATTTTCAGCCTTTGCAACTGCAAAGGCTCCTTTTATATTATCTACCCTTTGTCTTGGGTGCAGCCCAGACTGCGGCGGGGTGTCAACCACACGCTGTACGGCATTTATGACAGGTAAGCCAAATTTCTCACCCAACGCCTGTGCCAAAACTTCTGCTTGGTTAAACCCACGCTCCCGCTGCTTTTTTGCGTGCATTGGTAGCGGCACCAGAATTGCATCTTTTGGAACTTCGCTTATGTGTTTTGCCCACAATTGCCCTAGGCTGTGGGCAATTTGCTTTTTGCTAGTAAATTTAAGTTTCAACAGCAAGTCCCGTATCAGCTCATCGTAAAGAAATGTTGCGGTGTTGCTCTCAAATTCAAAATTTTTGCCCAGGCAGGATACGCATTTATCTACTTCTATTTTGGTTGGCACACCGCAAATTTTGCATGTAAAAGAATCAATAGGCTCGAACAATTCTTGGCAATGCAAACATAAGCCCATTTGCTTCTCCTGCGCTTTATTAAGTGGAATTATCATGCTGCAAGCAATACAGCGCGGCGGGTAAACCCAATCTAACAGGGCGTTAACTAACCTAGTCATCACTCAACCCCGCCATATCCATCAACCGCCGCCTGAGCGCCGTGTACCTGTGCGCGATTTTATTATTGTCAACCATACGCTCCATTGTTTCTGGCGCGCCAACCAGCACTGCAAGCTCTTTTGCGCGGGTTACGGCGGTGTATAGCAAATTGCGCGTCAATAGCATTGGCGGGCCGTTGAATACAGGAATCACAACAACCTTATATTCGCTGCCCTGCGCTTTATGCACCGTTACGGCATATGCATGTTCCAGCTCGTCCAGCTGCGTAAAGTCGTACACAATGCGCCTGCCGTCGTCAAATTCTACGGTTAGGCCAAATTCCTCGTCAATTTCGTACACTGTGCCCATGTCGCCGTTAAACACGCCATCGCCGCTGTCTATGGAAACATTCTTCTCGTTAAATATCTCCCAGGTTGCGTCGTAGTTATTGCGTATTTGCATTACTTTGTCGCCTTCGCGGAAGACCACAGCTCTGAACTCTCGCTCTTTTTTATCCGGCGAAGGAGGGTTAAGTTTTGCTTGCAACAAAATGTTCAAGTTCAACACCCCAAGCGGAGACTTGCGCATAGGGCTTAGTACCTGAATATCATGTTTTGGGTCAAAGTTTTTATAGGCGGGCAAACGGTTATTCACCAAATCCAAAATAGTGCGCGCAACGCCGTCGGATGTGTTGCGGCTTACGAAAAAGAAATCCTTTTCCTTTTGGTTTATTTCCGGATATTCGCCCTTGTTTATACGGTGGGCGTTTGTGATAATCGCGCTTTCTGCCGCTTGGCGGAAAACTTCTGTAAGGCGTGCAACAAACACCGCGCCGGAATCTATTATGTCTTTTAGCACGTTGCCTGCGCCAACGGACGGCAACTGGTCTACGTCGCCCACTAAAATTAGCCGTGTACCAACGGCAACGGCCTTAAGCAGGCTTTGCGTAAGTAGAATATCCATCATAGATGCTTCGTCTACTATCAGAACGTCCGTTTCCAGCGGGCTTTCTTCGTTTTTGTTAAATGTCTGACGGCGGCTGTCTTCCGACATAAAATTAACTTCCAGCAAGCGGTGAAGCGTTTTTGCCTCACGCCCCGTGGCCTCTGTCATACGCTTGGCCGCCCGCCCTGTAGGCGCGGCAAGCGATACGGTTAGCCCTTTTGCCTCCAGCATACCGATTATTGTGTTAATGGTGGTGGTTTTGCCCGTACCGGGGCCGCCGGTTATTACAAGTACACCTTCTGTTGCGGCGGCAGATACTGCCCGCTGTTGCCCTTCGGACAAGGTTATGCCTATGCCTGTTATTTCGCCGCTTTGCTTGCCGGTGATATTTATTGCGCCAAGTGCAGTTAATTTTGCTGCAACAGCAGTTTCTGCATAATGCATTGGGGAGAGGAAAACAACGGTTTCATCCGCCTCGCCGGCTCTGCCGAGGACCTTTTCCCTTACGATAAGCCGCTCCATTTGCATACGTACAAGTTCGTTTTCTACCAGTTCATCTTTGGCTATTAGCAGTTCCGCCGCTTGTTTAACCAAGTGCGCCGCGGGCATACATGTATGCCCTTCGTTTGCAGATTCCCAAAGGATATAACGCACCCCCGCGGCAACGCGTTCCGGTGCATCGCGGGAGATGCCCAGCTTGTACGCAATGGAATCTGCCATTTTAAAGCCTATGCCATCTATGTCGTCTGCAAGGCGGAATGGGTTGGCTTTTACAATGGCCTCGGTGTCTTCTTTGTAGCGTTTGAATATTTTCATGGCAAAGGTGGTGCTTATGCCGTACTGCTGCAAAAATAGCATAACTTGCCGCTGGCTTGCCTGTGCATGGAAACTTTCTGCAAAACTTAACGCCTTTTTTAGGCTGATGCCTTTAATCGTAGAAATTTTCTCCGGCTCGTTTTCCAAAATATCAAAAGTATCTTCGCCAAACTTTGCTACGATTAACTTGGCCGTTTTTAGCCCAAGCCCTTTTATTGCGCCGCTTGCTAGATATTTTTCTATTGCGGCGGCAGAACTTGGGCGGGCGCGCTCTAAATTGACTACAGAAAATTGCATACCATAGCGCGGGTTGTTTACATATGTACCTGTGACAAACAGTGTTTCGCCTTCCATTGGCGACTGCATAAAACCCGTGCAGGTGGTAGCGTCGTCGCCAAATTCGGCATCTTCGGGCAGTATGGTAAACACTGTATAACCGTTTTCTTCGTTATGGTAGATAATGCTATCTACTATGCCTGTTAGCTGGTCGCTCATTTATTGCACCTCGTTTTTTTAAGGGATTTGGCCACGGATTACACGGATTAAAAGCTTTGATTTGCACGGATTAAAGGAATTAGATTTTGCGCCGCCACTGCGGCACAGGGCAATCCGTGTTAATCCGCTTTTAATCCGTGGCCAATCCTTTGCCTTACGGCCTCGTACAACAATATGCTGCCTGCTACAGATGCGTTTAGAGATTCTGTGCTGTTTGCCATCGGCAGGGTTATAAGCATGTCTGCTCTAGCTGCCATTTCTTGCGAAATGCCGTGGGTTTCGTTGCCTATTACAATGCAAAAATTGCCGGTTAAGTTTATGTCGTATGGGGTTACGTTGCCCCGGGGATGGGCTGCGAACACTGGAATATCGCTTAGGCCCTTTTGCCCAGCGGAGAAAAAAACAAAAATTTCGCTTAGGCTAACATCTTGTACAATTGGCATGCGAAATGCGGCCCCCGTACTGGCTCTTAACACCTTTGGGTTGTAAACATCGCAACTGCCGGCGGTTAGAATTACGCCATCTACGCCGGCGGCGGCGGCCGTGCGGATAAGGGTGCCTACATTGCCAGGGTCGTTTAAATTTTCGCCCAGCAAAAAAAAGCCTGCACTTTTAAGGCTGTCTAGTGTGTGTTGCTTCCTTTTACAAACGGCAATTATGCCTTGGGGGTTAACAGTGTCTGCAAGTTTGTTAAAAATAGAGTCTCTTACAACTGTGCATTCTGCCCGCTGCTTGTACCCCGCTATCTCACCTTTATAACTTTGAGCAATTAAATAATCGGTTATCTCCCAATCGTTAGGGATTTCTGCAATAAATTTTTCACCTTCTATAATAAAAAGTTCAGCTTCGTCTCTGCCTTTTTTTGTTCTAAGTTGCTTTAAGTCTGGCATTTGAATCTCCCTCGAAAATGTGACATAATCCTATACATATTTTAAGATACAAGAGGAGACTTAGCAATGCAAATACGTAAAACAACTTTAAATGATTTGTCGCAAGTTATGGAAATTTATAAATATGCACAAGCCCGCATGGAAGACTACGGTAACAAAAACCAATGGCTGCCCGGCTACCCGCCACAAAAAATGATAGAAGAGGATATTAATAATGGTTTAAGTTATGTATGCGCAGAAGACGATAAAATCCTTGCTGTATTTTTCTTCTCTACAGAACCAGACCCTACATATACAGAAATAGACGGCGCATGGAAAAACGAAAAACCCTACGGCGTTATCCACCGCATAGCCCGAGCAGAAGGTGCCAAAGGCGCAGGTGAATTTTGCATAAACTGGTGCCTAAGCCAAGCCCCAAGTGTTCGTATAGACACACATAAGGATAATGCACCAATGCGTAAACTGCTAGTAAAAATGGGCTTTGAATACTGCGGCACAATTTGGCTTGCAAACGGCGACGAACGCTTGTCGTTTCAGAGATAGAGAGGTACATATGAAAAAGATAATAAAAAAGAGAATTTCATACACCTTTTCAGCGGCTATTCTTGCCGGATGTTTTTATTTATTTACAATCTTTATTTTTAATGACGTTGCCGGCGGAAATGTGTTACACGCCACGTTTTGGAATACCGGAGCTGTCATCTTTTTTGTTCTTTTAGAAAAGGCAGAAAAATTTCTTTTTGCAAAATTGCGCAAAAAAGCCGAAGAACATAAATTGAATTTAGCTCTTCGGCTTGCAAAGAGGTATTTTAAGGGGCCGTCGGTAAAGTCTGCACTTTATCTTTTTTATATAGTTGTGCTTATTTGTACCGCTATTTTGTATGCCGGTTATCCCATAGAAATTATATTTGATGATACTATACTCGCCAGCCGTGACTACTTCGGTTCTGTAAGGTACGGACTTTTAGTGCTTATAGCTACAGATAAATTTACAGCTCAATTGTTTAAAGACATTAAAGAAGACGAGACAAACCGTTAACGCAAAAACCACCGCCACATTTGCCTGTCAAACATTAACCGGGCCCCTTCAAAATTGTAACTATCCGGCGCATCCGGCAAATTGTCTTCGTCCCAAACCCGTGGCATACCTTGCCCACGGCGCATTGCAAAGTCGGATAGCAAAAACCAATCGTAAGTTGTAACCGGCACACCATTCCAATAAAAACGGTTCCACGTAACATCTAAATGGTACCAGTTTTCGCCCAAACGTACTAAGTTCCATGCATGGGCAAAGCTGGTGCCACTTTTTACATAAACGTCACCGAGCACAAACAGTGATTCTATCCCTAACGGTTCTAAAAGGTAAATTAATGCATCTGTATATCCTGCACAAACTGTTGTTCTTAAAACCAATGCGCTCCATGCCATCTGGTGCTCCATTGGGTAGCGCACATAGCTAAAGTTGGGGTTCCATCCTCTGCCTGTGCGCTCAAAACGCTGCCAACTCCATACGTTTTCGTTGTAGCTCACGTTTTCTACAAGCCAGCTGTGCACTGCGCGTAGTTTTTCAAGTTCTGTCATATCTTCTGTAATTATTTGCTCTAGTATACTGTCCCGTTCCGCTATCATTTCATTGTACGAATACATGGACATTTGCCAACCTTGAGAGTTGTAGTAAAACTCTGCATGCAAAACAAAACCGCCGACGGCCCCAATAGGCGCATTCGGCGGTGCAGCAGAGATTGTTACCCAATTATCCGCAAAGCTGGCAAAAATTATAGCAAAAATAATAACTATAAAGCCGCGTAAAATTTTCATACTGCACCTCCTGGATGGACTACTCCAGTTTATGGTGCTCGTACTATTTTTGTTACTATGCTATGTTATTGTAGCCGTTCGTTATCACTCGGCGGGAAGTAGTTTTTGTCTTTTTTCTTTTTCTTCTTCTTTTTCTTCTTCTTATGCGGCAGAACAAGTGCGGAAATTGGGATAATAAGCCATCCCCATGCCCACCAGCCAAAAAATATGCCCAGCAAAACATATATAAATGGAGACATAGCTACGATGGAATAAATACCGCCGCCTGCAACAGGAATCATAGGAATGATAACCCAGCCCCACGCCCACCAGTTAGGCAGGTCGAAAGGTAGCCAAGCCATCCATGTACTTTGTGTTAAGCCCAAAAGAACATAAATAAAGGGCGCAAGTGGGGTAAGTCTGGCGACTATGTGCGACATTTTAAACTTGAAATTAAAACCATATTCATCGTCCAAATCCTCTACTACAATGGCAGGTATTTTTTCAAATCCACTTAAAAGTTCATCGGTATCGCCCAGAGATTTTTTTGCTTCGCGCAGTGCATCTTCAAAATCCAGCCCTTGTGCCATGCAATCGCGTACTCTATCTGCTAGGCTTGTACGCAGTTCTTCTTTAAGTTCGCGCATGCTGTCTGTTTCTACATAACCGTAGAACAAATCATCTACCATTTTTGATATGTGTTTTTTGTCCATAAATTCCATAAATGTGCCCTCCTACTGCATGTCGCCATATTTAATAATGGCGTCTACTAATATTTTCGTTTTTTCCCACTTGCTACGCCCTGTTGCAAGAGATTCTTTTCCTTCTTCTGTTAGGGCGTAATATTTCCTGCGCCCGCCCTGGGTTTCGTCCCCCCAATAGGAAGAAATGAGCTTTGCCGCCTCTAGCCGTCTTAGGCCGGCATAGAGTGTGGCTTCTTTTATTTCGCACTCATCGTCCGTTATTTGCGAAATTTTCTTGCTTATGCTGTAACCATAACCATCTTCCAGCGAAAGAATTTTTAATAGAATGATATCTATATGCCCGCTGATGAGTGCGGATGCGGAAGTTATGTCGTACACTTGCTACACCTCCTGTTTTATTTTGCGAAATGAATTACTGTGTGATATATAGTAGTATACGCATGATATTATTCTTTGTCAACAAATTATTTTTGTTTTTTTTGCCACAAGCGGTCTAGCCCGCTTATACGGCCACTTTTCAATAAAAAAACTGCCGGGCTATAAACCCAGCAGTGTAATTTTATTCTTCGTAACCGCTGTTACAAATCTTCAGCATAGTGCCATAACCAAACAGGACGAAATCCTGCATTTAACGCAGTCTTAGTTGAAGCATGTTTGCGCTGCATGTAGTATAACATGGTATCTTTCCACGCTTTTCTGTTTCTAAGGTGAGTTCTTTTACTAAATATGCAGCAAGTCCACGCCCTCCATACCCAGCGAGCGTATCAACGCCTATATTGCGCCATTCTTCACCTTCGTCTACTTCGCAGGACGCTACTGACACGAGTGTATCATTGTTAAAAGCTGCTACCGCAAGCATGTATTCCCCATCTTCCTCAATAGCGTTTGTGAAAACGCTGTACGCATCTTGGGCTTCCATTACTGTATGGAGTTCTTTCATAGAATCCTCGTCATACAGTTTATAGGTATATCCTGCTGGTTTAGCAATCTCCGTATCAGGTAGCAGATGTAAATACCACACTTCCTCACCACTCAACTTTTTGCCAAAAGTACGGAGCTTTTCGTTTATGAGATAGCGATTATCTGTATCCAAAATTTCTTCCGTTGGTGTAGATTTGAATGTATTCGATAAAAACATTTTCATTATAATCCCAAATGTCAGATTCGCATTTATATAGTTCTGCGAAGTTGTGTTTGGCATATAGTATTTTTTCTTTGCTAGTCATTCCATTATCACCTTCCGTTAAATTATTAAAACTAGATTAACGGAATACGCTATGAGTGCCAGTATAATTCTTGGTTATAACTGTTTGCTCTTCTTAGATTTTATTGCTCTATACCCTTTCCAAATTTCATACAAGGCAATGCACAGCAAAAACCCGGCAAAACATTTGCGCAAAATATCTGCGTTTAGGTTAATAGCCAATAGCGCGCCTGGCAGTGCCCCAACCAACCCCAAAATAATTAAAGCGGGAAGCCCTTTTGTTTGGATATTTCCGCTTTTTTTGTGCTCCCTAACGGCAAACAAAGCGGTTGGGATAAAGTACATCAAGTTTATATGCTGCGCATTTTGCTGGCTTACCCCCCAAAATATTGTTAACGCCGGTATCAAAATTGCGCCGCCACCTATGCCCATGCCGCTTAATATCCCGGCGGCAAACCCAATAACAATAAGCCAAATCATGAAAACAACATCCTTATCGCTCCGGCGCCAAGGAATACACCAAACAGAATATTCAACCATGCGCCCTTTAATTTGCTAAGCAACTTTGCACCAACAATACCACCCACTACACCGCCTACAGATACCCACAATACAGAAGCCCAATCTACTTCTATATGAAAGATATACACAATGGCGCTTAATACAGAAAGCGGTAAAATTACGGCAACAGCAGTGGCGTGTGCTTTGTGGGTTTCGTATTTGCATAGTTTTTCTAGTGCGGGCACTAAAAGTGCACCGCCGCCGGCTCCGAACAGGCCGTTGATGAAGCCTATTACAAGCCCGATTAAACTGGTTATTTTTTTCATAGGAATCAGCTCCAAAGTCATTTTTTTTAGCTTAACCGCACTGTTAATAATTATTCAGTTTGCAAAAGTCGGCTTTTGTCGTAATTTGTTATTGACAAATTATGATTAAGATGTTCTCTTAGACATATGTATTAAATAGGCAGGCGCTTACTGCGCCCAGCACATAATTCTAGGAGGAAATGTTATGATCATTTTGTTCCCCAAAATTGCAGAGCTAAAAGCAAATGCAAAAGTTAAAATGGAAGGCAGCCTGGGTACGCTTTATGTATTTGGTTTGGCCAGCATTTTATCAACCTTATTGGTGACTGCAACAATTGTAGCGGTGTTTGCAATTGTGTTTTTCTGGGCTTTTGGTATTCCGGTGTTAGGGCAGTTTGTTATATTTCTTATGGTCTTGGCTATAGCCTTATGTGTATTTTTTGTTTCTGCCGCATTTGAGCTTAGCTTTGCCCGCATTTACCTTAGGTTAACTGACGGTATTAAACCACATTGGAAAGACCTCCTTTACGGATTTAAAAAAATCTTTAGAGCAGCGTGGATTGTTTTCCTTAAATCAATTTTTGTTTCGGCCTGGTTTTTAGCGTTCTTTGTTCCCGCTCTAATCTTGTTTTGGGTGGGCGGCATCCTATGGGGCAACGGTGTTTGGAGTGGACTTTTTGGTAGCTTTTGGGGCCCTACCCAAATGATTTTTGGCATATTGTTTATAATTTTAGGTGTAATTTTGTTTATCGCCGCCTTCTTCATAATTATATACAAACTGCTAGCTTACAATATGGCGTTGTTTTCAGCAGTTGAAAACCCAGGGTTAAACGGCTATAGGGCAATAAAAGAAAGTATTCGTATTATGAAGGGGTACAAGAGCAAATTATACGAGCTTGAGTTTTCTTTCTTGCTTTGGATAATTGCATCAATAGTTACTTACGGCCTGTTACTCTTCTATACACTGCCATATATGATGACTACTACTGCACTGTTCTACAAAGACATTAAAAACAAACCCGTTGAAGAAGAGGAAGACATTTCTTTTGCGTCCATTCTTAACGAAGTTAAAGATAGCAAACCAGAAGTATTAAATGGCGAAGTAGTAGATAGTCAAGAGACTGCTGAATAATTAAAAAAAAGGGGCTGTCTCACTAAGCATTTTCATGAATAATTATACAAACCACGTCATTCCGGGCTTGACCCGGAATCCCCAAATCACAGGAACGTCGTGAGGGGATCCCGGGTCAAGCCCGG
>Ga0123355_10002295_pt1 | contig 27035 bp, 23 predicted proteins | sample TergutEmb28metaG_3_FD_89872 | JGI IMG/M metagenome (GOLD analysis project Ga0123355, IMG submission 89872) | Embiratermes neotenicus P1 segment gut microbial communities from Petit-Saut dam, French Guiana - Emb289 P1 | ecosystem: Host-associated > Arthropoda: Insects > Digestive system > Gut ... | reverse complement strand
TCTTCCGGGTAGTCTAATATCCTGTCTACAAGCGCGCCACGCTCGCTGCTTACATGGTCCAGCACATACTTGCCTATGTCGTCGGGTACGTCTTCGATTAGGTCTACCATGTCGTCTATTGGCAGCTCGCTCATTATGTCTGCAATTTCGGCGTCGTTTAGGGCTTTTATAAGCATTTGCTGCTTGTCCGGCGAAATATACGAGAAAACATCGGCGGCAAAATCGCCTTCAAGCAGCCTAAAGGCCGCAATTGCCTGGGCATCCTCGGCCTGCTCAAGGATATCGGCAATGTCGGCTTCGTTCATGTTTGAAAACAGCGCGCTAAGTGCCGCTTCGTCCAGTGGTTTTGCTTGTAGTATATCCAGTATATTATTCATAGCGTCACCATCCTAAAGTCCGGGCAATATCAGCCGCGCAATGGAAAAGTACATAAACAATGAAACTACATCCAGCAAGGTTTTAATAATTGGCGCGGCCATTACAGCCGGGTCTATCTTGATTTTTTTTGCCGCCATTGGAAGCAGGCAGCCAAGGGATTTTGCCATTAATACAACCAGCATAAGGGTCAGCGAAACCGCCAAGGTAAGCAAGGCATTTCTTGGGCCAAACAGCATAACCCTTATTGCGTTGGCAACACTTAAGCCAATCCCGCAAAGTACGGCTATACGAATCTCAAGCCACCAAGCCTTTAATAAATCCTTTGAAGAAACCTCGTCAAGTGCCATGCTGCGGATAATAAGGGAAGACGTCTGCACACCCGCATTGCCGCCGGTGTCCATCAACATTGGTATAAAGGGTATAAGCGCGGGAAGTATTGCCATCGCGTCTTCAAAGTTTGTGAGTATCTGCTCTGCAAAAATCGCGGCAAACGTCAGAATCAAAAGCCAGCCGACACGCTCAAGGGATTGGCGAAACACCCCTGCTCTTAGGTAGGGCACATCGTCATCAAGTGGCATGATACCTGCCATCTTCTCGAAGTCTTCTGTTGCCTCTTCTTCAACAATTTCGACTACATCGTCAACGGTTATTATGCCCACAAGCCGGTTCTCACTATCCACAATGGGCAGGGAAAGTAAATCGTATTTTTGAAACAGACTTGCGGCCTTTTCTTGGTCGTCGTGGGTGCCTGCGGATATTACATTGCGGCGGGCTAGGTCGGCAACGCGCTCGTGCTGCTTGGCAAGCAGTAGCGACTTTAGGGATACATAGCCAACTAGTATCTTGTCACGCCTTACAACGTAACAAGTATGCAGGCCATGCCCTGTGCTTTTGCGCATCCGGTCAAAGGCCTCCATTACTGTAAGGTCTTCGCCAAATGCCATGTACTCGGTAGTCATAATACTGCCTATAGAGTCTTCGGGGTAGTTTAAAAGCTGATTAATTGTGACTCGTCTCTCTGGCGTCACATTTGACAGCACTTTTGAGACAACGTTTGCGGGCATTTCTTCGATAAAGTCTACCGCGTCGTCCATAAACAGGCTGTTTACAATTGTGCCAGCCTCGACGTCGGTTAAAGCTTCTACTATTATCTGTTGTTTTTCCGGCACGATATGCGCAAAGACATTGGCGGCAATATCCTTTGGCAGCATTCTAAATACTTGGATAGTCTGCTCGCGGTTAAGCTCGTCGAAGATATCGCCTATATCAATTATATTCATGTAGGCTAGTGAGTCCCGTACCGCTATAAACGGAATTGGGGTCGCTTGAATAAGCTCAAAAATTGATTTAACAGAATCTCTCATAGGCACCTCCCTAAAATTACGATGGGACAATTGTATTATGACAGAAAATCGTCGAATTACAAAGTGTTATCGCCAATTATCTTAGTGCAATATGTATTTCTTGATACCACGTGGTTTGAGTTGTCATTTTTGATTCTGTCATGTGTACTACGGGGACACCAAATGGGCGGCATTTGTATGTATATTAACTCCTGTAACCCAAATCAATCAACAAGGAGGAAAATCATGAAGGCCATAATATTAATGTTTATCGTTAGCACACTACTAATGGGCGCACTAACAGGATGCTCTGGTTTTGAAGCCCCACCCCGTGTTTATGGAAGAGGCGATGATATTACAATGCAACCTAGCTCTTGGGGGCATGTCGCTTTTAGATTAATGAGGATTGAACCAATGACAGAATATGATACCTCTACCCATACAGGATATTCTGTTGTAATGTCGCTAAATACAACCACAATCCCTATCCAAATGAACGCAGCAACAGGGGCAAGAAGAAGTTTAATAGACATGAGTCTTACTGATGGGGAGGGCATAATAAATACAGTTGATATTAATTTTATCGTCGAAGGTTATATTACAATAATACGGTTTGTATTTCTTATAGAGAATGAAACTGACATTCCCCGTAGAGGCACATTAACATGGGACCAAAGCCCAAATCCTATCTCAGCTTACTTGAGTTTATTTGAGTTAAATATTATTGATACGGCAGCTACCCAGGAATACGAAACCCAAACGGAAGAGCCTCAAGAATACGAAACCCAAACGAGTGCTACCACGGACGAAATTTCATATACAGAAGAGGACTTCATAGGCATATGGCATTATATTGATTATAGTGACGACTTCTATTTTGAAGTGGAACGAATGTTTTTTCCCAATGGCGAGTATAATTTTATTTCACATTTTATATCTTTTGTGGACGGTTTCTATGATTTCAGTATGGTTACTAGAGAGGGAGGGATATATGAAATATCGGGAAATCAAATTGAACTTATAGGCGAAAGCATAACAATTTTTTCATCCTTTCCCGATTACGGCGAATATACCGAGGTTGAACACTTCGCAACGTTTGAATTTGATGGCGAAAACCTCTTACTAACATTTGTATGGGATGACCAATATGTAACCTCTTCCTATGAAAGAATCCTCGTATCTGTAATTGACTTGCATACTGAAATACATGGGCAGGGCGAATCGCCTGTACCAGCGGGTTTTCCGGTGCGATATACCGCATTTAATAATACATTCACATTCACGGGATACAGCATCGGCACCAACGATGATGGCAATACAACCATTACAATGTATGGAAGCGGGTATGAAACAATATCTTTTAGGGATAGACGCTGGGCAATTCCTGCGGTTTGTGCGGCTGAAAGCGGTGGGATAACGTATTATCCGGTATTGGTTAGCAATGATGTTGCGTCGTTAATTTTTATCTTTGATGCATACTTCCAGCCCGAAGTAATTACGCTGACAAACGGCGAAACTGGGGAGTTATTGATATCAATTACTGTTAATGGATAGTGACTCCCTTACCTTTTGTCGTTTTGGAAAAAGGTTAAAGCAGCACGACCTTTTGTCGTTTTTGACAAAGGTTTCTCTTTTGGTAGGACTTTTGCACCAGGTCTGCACTAGGTCTGAACTTTGTCCTACACAGGACAGTCTCATTCATTGCGAATCCCAATTGACCTTTATAGCCACGATATTTATGGTGCTTGCATTATCTTATATGAGATGAGTAGCACCTACAATTCTTTTGGATTCTCATATTGCATTCAATTAGTCCGTGCGCTATATTATGACAAAATACCTTAAAAGGGAGGTCATAATAATGAAAGATTCGCAAAAATGGACTATGACAAAAAGGGTTATCGCCATGTCAGCGCTGGTGTTTGCATTTGCTGCTATGGCAGTGAATGTATTTGCCTTATCACCTGTTAATGATGCACCCTTGGCAGAGTCGTTAGGTGACTACGCAGTGCGTGATGATTTCGTAGAAGAGGCCGAAATGTCTTACGTGGGTCATGTTCCGGCATGGACAATGCATCAAATTACATTTGTCGCAAGTGATATGCTGGGATGTTTAGACTATGAAAATTGGTGTTGCTCGGCCTTTTCAGATAGGTTTGTTGTTCATGGGAGTGTAGTGGACTTTGACACGGCTTTTGCGTGGTTAAACGGTTCTCCCTCAAGCAGATTCTTAACTGGTTACTTTCGAGATGTGCATACGGGTAATATCTATTGGCATACAGATATTACGCTAGCTTATAGGTCGCGTGTCTTTAGCCCTGTTTGGCAGTATTTATCTGTCCTGTTTGTGGCTCATCGCATTAGTATAGATGGAGGTCGGGTTGGCGGTACCTTTGCCAATGGCGAACATTATGCTTTGGTTCATATTAATTTCGCCCAACTGCATCATCCATTACCTATGGGATCTATTCCAGGCTTTTTGTGTCAGCTTCCCTTACCATTTCTTAGGCCGATAGTATCAGATAATGGCCAGATACTTGGTTGGGAGGAGTACAGTAATGTCAGATGGCATACGGGCACGCATATTTATAGCTTAGATGAGATTCTATCGACTGTATTGTGTAAGCAGAGCATACTATCAAACTATCAGTTTCATTTTGCAGCTATATGGGGGTCAGCACCCCAAGGCAACCCCCCTGCCCATACACAAACCTAGCCTAACCTTTAATGGCGAAGCCCCCGTTATGGCCTACTTTGCAAAAATGGACTATGACAAAAAGGGTTATTGCCATGTCAGTGCTGGTGTTGGCATTTGCGGCTATGACCGTGAATGTATTTGCTTTGTCGCCGGTTAATGTTTCTGAGATGGGCGCATCGTTAGGTGACTACGCAGAATATGATGGCCTTATAGAAGAGGCAGAGATGTCTCACGTGGAGCATGTTCCAGCAAGGGAAATGATGTCGTGTGTTACATTTGTCGCTAGTGATATGCTTAGTTGTTTAGATTATGGTGGATTTCGGTATTGCTCTTTATTTTAATGTAATAATGTTATTGCCGGGGATATAGTGGACTTTGAGACTGCCTTTGCTTACCTAGGCCGATACCACACATTCTTAACAGGTTATTTTCGCGATGTGAATATGGGTTACATTTATCATTACACAGACATCGCAATAACCTATACATCACGTGTCTTTAGCGTACATGTGGCAGCCTGTTGCACTTGGAGAGATTCCGAGTATTCAATACCATCTTGATACGTTAACACTTGTTCGGCCAAGTGGTGAAGAGTTTGCTGATTTTAGATGGAGGCCGGTTGGGATATGATTGCACGGCATTCACACCTATAGCAGTGAGGAGTTGAGTGCATTTGTTGTTAGCATGCAATATCCTTGGCACAATTGCTGTTGCCATATCACGGTGATTAGACTTCTAGCAGAACCCGCAACGATGCTAACATTCAATGCCAATGGGGGCACGCCAGAGATACAACTCTAACGCGTGTGAGGTTAACAAGCACAAGTTGTCAGCTTCGGCCTTGGCCTCTATATCGCTTTAGATATTTTAGTAGCATTACTATGGCGATAACGAAGCCTGCACGGACGATTACGCCGGATATGATGGCTGATGTATTGGCTCGCACTCTTGCCGACTCTGGTAGGGATATTGGGGTGTTTTCGTTTATTGTAAACTCGAACATCATGTACTCGTAGTTGAAGTAACGTCCCCAGTTATCATCGTGTGAGCGGAAATGGCGGCGGATAAACATGTAGCGGCCTGGGGGGAGTTCTCCGTGCATAAAATCTAAGCGTTTTGTATCTGGCCACCAAGTACGGGGTAAGACCCCAAATCCGCCGCCTAGTGACAGCCTAAATACATTGTACTCGCCTGGGGTATGGGGTACCGGTTGCCATGTGCCGTTTACATAGTGGGCTAGTTCCCATACATCGCCATGGTCAAAGACCCTTAGAGACCTGTTGCGGGACATAAAGGTAATGGCCGTGCGGCTTACTTGCACTTTGCCTGCCGGTACTATTGCACGACTTGACGCGCCTGCTGTTAAAAATGCAATATAGTCCCTACGCCACGGGGATGCACCGCCTTGTAGGTGATAATTTTCCCGTATATCTGACCGGGCTTCCCAGCATAATACTTCGAAATCTGCATATAGGGTTCTGTATACAGTTGTTGTTCTAGCATTTAAGAAAAAATCTCTTGCAAAGCGGTATTGCCCGTCAGGCAACGTGGCACTGCGCCACTCTACAAACTCGCTTCTTATTATGTTTGGCCTTATGCGGCGGATATGCTCTCTTGGCTGTGTATGCACCAGCTTCCATTCATCCGCCTCATACCGGTATATGCGAAAGCCGTTGCTGTAATACAAAGTTCTGCCATATGTATTGCGCTGTGTGAAATGTAACCCATTCCCACCGCTACCTGCTATATAAATATCCATTGGCCAACCCAGCACAACTATAGGGTTGTGCCTAATACGCCACTCTAACACAAGAGTCATTGCTACTGCAATCATCAGCATAATAGCAATCGCCCTCAAGACTTTTGCACATATTGGTTTTTTCATATACACCTCCGGCTTTAGTAATTTAAGCCAGCAGCCATCCACTAGCTACTTCATTAAATACAACATTGACCAATGACGTATTTTTAGCTACACCCAATGGCCTAAAAGTATGCGAGCATTCTGCACATGTGTAAAATGTTACCTTCCCAGTTTTGCTACCTTAGTCAAATGCGATCCAGGCCGCATAAAACGGGGTTTTTCTCCAAATGACAAAAGCATTTAAATACCCATAATTGAGGTTTTTCTCCTTTGGGTAAAAGCATTCACCCATGGAAATCACCACACACAAGCAAACAACACCACCCCCACAACAAACATACAGCGCACCTCGAAAACAATACGCAAGCACCTCCCGGCAGGCAAGTGCCTGGCTGGAAGCATAATGCCACCAAGAAATTATTTTTTCGATTACAAGGTGGCATTATGCATTCCCGAGAGGTGCATCGCCATTGCAAAGCACTGACAATTCAACGCCCTGTATAAAAGCATTGCCGCCACCAATAGGGAAAGTGTCCCCCCGTGCAGTGATTATTTTTTCGATCACAGCACGGGGGGACACTTTCCAATTGATGCGCGGCACTCCCCCACAAAGGGCGCAAATTGCCAGCGCACCCACGATTGCGAAGCCACCGGAAGACCTAAGAGGCTGTGTGGCTGTGAGGCCTGTGAGCCCATTACGACCCAGCCTGACCAAGCAACAACACCAGCCGATCCAGCTCATCCGCAGAATAATACTCAATCTCGATTTTGCCCTTTTTCTTACCAGGCCGGATACTAACCTTAGACCCAAGCACCATTTTAAGATTATCCTCCGCGCTACGGTAGGCATAAATCACCTCTTCCGGCATTTCCGGTTCCGGCTCTTTTGGCACAGGCTCTGGCCGTGACGCCACTTTAAGTGCCGCGGCAACAAGGGCATCGGCGGCTTTTACGCTTAGGCCTTCCTCTACTATGGAGTCGGCACAGGCAGCTTGCAAGTCGCCGTCTTCAATTGCAAGAAGCACCTTTGCATGGCTTGCGGTAAGCTTTCCTTCCGCCGCAAGTGACTGAGCACGAGGGTCAAGCTCCAGTAAGTGCAGCGCGCTTATTATTGCGTGCTTGCTTTTGCCTACCTTTGTGGCAATGTCCTCGGTTGAGAAGAAGAAGTCGTCCATTAGGCGTTTATAGCATAGTGCTTCCTCGATTAGGGTCAAGTCTTGCCGCTGGATGTTTTCAATTAGGGCAACTTGTAATATATCACCGTCGGTGTAGTCTTTTACTATTACCGGGATTTCTGTAAGTTTGGCGATACGTGCCGCCCGGTAGCGGCGTTCTCCGGCTATTATTGTGTAGTGTCCCCCATTGTCCTTTACCACAATCGGCGAGATTATGCCGTAAGACTTCATAGAGTCAGCAAGTTCTTCTAGGGATGCTTCGTCAAAATATTGGCGGGGCTGGCTTTTATTTGGCTCTATTTTGCGTATATCAACCAGCATATTGCCAACCGGGGGGCTATCTTGGGTAGCTTCCGGCGTGTCATCCTGGCGTGTTGTTGCGTCAAGAAGCGCGTTTAGGCCTCTTCCTAGACCGGACTTTATTGCCGGTTTTGCTGTTGTTTTTTTGTTGGGTTCAGCTTTTGTATTAGCCATTTTAGCCTCCTTGCCTCATCAGATTACGCTCCATCAGTTCCTGTGCCAGATATTTGTATGCCTCGGCACCTTTTGAGTCCGACGAATACAGGGTAATCGGAAGGCCATGGCTTGGGGCTTCGCTTAGGCGCACGTTTCTTGGCACTATTGTTTTATAAGTATGGGCGCCTAGGTGCTGCTGAACTTCGTCTACAACTTGGTTGCTTAGGTTTGTGCGAGAGTCGTACATGGTAAAGACAACCCCCTCGATTACCAGTCGTGAGTTAAGCTTCCGCTGAACGCGCTGTATTGTGTTCATTAGCTGGGAAAGCCCCTCAAGGGCGTAGTATTCGCACTGTATCGGGATAAGTACAGAGTCCGCCGCGCATAAGGCGTTAAGTGTTAGTAGGTTAAGAGACGGCGGGCAGTCGATTAAAATATAGTCAAACAGATACCTGGAGTGGTTGAAGATCGACCGCAGCCTAAACTCCCTTTCCGGCATTGCTATAAGCTCTATTTCCGCGCCGCTTAGGTCTATGTTTGCGGGAAGCAGCCGCACCCCTTCAACGCATACCGGCAGTATTACATCCTCCAGCGCGGCCTCGCCAATTAGTAGATTATACACCGTTTGGTTGTGGGCAAACTTGTCTACGCCAAAGCCGCTGGTCGTGTTACCTTGGGGATCCATATCAACCACCAGTACTCGCTTACCGGCCTGTGCAAGGCATGTGGCAAGGTTTATTGTGGTTGTGGTTTTGCCCACCCCGCCTTTTTGGTTGGCAATTGTGATAATTCTGCTCATGAGAAGTTCCGTCCTTTTAGTTTGTTATGCCTAACACCGAAAAACTAGGATTCGTCGCCGCCATGTTTTTCTGACGTTCGGCTTAAGTATTGGTTTACGGCTACCAAGTAGTGCACCGGAAAGCCGTTTTTATTTGGTACTAAGTACATAGGATCAAAATCCTTATAAGGGATGGACTTGCGCCCACCTTCTGCTGCCTTGCTATGATATTTTGCCAGCACCTCGCTTGGCAATAAATATATCTCGCCCTTTTGCTGAAAATGCACCAGCAAGAAGCTTACGCCCTGCTGGCTTGCAAAGCTTTGCATAAACTCGATTTGGTGTGGATGTATATTACGCAAAGGCAGGTTAAGCTGACTGGTTTCCTTTGCATCGAAGCAAATCGCAAGGCCTTGGGCCACGCCTATAAAGTCCACTGTGCTTTTTTTTTCGAAGTAGGCTGATGTAATTGTGCGGGCTTTATTATCTACCTCTATGGGGGTAATTGGCGTTGGTATCTTTTGTATTACCGCAATGCCTCGTTGGGCGTATAGTTGATTGGTCATATCAATTAGTTCTTCGAAAGCACTGCCCCGTAGGCCCCTGGTTTTCCAGTGCGCCATTATCTTAGCCTTAGGTATAGCACAAGGTCGGCGGATTCCATTGGCGTTGAAAAATACTTGCCTTGGAATATCTCGCAGCCAAGTTCTGCAAGCATGTCCCGCTGGGCTTTGGATTCTATTTCCTCGGCAATAATGGTTATCGGGCTTGAGTGGGTGACAATGTCCCTTATTACCTTTGCGGAGAGTTCGTTGTATTGCACGTCTTTTGTAAGGGCGGGGCTTAGTTTTATTGCCTTTACGCCCATGCGTCTAAGATTATTAAAATGGGTTAGTTGTAGGCTAAAGTTGTCGACTATTACACGCAGGCCAATAGCGTCAAGGGCGTTAAACAGCATCCACGGGTCAAAGCCAGTGCCAAGGACTTCGTTGCTGGAAAGCTCGATTCTTATAAGTGCCGGGTCAATATTATATTTAACCAGTGCTGCCTCCATTGCCTTGATTGTCTTGGGCTTGCCCAGTTGCTTTGGAGAAAGATTTACTGTCATAAGCAGGTCGTGATAGCCGTACTCTCGCAGGCTTCGCAGGCTTGTTAGTGCCTCTTCAAACACAAAGGTGTTTAAATCATTTTCCAGTCGCCCTTCTTCCGCTAGGGCTTGAACAAGCTCTGTGGGCAGTGGGCCTAGGGTATTATGCCTATAGCGCACCCTTGCGGCGAAGCTTAGCATACGGTTATGGCTGTCTATCATTGGCTGGTATTCCAAGTAAAACCCGCGTTTGCGCCGCAGGTCGTACTCCATTTCTTCGAATAGCGACCGGGCAAAAACCCCTACATCGTCCCGCCGGGCAAGATATGGTGCGGCGTCTCTGGACATAATCTCTTCGATTGCAAAGTCGCAACGTTCTTCCGACGCGCTATTGGCCATCCACACGAATGGCAGGTAGATAAATGTCCCCATTATTAGCCCGATAATCTGCACAACCCCAGCCATTGTCGACCCGGTGGCCATCCACCCACTGATACCAACAGGCATGGTTGAATCCACCGCCCACTCTACGTGATAACTCATCCCGCTGGATACGGCCATGTAGGAAATAACCGCGGAAAACATTGGCGCAAAAATAAAGGGTATAAGGAAAAATGGGTTAAAAATCACCGGAAGGCCGTAAACAACCGGCGTACCGATATTGGCAATACCCATGGGTAAAGAAACAAGCGCAGACCGGGTTGCACTCCTCCAGCGGACAATTAAAATAGCAATAATAAGGGGCAGCACAGCACCGCCGGTAAACACAAAATGCTGAAAAAATCCTGGATTAAGAATCTCAGGCCAGTATGCCCTGTAGGCAACATCAATGAGAATATCACCGTTATGCAGCCCAAAAAACCACAGTACCTGATGCACAATTGTGAAAAACATCAAAAACACAACAGGCCCGGAAAACCGGTTAAAAACGCCAACCAGCATATTAACCACCCGGTCATTAATAAATGCCGGGATATTAAAGACATCCTGTGAATTAAATATAAAACGGATAATAATAAAAATAAGAATAGTAAAAAACGCAGGCTCCAGAAGTAGCACAACCTGCGCAAGATAAGACGTAGCCGCCCGAGGCCGGGCTACAATTATTCTAAACCGGTAAAAAAGGAAAAAGAGAAAATGGGAAACAACCGCAACAATAACCGCAAGAAACACCCCGCTTGGGCCAAAGTACACAAATCGGGTATCAGCACCGGGTATTGCGGCAAGGATAAACAAGCACGAAAGCCCCATAAGAGACGGCACAAGGGGGCTTAAAACCCGACTGGAATAGTGGGGGGAATGAAGTGCCAAGGTATAGCTAACAGAAAAGGCCGCGGCCATGGGAATAATGCCCATAATCCCGCGATAAATTTGTTCAAATGTGATATGCCAGTTGCGCCCAGGGATACCTGGTGTTGCGTCAAGATACAGGGGAATTTCAAGCTCTACAAACATGAAAATTAAAGCCCCGATTAAAAGAATGGGCATAATACCTGCAAACCCATCTCTAATAGACTTTAAGACTCTGACTTTTTCAACCCGTAGAGCTGTCTGGGATAACCAATCTCTCACGTAAAAAACTCCTACAATGCGTTAATTGTTTTTAACACAAGATACTATAGCAGTATATCACAATCACACAATTTCGACATATATCTTTTATATTGTGTTTAATATTGTATAATGCAATAAAAACATGAAGCGAGTTACAGCGATTTCGTATAAACTTGGGCTTCCAACTGGCGGGATACAATGAAACCAAAACTTAAAAAAGAAGAACGAGATTACCTAGACCGTTGCAAGAGTATTGCCGTGCTTGGCGGCACCTTTGACCCGATACACAACGGGCATCTTGCAATTGCGCAGGCGGTGCATGAAGAAATTAAGCCTCAACGGGTGCTATTTGTGCCATGCGGGCAACCGGGTCATAAGCAAAGCCAGCGGGTAAGCCATGCAAAGCACCGTTATCATATGACAGCCCTTGCAATGTGCGAGCATCCGGCTTTTGATATCACCCAAATAGAGCTTAACCGTCCTGGCATTTCTTATACAATTGATACCGCAAGGGCACTTGCGGCACATTGCCCAGAAGGGGCAGAGATATCTTTTATAATAGGCACAGACGCGCTTGAGGGCATTTTAAAATGGAAAGACGCTGACGAGTTGCTTAAAACTTGCAGCTTTATCGTAGTGCCCCGCCCCGGTCATGACAGTGATAAAGCAAAGTTGTTGATTGACTCATTGGCACAAAGCCACGGCACGACTTTTAAGTGGGTAGACGCACCCCAGCTTGATATCTCAAGCACAGAAGTGCGCCGCCGGTTTGACATAGGCCAGCCTGTTGACGGGCTTATTCCCAAATGGGTGGAGGACTATGCGTTGTGTCACGGCCTATATCGTACACCTTTTAACATTTGGGCACCGGCGGTACGGGAAGCCCGCTTCGAAGAGGCGAAGGATAAGCTGCGTGTTCGTCTTTCTACTTCGCGTTTCACCCATACGATAGGGGTAATTGAAGAAGCCGAACGTCTTGCCACACACTATGAGGTCAACGTGGAAAAAGCCCGCTGGGCAGCACTTTTGCATGACGCGGCAAAGGAATATAGTAGCCACAAGAAGCGTGCATTGTGTAAACTTTGGCGGATAGAGCTGGACGAAGTGCTTGCTGTTAATATAGACTTAACCCATGGCTTACTTGGCGCGGAGTCTGCGCGGCGGGACTTCATGATAGATGATGAGGCGATTTTGCAGGCAATCCGTTATCATACAACTGGCCATAAAAACATGACTTTGCTTGATAAAATCATAATGCTGGCCGACTATACAGAGCCTTACCGTGCCAACTGGGGCCCGATTAAGGAAATGCGCGAACTTTCGCTAACCAACATTAACCAAGCACTGATTCTTGGCACAAAGGCCACAATCCAAGAAGCAAAAGATAATAAAGAGCCCATACATGAGTGGAGTTATCACGCTCTTAAACAGCTTAAAAAAGGGAGGTAATACATGAAAGGCAGCAGCAAAGAATGGCAAGCGGTATACGAACTGCATGGCGCGCTGGATAAAAAATTTGCCCAGGACATAGTGCTACTTGACCTGCGGCAGGTAAGCACAGTAGCCGACTTTTTTATAATTGCAACCGGCGCAAGCAGGCCCCAAATGGAGGCACTTGCCGAAACATCTAAGGAAATACTGGCAAAACACGATATCCCACTGCATCACATTGAAGGCCTAAAGGCCGGGGAATGGGTGCTTCTGGACTTTGGCGGTGTTATTGTCCACCTTTTTGACAAAGAAAACCGCGATTTCTACAAGCTTGAGAGGGTCTGGGGCGATGCTAAGATGATAGAGTTGGCGTAGACTGTGTAGGTTACTCAGCCTATGATTATGCCTGATGCAGTTATGCTTACCGGCGATGCCTTAGTTCTTTTGGCGTTCGTCTGGTATAAATCCCCATAAAAATGACAAAACTCCTTATGAAGGCACATGCACGCGTACTACATGCAGCGTGCGATGCCGCTACCCGATAATAGGACTTCCTACAACAGGTGGATTTCCTACAAGTGGGCATAAGGAGTTTTATCATGGGAAAAAATTTCAAACACAAACTTAATCAGATGATGCTGTTGGAAAAAATACCGACTTTGGTATGTATTTTGGCCTGTTTTGCTTCTGTGCTAATGGGCTTTGCCGTGAGTTATGCGATTTTTGGCACCAGTGCGTATCCTACGATTTATGCCGATGCCGCTAGTCCAGGTGAGGATAGCGAGGCGTATCAAGCCGGGTTTGGTGCCGGGGTGGGGGCAAGTGGCGCAGGTGCGGGTGATGCAGGGGTAGACGGCACAAGTGGCACAGATGTAATTGGTGCAGATGCAGGCAGTGCAAATACAGGGGGTACACATTCAAGCGGCACAGGCTCTAGCACGGGCGGCGCAAACATGGATGGTGCAGACATTGATGGCAGTGATGCAATAGGGTCATTTTATTTTGTATGTGAGTATACTGGTGTGGCACGTGCCGATTCTGGTATGGTGGGCGGGCAAGCACTCCCTCCCGGTGCAAACAGTACACGCGCGACAACTGACGGCAGTAACGCTCAGTATATGTATGTTGTCACGGTTATTGACGGGTACATCGTTGTATTTCACTCAGAGGTATATGGCGGCGGGCTGAAAGAACGCACAAGCACAGCAGTCGGCGCGCTACATCCAGAGGAACTTGCACGGCTTACATCGGGGATAAAGGTTTACTCTGATGAGGCATTGGCACGGATACTACAGGACTATGGCAGTTAGCAATATATAGTCATTCACTTTATATAGCTAATTAATTCGCTATAAGACAAGATCATACTCTGCTTATCTGGTTTATTGACTATAAACCAAAAAATCCGAAAGAAGGCTCGTGTGAGTGCCATCTTTCGGATTTTTTTCTGTTGTAGACCTTTTTGTTAACGGTTTTGCGGGTTATTGGGTTAATCTCGCCCCAGTTTTTTCGTGATAGGGCATGGTATTCCTTTTGCTTTCGCTTAGACCGCTTGTCCAGCGAGACGTATTTCTGTGCCATAATTAACACCTCCACTTGGGAGTATAGCACAGATTTGTTTTTGTTGCGAATTGTACCAAGTTGCCGCGAATTGTACTGGGCCGCTGGCCATCATCAGAAAATGCGCATATTACATGTCATAGATTAGCGAATATTCACAGTGGGGGTTGAGATATTCTCTGTTGCGAAATGGGGGACGCAAGTGTCGGCCGTCTTCCCATGCCTCAAAAAGTTCGTCCGGTAAGTGGAACTCAAACTCTAAGACTAAATCATGGGGATAGGTGTAAACAATTGGCGGGCAGTTTTCGGTCATCCCCCAGTCGCTTACATAGATTGTCATCCTTAGTCGAAACAACTCTGCCCTTGGAAAAGGGGCGAAGGAGTGATAGCTAATTGTCATTTGCATCGGCAAAGTAGTACCGCAACTGCCTGGAGGTATCGCCGTTGATGAAGGCGCAAACACCAGCCACTGATTAAAATCGACAACATACCATTCCCCTCTACAGAGAAAATCTAAATGTGTCATAAAGCCAGTACCTAATCCAAATTCAGAGTCATTAACTAACTTCCATTGCACACGATTATGTTCAATCCCCAATAATACCAGTTCAACATCGGCCAGATGCGGGTTTATCCGAAGCGAAGGGCTAAGGGCTTGAGTTAGTTGCTCGCAGTCATAATAGTCGTTGTCAATATATTCACTATTATAATAGTCGCATGTATAATTCTCATAATCACTATGGACTTCGTCGCAGAATCCGCAGGCTGCTAGGCACACTATAACGATAATCCCAAATAGAATGCAACTGAAAAAGTTTTTTGATATAGACATCATGAACTCCTACATATTACATTTTGATATGCAAAAAACTTGTACAATACTAATCCAATGCCAAGGGACATACCCATAGTGATATGGTAAGTTATATCATTTATTTAACTCTAGGCAACGTAAAATATTGCATATTCAAGTGTGGTTCGTTATAAAAACGATAAAATTACGTTCAAGCTTATAGTGCAAATTGTCCGTTGTCGCCTTTTGGGGGATTTTGTATAATACATACGCAACTGTCCGTGTTTTGGCTGGACTCCGGAAAGGAGGACGCCATGGTTTAAGCGGAATCAATGAGAAACAGTCTCGACCAAGCTGAAAACGCGCGGCAGTTGGCGCGTTTTTGGCGACAGGCGAGGCTGATTTCGAATTATTACGCTATCCCTATGAGCTTATACGAATTGCTATCGTTACTGTTGACTGTTATTTTGATTTTAATCACGTGGAAAAAATCGCGAAACACAAAAAAATAGGCCTCACCATTAAGTCAGCCTATTTTTTCACCTAAAGAAATATAATTAGGAGTCCAGCACATAACGCTGGCACAGTTGCAAAGAGGATGCACTTGCCCGTGCATTCTCTTTTTTGTTGTGCCTCATTATATGATAATTATGCATATGTGTAAAGACTATTTGGTTATTTTTGCAAACTATTTACCCCTCCATAAACGGATAAGGCACTGCCTCCGCTGGGATAAACGTCTCTTTAATAGTGCGCGGGCTTGTCCAGCGCAGCAGATTAAGCACACTACCGGCCTTGTCATTGGTGCCGGATGCGCGGCTTCCGCCAAAGGGCTGCTGGCCTACCACGGCACCGGTTGGCTTGTCATTGATATAGAAATTGCCGGCGGCGTCGGCAAGCCTTGTCTCCATATCGGCGAGCACTTCCCGGTCTTGTGAGAATATTGCGCCTGTAAGGGCATATGGGGACACGGTGCAGCAGCTTGTGATTGTTTCGTCAAACTTGTCGTCTGGGTATACATAAACTGTCAGCACTGGGCCGAAGATTTCTTCCACCATTGTCTTGAAGTCTGGGGTTTTTGCTTCGATAACTGTTGGGGTGATAAACCAGCCTTTTTCCGGCTTTGTTTCACCGCAGAGGACTTCGGCGTCATTTGAGGCCTTGGCATAGTCGATATATTCCACTATGGATTTATATGCACGTTGGTCGATTACGGCACCCATAAAGTTGGTGAAGTCGCGTACATCGCCGACTTTTATCTTTGCTACCTCGGCTAGGAGCATGTCCTTCACCGTGGGCCAAAGGCTTTGTGGGATATAGGCCCGGCTTGCCGCAGAGCATTTTTGGCCTTGATATTCAAAGGCGCCGCGTACCATTGCCGTCACAAGGGGCACCACGGGTGCTGTGTTATGGGCAAAGATAAAGTCTTTGCCGCCGGTTTCGCCAACTAGCCTTGGATAGCTCTCGTAGTTGTGGACATTATCGCCAACCAGTTTCCAGCAGCCATTGAATACGCCTGTAGAGCCGGTAAAGTGGAAGCCGGCCATCCTTGGGTCGGTTAAAATATAGGTGCTCATATCGGGGCCGGAGCATGGTACGAAGTTGATTACGCCGTCGGGCAGGCCTGCTTCTTTCATTAGTTGATAGAATAGGTAGTTTGAAAGGACCGCGGTACCTGCGGGCTTCCATACTACGGTATTGCCCATGATTGCGGGTGCGGTGGGCAGGTTGCCGCCGATTGCGGTAAAGTTAAAGGGGCTGATTGCCGCTACAAAACCGCTTAGGGGCCGGTATTCCATGCGGTTCCAGGTGCCGGGGCTGCTTAATGGCTGATTGCTATAGATTTCTTGGGCAAAATGCACATTAAAACGTAGGAAGTCTGCCATTTCGCAAGCAGAATCTATTTCGGCTTGGTGGGCGGTTTTGCTTTGGCCAAGCATTGTTGCCGCGTTTAGACGCTGACGCCATGGGCCTGCAAGCAGGTCTGCCGCCTTTAGGAAAATAGCCGCCCTATGTTCCCATGGAAGTGCGTACCATTTGGCCTTTGCTGCCATTGCTGTGTCCGCGGCAAGTTTAAGCTCTTCGGGGCCTGCCATTGAGTATTCCGCAAGTACATGGGCATGGTCGTGAGGCATTGTGCATTTTGCACGCTTTTGGGTGCGGATTTCCTTGCCACCGATTATTATTGGGATATCCAATACCTCTGCGGCCTGTTTTGATAACTCGGCCTCTAGGGCGGCACGCTCACATGTGCCTTTTGCGTAGCTAAGTACCGGCTCGTTTATTGGTGCCGGTACTGTGAATAACGCACTTTTCATATGTTTCCTCCTTGCCCGCTATGGGCTACGCGTTTCGATTTGAAATGGGCCAAGGACGAGCCAAAACCCGCGGCAGTATGCGCGTTCGCCGACAGACGAAGCCCAATTTCAAACGAAATCGCTTGATATGATATGTGTTACTTTCTAGGTTTGTACCAAAGGAGAAAAACCCCATATTTAGCGGTTTCTTAAGCTTTGGCAAAAACGACAAAAGGTTAGTTTGCGAGTGTGTTTGCGCTGCAAAACGGCGGATTTGCGGCATTTTTTGGCCTAATCTTCAAACAAAGCCCGCGCAAACATGTCCGCGTCAAAGGGTTGAAGGTCATCAATCCCCTCACCCACTGTGATAAACCTCACTGGGATATCCAGCTCGTTTTTGATTGCGACCACGATACCGCCCTTAGTTGTGCCGTCAAGCTTGGTTAGGATAATGCCGGTGATATCAGCCACTTCTTTAAATAGCTTTGCCTGCTGCAACGCGTTTTGGCCGGTGGTTGCGTCAAGGATTAACAGCACCTCTTTTTGTGCCTCGGGGAACTGGGTTGTGACTATTCTGTTGATTTTACGCAGCTCTTCCATTAGGTTCTTTTTATTGTGAAGACGCCCGGCTGTATCGCATATAAGCAGGTCTATCCCTCGCGCCTTTGCCGAGGCCGCCGCGTCAAAAACTACGGCTGCCGGGTCGCTGCCTTCTGCCTGGCGTATCATTGTCACCCCGGCGCGGTCGCACCATATGGCTAGCTGGTCTATTGCGGCTGCTCTAAAGGTGTCGGCTGCGGCAACAAGTACGCTTTTGCCTTCGGATTTATACCACTTAGTAAGCTTGCCAACGGTTGTTGTCTTGCCTGCGCCGTTTACGCCGATGATTAGCAAAACCGCCGGGGTGGTAAGCTCAAATGGTTGGGTATTTGCCGTAAGTGCGGCAGCAATCTCTTGGATTAGCATTTCCTTTACCTTGTCCGGCTCTGTAACCCTTTCTTGCTTTACCCGTTCACGTAGCTTGTCCAAAATTTCAAGGGATGTTTCTACCCCCATATCTGCCATTATTAGTGCCTCTTCAAGCTCTTGAAACATTTCCTCGTCTACTACTCCAAAGGCCGCAAACACTTGATTGACGCCGGTCATTATACTGTCACGGGTCTTTGTTAAGCCCGCTTTAATACGGGAAAATAGGCCTGCTTTTTTCTCTTCCATGTAATCACACTCTCATTTGTTATTGTAAGACTCAGTATACCCATTTACAGGCGGCTTGCATATACTGTAAAATGGCAAAAATACTCCGTACCGCAATTAGATGTTGTGCCTTACCGAAAATATGCAACGCTTCAAGCATTTTTCGGCAAGGCATACAACATCTTATGAGGAACGGAGTATATCACACTTAAAGTAGAAAATGAGGCGGTCTTTTGATGAATCCAAAAAACGTACTTGTACTATTTGGCGGTACCTCCCCGGAACATGATATTTCCATGGCCTCTGCGGCGGCGATTATAAGTGCACTTGGCAGGCACAATGTTATCCCTGTGTATATTACCCGCAAAGGTAAATGGCTGCTATATGACGGCAAGCTTGATAATATCCAAGCCATAGACTGGGAAAAATTTGGCACGCCAACCGTTTTAAGCCCAGACCGTACCCACAAGGGGCTTTTGCGCATTGTTGGTGACAAGGTAAAGATTATACCGGTAGACATAGTCTTCCCTGCCCTACATGGCCGCGACGGCGAAGACGGCACGGTACAAGGCCTGTGCGAACTTGCGGGTCTTCCCTGTGTTGGCAGCGGGGTACTTGCCTCTGCACTGTGCATGGACAAGGCATTTATGAAAATAATCGCAAAGAGCCTGCGCATCCCCCAAGCTGACTATCTTGTCTTTGGCGTGGATGATTTGGTGAAACCCGCTACTGTTGTAAGAAAAGTAGCCAGAAAGCTGGGCTTCCCTTGCTTTGTAAAGCCATCCGTTGGCGGGTCTTCAATTGGTATAACCATGGCCAAAAATGAAGACGAACTTAAAGAGGCATTGGAACTATCACAAAAATATGACAAAAACATAGTAATTGAAAAGGGCGTAAAAGGCCGCGAAATAGAAATCGGAATACTTGGCCAAGGCGCAGGTGCCCAGGCCTCAGGTACAGGCGAAGTAATCCCCGACGGCGAGTTTTATGACTTTGACGCAAAGTACACAAAGCCCGACTCGAAGACACTGATACCCGCCGATATCCCCGAAGACGCGGCGGCACTAATAAAAAAATACGCACTGCTAATCTACCGCGGCGTAGGTGCAAGAGGTATGGCAAGGGTAGACTTTTTTATAGACGAGACTGGCAAGGTAATATTTAACGAGATAAACACCGTGCCAGGTTATACAAAAATAAGCATGTACTCAAAACTATGGGAAGCAAGCGGCGTCCCAAGACAAGCCCTTGTGGAGCGGCTTATTGAACTTGCACTGGAGTAGCATATGGAAGGACAATATCAAGAGCAACCACAGAAACTTGCCTCTCCGCCACCGATTTGTCTTGAGTCACCCACTACACGCACACATGGTTACAGCACTTTACAAGACACTCGTCCAATAGGTATATTTGATTCAGGGGTAGGCGGGCTTACGGTTTTGGAAAAAATCAATGAAGTGCTGCCAAATGAGTCCATTGTATATATTGGCGATACTGCCAATGCCCCCTATGGCGGCAAAAGTCCCGAGTCTCTGCTAAAACACGCACGAGATATAATTAAATTTTTGCGAACAAAGAACGTAAAGGCCATAGTCCTAGCCTGCGGCACAACAAGCTCCACCGTATACGAGCAGCTAACCCATGAAAACCCCGATATACCCATGGTGGACGTAATCCGCCCTGGGGCAATGGCCTGTATTGAGATGGCCGCAATGTCAAACGCATCCGACTCAGCCCTTCAATCATGTACAATACAGCACTCGTCTAAACCACAAGACAATAAAAAACCCCTTCGTCTTGGCCTGATTGCCACCGCCGCCACAATAAAAAGCGGCCTGTTTGCGCATATAATAAAATCCCACAATCCTAACATACAGATACTAACCCAAGCCTGCCCCTTGTTTGCGCCAATGGTGGAGGCGGGTGTCACCGACAACCATATAGCGAAATGGGCTGCTGAGGCCTATATTGGCCACTGGCGCGGCAAAATTGACGCGCTGGTACTTGGTTGCACCCACTATCCGCTTATGACAAACACCCTTTCAAGCATCCTAGGTCAAGACATACAGTATATAAACCTTGCGACGCATACAGCCCAAGCACTAAAGGCCAAATTGGCCATTACAACCCATAAGATGACTGACATCACTGTCCAGGGTGCTACAGCCCAATCGATAAGTTTCTATGTTAGCGGAGAGCCAGATAGCTTCAACAAAACGGCTGGATGCCTACTTGGCAAAAGCCTCAATGCAGAAAAAATCAAACTATAGCGTACTCATTTGACAGCTGTATAATTGCACCAAAAAAATTGACGCACATAATAATCAACAATTTTCACATCAAGTTTTTCTGGATTATTGACTACCAAATATAGGCCTGCTTGAACCCGTATAAACAACATGCGGCATGTCAAGCAGGTTTTTGTATGTGTTCAAAATGCCTGCACATGCACATATGCGCTTGCAATATGTTAATAAATACGCTAAAATACGAACAAACACGAAAACACATGAAAGGACATAAACAATGTTTATAGAAGAAAGACATAAAACAATCCTAGATATTATAAAGGATAAAGGCAGGGTTTCGATTATAGAAATTCAAGAGAAGTTTAACGTCTCTGCCGACTCTGCCCGCCGCGATTTACGGCTTTTGGAAGGGCGTGGCCTTATTAAGCGCACCCACGGTGGTGCTATACCTTTGCAGCAGGTTAACCTTGGCCACTCTATGTATAGGGACATAAATAAGGATGAGGCATTGCCCAACTATATTGCCATTGCAAAAAAAGGTGCAAAGCTTATCAAGGAAAACGACGTAGCCTATATAACAAGCGGCTCTATTGGCTTTGTAATGCTTAAATACTTGCCGCGGGATATAAACTACACCCTATTTGTTAATTCCGTTGCGATGGCTAACGAGTTAAAGCATTGGGGCAATATCACAGTTTATATCCCCGGAGGCAAGGTAATGCAAAACACGGAAGCAGCTCTCTCCGATAGCTATGCAACCGCCTTTGCCAGAAATATGCATTTTGATATTTGTCTAATGTCCGGGGCCGGATACGATGCCACATACGGCTTTACCAACGGAAAAGACGAAACAGATTTTCAACTTGCAATCATTGAAAATTCCCGCAAGAAAGCCCTTTTATTGCCCAATCATAAGGTCGGGTTTAAAGGGTTTATAAGAGTATGCGACGCAGATATGTTTGACATGATTATTACAGATTGGGATACCCCGGAAGATGAGATTGCCAAAATCCAGAACGCAGGCATTGATGTGATTGTTGCAAATAAAGAGTAATTATTCTTAGGCAGGGCAATCACTCTCGGGCAAGGCAATTGCTCTTGGGCAGGGCAATCACTCTCGGGCAAGGCAATTACACTTTGGCAGGGCAATCACTCTTTGGCAGAGCAATCACTCTCGGGCATGGTATCACAGGAAAGGATAGAGTCATGACTTGGGCCAACAACAGCTATACACGCTATTTAAAATACATAACAATGTCCCTAAAAGAGCGCAGCAACTTTAGAATAGACTTCTTTATACGCCTAGCAACGGGCTTTATTTCGTCTTATGCAAGGGTTGTGGTATGGGTTGTTATTTTAGGGGCTAATACCGCAGCTATAAGTGCCGACCTTGCAAGCCATACCATACAATATATGATTATGACAGGGTTTCTTTTGGTTATTGTTTATTCGGGGCCGCGAGACGCGATTTTTCAGCGGATTCAAGACGGGTCAATTGGGCGGGACTTACTTTACCCTGTTTCCCTTCCGGTGACCTTGTATTTCCAGGCACTTGGTGACGCATTCTTTGGCCTTTTGGTGCGGGGTATGCCTACGCTTGTAGTTTTAAGCCTTTTGTTTAGCATACGCTGGACTGTGTCCCCTGTCGGTATCGTACTTTTTATTGTTTTTGCCTTGATTGGCTTTACTATTAATTTTTTTATCAGCCGCATTGTGGAAATGGCGGCTTTTTGGGTTTACGAGGTACGCGGGCTGGATTACATCCATAGCGCGGTGCGGGAGTTCTTTGCCGGCGGGTTTATTCCCCTTTGGTTTTACCCTATGTGGATTTTACCTGTGGTTAACTTCCTGCCTTTCAGAAATATTGTCTACACCCCTATTGCGTTTTTTCTTGGAACATACGGGCTTCATGATGCGCCCAGGCATTTGTCGGTAAGCCTGGGGTGGTGCGCTGTTTTTGGGGTTGTGGCTATGCTGGTGTGGCGGGCAGGGATAAAAGAGACTGTAATCAATGGGGGATAGCTAAAAAAGCCCTTGGAGGTAAGGATGATACATGCATATAAGTGCTATAAAGAACTTGTGGGCGCATATTGGAAAAGCCGATTTGTTCACCCAATAAGCCCTGTAATACATACAGTCGGCCTTGGATTACTATACTTCTCCAGCTTTCTTGGGCTTTGGATTATCCTAGAGCGGCTTAACATGGATACCATAGGCTATTGGAATCGTGGGCAAATTGTTTTTATATATGGGCTATCACTTGCGGCCTATGGGGTTAGGTGTTTATTTTTTATCCCATTTACCGACCTTGGGACTCATATAAACTCGGGGGCATTTGACCGTTTTTTGCTGCGGCCTGTCAATTCATTTGTGCAGATTATGGGCACACGCTTTGACCCAGGAAGTTTTGCCCATATCGGCTTTGGCCTGCTTATGATTTGGATTTTTAGGGCCGAATATGGGTTTGCGTGGACACCTGGCACTTTTTTTTGGCTTGGGGCGGCGGTTATATCCGGCGGTGTGGCCCAGGGGGCAATAACTGTTGTTATCGGAACATGTGGTTTTTTTATGCAAAACACGGGTAGTTTAAACGACCTTTATGGCAATCTTCGTAACTTTGTATGGTATCCGGTTACGCTTTTTAATCGCTTTATCCAGTTTGTGCTGTTTTTTGTTGTGCCTTTGGCCTTTTCCAGTTATGTACCTGCGGGGGTGCTGTTATCTAACGCCGAATACGATGCCTTTCCGGTATTTTTTTGGCGATTTTTATTGCTTGCGCCATTTGTGCTTTTGGCTCTTAGCTATCAGTTTTGGAAATTTGGGTTAAGCAGATATAAATCCACAGGGAGTTAAGAATCCATGTTAAGAATCAAATATACAGGAGGAATAACAGCATGGCTTTAATAGAAGTTAGAGAACTTAGAAAAGAATTTATAGTTTATAAACGTGGCAAAGGCCTAGGCTCTTTTGTAAAAGGTATGATAAGCCCGGATAAAAGAATAGTGAGAGCCGTTGACGGCATCAGCTTTGATATAAAAAAGGGGGATATTGTGGGGTTTCTTGGCCCAAACGGCGCAGGAAAATCCACCACAATTAAGATGATGTGCGGCATTTTAGTACCGGATGGCGGCAGTGTTAGTATAGATGGGTTAATCCCCTATAAAGAACGGAAGCGCAGCTCTTTCCGTGTTGGCGCGGTGTTTGGGCAGCGAACCCAGCTTTGGTGGAACCTGCCTGTAAGCGACTCCTTTAGGTTGTTAAAAACCATTTACCAAATACCCGATGGGGTGTATAAAAAAAATATAAACCAGTATTCAGAGGTACTGGAGATAGACAAGTTACTAAGCACACCAGTGCGTCAACTTAGCCTAGGGCAGCGCATGAGGGTTGAGATTGCGGCATCCCTTTTGCATGATCCGGAAATCTTGTATTTAGACGAGCCAACAATCGGCCTTGATACCATCGCAAAAGAACGGATTCGCAGCTTTATAACCGATATAAATGCCCAGTCGGGGGTTACCGTGATACTAACCACCCATGATATGCAGGATGTAAAAGAACTTTGCCAGCGTTTAATTGTAATAAACAGTGGGAAAATAGCTGTTGATGATGCCCTGGAGGCTGTTATATGCAAGTATGACCAAGAAGCTGTGCTTGAGGTAAGGCTTGACGGGGTAATGGGTGATATTGTTCTTCCTGTTGGTGTGGAGGTTAAAAAAGTGGATGGCAGTGCTTGGATAATTGCTTTTGATAAAACAAAAATTTCTGCTTTAGATATCTTGACAGTATTGTCTAAGGTGGGACAAATTGCAGATTTTTCTCTTCGTGGAGCCAGCATTGAGGATATTATTAAGCGGATTTATGTAGATTCATGATGTATAACCAGTGAAGCTGATTGAAGCTATCAATAAATGAAAGCACCCCCTTCGCAGTGATTATAGTTCAATCACAGAAAAGGGGGTGCTTTCATTTATTTCAAAGGATATCTATAACCTATTATGGTTAACCTATTAGTTGGTTTGCTTATAAATATAGATAATCAGACTACAACCCAAGGAACGGCCCAGGGTTCTGATGTCGGCCATTACTTCGCACTTCAAAGTGAAGATGCGGCCCAGTGGACACACCGGTAGACCCGATTAGGGCAATAACCTGCCCCCGTTCGACAGTATCACCAACGGAAACAAGAAGGCGGGAAGCATGACCGTAAAGTGTATGAACCCCACCGCCATGGTCGATTATAACAGTGTTGCCATAGCCGCCATGCCAGCCAGAAAGTATTACGGTACCGCCGTCCGCGGCAATTATGTTATTGCCACTGCGCGCGCCAATATCTATACCTGTATGAAACTCCCTTCTGCGCCTTGTTGGGTGATTCCTATAGCCATAACCGCTTGTGATTCGCCCGCTTGACGGTACCGGCCATGCAAATCGTCCGCCAAGGTGTGCCACCGCCGCGGCTTGTTGCTCTTGTCTGCGTCGTTGCTCGGCAAGGCGAAGCTGGTTTTGCCTTGCACGCTCTGCTTGGTAGGCTGTAGACCATGCTGCACGCATCTGCTCTGCATGTTCCCGCTCAAAAGCTAGTAGCGCGGCATATCTTTCCTCGTCTGCCACAAGTTCTTCAAAAAACGCAAGCTGCTCTGCCGCAAGGTTATCCAGCCTATACATGTACGCCTCTTGCTGGTATTGCAATGTTTCAACAGAGCTTAAATGCCTTGCATAGGCCTCCTGCACCTGGGCAACACGGGATTCTGTTTCCTCAAGTTGTGCTACCATAGCTTGGTCGTGACGTGCGATATTGTTTACATATTCCAGTCTTAAAAGAAAATCCCTAAGACTTGTTGCTTGCAGCACAACAGAAAGAAGCCCTGTTGTACCTTGCTCTTGTATCTCTCTTAGCCTACTGCGTACAATTGCGTGCTGACGCTCTAACAGTTCTTTGGCCTCGGCCCATTCTTGCTCTGTTTGCTCTAGGGCTGCCATGGTTGTATATAGGGCTTGGTCTATATTAAGCAAGTCGTCAGTTGCGGCTATCATGCGCTCGTCTATGCCCATAATTGTCGTTTGGATATTGTCCATTTCTGCGCGTATTGCGGCAAGTTCTTCCGCGGTCTGCGCCACTGCCGCTGTTGCGTCATCATAATCTCTGCGTAAATCACCTATATTATCCGCGAACACCGGAATACTTGTCACAAAAAACGCTAACACTAGTAGTACAGCCAAAACCCTTTTTTTCATGTATGTAGCCTCCTTAGTATTTTGACACTTTATCAAACAAAACATTTACACCTTCAAATACTGCCTTACAGAAACAATTGCCCCAAAAAGCCCGATAAGCGCGCCAACAATAAGTGCAAAGGGAATAACATAAATCAGAACACGATCCCCCGGTACAAAGTACATAAAGTCAAGCATCGGGACATTTGTTATGGTTGCGATAACAGTATCATAACCAAGAGAGCAGATAACCGCCGGTATTGCAGCACCTACAAGGCCGATAAGTATACCTTCGATGATAAACGGCCAGCGGATAAACCAGTCGGTCGCGCCAACATACTTCATGATGCTAATCTCTGCCTGGCGAGAACTTACGGTGATGCGTATCGTATTGATGATAATTACAAAAGAAATCAGCCCAAGGATAAAGATTGCCACGATAGATGCGGTTTGCACAACCCTGGTTAGATTCCAAAGCACATCCACAAGCTCTTGCTCGCTTCTTACGCCGACGATGCCGTAGGGCTCCATTGCTTCAAGGGCGCGTACTACGTCATCGTGTAGCTGGATATCCTCGACCTCAATGCTAAACGCACGCCTAAAGGGGGTATCCTCTGTGTATGTGTCAATTAGGGGGCTATCCGCGCCAAACAAGCTAATCAGCACATCCCTTGCCTCGTCTGGGTGTATAAACTCTGCATGTCTTACATTGGGTATTTCAAATATTCTTTCCATTATCCCGGTAAGGTCTGCCGCTGGGACATCGTCATCAACCAGTGCGATAAGCCCAATTTGCTCTTGTAAATGGCCAAAGACACTGTTGACATTTATCACAAGCAGGTAAAAAACCGAAACAATAAAAACGCATGATGCCACCGTAAGAATTGACGCACCGGTCATCAGACGGTTTAAAAACAAATTTCTAAGAGCTGTTGCTATATAATGACGGATTGTCCGTAAT